>JAESFL010000285.1_pt1 | contig 42634 bp, 38 predicted proteins | sample 9269401 | NCBI WGS metagenome assembly JAESFL01 (sample SAMN14506025, study PRJNA617098) | algae metagenome | isolation source: Gloeocapsa sp. UFS-A4-WI-NPMV-4B04 and co-occurring heterotrophs from desert... | place: USA: Utah | collected 2006-10-01 | reverse complement strand
TCATGAAGTACGAGTGGATTGAATTGAGCGCTTACTCTAGCTGGCAAAGCTTAGTTGATTATGTGGAAAAAGTGCTGAGAGAATTTGGAGATAACTATGTAATTGATTTTGCATAACCACTTAGCATCAAGATTTAACAAGTACATAAGTATAAAAATTAATGAGTAGTTGGCAAATCAATCTAAAATTCTTGGCTTGCTAGCTGCTAATTTTTTGAGTCGCACATTAGCATAGAAGTGTGATTGATCTGTACAAACCCTTACGCTCTCTCAATGAAGGACACTGGTTCAAGCTGATCTGCGGAGCCAGTTTTCAACATCTACCTGCGGTTAGAAATTTAACATTGGCTTATACATTAGCGGGCGCTGACTGTATTGATGTGGCAGCTGATCCAGCCGTAATTGCAGCAGCTCAAGAAGGAATCCAAGTTGCCAATAAGCTAATAGATGGCAACCAGCGCCAATTTGGCTGTGTTGGATTGCCGCTATTGATGGTTAGCTTAAATGATGGGCAAGACCCGCATTTTCGCAAAGCTGAATTTGACCCAGTTCAGTGTCCAACTGGCTGCCCTCGACCTTGTGAAAAGATTTGTCCGGCTGGGGCGATTGTTTTTGAACGTGATAGAAACGAATCTGGGGTATTACAAGATCGCTGCTACGGCTGTGGTCGATGTTTGCCAATATGTCCTCAGCAGTTGATTTATGAGCGCTCTTATGTATCAACACCAGGAGCAGTAGCGCCTTTAGTCCTCTCAAGTGGGGTAGATGCCGTTGAAATTCATACACAAGTAGGGCGATTGTCCGAATTTGAGCGCCTGTGGAAAGCGATCGCACCCTGGGTTGACCAGCTAAAGTTAATAGCGATCAGTTGCCCTGATGGAGAAGGCTTAATTGATTACCTATGGAGCCTTCATAACTCAATTACCCCCCTTCCATGTCCCCTAATTTGGCAGACTGACGGGCGACCAATGAGTGGCGATATTGGTGATGGTACAACTCTAGCTACTGTGAAGTTAGGTCAAAAAGTCTTAGCAGCAGGATTACCTGGATATGTACAGTTAGCTGGTGGGACAAATAGCTACACCATTCCCAAGCTTCAGGCAGCAGGATTGCTCAAACGCAGGCAAGAGGCAAGCACGAGGCACGAGCAAGAAACTAACCTCTCGCCTCTTGCCTCTCGCCTCTCGCCTTTAGCTGGTATTGCTTACGGTAGTTATGCCCGTGTACTACTATCACCGATTCTTGACCAATTAGAGACAATAGAGATGAATAAATCTAGTGTTATGCCCATTGTGCGCTTGGAGGAAAACCCTGAATTACTTTGGCAGGCTGTAAAGCTTGCAGATTCTCTCGTTTCTCAACTGAAATCAGTTTAAAAGTGCTAAATAAAAAGCACTCCCCAAGCCCATTAACCTCTCGCTGTCGTTGAAATCACTCTTTGCAAGCATGGCAAGTACAGACGATCTCCAGAAATTACTAGATATTTTTCCACTAGATATTAGACAGGTTTTAGAGCAGCACCAAGAGCGGGACAATTTAATTGAAGTAGTTATGGATCTGGGCCGTCGCCCAGAAGCCCGCTTTCCGTTAACAGCAGAGTATCTTTCCGAAACACTCGTTTCTCAAGAACAACTGAACGATTGCATTCAAAGAGTAGGAGAATTTGGTGGGGATAATCGGGCAGGAATCGCCCAAACTTTGCACCGAATTAGCGCCATTAGAAACCGGACAGGAAGAGTCATTGGTCTGACTTGTCGCGTTGGTCGGGCAGTTTTTGGCACAATTGGTATGATCCGCGACTTGGTAGAAACGGGTCAGTCAATTCTGATGCTGGGTCGCCCAGGTGTGGGTAAAACAACTGCATTGCGGGAAATTGCGCGTGTTTTGGCGGATGACTTAAATAAACGAGTGGTAATTATCGACACCTCTAATGAAATTGCTGGCGATGGTGATATCCCTCACCCAGCAATTGGTCGGGCGCGGCGGATGCAGGTGGCTCGGCCAGAACTCCAGCATCAAGTGATGATTGAGGCAGTGGAAAACCATATGCCACAAGTGATCGTGATTGATGAAATCGGCACAGAACTTGAAGCAATGGCAGCTCGTACTATTGCGGAGCGTGGCGTACAACTGGTAGGTACTGCTCATGGTAATCAGATTGAAAATTTGATCAAAAACCCAACGCTGTCTGATTTAGTTGGCGGTATCCAGGCGGTCACACTTGGAGACGATGAAGCTAGACGACGACGCAGCCAGAAGACAGTTTTAGAGCGGAAAGCTCCGCCGACGTTTGATATTGCTGTAGAAATGCAGGAACGTCAGCGCTGGGTGGTACACGAAAGTGTCGCTGATATGGTAGACAATTTACTTCGGGGGCGTGAATCTATCCCGCAAGTGAGAAGCGTTGATGGCAACGGTCAGGTCACGATTACACGCGAGTCATCCGTAGCAAAAAGTATCAGACATGAGGCGAGAGAAGAACCAAGCCTCTCGCCACGCGAATTTCGCATCGAGCCTTTACAGTCAAATGGCTGGCGTGGCGCGGGAAAGATGCTACCAATGCCTCAAACGGGAGATCGAGAGCAAATTTCCAGAGAACGGGAATTTGATCGATTGCTGAATGAATCTTTCGAGCAGCCCGATCGCTTTGGTTACTTGAGCGAAAAAGCGGGACCAAATGGCGAAGATTTGCCGTTGCATATCTACCCGTATGGTGTCAGTCGCAACCAATTAGAGCAGGTGATCCAGGTGCTGAATTTGCCTGTTGTGCTGACAAAAGATATTGATAGTGCTGATGCAGTTTTGGCATTGCGATCGCACGTCAAAAACCACTCTAAGTTACGGCACATTGCTAAAGTGCGCCAGGTTCCAATTCACATGATCAAAGCCAGTGCAATTCCGCAAATTACTAGGGCTTTACGACGGCTGTTGCACATGGACGAACCCGATACAGCCGATGAACGCGAACTCAGTTTGTTTGCTCAAAGTGGTAGCGACGATGAACTCGACGCTTTGGAAGAAGCTAGACTTGCGGTAGAGCAAATCGTTATTCCCAAAGGACAGCCAGTAGAGTTACTTCCGCGCTCTGCTCCTGTGCGCAAGATGCAGCACGAACTGGTTGAACACTACCGTTTGAAGTCCAACAGTTTTGGTGATGAACCAAATCGTCGCCTGCGGATTTATCCGGCGTGATCAACGAGGACAAGTAAGGTGGGCAACGCCCACTTTACAACTTAATATTCTCAGTTTCTTGACAGATTAGGGTCAGTGACTGCTAAACTAAGTAAATGTGACATTGGGGCGTCGCCAAGTGGTAAGGCACCGGGTTTTGGTCCCGGCATCCCTAGGTTCGAATCCTAGCGCCCCAGCATTATTAGGACAGTGTGTAACAGCGCTGCCCTTTAATTTTTGTTGTGTGCAATAATTAATCAAAAAATTGCACCACAATCCTTGATAGCAAGTATGCCGACAATTTTAGCCCTCGACTTTGACGGTGTAATCTGCGATGGGCTAATTGAATATTTTGAGACTGCTTGGCGCACCTACTGTCAAATTTGGTCACATAGCAGCAAAACACCGCCTGATTTAGCCGATATATTCTACAGGCTGCGACCTGTAATTGAAACTGGGTGGGAAATGCCAGTTTTAATCAGAGCTTTACTGTTAGACATTCCAGAAGCGAAGATTTGGCAGGAGTGGGGTACTATTGCTCAACAGTTGTTAGCAGAAGCGGGTTTAATAGCAGCAGATATCGGCAAGAAACTGGATCAAATTCGGGATGAATGGATCAATACTGATTTAGATGATTGGCTGAGTCTACATCGGTTTTATCCGGGTGTAGTGGAGAAAGTAAGAGAGCTTGTCACAAGTCCGGTACAGCCAGTAATTATTACGACAAAAGAAGGTCGATTCGTCAGTCAATTGTTACAGCAACAAGGCGTGAATATGCCTGATGAGTGGATTATTGGTAAAGAGTCCAAGCGTCCGAAGCACCAAGTTATCCGTGAAGTGATGACAGCAGAAGATGAACCGCGCAGTCTGTGGTTTGTAGAAGATCGCATCAAAACATTACATTTGGTACAACAGCAACTAGACCTTGATGCTGTAAAGCTTTACCTAGCGGATTGGGGTTACAATACGGCATCTGAGCGAGAATCTGCTGACAATGATCCGCGAATTCAATTGTTGTCGCGATCTCAGTTTGTTCAAGATTTGTCCGACTGGCCTTAGTAACGATTAGCTATAGCAGTTACGCTAGGCAGCCTAAAAATTATTCCCACAGGTTTAACAATTAACTATAAGCTGAAGCTAATAGATAATAGCTAACTATGCTCGATTTAACGAAACTAGCAAAGTCTATGCAGGGCATCAGCCAGCATTTGACACTTGAGGCTGCTGCTAGTCGCCAGCGCTTAGAATTGGCGCAAGAATTACTTGCAGCTGCTTATATCAAACAGGCAGAGTTGGTAGAACGACAACAGAAATGGCGCGATCGCATTTTGTTTGCTGCTGCTACACCAGTTGAACCAATGAATTTAGGAATTGATTTGCCAGTTCCGCCACCTGTTCATACTGTCATTGCTACAGACGGTTCCCAAATTGCCCCCAATCACCACGAAATTGCCTACTGTTATTTGCTTAACGTAGGTCGGGTAATGTTGCATTATGGACAGAATCGGCAACCATTATTAGATAGCTTGCCAGAAGTTTTCTATCGTCCTGAAGACTTATATATTTCTCGCCAGTGGGGAATTCGGACTGAAGAATGGATGGGGTATCGGCGCACTGCCTCAGAAGCCATAGTATTGGCAGAACTAGCTGGCGCTGCTTTAATGTCTTTGCCAACACTAGCAATGGTCGATGGTTCGTTAATTTACTGGTTTTTGGAACAATTGCCAATTGAGGCGCGCGATCGCATTCTCCCCCCAATTCTTGACTCTTGGAGCCAGTTGCAAGACTTTGGGATTCCGCTAATGGGCTATGTCAGCGCCTCTCGCAGTGGTGAATCCCTCAATTTTTTGCGCCTGCAAGCGTGTCCCCACGAAATTCCAGATTGTGTTAGCTATTGTCCCAATCAACTCGAAAAAGCGCCTTGCCAGGTGCTAGAACCGCTAAGAGATACTGCACTATGGACAATGGGGTTAAAGCCAGGACAGCGCAGTGCGTTGTGGCGGAGTTCCGCCCGTATTCTCGATTTATATGGTCCGCACAGTGTTTATTTCTGTTATGTCCACGTCGGTACAGAAATTGCCCGTGTTGAAATCCCAGCTTGGGTAGCTGAGGATTCAGCACTTTTAGATCAATCCCTTGGTTTGATGCTGGCTCAAGTACAAAAAGGATATGGCTACCCAGTCGCTCTTGCCGAAGCTCATAATCAAGCAGTTGTACGCGGAGGCGATCGCGCTCGTTTTTTTTCCCTACTCGAACAGCAAATGATTAGAGCGGGTTTAAGGAATGTTGGTACTTCCTACAAAGAAGCTAGGAAACGGGGTAGCATTGCGTAGTGGGACAAGGGGTTAGGGATCAGGGATCAGGGACTAGGAAAAACTCCTAAAATTGAGGTTCATCTGTCAGAGTTTCAATCAACAAATCCACCTGCTGCTGTCGCTGTTGTAAAAATGTTTCGCACTGACGCAGATACTCAACAGCTGCCGTGAATTGCTCAAACACTTGCTGTAATTCCAGCTCACCCGCTTCAATAGAAGCAATTATTGTTTCTACTTCAGCAACAGCCGCTTCATAATTCCAGTCTTCTTGAACTGGCACAGTACCTAGATCAGAACGAGAGACACCTTTAGGTTTAATCATATTTCGCAGTAAAGAGCATATTATTCTTGGCGCTCTTGGCGTTTTGGCGGTTCGATAATATTAATTATTGCTTTGAATCCAAGATTTCCTTTACTTCGACCTTAACCCGACCTTGATTCAGTTGAATCAATAATTCCTGTCCTCGTTCTAAGCCCGCAGTTGAACGAGCGATCGCTCCATTCTCCTGTCTTACCACAGCGTAGCCCCGTTTCAACACACTTTTAGGATCAAGGGTTGCTAGCTTTGACTGCAACAACTGGCAGTGCTGAGATGCCCTTTGGAATCGCTGCGTCGTTAACTGGAGCAATTTTTGACGCTTCCAATCCAGTGCCTGTTTTTCTTGCTGAATTTGCTGATCTAAGCGGAGATGTCGTAAGCGGTTGTGGAGTTTTTGCACTTGGTTATGAGCTATTTGCGATCGCTGACTTACAGCTTCATGCAGTGCTATTATCCGTTGTTGATGTTCGTGATAAAGTTCAGATAGTTGAGGAACAACTTGTTCAGCAGCAGCAGTGGGAGTATGAACACAAGCATCAGCAACTAAGTCCGCTAAAGACTCATCTCGCTGATGACCAATGCCAGTAATTACCGGAATAGCACAATTAGCGATCGCCCTCACTACTCTTTCATCATTAAAACAAGCCAGTTCCTCAACTGCTCCACCTCCCCGCGCTAAAATTAACACTTCGGCACGATTATCTGCTTCTACTCGCTCAATTGCCGCCACAATCGATCCTGGTGCTTGTTCACCTTGGACAAGTGCGGGGGAAAACAGCACGTGCAAACCTGGATAACGTTCCTTGAGAGTTTTTTGAATATCACCCCAAGCAGCCGCAGACGACGAAGTGACGACAGCAATAACTTGAGGATGAGTAGGAAGCGATCGCTTGCGTTCTAAAGCAAACAATCCCTCTGCTTCTAAGCGATTTCGCAATTGTCGGTAGCGTAATGCTTGTAAACCTTCTCCGGCTGGTAAAGTCTGCCATACCGTCAACTGATATTGTCCGCGCTGAGGATAAAGCCGAATACTGCCTAAAACAATTAGCTGTTCGCCTTGAATGGGCATCTGTACCAGGTTTTCTAGCTGGCTTTGCCATACTACACAGCTAATAGCCGCTTTTGTATCTGGATCTTGAAGTGTAAAAAACAACCCGCGACGATGGTGATTAGTGCTGGAAACTTCCCCAGTCACCCAAACCTGGCGTAAGGTGCGATCGTGTTCTAACAGCGCCTGAATGTAAGCGGTTAATCCAGCCACCGAAAGCGCTGTATCTGGCACTGAAGAATCGAGAAGATTGAAAGTCATCGCACACATTTGAGAAACAAATTGCTGAAGGCGGTTTTTTACAAGCGATCGCCCTAAAACTAGACTAGCTGTTATCCAAACGAAAATAGCAAAGTATTTTTAGACTTCTAAATTAGACTGTTAATAGTACATCGTTGTTTAACAAGTATTGTCAGGGAATTATTTAGTTTCTCCAAATGATTGGTCACTGATTGTTTTTAGGCTATGCCTTGCCTTAGTAGTTGGTGCAATTATCGGCTTGGATCGAGAACTTAGCCACAAACCAGCTGGTTTAAGAACTCATATGCTTGTAAGTTTTGGTTCAGCTTTGTTTGTTCTTATACCTCTCCAGTTGATGACAAGTCCAGACAGTCAAAATGAACTCAGCCGCGTGATTCAAGGCATTGCATCTGGTGTAGGATTTCTCGGTGCTGGGGTAATCTTGCGTGACTCTCAACAAAAATTAAAGGTAGTTGATGTTCACGGACTAACCACGGCGGCCGCAATTTGGGTTGCAGCTGCCTTGGGAATCGCTGCGGGTTGTGGATTGTGGCAAATGGGATTAATTGGTGCTTTGATGTCTTTGGTGGTTCTGAGAGTTTTTAAGAATTTAGAGAAATACAATAAGTAGAATGGTTATTACAGCGACAATGGAAGTTAGTCCTTTATTTGGATAATCGCTACATTTTTTAAGATCGGCTAATTCAAATTCTTTTTTGCTTGCTTTATGTTATTTCATCGTCATAAAGCGGTAGTGCTGCAAGTATTTCACCAATTTGAAAGATTAGTATAGACTTTATAGCTTCATTAAAGGGGGAACGCGATCGCTATGGGCATGACTTTAACCGAAAAAATTTTAGCTAAAGCTTCAAGACGTTCTGTAGTTCAGCCAGGGGAAAATATCTGGGTTGATGTTGACGTATTGATGACTCATGATGTTTGTGGCCCGGGTACTATCGGCGTTTTCAAACGCGAATTTGGTGCTGATGCCAAAGTTTGGGACTCAGAAAAAATCGTTTTAATTCCAGATCACTACATTTTCACGGCGGACGAACGCGCTAACCGCAACGTCGATATTCTGCGCGACTTTGCCAAAGAGCAAGGAATCAAATATTTTTACGACATTAGCGATCGCGCCGACTTTAAAGCTAATCCAGATTATAAAGGTGTTTGTCACATTGCCCTAGCCCAAGAAGGTCACACGCGCCCTGGCGAGGTTTTATTTGGTACAGATTCCCATACTTGTAATGCTGGTGCTTTCGGTCAATTTGCCACAGGTATCGGAAATACTGATGCTGGCTTCATTATGGGTACTGGCAAGCTATTGATCAAAGTTCCGGCAACAATGCGCTTTGTCCTGAATGGAGAAATGCCAGATTATCTATTGGCGAAGGATCTGATTTTGCAAATTATTGGTGATATTTCTGTTGCTGGTGCGACTTACCGCACAATGGAATTTGCTGGTGAAACGATCCAGAACCTGACGATGGAAGAGCGAATGACGCTGTGCAATATGGCGATTGAAGCTGGTGGGAAGAATGGCACAATTGCTGCCGATCAAACCACGTTTGATTATGTCCAGGCTCGGACAAATAAGCCTTTTGAGGCAGTGTACACCGATCCTGATGCTCAATTTTATAGCGATCGCGCCTATGATGTTTCACAGCTAGAGCCAGTAGTTGCTCAACCCCACTCACCAGATAATCGCGCTTTAGCTCGTGAATGCCGCGATGTTAAAATTGACCGTGTTTATATCGGTTCCTGCACAGGTGGAAAAACTGAGGACTTTATTCACGCTGCCCGCATTCTTAAGGGTCATAATGTTAAGGTTCCCACTTATTTAGTACCAGCCACTCAAAAAGTCTACGAAGACTTGTTTACCCAGAAGTACGAAGGGCAAACGCTATCAGAAATTTTCCTGGCATCAGGCTGTATTGAACCAGCAGCTCCCTCCTGCGCGGCTTGTCTAGGCGGTCCCAAAGATACCTTTGGGCGGATGAATACGCCAGAAGTTTGTGTCTCAACTACAAATCGTAATTTCCCAGGCCGCATGGGTGAAAAAACAGCACAAATTTATTTAGCTTCGCCATACACAGCAGCAGCTTCAGCGCTGACAGGCTATGTAACTGATCCCCGCGAGTTTCTGAGTTAGATTCTTGTAGTATCTTCCTGTTTTTTTCTAAATAAGGTTATATTGTTTCCTGCCAAGGCAAACATTAACAGTGAAGATACTCATATCTACTAAAATGCTGGCTATAGCTAATTGTCTTCTTTGTTCTTCACAGGATATAGAGCCAGATAAGTAGGTAGGCATAATTAAACATTGTTTTGTGACAGATAGGTTGATAGGGGTAGCTATGGTATGCAGTTGCATCCGAACATAACCCTACTTAATACCGATTTGTTATTTACCTACCTACTTAATAAGTCCTTTTAGCTTGACGCATTAGAAAGGCGAACAAAAACGATGAGTTTACCAAGAATCATAGAATCTCTCAACGACCTTAGTTTGTCCCAAAAGTTGGGTGCTTTAGGTTTATGTATCGGTGTTGGAACTTTGATAAGTGTCCCAGCATTTTCAAAGCGGAATTTAAACACTGCTAAAACTACTCAACAGCCTTCACAGACAATTGTTATCCCTCAAGTTCCAGCTACTAGCGGCCCTACAACTGTGCCAAGTCCCTTGGCATCATCTCAAAATGCTACGATTTCCCCCAGCACAAACACATCTAAGGGTGTGAATACTCCTGCCAGTACCACAGTCTACGATACTGTGAAAATTCCTAAAGATTCTGGGAGCAGTTCCGGCAGCACGAATACAAATAGCGAGTCTGTTACTACTCCTGATCGCACAACCAATTCTAGCGATTCTTCGACAACTTCCGACAGCACAAGAGTGCCTGCTACTACTTTCAATATTCCTAACGCTGGTATAACTTCCGGTAGCACGATTACAGATAGCGGGTTTTTCGGATATCCAAACAGCACAACATCGCCTAACGGAGAGCCAACTACTCCTAGCAGTACGTTTACGCCAGATAACGTAGCTCCAAACGTTGGCACAGCTCCTAACACAATATCGCCTAATGGAGAGCCAACTACTCCTAGCAGTACGTTTACGCCAGATAACGTAGCTCCAAGCGTTGGCACAGCTCCTAACACAATATCGCCTAACGGAGAGCCAACTACTCCTAGCAGTACGTTTACGCCAGATAACGTAGCTCCAAGCGTTGGCACAACTCCTAACACAACATCGCCTAACGGAGAGCCAACTACTCCTAGCAGTACGGTTGCGCCAGATAACGTAGCTCCAAGCGTTGGCACAACCCCTAACACAACATCGCCTAGCGATATAACTATTCCTAGTAGTATGGCTACGCCAAATAACTTTGTAGTTCCTAGCGAGAATTTGGCAACTCCCACTCCCACAACATCGCCTAGCGCTTCTTCAATGACTCCTAGCAGTATGGCTACACCAGATAACAGCGCTTCTTTAACGACTCCTAGCAGTATGGCTAGTCCAAATAACAGCGCTTCTTTAACGACTCCTAGCAGTATGGCTAGTCCAAATAACAGCGCTTCTTTAACGACTCCTAGCAGTATGGCTAGTCCAAATAACTTTGTACCTAGCGAGGTGATAACTCCTGCCACAACATCATCTAGCGTATCTACTACCACTGCTGACAGCATAACCAGTCCTAACAAATACTAAACTTAGGCTAGTTACGATCGCTCCTGATAAATCCATTCGGAGTAAAAACCTTAAACATCTTACTCTCAGCTATCCATGATTATTTTGGTGATGGGTGTTTCTGGCTCAGGCAAAACTACCGTCGGTCAGTTACTCGCAAAATCACTTGGTTGGGAATTTTGCGACGCTGATGCTTTACATCCAGTAGCCAATATTGAGAAGATGAATCGTGGTATCCCCTTGGATGATACAGACCGCGAGCCTTGGCTGGAGCAACTAGAACAAGCGATCGCTCAGTGGTTGCAGGAGAATAAAAACATGGTATTAGCCTGTTCTGCTCTCAAAGCTGCCTATCGCCAGATTCTCTTGCAAGACAAAGAACGCATCAAGCTGATTTATCTCAAGGGGGATTTTAAGATAATTCAGGAGCGGTTAATAAAGCGCCCTCATCACTATATGTCGCCAGAACTGTTGCAAAGTCAGCTAGATACTTTAGAGGAGCCATCAGAGGCAATAACAATCGATGTCTCACAGCCGCCAGAGGTAGTTGTGCGAGAAATTAAAACTAAATTGAGGATTTAGGAATTTTGCCTTTGGTGGAGAAAAGCTGCAACTTCAGCGCTGGTAGGTTGAGATGCGATCGCGCCTGGCTTCATAGTAGTTAATGCTCCGGCTGCACTGGCATACGTTACAACACTTTTAGCGGTTTCTGGATCGCCAAGACTTTGAATACCCAATTGACACAACTGATGAACGAAGCCAGCTACAAAACTATCACCTGCTCCAGTTGTGTCTACCACTTCAACTGAAAAACCAGGTATTTTACCTTCGTTTTCACCAAGGCAGTAAGCACAGCCTTTCTCCCCAGCTGTTACTAATACTCCCTCGACAGAATTTAGTCGATAGGTAATTGCCCCTGGATCTGTAGTGTCAAATAGCCATTGAGCTTCTTCGTCAGAAAGTTTGAGAAAATCAATGCGCTTAAATAATTCTTGGATAATTTGACGCGCAGTGTCAGGGTTAGACCAAAATACAGGTCGCCAGTTGACATCAAGTACAATCTTGACATCGTACTGCTCTGCGAGATCGAGGGCGCGGATGATACTAGCGCGGCTATCTGGATAAGCCATTTCCAGCGTACCCAAGACTAAAAAATCTGCTGCTTCAAATAACTGAATCGGTAACTGCGCTGCTTGCAGGTGTGTGTCGGCAAATTGAGTTGTGTCATTCTCGCCAAATCCTGCAAAAGTGCGATCGCCTTCTGCGGAACGTACTACATAAACTTGCCGAGTTGGTGCTGTGGGATGGCGCTGTACTCCAGTTGGATCTACACCCACTTGTTGTAACAACTGTACCAATTTGTCCCCTGGTTCATCCTCACCCACACAGCCGATAAAGCCAGCACTCGTGCCTAATTTAACTAACGCGCAGGCAACATTTGCTGGTGCGCCGCCGGGATAGGGTGTCCAAGATTTCACTTGTTCAAGCGATCGCCCTAACTGATCTGCTAGAAGATCAAACAAAATTTCACCAAGGCAAAGCACACGCGGATTGCTCATCTGTTTTCCAAGGCTAGAGACTTTCACTATATTTGCAGGATTAGTGCAATAAAGCCGCGCTTGCGAGTATTTTATGTAAAAAAATGTACTAGCTGTCACCGTAGCTTTGAATCAATTATCAGGCTAATAGCTGAAGTCGGATTTATCTGATTAAAACCAATGAAGCAATAATCATCTGTTTGTACGACTCACACCTTGCACGAAATGTTGTTGTTCACAACTTAAGTTCTACGCTAATAGCTCAAGTGCTTATTTTCTAAAAAGAATCCAAAAAATTCCCTAGTTCTCTTTTACAGAACTTTCGCTATCAGCCTGGGGTTTAAACCCCAGGCTAGCTGTCAGAAAGGTTAAACCAGTACCTCAATTCCTGCAAGTGAAGCAAAGTTTACTTCTGCCTTGAATTGAATGTTGAGTACACCGTCGTTAACCTGTATACCTTCAATTGGTACTACCACAGACCTCAACGCGCCCCCACTTGCGGCTGTAATATCGAAGTTATCAAGCACATTAACACCCTCTATGCCGATATCGAAAATCCGTTTACCTGCACCACCAGCAGGTTTACCCGGCGCACCCCAGTGCAATTCGGCAAAGTGCAGCCGCACATCTACCTTTCCGGGCGTATCAATCGGAAGGTTGAATGTGATCATCCCAGAAGGATCGCTTACTCTGCCTCGATAGGTCTGATAAAGCGTGTCGTTATTCGTATTAGCGATCGCAGGTGCAGGAGTACCACCATTTTCAGCCGGAGCGTCTGGTGGGTCAAATAAACCTGTATCCGCAGACCAAACATTACCAGTAGCACTATCTGTATAAGCCGAGCTACTGCCTACATCAATCCGATGTAAAGCTGTGCGAACAGCTGTTGTTTCACCAGAGGCGATTCCAAATGAGTCAAAGGTTAATGTAATTGGCGTTGAACCTTTACTGGAGGTAATGATGCCTGCCTTGCTTTGGGCAGCAAAGTATTGACCCACCTGACCCCCTTTGAGTTGTAAACTACTAGGCAATATCACCATACCTGTGTCTTGCGTAGCAGAAATAGCTCGATAAGCAGCTTGCACTGTTCCTGTCCGGGGATCGTTGACTAGCATCAGATCCAAGGATTGCAAAGTTGAGGGGCTAGAAAAAGGTCCAACTGAGCCAACGCTAGCAATGGTAGTACCCACTCCCTTTTTCTCAGAGAAGAACTGCAAGCCTAGAGTTCCGTCGCTTTGAACTCGCGCTACCAGTTTAAGGTAGTTATCCTGGTCAGGGCCAAACATCAAACCTGCCTGCTGATTGGGTGCAGTCATATTACCCAGTGAGCCGAGAAGCCGGGTACTGATAATCGACTTAGCTGCCCTGCCATCGAACGTAGTTTGCAGCCCGTTCACAAGTGTATTATCGTTTGTGCCGTTGCTGCCCGCCGTCGTAGTAACGCTCAACGTACCCAAGTTTGGGTCAATATCTAACAAAGACGGATCATGAGACAACTTTGTCGCGAAGGTGTCGTTTTTATTAAGTTGGGTGCTGGTAAAGCCAATAGTTTGCCCATCCTTATCAGTTAAGCTACCCGTATAAGTTTTGTTGAAGTCAAATACCAAATCGGGCGCACCGGGGAATAAGCCGCCTACTGATGGATCTCTACTTACTGACTCAGGTTTAGCATTCTTCAGCAAATAAACATGATCATTGAAGTCATAGTTTTTAAACCCGCCTTCAGTGTTACCAATATCCTGGGTAGCAAACCAGGTATCAGGGATCAGGCTGCCCTTAGCATCGCGCACAGGGAACATCCGCCAATTATGCAACTTGCCTGTGCCGTTTCTGTTATCGTCTGTCGATGAGTTACTATTGTTCAATGCAAAAGCTTTAGTTGGATTAAAGCTGACATTGCCAATGGTTTGCTCAGTGCTGACACCGTTGATAAAAATCTTAGGTAGTAGTTTTTGATTTTCACCGCCGCTTGTATCGTTACTGCCTAATACTTCTTTACCTGTGGGCGAGTCGTCATTCAGCCGACCAGCAAATTCATAGATAAAGCCACTATTACCACCACTACCAGGTTTTGCATCAAAGCTCACACGACCGTGCGGGGTATCTTTGGGACTACTCGTCACCGCCAGCGACCATAGTTCGACAGGTTTGGAAGCATTAGCGCGTAGCCAGTAAGGAGAGTAAACCTCGTCTCCAAACGGGGCTTTAGCTCCGCCATAAATTAGCTTTTCTGTGCCAGTATTCAGTGTCCAGCCAAAGGTTCGGGCCATTTCTGCAATTGAAGGTTCTTTGGTACTTCCATAGAACGCAAAGTTGACACCCGCTAAATTTACATTTGTTGTCGGCTGGTCGGGATCATCGCTGGTAATGGTAAGCGAGGCATAGTTTTCACCGTTCAGAAGGTGGGTAGTCGTGTCACTAACGGTAGAATTTCGCTGCGGAGCGAACTGAACGGCAACGTCTATAGATTCATTGGCTGCTATGGTAATAGGCAGGTTTATAGAATTTACGAACCTAAAATCGCTACCCCTCGCATGGTCAGTAAGTCGTACTGCGTTGTCTTTTTCCAGCGAATCGTTGAAGTTTAAACTTGTAATCGTTAAAGGTGCAGTACCTGTATTACGTAGGGTCAGAGTTTTCGGTGTGCGTACTTCCTCATTTACCGTGCTGAAGACCATTCGGTTCTGCACAATGCCGGAATCAGGAGTGACGACTTCGAGGTTTGCATTTCCTTGAGCAAGCGTTTGGAAGCTACTAGCCGATGGACTGGAAGTAGAGCCAAAACCATACGGATCACTCGTTGTAGTAGCTTGTACAGAGGTAGGACTTGTGGTTAAAACATTATTTGTGCTAGTGCCAGAAATGGTAGAAGATAAATTATTTACATCGGTAAGCATAATACTTTCTCTATTGTTTAGTTAGATAGCTAGAAATACTAGGAGTGGATCAACTATTTACTCCTTGGCATTCAAATATTTTTTATACAAGTGTGAACTTTAAAATAGTACAAGTCCCTGTAGAGAGGTAAGCTATTCACTACCAAACTCTAAGATTATGTAATATAAATTATACTATGTTTTCAATATTTTTTCTAAGTAACCTCAGTATATGTAGTAATGGGCTATACAACTAAAGTTAATCATTGCAGCACATGGAATAGCTAGGTATTATCGTTGCGATCGCGTACTACAAAAATTAAATATCCGTAAAGCAAGTTAGTCAGCCTTAAGCGTTAAAGCAACCTATTTTATTAGTCAGGCTCAGTTAGCTACACTTTTGTACCCATTTAAATAATTACTTGGCTACAAAACTGAATTTATTTTTACAGAAGTTCCAAAGACACATTTAGTTCCTGGCTTTAGTTTTGATGATTAACCCACCCCCAGCCGCAAGCTAATTTAAAGCATCACAGAGGTACAAAAAGTTAAAAAACTTAAAAATTTTTGACTGGTACAGACTTTTTAGAGTTATTTGGGTTTTCATATTACAGTGTGCGACGGCGGATGCTGCGATGACTGAGGTCAAACACCACCTCAATGCAACAATGTGGTAGTGTATCTTATGCACGTGCAGGCTGTTCTCTATGAAGCCTGGTCAGAAGTTGAAATAATTAATTCGCTAAGAATCAGATTCTGCCTAAACAATGCTTTTAACTCAGGAAAGTGTCAAAATAGTCCTGAAATTTTTTGTAGCTGTGTGAGATAAATAATGACAATGCACCCTAGACTCGAAAGCGCACTTGCTCAAGGTCATGCCCTCAAAATTATCAGTGGCTTGAATAATTTTAATTCAGAGCGTGTAGCAGCCGTAGTCAGAGCAGCTGAACGCGGCGGCGCTACTTTTGTAGATATTGCCGCTGATTCAAACTTGGTTGAGCTAGCTCGTAAGTTGACAAATTTACCAATTTGCGTATCCGCAGTTGAACCAGAAAAATTTGTGAAAGCTGTAGCGGCTGGAGCTAATTTGATTGAGATTGGTAACTTTGATTGCTTCTATGCTCAAGGTCGCTTATTTGAGGCAGAGGAAGTGCTGGCGCTGACATACCAGACGCGATCGCTGCTTCCAAACATTACTTTATCTGTTACTGTGCCGCACATTCTGGAACTAGATCAGCAAGTACAACTGGCAGAGGAACTTGTGAAAGTAGGAGCTGATATTATCCAAACAGAAGGGGGAACTAGCAGCGCTCCGAGTCATGCTGGAACGCTAGGAATGATTGAAAAGGCAGCGCCTACTCTAGCAGCTGCTTACGAAATTTCTCGTGCGGTATCAGTGCCTGTGCTGTGTGCTTCTGGTATATCTAGTGTTACTGCTCCCTTAGCTAGAGCGGCTGGTGCGGCTGGAGTAGGTGTAGGTTCTGCTATTAACCAGCTTAATAGTGAATTAGCAATGATCGCCGCAGTTCGTGGCTTGGTTGAAGCTTTGGCAACTGTGAGCCGTCCTTCCGTTTTGGAGCGCTTAGGCTAGGAAGAGTGATTAGTATTTTCCTCTTGGTAAAATACCTAGGCAAGCTCCCCCTAACCACTGAACCCTAGTTAGATAGGCAATCCTTGAGACTATAAATCACTTGCTCTTGCGGCTCTTGGGAGAGTTCTGGAAACATGGGTAAGGATAAAACCTCGTGGCAGGCTTGCTCTGCCACGGGTAATTGTCCTAGCTGATAGCCCAGATTTTGGTAAACTGGCTGCAAATGTAAAGGTAGCGGGTAGTAAACCATTGAACCAACTCCCTGCTGTTGCAACAGTTGACGTACCTTGTCCCGATAGTTATTGCTAAGAGCACCCAGCCTCTCGCCTGCTTGTAGCCGAATAGTGTATTGATTCCAAACTCCTTGACCACCAGATAATTCTTGCGGGATAACGATTCCAGGAATATGATTCAGCAGTTGATGGTAACGATGGGCGATCGCTTGCCGTTGTTGATTCCAAGTATCAAGATAACGTAACTTAATTTGCAGAATAGAGGCTTGAAGGGCATCTAAACGACTATTGATGCCAATTTGCGTGTGTAAATATCTATTTTCGCTCCCATGCTCCCGGAGCATCCGAATTTTAGCGGCGATCGCTGGATCATTAGTCGTAACAGCTCCACCGTCGCCACAAGCACCAAGATTTTTTGTCGGGTAAAAACTAAAGCAGCCGATATGTCCAATACTACCCACTTTCTGACCCGCCCATAAAGCGCCTGTAGCCTGAGCGCAATCTTCGATGACGGCTAACTGATGAGCAGAAGCGAGCGCCATTAATGCGGTCATATTCAGTGGTTGACCAAACAAGTGAACTGGGATAATTGCTCTAGTTTTATTTGTAATCGCAGTTGCTAATTGGTCAATGTCAAGATTAAATGTTTGAGGGTCAATATCAACAAAAACAGGCGTTGCACCAACCGCGCTGATTACTTCAGTTGTAGCGAAAAAGGTGAATGGTGTTGTAATTACTTCATCACCTGAACCAATTTCTAAAGCACGGAGGGCAAGATAAAGTGCATCAGTACCTGAATTGCAGACTACACATTCTGATACACCTATATAAGCCCCAAACTGTTGCTCAAAGCCCAAAACCCGCGATCCTCCAATATAACCACCAGATGCCAAAACTTTTAATACGGCATCACTCACTTCTGCTTCGATATTTGCGTACTGCTGCGCCAGGTCAAGGATAGGGATATTCACGCTTTGAACCATAAGTTTTAATCTTAATTAATCAAATCAAATTTTGTCCTGCAACAAAATCCTGTTTCTTGTTCTGCTATTTTTAGAACGAGAGGAGCTGCTATTTGTTTCAATCGCAGGAGTTTGATTACAAAGGTATAAACATCTTACTATCCATCTACTCAAATGCAGGCAAAAAACTATATTTTTGTCAATTTTAAGTGATTAATCTTTATATTTACAATCATATGTCATAATTTATTTGCTTAAAATATTCCCAATTAGAGAAAAACCTTGCTTCTTATTTAAACTGTGTTGATAAGATAAATACCAAAAAATATCTAAGCTGGGTAAATTTTAATAATTGAGCGAGTAATAACTTAAATTTTATAATTTAATTTGAGCTACTACTTACTGATTGATAAACATTAATAGTTTGAGCAGCAGTTTTATCCCAGCTAAATGCTTGTGTTCTTTGATATCCTTTCTGAATTAGGCGATCGCGTTCTGTAGAAGAATTAAGCAGTAACAGCAAGATATCTGTCAAGTCGCTAGTTGCATTAGGTTCAAATAATAAGCCAGCATCACCGACTACTTCAGGAATACTAGAGCAATTGGAAGCAACAACAGCAGTTCCACAAGACATAGCTTCTAGAGGTGGAATGCCAAAGCCTTCGTAGAGTGAGGGATAGACAAAAGCTACACTGCAACGGTAAAGCTTTGCTAGATGACTATCGCTAACATAACCATAATATTCAATATGATTCGTTAGCTTAAGCTCGGCAATTAGTCCTTCTTCTGTCTTATTCAGAGGTGAACCAACAATACAAAGTACAACATCAGGTTGAATAGAGACGGTTTTTGCCAAAGCTTGCAATAAACCATCAAAATTTTTATATTTATTCCGACTACCTACATAAAGATAATAAGGTCGTAAAGGCACTGGTTCAGAGCCATACGAGAGGCTTGCATCTATATCTGAAGCCAGATAAGTCACTGTTATCTTATCCTCAAGTGATGGATGCCGCTCAAGTAAATCTTTTTTTGTATTTTCAGAAACACAAATAATTGCCTCTGCTGCTAAAATTGCTTTGCGTTTATACTCAGCTTTTTGTCCATAAGGATCGGCTGTATCAGAAAAAATCTCATAAATCATGTCATGCACGGTAAGTACAACAGGACACTTGTATTTATCCAAGTCAAGCCTTGTAAGTAATTTATAGTAAGTAGGATGAGCAACATCAAAACTATTAATACTATTAATAGACCGAAAATAGTATTTTTGTAGACCTAATGATAACTTAGGAGGTAATTTTAATTTTGGGTAAAAAGATGTTTTTAGATTTGGATGTGAGGGATAATGAAACTTAGGAGATTCAGGACTTGTAATAGTAGGAATAAAATTTTTTGGTAATCTACAGATTAAATTTTCAAAATATCTATTAATACCTCCTGCAGTCTGAAGTCCATATATTTTGCCATCATATAAAATACGCATTATAAAACTCCATTCTCAAGCAAACAAAATAATAAAATTTGCATTTAATAATACTAATACCGATTACTTAACAACCCCCAATAAACCCAAAATATAGCTAATTTGTGACCAAGTTGAACACTTACGGGTAAACCGATTTGGGTTATTCGTTGGTAGCGCTAGATTAACTATTTTTTTTGGTGAGCGACATAGACTCAAAGCTAGAGGAACACTCATTTGTAACCGCTTTAATTTAGAGGGAGATGTCCCATGCAATTGTACAATAGCTTTAGAAATACCTTCCCAATACAATCTACTAATAAAAAAATCTTGATTAAGTCGTGAGGTAGGTACATGATGTGAAACAGCAATTTCAGGATGGTAAAAACAAGAATAACCCTGTTCTATAAGTTGTTGCTGCACCAAAAACTCTTCACTAGATAAAAGGTTATTACCTCTTCTACCAAGTTCGACTTGAAATCCGCCTATTTGCTTGATAATATCTTTGGGAAACGATATATTTGCTCCAGGTAAGCGACATGGAGTATCGTTTAAATTAACAGGAGTTTTAGAGTAATCTAGAGTTGTCAAGTAAATCATTAATCTGTCTGATAACCAGTTGGGGCGAGGCGCTTCCCAAATTGGCTCGATTTTACCTCCTACACATCCAGGCTGCGGCTTGACTGTTTCAAAGACTTCAACAATCTTTTCTAGCCATTGTGGACTAGCGATCGCATCGTCATCTAAATAAGCTATGTAATCACCGTTAGACTGAGCTAAACCTGTATTGCGCGCCTGCGATAGTCCCATAATCGGCTCATAAATATATCGCAGATTTGGCACGTAAGCGAATTCTTCAACTACTATCTGCTTGGTACTGTCGGTTGAACCATTATCAACTACCAAGATTTCATAGTTTTCTTTTGCTAATGTTTGCTCAACAAGGCTCTTTATTGCCTTGCGTAGATAATCAGCACGATTGAGCGTGCAAATAATAGCGGAAATGCGTACACTCATAATAGTATAAATTTACAAAAAATTGGATCATAATTTTTAATATCAGGCTCATCCCATATTTAATTTCAATATTGGGATAGCTACCTTAAACGCTATTTGGGTTTAATTTATGCAAATCCATGTTTAGAGCTTTAGCTTTTTAAGTAAGATATTAATTACTGGATGAACCTACTGCTAATTCCTTACTTTTACTCGCAGATTCAATAACTTCAAGTGTAGATTTAGCAACTCTTTCCCAGTTATAAAAATCAATAACTTTTTGTCTAGCCGATAGTCCAATTCGTGCTACTTGCTCCTGATTTTCAAGACAAAACAATATTTTCTGGTAAATAGTATTTACATCATTTTTTGTCAGTAACCCGTCTTTACCATCCTCGATGACTGTAGCTAATTGTCCAAGTTGAGAGGCTATCACTGGTTTACCAGATGCCATATAGTCAAATAGCTTAAGTGAAGACAGATGAAAGCCATATTTAGACCAAGGAAAATCGTGATACAGACAAAGGCAAGCGTCAGCAGAGGCTATGTAATTTGGCACGTCAGTATACTTAACGTTATTAAATACTAATACGTTGTCTCCTGTTTGAATAGCATCCGCCGGACCATTATTTAAAACAACAAATAGAATTTTATCTGTTTGCTGCTTTGCTAACTCTATTACCCCTGTAAGTAGATCAAATCCTTGCCAAGGCCAGCGAGAGTCGCCTGCATAAATTACCTTGAAATAATCCTTGTAGCCTGCAAATAAATCTTCATTTTTCTTTTCTGGTGCAAACAACGTAGGTTCTGAGCCGTTAGGAATGACCTCAGCTTTTTGAATATCTAGACCATTCACCGCATAATTTTTTAATGAATTTGATACACAAACTGCTGCATCAACTAATTTTGCATATTTACGACGACAACGTTCTTCTTTACTTACCTTTAATTGAAGTTTTAGTTGTTTAAAAATGTCATTGCCTTCTTGCTTTAATTTATTCAGTAAGTTTCGTTCAGGAACATTATTGAGTAAAGAATTAAATCTGAACTGCGACAACATTTCTTCAGCAGTAGAGTTAATTTCCCAAATTATTGGTTTTGGGGCGAACTGTTCCATACACTGAATTTTTAGTTTACTACTAGCAAGAGGCCCCCCATCAATTCTGATATACAAAACGTCAACATTATTCAGAAATGTTTTTATTCCTTCATCGTTGATGGGATAAGTTATACATTCAGGATTTTTTTCATAATCAAAGGTGTGAATTTTACAGCCAAGTTGTGTTAAATTCCGTACCAAATTGTAATTATGAATGCCACCTCCATGTTCGGGTGGATAACTATTAAACCCGTATAAGTGACCGATGTTCATTTTTTTTAATCCTGTTACTACTTAACGGTAGACTTGAAAATGAAAGCAATGATAGCTAAATTATTATTTAGAATTCATTAGCAAGAACTAATCTTTTCTAAATTTTTATGTTTTTTAATTAATGGAAAGTAAAAATCAAAGCAACGGGAGACGAAGTTGTTTACGTATCTTGCTAGAGGTAGCAATTTTTTCCCAAGTTGATAAATTTTTTACTTCAGGATAACCTAGTTCTTGAAGAAGTTTACCTGCTAGGTACTCTACTCGAAGACGCTGTAATTTGGTTAACTGAATATCCTCGACATTGAATGATGCCGATCCGATAAAACCCTCTGGATACGCTGTGCTGTTTTTCTCAACAATTGCCTTTCCATCAATCATCGGAATTGATGCGAATGGTTTTTTGGAACTGACAACATTGTCTAAGGCATTTGATTCAACTATAGAATTAATCAAAGACTTGTCTGTAGGCAAGCCTAACCATTCAAACAGTCTTGACATCTGTTCGTGTGGATTTTGTCTAATATCTTCGTATCTAACTTCTATATACTGATTAGTTCCCTTTGTCTGTTCAGCTATCTTTCGACCTGCTTGGGTATGCTGTAACCAACTTCGAGTTGCTTGATCCACAGTTTCAGGGGCCCAATGTTGTCCCCAGCTTTTTGAAGCACGTAGCATTGATGAGACAACTGCACGACCATCTCTAACTAAATGAATAAAACGTGCATTAGGAAATGTATTCAGGATAAACTCAGAAACTAGACAATGCTGAGGTGTTTTTTCAAGAAAGTATTTTGCTTCGCCTTGGGGGTAGTTTAATGCCGAAATTAAAGACCAAAATAACTCAGATGTAACTTGGTAAAAATTGTCTTTGGTAGCATAAACAGGTAAACCAGCTTTGCCAGCATCCGGCCGCAAAAATTCTTTTTCGAGATTGCCAATTAAAGCAAAAAATCTTGTTTCTGGCCCTGTGTAGATTGCTGGATGAGAAGCTAGCATTGCCTGAAGCCAAGTTGTTCCACTACGAGGACAACCTACTAAGAAAGCCAAATCTACGTTGTAAGTCCAAGGCGCACGCGGTCGCAATACTGAGGCAAATCTTTCTAGTTCCTGTTGCTCGGTAGAATGCTCTATATTTGGTTTTAATGTTAGGTTTGTTTCATCAATTGTTGACATAATTAACCTCAAGGTAGAATTTCAAATTAGCGTTAACTATAACAAAGGCTGGCGATGAATGCGGTAAACACAATTGTATTCATCTGGTAGCTGTATACAATCAATATCAATGTAAGCCAAGTAGTTCTATTAGTGGTTAATTTTTAAGAGAGTATTGCTAATGGATTTTTTATCATTAACAGTGGGAACAATTACAGATATTAGTGGTAGATCAGCTAACTTTTTCAGAAAATTATTCAGATTTCGTCTAGCTGAATTTTTAACTTCTATAATTAAACTCTCTCAGTTTAATTCACAATAATAGTGCTAGCTTGTTTGACCAATTTCATGCTGCATTTGGTGATATTTCCAAAGCTTACCGCGTTGTTGAAGTAGCTCTTGATACCCTCCTTGCTCTACAATCTGTCCCTGTTCAAGCACCACCACTTTATCCGCTCGGACAATTGTAGATAGTCGGTGGGCGATCGCAATTACTGTTCTCCCAACAGCAAGCTTTTCTAACGACTCTTGAATCAATCGCTCAGATACAGAATCTAAGGCACTTGTCGCTTCATCTAGGACTAAAATATCTGGGTTACGTAATAATGCTCTCGCGATCGCTATTCGCTGACGTTGACCTCCAGATAACCGAATTCCTCTATCTCCTAGTTGAGTTTCAAAACCGTTAGGCATTTCTAAGATAAATTCCAGCGCATTAGCAAGTCGAGCCGCTTCGTAGATCGCCGCTTCATCTACACTTTCCATAGCATAGGCAATATTGTTGCGAACAGAAGTATTGAAAATAAATGTATCTTGACTTACAAAAGCCAGCCTTCGGCGCAGAGAATTAATTTCAAATTCGTGTAGCTCAACTCCATCAACGAGAATCTTACCTTGCGTTGGATCGTTAAATCGGGGAATCAAATCTACTAATGTGGTCTTACCAGCACCTGAAGCTCCGACTAATGCCGTCATTTGTCCGCGTTGAATAGTTAAAGTAATATTTTGTAGCACTGGACTACTGGAGTCATAGCCAAAATCTACAGATATAAACTCTATAGCTCGCTTTAACCCTGAAAACTGAATTGTGCCATCTTGAAAGAAACTTTTGTCGTCTTTTCTGAGCAGTTCTTTAATGTTGTCTAAAGAGCCTTGAAAATTGCTAAATTGTACTCTAGCTCCATCCAGCTGACGACGAATTGGCATAATTCGGAATAACACAAACAAAAATGTCAGCAACGAAGCTGGTTGCAAATTTCCATTTGGAATCAGAATAGTAAATGCCAAAATTAGCATTAAAATCAAAATTGTGGTAGCCACTCCTTCTGAAAGAGGCTCCGTCACGGCAACAATTGATACAGCTTTTGTGGCAGCTTTGAAGAAATTCAAATTAGCTTGATCAAATCTTTTCCGCTCGAATTCTTGGGCCGCAGATGCTTGAATTGTGCGAATACCATTAATAAATTCTAGCGAAACTGAACTATAGTGTTTAGCCGCCGTAGTTTTTGCAAAAGAAGCTTCACGTACTCGGTGTAGTAAAGTTGATATTCCTACCGATAATAGCCCAAACATCATTACTGAAATAATCGTAAGCTGCCAGGACAGCAAAAACATCGACAGTACATATATTAATAAAAGACAACCTTTACTAATAAAAATAGAAACTACATTAAAAGCCTGCATTACCTGATTAGTTTCGGCTGTTATGCTATGGATTAATTCGCCAGTTCGCGTCTTGGCAAAGTAACTTAAATTCAATGCTTGAAGCTGCTCAAAAATCTGTTTTCTTAGCCGATATCCTAGTTTAAACTGGCAGATATTCGTGTAAAGTCGTCCTAAGTAGCTAAATAATGAACGGAAAAAAGTCGTGATTAAAATTAGGGCAGATACCCGATATAGCCGTTCATTGGCAGAAGCATTGACTCCAAGTATTCCAATATCAATCCAGTCAAGTCCTGTTTTGATTGGTTTGGCATTGGGATTGAGGAAACTTTGTAAGAAAGATAAAATAAACCCAACTCCAAATCCCTCAAAAATTGCTGATATTAATGTAAAAACTACAGCTAAAACCGCAATTCTACGAAAGTGTTTGAATTCTCGTAGAATAAAATCGTTATTTTTCCAAAAGGTAGTAGATTTGAATAGCTTGCGGATTGGCGTTGGAATTTTGGAACGCATGAGTATTTGTATTAAGTAATCGTGTAATAAACAGTAAAAACTTCAAGTTGCTTTAGACTACACTGTTAGCCCTCACTTAAAATAACAATTGTAATATATTATCCCTTGGTCTTGGAAGTACCAAATATGAGTAGATACTACCATCAGTAATTACATAGTTATTGGAAATATCTCTAGTGGAGTTATTCGCCACTTCAACTATCGCATCCACAATAAACTTTAAAAAGTATCAAAGTTAACCTCCGTAATAAAATTACTTTACTTAGTATGACTTCTTACAACTTACTCTGAAGTAGCTAAGTGCAATAACTAATTGGGTGTAGCCAGGGTTACAATTATTATTTCTAAGTGTAGGGTGCATCACTAAATAAGTTTTGCTGTCATCATCAGTATTTAAAATTTAGAAAATAGTAGCATTGTACAGTATTTTAGTATACGCAGTTATTTAAATAGCTAAATAAGCGTTTCCTGGGTACTTAAAAAAATATGAGGGAATTTCATAGTTAGAAGTTTTTGCAAGTAGTTACCGTGTGATAGTCTTGAGGTATTATTTCCAAAATATACATGGCACTTAAATTAATAACTGGAAATACTTTAATCCTATTTCCTCTCGCTCCAGAACTTATCTTTTTGCGAATCCTTGCAAGGATATGGAAATAATACCAAGTAAACAGTTTTGGAGGTACAGTTTAAATTTTAGGCAATTAAAACTCCAATTTTTAAGGTTTGAAACTAACTTTACGATATCTTTAAAAAATCTTTAAATTAATGCTGATTCTACGAATTTAAACCCATATTTTTACTAAATATTAGCCAGTTTTTTAGTTTACTGTAACTTATATTTTTAATAGCCAAAGTTAATAAATTTAAAATTTATATAAATACAGCGATTATGATAATACCTACAGTTTATCTCAAAATAATTGATAGTCAAATAGTAATTTAGTAAGTGAAGGAAGACAAGGGTAACTTAGGCCGCTCACACAGTAGGAGTTACGGGCGAAGGAGAGTAGAAGCACAAAGTAAAAAACTAGCGATTGGCTAAAAGCGGGATGCGTCCTGCGTGGGCTTGCCTATAAAGGTTCGCACTTTTAGAGGTGAATTTACTAAATTGCTATTTAAGAAATTCTGCGATTGTAAGTTATGAGCTTTGAATTAAAGTAACTCAAAACTCATAGCTATTTTTAGCCACCCATACCAGGTAATAAGCTGCCACTGAGACGCTTAAGGGCGCGGCCAGCAACATCGCCATACTTCATTTCGCCACAGAGAATCTGACCCATACGCTGAGTAGCAGAAGGACGCTTAACACCAACTTTGTAGCCAACGCCAGGAAGGCGATAGAACACTCCTGCTAAACGCTGCGCCCACACCATATCGGAACCCCATTCTTCAGCGATCGCTTGGGTATATTTTTCTAGGGCATTGCGATCGCCTGCGATCGCCCGATCGATAGCCTCAGCTGCTTTTACCGCACTAAAAATAGAAGGACGAATTCCTTCTGCTGTCATCGGATCGACGACACAAGCTGCTTCCCCCGCCAAAAGCGCATTTTGAGTATGCAGCCTTTGATTACCATCCCACAGACAAAGTGGATGACCGTACTGCTTGCTAGTTTTGATATCTATCCCAAACAGCGTACCGTACTCGCTCAAAATTTTCTTAAAATCTTGCCCTTCGCCACCCCGGAATGTCCCAATGCCAATTGAATAACCATCAGCTTTGGGGAAGTTCCAAATATAGCCATTTTTGACCATGCCAAACTCAAAGTGGGCAATATTACTATTTTTCACATTTGCAGGTGCTTCCGCTTCTAACGCTCCACCCAAACGCCGCTGGCGTTCTTTAAAGCCTAACAATTTTGCCATCGGGCCTTTAGCGCCATCGGCGGCAATTATGTAACGACCATCAACTGAACCATTTGCCGTATTCACCTGCCAATGATCGCTTTTAAATTCGATACTTTTAACTTCAGTATTATCCTTAAGTTCAGCGCCTTGTTTCTGTGCCTGCTGAATCAAAAAATGATCAAAAACGTCCCGCCTTACCATCCACATTGGTTCCGGTGTTTTTAGTGGGGCTTGTACGGGATCGCCCATTTTCCAGGTAAAGCGAATTGTGTCCACTTTGGTAGAAATGGCTGGAGAAAAATCAAAATCAAACCATTTGGCGATCGCGGGTGATACACCACCACCACAAGGCTTATACCTTGGTAGTGATTCTTTTTCCACAACTAAAACCGAACGCCCCCGTTTGGCTAAATGATAGGCTGCTGTTCCACCTGCTGGGCCTGCGCCGACAATGATGCAATCATACATAAGCTTAAATTTTTGCCCCTAAATTTTTACTCAAACATATAAGTCTGAAAAGACTTTAACTAATTTTGCCCATTTTTTGAGCGAAAACTTACTATGGTTTGATTTATATTATCTGTTTTCCTAAATATTCCTATGTAACAAGACTATAAATTTTTCAAATAAAGTCTTTCTTCCTATTTATAACCTTTGATTATATATAATTAGTAAAAATAATATTTTTGTGTTTTTCTAAGTCCTAAATATTGAAATTATTTGATGGCAATCTGCATATAGTCGTTATTTCTATAAAACCCTTAAGTCTACCAGTAGGTACTAGCGCTGATCAAGTTATTTAAATTATTTGCTAGTAGCAGTAAATTCCTGAATTATGTTTTTACTTTTAAGCGATCGCATATTTAAGTTACGTATTTAAACAAGCGGTCTATACTAGCTTTTTTAAATGCTTCACAGCTTACTAAATACTTTAGTTGAAATTAGAGTGTGACTGCCATCAAATGATTGGTGTACTTAGCTGTTTGTTTAATTGACTGTACTCGCTTGAACTTTATTTATCTTATCTTCAATCTTAAACAGTTGTAATTTCTTTTTCTTTCTCCGCTAGCAACTCGTCAATTCTGGCAGTGTATTTGTTAGTCAGTTTTTGCAAATTATCCTGCTGATCTTGTGCTTCATCCTCAGAAACTTCGCTATTTTTTTCTTGCTTGCGAATCGTATCAATAGCCTCGCGGCGGATGTTACGAATCCCAATTCGTCCTTCTTCAGCGTACTTAGCAGCAAGTTTGACAAATTCTTTACGGCGATCGCTTGTTAAAGGAGGAATATTCAACCGAATTACCGAACCGTCATTGTTTGGGGTTACTCCTACATCTGACAAAGAAATTGCCTTTTCAATCAAGTTCAAGCTGTTACGGTCATACGGTTGAATTGTGATCGTACTTGAATCGGGTGTATTAATATTCGCTAATGATTTAAGTGGTGTAGGGGAACCATAGTATTCCACCATCACTCGATCAAGTAGAGTCGCATTAGCGCGCCCAGTACGGATCGTGTTGAAAGATCGTTGAGTTGCTTCAACGGTCTTCTGCATATTAGTCTCAGCTTCAGCTAATTTCACAAAAACCTCCTACAAGAGTTCCTATTGCTTCTCCCATTACCGCTCGGCGGATATTACCTCGCACCGAGAGGTCAAATACAAGAATTGGGATATTATTTTCTTTACACAAAGCGATCGCGGTACTATCCATCACCCGCAAGTCTTGAGCCAGAACATGACCGTATGTAAGGCTTTGAAAGCGTTTTGCTTGCGGATTCAAATGCGGATCGGCATCATAAACCCCGTCTACCTTAGTCGCTTTAAAAATGACCTCAGCATCAATTTCAGCAGCTCTTAGAGCCGCTGTTGTGTCCGTTGTAAAGAAGGGATTACCAGAACCAGCACCAAAAATTACTACTCGTCCTTTTTCTAAGTGGCGAATAGCACGCCGCCGGATATATGGTTCTGCGACTTCTTGCATGGCGATCGCTGTTTGTACCCGCGTTTGCACCTCAATTCGCTCTAGGCAATCTTGCAGCGTTAGAGCATTCATCACTGTAGCAATCATACCGATATAGTCAGCAGTTGCCCGATCCATGCCAGCTGCCGATGCTTTGACACCGCGAAAGATATTGCCACCACCTACTACAATAGCGACTTGAACGCCACTGGCTATGATCTCTGCCACTTCATCTGCAATTTCTTGAACAACTGCGGGATCAATGCCATAGCCCAGGTTGCCCATTAAGGCTTCACCGCTTAGTTTAAGTAAAATCCGCCTGTAAGGTATAGCCATGCATCTAAAAATAATTCAGTTGTAATTGCCTCCAATTTAAGATAGCAGTACAGGGGTTGTCTGTCTCTATTTACAAAAAAAAGGTCAGGCTCACTTCGTTCACAGCTATGAGTTTTGAATGTTAAAAAACTTCTCCTTTTCATAACTCAAAACTACTCCTTAACCTAAGCGCCCCTCTTGCATTGCTTGATAACCAATGAGTTTATAAACCAATTTTGCTGCTGTAAATTCAGAAACTACAGAATCTTCCACTGGTGCTAATTCCATTACGTCGCAGCCGATTACTTGGTGAGATTCAAACACGCGGCGCAAAAATGTAATCACCCCATACCAAGTTAAACCGCCTGGTTCTGGAGTGCCAACGCCAGGAATTAAAGTGGGATCAATTCCGTCTAAATCAATGGTGAGAAATACTTTTTGAGTGGGGATCGCAGCGATCGCTTTTTCAATCCAATCCGGCTGGATCGCAATCTCCCGTGCTCGAAATACCGTTAGATTTTTCTCTTTAATCAAATCTGCTTCTTCTTTACAAATAGCACGAATACCAATTTGGACGGTGGGCAAATTCATATCTACAATTCGTCGCATCACACAAGCGTGGTTGTGGATTGAGCCTTCGTATTCGTGGCGCAAATCGCCGTGAGCGTCAATTTGAATTACTGTGAAAGCCTCATCTGGGTAAGCTTGGCGGTAGGCTTCGACAACGCCAGTAGTAATGCTATGTTCGCCGCCTAACGCGATCGCAAATTTTCCGTCAGCAATCAACTTAGATACTGTTTCTTGGGTAACTTGGAGCATCTGCTGAGCTGAGACAGGGCTACCATTACGAGTATCTGCGATCGCAGGACTTGTATAAATTCCAATATCGCGGCAAGTTTCCCAATCTAACTCCTCATCGTAGTATTCCACCTGTTGCGAGGCTTCTATAATTGCATCTGGGCCATTTTCACAGCCACGACGATAAGTAGTCGTTGCCTCGTAGGGAATCGGTAAGATGACCACCTGTGCAGCATCGTAATTTGCCGCTACATCGGAGCCAAGAAATGGCAGAACAGGAGTAGAAATTTGTGCCAGCATAAAAAAAATAGCTATTGAATTAAGAAAGTTGCGACTCTTGATCCTTACATACTCCTCACTCTAACTGCACTATCTCAATCAACAGAATGTGAAGTTTTGTCACAATAATAAAAGTGAAGCTGATGACAGCCTTCTCGCTTTGCCTACCTTTTCCTAATCAGTATTTTCATAATGTCTACTTCTACCCTATCAACCACAACAACGAAAACCTGGACTTGGCAAGGATTCCCCATCTGCTACCAAGCTCAAGGCGATGAGGGACCAGCCGTTGTCCTTGTGCATGGTTTTGGAGCTTCTTGGTGGCATTGGAGCAAGAATATTCCCGCCTTGGCGCAAAATGCCCGTGTTTATGCGATTGACTTAATTGGTTTTGGCAATTCAGCCAAACCCGCTCCTGGCGAGTTGAAACCGGGTGAACAAATTCAGTATTCGTTTGAAACCTGGGGACAGCAAATTGCTGATTTTTGTCGAGAGGTTGTTGGGGAACCAGCGCATTTAATTGGTAACTCGATTGGTTGTATCGCCGTCATGCAAGCGGCAGTAGATTCACCAGATATCGCTTTGAGTGTTGCGCTGCTTAACTGTTCTCTACGGCTACTACATGATCGCAAACGGGGGAATTTACCTTGGTATCGACGCTTTGGAACGCCCCTTGTCCAACGCTTGTTATCTTTTAAGCCAATTAGTCAATTTTTCTTTAATCAACTCGCCAAGCCGAAAACAATACGGAAAATTCTCCAACAAGCTTACGCTCATCCTGAAGCGGTGACAGACGAGTTAGTAGATATACTTTTGGCTCCGGCGCGTGATCCGGGTGCGATGGCCGTGTTTGTCGCGTTTACAGCTTATTCCCAAGGCCCGTTACCAGAAGACTTACTTGCTGTTTTACGTTGCCCCGCGATGATGTTATGGGGAACTGCTGATCGTTGGGAGCCAGTTGCACTGGGACGCGAGTTAGCTAAATTTCCCTGTGTGCAAAAGTTTATTCCTCTAGAAGGTATTGGGCATTGTCCGCAAGATGAAGCACCAGAGGTAGTTAACCCGATTTTACAAGAATGGATATTGCAGCAATCAGCAGCTAGCTAGAAGTAAAAAAAATAAATTAATTTATTCTCCTCTACTCCCCTGCTCCTCTGCTCCGTTCTAGCCAGTCTTTACCTAGCTGAATTGTGACATCTGAACTCAGATTCCCGGTACTCTCAACGCGGACTTCGCCTAATCCCAAAGCGTTGCGAATCGTTTGAGCGCTGTCACTATCGCCTTGCTGGGCAACGATATGAGTTACGTCTAAGGGTTCAGTCCAGGGTTTAGCGATATAAACGTTATGATAACCAGATTGTTGAAGAGAGTTAACGAGGGACTGGACAGCCTGATTGCTACCTGTACTGTCTTCAATCGCCACTCTTAAGGAAGCTGGGTCGGTAGCTTCTTGTAAACCTTGTGAGCGAACGTTAAAATGTTGAGCCATCATCGTGGCAATGCGATCGCTATCTGGCAACCAGTAGCTGGCATCATACTCGCCTGCATCACTAAATCGACCCGGCAACATCAACATTTGCACATTGCCGCGATCCGTTCGCACTCCAAAACTTACCAGCGCCATTAATTCTTCAAGTGTCAAATTGGTGTCAATGTGGGATTGAATTACTGAGAGAATGTTAGGCATTCGAGGTAAAATAGCAGGATTGAGCGCCTGTTCCATCACGGCGCGCATTAGCAGTTGTTGGCGCTGAATGCGACCAATATCGCCATTTTCGTCGTAGCGAAAGCGCAGAAATTGGAGCGCTTGATTTCCATTTAAGTGGTGCTTGCCTGCCTTCAAATTAATGTACAAGTGCTGGCTATCATCTTGGTACTTCATGTCTTTGGGGACGTAAACGGTAACGCCACCGATAGCATCAACTAGCTTTTCTACGCCTTGAACATTAATACGGACATAACGATCAACTGGCACTCCGTTTAAGAGTTCACTGACCGATTGGGCACTTAGGGCGGGGCCTCCTTCGGCATTAGCAGCATTAATTTTAGTAACGCCGTGTCCCTCTACCAGCGTGCGCGTATCTCTAGGAATCGAAAGTACGTTTAACTTTTTATCTTCTGGGTTAAACCGCAGCATGAGCATAGAATCTGAGAGACCATCAAAGGAATTTACCAATGCGTGGTAGCCAAGATTTTGATCAGGCGGAGCGTCACTAACGTCTGAAGTGAGAACCTTGACTCCTAAAACCAAGATATTAACTGGACGAGTTAGCTCCGTCAGTCGTAAACCTGTCCGAGATATGCGATCGCCTTTGCCAAATACTGCTTGTTCTTCTGCACTGAGATTTGTTTGCATTAGCGGCGTACTAGACAAAGCAACAGCGAGCAGCGCCCCCGCCGTTGCGGATACCATAGCCACTCCAGTCATGCCAACACAAAACCAGAGCCAACGTCCAGATTTTGCTTGAGTAGACTTAGTATTAACAGATTTGAAGGCATTTGCAGAATTGGACTTTTGATCTGAAATTTTTTGCACTACCACACACTTCCTCACACTTACTGAATAAGGTGGTTAATTTTTAAAACTAAACCACATATATAAACATTCAAAAGCTAACCCTCAATTATCAACTTGAGGTTCCGGCTTTTGTGCTAATCACACCACATATAGCAGTATCTCCTACCATTTGCTGGAAAATTGGGATAATGCTTTTTGGAGTTTAGCTGTATCAGATAAGAATAGCCAACTGAGTTCTGCAAAAAGGGTGCAGGAATAGAGGCTAGCTTTTGGAGGCACAACTTAATTTTGGGTTAATCGACAACGCCTCTAATCCGTGACTACTTCAGCGCTGAAAAGCATCAGGATAAGTGCTTGCCTACTCGCTCAGCCAAGCCGCTAAATCCTGGTAATCGGGCAGATTTGCCTGACGCAAGGCGAATCATTAACAAAATACTTACTAAAAAGTAACCAGAGGTAAGCAAGCTATTTAGCACTAAAAGGCGCAGCGCTAAAAATTCAGACGTTTCAGCGCCAAAACCTAGCAAAATATATCCTAGTAACCAACAGCCGGCCAGAGTGACAGAAAGGCGACTTGTATTAACTTGTCGCCTAACTTGGTACGGCAATGAGTCAGAGGGCTGTTTCTGATTGCCATGACGATAGAGAGTCCAGAGTGATGGGAAAAAGCCAATAATCGGGATCAAATAGATAAATAATTTTAAATCTTTAAAATCCGATTTGTCCGAGAGTTCAACCTTTTTCATCGGAATTACTTAAATCCTGAAGTAGAGGGATGAGTGAAAGTGGTTTAGTTAGAGATAATAAGCTAGAAGATAAAAATTGAGTTTGTTCTATCCCGCAGTTAGCAAATGCAGAAACGCAAACTCCTCGGTTGGTGGCAGGCAATGTCACCATTGTCGCGATTCTTGACAATCGCGCTGTTCGCTCCCCTGCTAGTGCTTAATGCAATAGCCGCCTCGGTAATTTTTGAATATTTCCACTCGCTAATTGTCATTTTACTGGCAGCATCTCTGCTTGCGTTTTTGCTAAACTACCCAGTTGGCTGGATGGAGCGCCAAGGTGCACAGCGATCGCAAGTTGCTATTCTGGTATTTTTGGCGGCGTTATCAGTTTTGTTAGCGTTGGGTGTAACGCTTGTGCCGCTTGTTCTAATCCAAGCGCAGCAGCTAGTAGCACGCTTGCCAGAGTGGATTGATTCTGGACGCTATCAGCTAATGTTATTAAACGAGTGGGCTGAAAATCAGGGTTATCCAATTACGCTGGATGCCTTGGTTGTGCAAATCAATGATCGCTTGAAGGGACAGTTACAAGCGATCGCCGGACAAGTCTTAAATCTGGCTGTAGTTACACTTACTAGCCTGCTGGACTTTCTGTTGACGATGATTTTGACATTTTGGCTATTGCAGCACGGCGATCGCCTCTGGCTTAGTTTAATTGAATGGCTACCTGCTAAAGTCCGGCAGCCTTTTTCAGAAACACTACGCCTTAGCTTTCAAAATTTCTTCATCGTCCAACTGATTTATGGCACTTGTTTAGCCTGCGCCCTTATTCCCACTTTTTTGTGGCTGAAAGTGCCGTTTGGCTTGCTGTTTGGCTTAACCATTGGCATTATGGCTTTGGTACCCTTTGGCGGTACTGTGGGCATTGTACTGACTACTTTGTTGGTAGCGCTGCAAGACTTCTCGCTAGGCTTACGGGTATTAATTGCCTCTTTACTTGTCCAGCAATTTTTTGAAAACTTGGTTGCTCCCCGCATTTTAGGAAGTTTTACGGGTCTGAATCCAGTTTGGATTTTGATTTCAATTTTAACAGGGGCGCGGATCGGCGGACTGCTGGGTGTGATCGTAGCGGTTCCTGTCGCTGTTGTGATCAAAACAGCTTTAAGTGCTGTGCGTCCCCGAACCGTCCCCGAAGGAGAATCGCCTACCTTCCTGGAACAAAAATTACCTACGGCTGAGTTAAGCCCAACTCCAAGTCAGTCAGGAGATATCCCAGATAATATTCAGCGCCAAGCCTCTAACCAGGAGAAAGAAGAATTGCGTCTTGATTCTACTAATCCTTCATTAGAGATATTGCCAAATCAACCGATTGACGACACATCGCCAAAAGGCTCTTATCAAGTTTGAACTGAAGGCTAGGAAAGGAAGTTGGAAAAATCCTGACAAACACTAGCCTTTAGGCTCTTCTTTAGAGAGAAATAGGCAAATTTTTATTTTGTAATTAATCATTGGCATCGCTTATCGGCTGAGGAGCAAATAATTCTTGCTGCTTAGAAGCTAAAGAGTGGTCAACAAATGAGTCACTATTGGTGATCTTTGAGTATCCTGCTAGTCCGAGAAAAATGAAGCTTGCTGCTGCGATCGCATAACGTCTGCCAAGCTGAATCGCATAGCGTCTATGCAAGAAACTCTCGTTCATCCGACTAAATTCTATCTGCTTCATTTTGGTTCTCAATTGCCAACAACCTTTTTAACCGCCAATCCACTTAAACAAATTGGTGGTTAACATTTATTAGTCATTTACTATCGCATTTGAGCAACAAAACTGTTGAGCGGTTACAGTTTTAGCAACACTATTTATCCAAGAGTCCAGAGGCTATAAATTTATTTCGTGTTCCTTGTGATGTGTTTAAGTAGAAGTTGCCTTAATGGGATTTTTTGGGTAGGAAGGGAATTAGCTGGCACTGTCCACCAAGCTAAGGCATAAGGCTGAGTTGCCTGATGCACTTTTTGGCGAAACTGAACGCGGATTTTGTAATTGCCAGTTTTCGGAACTGGGCAGAAAATATGTTCTACACTATCGACATCGCTGATTGAGGTGCAAAGGTTGCTAGCTGGGGACTTAGAGTCAACACTCTCTAGGTAGAGGTCAAGGTTATTTAAGCCGCGATCGCGAAATTTCTCTCCCACATCATACTGATTGTTTTTATTGGTATCATTAAGCTCTACAAGCCGATTCCAAGCCAGGGTGATCGCGACAAAACTGCCCTGCTTTAAGGGCTGCTTTAACATATACTCCTGATTTGAGGCAGCGCTTACCGTCCGATAATCCCAGCCTATAGCTGGCACAGCTGCTCTGGGGTTCCATTCACCTGCACTAAATTGCTGATAAGCTCGAAAAGCATTTAGTTGACCTGTCCCCATTTGTGCTTGAAGCGGAATTTTAGGAGCGTTGTAAGCATCAGAGGCTAGCCAATCTTGATTTTTCTTATCAACAATTGTCCGAGTCATTCCCAAGCGTAAGCCATCGCCAGCATCTTGAACTTTATCAGCTGAGTTAAGCATCACAGCTTTCATCACTTCCTGACGGCGCGAATCTAGGCTCCAATTGAGTTGATCTGTTCGTAACTGTCTGTCACCAAATTCTTGAAGCAGAGCAACAGTAGCTGTGACGTGAGGCGCGGCAAAACTCGTACCTGTGACATTCGCTCTTCTGCCATTTAGGTTGAACAAAGAAATTTTATTGCCGGGAGCCACTAAACTGATGGCACGACGAGAGCCGAGATTAATTTCGCGGCCAGCAAGCCTTCCTCCGATACCCCCGTTAGCATCGCTCAAATTGGAAACATCAACTTTAGTAAAAATTCCTTCCCGACGGGTAGTAAAAGCAACGTTTACACCGTTAAAGTTATCGGTTGGAATTGGAATGCCGCCTTTTCCCTGATTGCCTGCGATCGCATACAAAACATTATGAACCCGCGCCGACCAGTCAATACACTGTGTCAGCAAGGCATTACCATCTAACAGTGCATTCGGTCGCGGATCGCGTTGCAGAGTTTCGCCAAAGCTGAAGTTAATCGCCCGCACATCGCCGCCGTTTTGCAAGGCTATGTGTTGAGCAGATAAGCACTCTTCTGGCTGACCTCCAGTTTTAAGCGATCCCACAGCAGTTGAATAAAGCCTTGCTCCTGGAGCAATACCGCGTGAGGCTTTGGCAGAACTAATCATTAAAGCAGCAACATTTTGGGCGTGGGGATCAACATTAGTATTTACCTTGGCAGAGTTGTTGCGTAAAAATACTCCCGCTAGTGAAATCCTGGCTGAATTACGAGAAACCGCTTTATCTAACCCAAACTGACCAGGACGACCAATTTCTACTTGACCGATTGCAATCTTGCGCCCAATTAAGTTGTAAGGAGCATCGTGTAGCCGCAAAGCATCAATTCCGACTTTTCCTATTGACGTATTCTCCAGCGCGACTACGACACTACTCAGCCCTAATGTCGTACTTAATCCTCCAATAATCCATGTTATTTTTTTAATCATCTGCCTAATGATCCAGATAAATGAAGTTAACTATAAAGATTTTGTTAAACTGATTACAAACGTAGGCAAACAGCCGTCAACTGAATTTTAGATTTAGCGCATTCAATATTATCCAGTTTGACTAGCTGACAGATTTTATTCAATAAAGGATACAGGAGAAACGATTAACCATGACTCAAACACCATCCCAAAAACCCATTGTTATTGCTCCATCTATCTTATCGGCGGATTTCAGTCGTTTAGGAGAAGAAATTAAAGCTGTTGATGCAGCAGGAGCTGACTGGATTCACGTTGATGTCATGGATGGTCGGTTTGTTCCCAATATTACAATTGGCCCTCTGATCGTCGAGGCAATTCGCCCAGTTACTCAAAAGACGATTGATGTCCACTTGATGATTGTAGAGCCAGAAAAGTACGTAGAGAATTTTGCTAAAGCGGGTGCAGATATTATTTCTGTCCATGCGGAGCATAATGCCTCGCCTCACTTACACCGCACTCTTTGTCAAATTAGAGAATTAGGCAAAAAGGCAGGTGTTGTACTCAATCCTTCTACGCCATTAGATTTGATTGAATACGTACTGGAAGTTTGCGATTTAGTGTTGATTATGAGTGTTAACCCTGGTTTTGGCGGTCAGAGCTTTATTCCAGCTGTGTTACCTAAAATCCGCCAGCTGCGCTCAATGTGTTCTGAACGTGGTCTTGATCCCTGGATTGAAGTGGATGGTGGACTAAAAGCTAACAATACCTGGCAGGTTTTGGAAGCTGGCGCAAATGCGATCGTTGCTGGTTCAGCTGTTTTCAATGCTAAAGATTATGCAGCAGCAATTGAGGGCATTCGTAACAGTAAGCGTCCTGCACCAGAACTAGCAGCAGTTTAATTAGGGTCTGGAGGCTAGGTAATAGCCTTTCTTCGTTGAAATTCAAAAAAGCTGTTAATAAACTAAGGGCGCTCATTATACATGAGCGCCCTTAATCATCTATCAGCCTAGTTGACGAATCAATTGCTTTACTTACGGTGATTACCTAACCACTTAGCTGCTGCAATACCCACAACAGCTGCTACAACTGGATTGCTAAGAAACTTGATAATCCCTGGCTGTTCAGCTAACACCTCTTGGAAAATATCGGGGTGGCTGTGATATGCGAACGATGCCAGTTTGGTAACATCATCAGCACTCATGTGATTGGGATTGTGGGTAGAAAGACCCAGTTGACGCTCAAGATCGCGATCGCTCAGTCCTCTTTGCTTCAAGTGCTTGAAGAATGCCCGCGCTACATCATCCCGCTCATTTGGCTTAATTTGAGCGATCGCCTTTTGAAGTTCTGGCTCCATTTGGGTCGTAGGTATCCGATCTGGATGCAAGGACCGACCAAACAACTGGCGGCGTTCTTCATGGGATGAGCGTTGCGCAAAGTCATCAAAGTTTGCGTATTCTTGCCCCGAAGTCGCGGTATCTTCTAAAATTTCGCTATCACCTTGAGCCAAATCATTCATGATTTGACGTTTGTACTGTTCGCTGCTATTCATTGTATTAATCTCCTTTTTCACATCAAAGTTGAACAATTTTGTTTCAACTTTCACTTACTTAAACTCTGTTTGCTCTGTGCCGATTGAAAAGCTTGTCGTTAAGATTTATATTCAATCTTCTTCGATTGAACATCATACTTAGCTGTCAAAATTAGCTTTTTGTCTGGAGCATACATCAAAACAGTTAAGTCTTGATTTGGAAAATTCTTATGAAAGCCCTGCATTAAAGACTTTGTTAAAGGTTTTACGTCATTTGGACGTACTTGAGGACTAATCACAACACCTAGTTTGTTTTGATCTCGCACATATGCGTCTTTGACAAGCCCTTTAGATGTTTGAACCACCCAATTACCAAATTCTTGACCAGTTGTGCTATTACCACGCGCTAACTGGGCGTACTCTCCAGTACGGCTAATTGTTGGTATATTGGTAGTTGGCTGTTTAGCTTGTACTGTACTGCTACAAGCGGCAGTCGTTGTTAGAACGAGAACTAATACTATAGCAGTCAAAAATTTCCGAAACTGATGAAACAAACTCACTTTATTTCCTCCAAGACCACTATTTGAAAATCAAAATCTATGGCTAATTCTGTTGCCTTAAACACAATTGTATTAATCAATAAGGTCTAGATTATTTAAATTTACCTAGACCTTTTTGAACTTCAAGCTTTATTTTTAGTCAAGCTTTTCTTTTACTTTATCTTTCACGTCTTCTACGCCTTGACGTACTTCGCTTTCAGCTTGCTTCGCTTTTCCTGCTGCTTGATCTTCAGGATCACCTGTGATATTACCCAAAGCTTCTTGGGCTTTACCTTCAATATTTTTACCAGCAGCTTTAGCTTTGTCTTCTATACTCATTTGGTTCACCTTATTTTTAAGAGAGTTAATTTCAAAGTTGGATTAGAACTTTCAAATCTTTCTGTACTCACATTTACAATTTACATGAATGTTTTTACTCTAGACTTCTGCCACAAGGCATATTAAATTTCTATGCTCAAGGACTGACAAATTAAATTTACTTTTTATGTTTCTATCTTCAGACTTGCTAAAATAGATGAAGAAATATAAAGCTAAAAAGTAATTAAGTAGCTAATAATGATTGCAGCAAGTTAAGTCAGTGTAATATTAGCTACGAAATTAAGGAAGCTAGTTTAAGACTATTAAAGCAAGATATTTTGAATAGGCAGCTGTTAACTTAATATGACATCATTTGAGCTTCAAGCGCCGTTTAAGCCAACAGGCGATCAACCCCAGGCAATCGCTGAATTGACTCGCAGCCTCAAAGATAATCATCGCTATCAAACATTATTAGGAGCAACAGGTACAGGCAAGACATTTACAGTAGCAGCTGTAATCGAAAAAATTGGTAAGCCTACCTTAGTTCTTGCTCATAATAAAACATTAGCGGCACAGTTATGTAATGAGTTGCGAGAGTTTTTTCCTAATAATGCGGTGGAATATTTTGTCAGCTACTACGATTACTATCAACCTGAAGCTTATATCCCAGTTACCGATACTTATATAGAGAAAACTGCATCGATCAATGATGAAATTGATATGCTGCGGCACTCGGCAACGCGATCGCTATTTGAACGCCGTGATGTAATTGTAGTTGCTTCAATTAGTTGTATCTACGGTTTGGGCATTCCGTCTGAGTACCTGAAAGCTGCTATTCCTTTACAAATGGGGATGGAAGTCAATCAGCGTCAGATTTTGCGGGATTTAGCCTCTGTACAGTATAGCCGCAACGATTTAGAAGTTGGTCGCGGGCGTTTCCGCGTTCGGGGTGATGTGCTAGAAATTGGCCCTGCTTACGAAGATCGGATTATTCGCGTGGAATTCTTTGGCGATGAAATAGACGCGATTCGTTACGTTGATCCCGTGACAGGGGAAATTATCAAAAGTGTGGAAGCGATAAATATTTACCCTGCGCGTCACTTTGTCACACCAGAAGAAAGGCTAGAGGTAGCTTGTGATGCGATCGCGGCAGAACTAAAAGAGCGAAAATTGGAATTAGAGCAAGCTGGCAAGTTACTAGAAGCGCAACGCTTAGATCAACGGACTCGGTATGACTTGGAAATGCTGCGCGAAGTTGGTTACTGCAACGGCGTAGAAAACTATTCGCGTCATTTAGCAGGGCGCATTGCTGGCGCACCACCAGAGTGTTTGATTGATTATTTTCCCAAAGATTGGTTACTGGTGGTAGATGAATCTCACGTTTCAGTGCCGCAAATTCGCGGGATGTATAACGGCGATCAAGCCCGGAAAAAAGTTTTGATTGATCATGGTTTCCGCCTTCCGAGTGCGGCTGATAACCGACCTTTGAAGTCAGAGGAGTTTTGGGAAAAGGTAAATCAGTGTATTTTTGTTTCCGCAACTCCAGGAAATTGGGAGTTAGAAATTTCAGAAGATCGAGTAGTAGAACAAGTGATTCGCCCGACTGGAGTAATTGATCCAGAAATTTTTGTTCGTCCCACAGAAGGGCAAGTGGATGACTTGTTAGGGGAAATTAAGGATCGAGTTGATCTTAGAGAACGAGTGCTGATCACCACGCTAACGAAGCGGATGGCGGAAGATTTGACAGAGTATTTACAAGATCAAGGCATTAGAGTTCGCTATTTACACTCGGAAATTAACTCGATTGAGCGGATTGAGATTTTGCAGGATTTACGTGATGGTAAATTTGATGTCTTGATTGGGGTGAATTTGCTGCGGGAAGGGCTAGATTTGCCAGAAGTCTCTCTGGTGGCGATTTTGGACGCTGATAAAGAAGGCTTCTTGAGGGCAGAGCGATCGCTAATTCAAACGATTGGCAGGGCGGCGCGTCATGTACGGGGTCAAGCGATTTTATATGCAGATAATTTGACTGGCAGCATGGCGAGAGCGATCGGTGAAACTGAGCGGCGGCGGACAATTCAGCTTGAATATAACGAAAAGCACTCAATTACGCCGCAGCCGATTATCAAAAGATCAACTAATTCGATATTGTCTTTCTTGGAAGTCTCGCGGCGGCTAAATAGTCAACAGCTAGAAACGGTTTATGAACAGGTGGATGAGTTACCGCTAGAGGAGATTCCGGTTTTAATTGGTCAGCTAGAAGCACAGATGAAGGAAGCGGCGAAGAACTTGGAATTTGAGGAGGCAGCAAAGTGCCGCGATCGCATTAAGCATTTGCGCGATAAATTACTTGGTCATTGAGCCAATTTTTTATAATCACTGTCAATCGGGCATAACCCACAGTGTAGTAGTGGAAGAATAGTGAGTAGAAATAGAAATTAGCTTTCCTCTTATCACTGCTCACTACTCACTCTCTATTCAAGTTATCACTACTCACTGCTCACTACTCACTCTCTATTCAAGGCAATTATGAACGCCATTACTCTGACTATCCCCCATTTAACTTCAAATGGTTTTGCTGAACTTTGCCAAGCTAATGAAGAGTTACAGCTAGAACGTGCTGCAACTGGAGAAGTAATTATTATGCCCCCAACATTTCCCTGGACAGGTAAGCAAAATTTCGGCATTATAGCTCAACTAGGTGCTTGGATTGAAAAAACAGGTTTGGGCATCGGTTTTGACTCCTCCACAGGCTTTACGCTGCCCAATGGTGCTGTGATCTCTCCTGATACCTCCTGGGTAAGTAATCAGCGTTGGGAATCACTAACAACAAGCCAACAGCAAGAGGAGTTTTCTCCCCTGTGTCCAAACTTTGTAATTGAGCTGCACTCTAGTAGTGACACACTCAAAAAATTGTAGGAAAAGATGCAGGAGTACTTTGACAACGGCGTTCGTTTAGGTTGGCTAATTGACTCCAAGACGCAGCAGGTGGAAATTTATCGTCCAGGGCCAAGACGGTTCGGTTAAGGTTTAAGCAGTATTGAGTACAGAAAAAATAAGTGTTTGAAGTTTTACTCCTGCTCCCTTATGTATGGGCTTCTTAGACGGAAACTTGGCTCTGGTTTTTTTTACTAC
>JAESFL010000284.1_pt1 | contig 42729 bp, 37 predicted proteins | sample 9269401 | NCBI WGS metagenome assembly JAESFL01 (sample SAMN14506025, study PRJNA617098) | algae metagenome | isolation source: Gloeocapsa sp. UFS-A4-WI-NPMV-4B04 and co-occurring heterotrophs from desert... | place: USA: Utah | collected 2006-10-01 | reverse complement strand
CGATGAGGCTCGTATGGCAGTGTCCTCGCAGCAGATGAGGGGTGTTCTCCAGAGCTTGCGGGACGTGGGTGCCTACCCCACAGTTCTCCTCGTCGAACGCTCCCCCTTCACCCCCGAGCCAATCCAGGCGTCACAAGCGTCCGCAGCGGGCTGACGCTCACACCGCGGAGGGATGCTCGGGCCTGCTGCCAAAGGAGCGGGTGGGCACGTCTCGGAACAGTGACACATGCATGTGCTGGCCAGTCCAATCCGCTCTTCAGATCATAAGTACTACTTTGCCGATTGTCTGCCCGCTTTCGGCAAACTCATGGGCGGCTGCGATCTCAGAGAGGCTGAAGCGGGCCGCGATCGGTACCAACAGCCGGTCATCTTCAAGACAGGCATTGATCCTCTCGACTGCCGCCTGTCGCGCGGCCCTGGGGATGTTGTAGCTCGTGATGAGGCGGACCACTGCTCCCTTCATCTGCAGCGGATAGTAGGGCAGCATCGGATTGGCGTCACTCGTCGACGAATAGCTGACGATGGTGCCGTCCTGCTTGAGAACAGCCGCATCCTCGAGGGCGTTCGCCGCGAAGTCGACCTCGATGATGCGATCAAAGCCCTGCGGCGCAGCGGCGTGCAGGGCTTCGAGCGCGGTCCCGCTCCGGTCGGCGACCACCTGGTGGGCACCGGCCCGGCGAGCGGCGACAGCCTTCTCGTCCGTGCGAGCCGAAGCCACTACGGTGGCGCCCCCATCCCGCGCGAACTGTACGGCGAACCCGCCGACGGCTCCCGCGCCGCCCCTCACCAGCACGGTCTTGCCCGCCACACTCCCATCCGCGAAGACAGCGTAGTGCGCGGTGGATGCCGGGATACCGAGGCACGCCCCGACGTCGAACCCCACAGGGTCCGGAAGCGGCACCACGTGCTCGACCGGTAAGGCGGCATATTCGGCGGCGGTGCCGGTCTCCACCAGAGCGTCCGAGCGCGTGCCGGCATTGACGTTCCACAACCAAACCCGTCGGCCGAGCCACGTGGCATCAATAGCGACCCCTACAGCCTCGATCACCCCAGCCCCGTCCGTGTGCGGCACTACAGGACGCGTCAGCGGACCTGACGCGCGCCAGCCGCTCCGCCGTTTCAAGTCCGATGGGTTGATGGCGGAGGCGTAGATGCGCACGAGGACGTCGCGCGGACCGGGCTCGGGCACCGGCAGATCACCGATGCGCAGCACGTCGCGAGCGGGGCCGGTTCTGTCAAAAACCGCGGCGCGCACGCCCTATACCCCAACCGCCGCGGCAATCTCGTCGAGGTTAGCCACCGCCTGATTCCGCTTGCCGTCTTCGATCTCGTGCACCAGCTCGACGAGCCGCCTGACGCCCGGAACAGGGATCCCGCGCTCATCCGCGACATCGATCACGGCGCCGACCAGCCGGTCCACCTCGGTCTTGCGCTTGTGTATCGCGAGGTCGCGCCACACGCCCGTGCGCTTGCCCTCGTGCCGGTTCCAATAGCGCACCTGGCCGTCCCAAGAGGCCGCGACTGCTGCCTCGTCCCAGGGCGCGCTCGGCCTGAAGGCTGTCGGGTCGAAGCCATCGAAGGCCTCGAAGCGGACACCCTGCGCCTCGCCCACCGACACAACCTCTCCGGCGAGGTGCCCCAGTATCGTACGCAGGCGCGCATCCGCGTAAAGGTCCGTCACGTCTTGGTCGGTGATCGCAGTGGCGAAGTAGACGGCGCCTAATGCCATCTTAGCCCACAGATAGCCGAAGATGTTATCGGTGACATCCACGGGCTGCAGCGCTGACAGGATACTCCGCAGCTCCTCGATGCGAGCAGTTCGGTTGCCGTCGAGCTCACCGATCTTGAAAGTGCCGGTGCCGCCATAGACTACATGACCAGGCTCCTTGTAGTGCCCGCCGAAGGTCAGAAATGCCCCGACCGTCCTTTTCGCGCCGACAGCCTTGGCGATTTTATATTCTTCGAGCCCGTTTTGGAGCGACACCACATAGCCGTTATCGGACAGGCGGGGCGCGATCGTCGCCAAGGCCATCTCGGTGTGGGGCGATTTCACTGCCAGTAGCACCCGGTTCAGAGGCCCGGGTACCTCCTGGGGCAGAAAGGCAGGACACCTCACAAGAGTCTCGCGGAAACCTGAGAGTCGGAGGCCTCGCTCCCGAATTGCTGCCACATGATCGCTAGTCACATCGACGAAGGTAATTGAGTGGCCGCTCTCGGCAAGCGCAGCACCCACGATACCGCCGATGGCACCGGCTCCCACGATGGTGAAGTCCGCCATGACCTCTACCTCATGTCGCGGGTGAGCGGAACGTGCGTGCGCCCGCAATGCGACCCGCCGGTGATTTCGAACAGGGCGCCAGTCGTCCAGGGAGAGCGATCGGACGCCAGAAAGGCGATCGTTTCAGCGACGTCCTCAGGACGACCGGTCCGCCCGAGCGGTGTGCCGCGCAGCATCAAGTTGATGTAAGGGTGCTGATTTTCGCTTTCGAGCGTCACGACCTCGTCGAGGATAAGGCCGGGCGCCACGCCGTTGACGCGAATGCCGTGGGGGCCGAGTTCGATGGCGAGCACCTCAGTGAGCATGTTCAGGGCCGCCTTGGAGCCCGTATAGTGCGAGCCGCCAGCGCGGGCCGATCGGGAGGCACCAGACGAGACGTTGACAATGGAGCCGTGAACCCCATTCTGGACCCAGCGCCGCGCGAAGTATTGGCAGGTGAGCATGCTGCCGCGCACATTGATCGTGAAAGGCAGGTCCCATTCCTCGACCGTCATGTCGAGGATCGGGCAGTTCGGGAAGATGCCGTGGGCATTCACCAGCACGTCCACCCGACCAGCCTGCTCGGCCTCTCCCATCATGCGGGCGACGTCGCTGACGTCGGACACATCGCCCTGAACGCCCGAGAACACGCCCGGCGCTCTAGCGTCGAGGGTCTTCAAAACCTCCTTCATCTTCTCGCTATCCCGGTCGGCCAGCACGACCCTGGCACCCTCCCGGGCGAGCGTTGCGGCGATCACCCGACCCAGGCGGCCGGCTCCTCCTGTCACCACCGCCGTGCGCTTCTCAAGCAACATGATCAGTGCCTCCCTCGGGCCCGGTCCCGGCGGGCCGATTCATCTGCTATTCAGGCCCAGGGTAAGCCGCCGGGAATGCGGCACGCTGGGACCGGGGGCTGCCTCCACCCTCGTGAAGGCAGTCCTAAGTCTGAAGCTGAGCCAGCCCCTCTTCTGCGGCCTCGATCGCCTCGCGCAGGGCGTAGGCGACGCGGTTGCGGGCACGGGTTAGCCCGACTTCGAGGAAGAGCGCTGCGTCGGAGCCTGCTGGGTGCCGGGGGAGCTCACGCAGGGGCTGCAATGCCGGGTAGCTGGCTTGTGCCACGGCGGGGTCTTGTCCAAAGCGATCCCCTGTCGTGTAGTCGACCGGGACGAGAGCCCGTGCGACCTTCACCAGCGTCCGATTGAGGATGTCGACCTCTCTGTCCCGCGCTGACCCCGCGGCGCGATCGAGGCGATCACAAGCATCGGTCAAGCGGGCGGCGCGCACCGCCAGCTCAGAGAGATCGAACCTGTCCCCAGCGGCCTCCTGCAGGCTCTCTAGTTCCGCCTGGAGATAGCGGCCGTGTTCAGCGTAGTCGAACGGCAGCACCGGGCTCGTGAGGAGCCGCCACACCACGTCCAGGTAGATCCGTGTATCGCGGACGAGGATCTCCTCCTCGATCTTGTCGAGGGTGTCATAGGGGGTATGCCACCACCAGCCCGTCCCGTGGCCGAGGCGATTGCCGCCGCCAAACACGGATGCGGACGCGTTCGCATTGGCGCTCGCTGGCTGCTCGCTCATATTGCCGAAGATTGATGGGACACCGATGCCCCAGAAGGACTGATCGCCCGCTCGGCTCATGCGCCGGTTCGAGAACTCCTGGCCGCCCTGCGCCCGAATGGCGTCGCGTGCCACGTGGCGGAGCTCGGCAGCGGCAGTGGTGTCCGCCACGACCGTGTTGCCTTTACCGCCGGTGGAGTCGACGTTGACGTGCACGAGCGCGCGGCGCTCCAGCTCCTCCCAGTTCTGCTCGGCATACCAGCTCGAGCTGGAGTAGCGCCCGTGGGAATGGCCCGACCAGAAGATGACGCGGAGGCCACGCCGCCACTTTTCGCGCTGCTGCGCACACAGGCGCGCCACCTCCATCATGGTGGCGTTGGCGCCGCCATTGTCCATGACGCCGTAATACCAGGTGTCGTGATGGCCCGTGAAAAGAACAAAGGGCTCGTCGGCACCCTTATCCGGTCCCGCCATGTCGGCTATCAGGATGGGTGTCTTGCGCCATCCGGTGTCGACCTCGGCTAGCAGGGTCGCCTCAAGTCCGGGCTTGGAGGCCAGCGCGTCTTTGATGCGTTGACCCTCGGCAAGCGGCACCGTGACCACCACTGTTGATGGCAGGTCGGCGACCGTCTCGTGGGTAGGGCTACCCCAGACGGGCGAGATGCACATTTCGTGCACGTATTCGTGCGGGCTAACGTGGAGCTGGCCGACGGCGCCGGCACGTGACGCCCGGCGCGACACGGCCGGGTTGGCGATACCTTCGACTACGACGATCCTGCCGCGGACGTCCTGCGCCGCGAAGTCCGAATCCCCACCCGCGCCCAGATAGATCGTTGGGGCGGTGAGCCCCTCTGTTGGGGATGAGCGCGAGAACGAGTGGGTGATGCAGCCAAGGTGCTCGTCGGTGATGATCACCTCTGCCTTGCTAGGTAGGCTGATATAGGCGTCGTGCAGGATGAGGCTGGTCGTGAAGCCGTACTCGCGCATACGAGCTTCGACGTACTTCAGGCTCTCGAGCTCCTCGGGCGTACCGGAATGCTTCGTCCACCTCGCGAAGACCTCCATGTGCTCCATCATAGTGGGTCCGCTGAGTGCGCCGAGGAGGGTTTCAAGAGACGCGTTGTTCATGGGGCTTTTTCCTGGCCTCGCCCGAGGATTTCGAGCGGCAGACTACGGTTGCGGAGCAGGCGGCTAAGGCCAGTCACGATCACGATCGCGAACAGAATCAGCAGGGTTGAGAGTGCAGCGATCGTCGGATCCTGCCACTTCTGCAGGTAAAGGAACATCTCGACAGGGAGCGTATTGCTGCCAGTCCTCACCATGAAGATGGTGGTCTCGACCTGATCGAATGAGGTGATGAACGCGAAAACTGCTGCAACCGTGACGCTCAGGGAGATCTGTGGCAGCACGACCCGCAAAAAGCTGCGGAGCGGACTTGCTCCGAGGTCCATGGCGGCCTCCTGCTGAGTCCAATCAAAGTTCGTCAACGCGGCCGTCACCATAGCAATCACAAACGGCAGCACCACGAGGACGTGGGTCAGGAGGAGGCTCGAGTAGTTGTCGAGGAGCCCCACTCGAACGAAGAACATGAACAGCGCGACGCCGAGGACGATCTTCGGCAGAACGATCGGCGACAACAGAAACGCCTTGATCAGACTGGAGGCGGGAAGCCGATACCGGACGAGAGCGTAGGCCGCCATGGTGCCGACCACGAGCGCGATGGCCGTTGCGAGCACAGCGAGCACGATGCTCCTCACAGCGGCGGCGTAGAAGACATCCTGCGAGAAGAGGTTTCGATACCAGCGCGTTGAGAGAGCCTCTGGCGGGAACACGTTGTAGGCTACGCTGCTGAACGAGTTCAGCACCACAATGAGGAGCGGCGCGGCGATGAAGATCGCGGCTGCGACCGTGAACACACCCAGCACAATGTGCCGAACGGGCGGCAGAGCCTTTGCCGGCGCCCGCGTGCGCAGTTCGGGGCTGATGCTCGATGGGGTCATCAAACCTCGCTATATTTGAGAAGGCGATTGAAGGCAGCCACTGCCAGCATCGAGCCGGCGAGCAGGACGATTCCGCCCACGGCTGCCACTGGCCAGTTGATGTCTGATGTCGCGCTATAGATCTGCAATGGCAGCACCAGCACCCGTCCGCCACCGAGCATCGCGGGAGTCACGAAGGCCCCCAGCGCGAGGGTGAAGCAAATCTGCGCGCCCGCTACAAGACCCGGCAGACTCAGCGGCAGCGTCACGCGCCGGAAGGTTGTCCACCAGCCTGCCCCAAGATCTTCGGCCGCCTCCCGCAAGGCGGGGTCGAGCCGAGTCAGTGTACTGTAGATAGGAAACACCACGAAGGGCAGGAAAACGTGCGTCAAGCTGATCACGACGCCTGTCAGATTGAACACAAGGGTCAGAGGCGCCGACAGGATGCCGAGCCTTGTGAGCAGGTAATTGACAGGCCCCTGGTCAGACAGCAGCACCGTCCAGCCGTAGCTGCGCACGACCACGCTCACGAGGATCGGCGAGAAGATCAAAAGCCCGAGCCAGCGTTGCAGTGACGGCCGGCTGATCCGCCACAGCGCATAAGCAAGCGGATACCCGATCGCGATGGACACTAGCGTGACGATCGTGGCCATCCGGAGCGTATCGTAGATGATGAGATGGTAGTACTCGTCAGTCAGAAAACGTTGGTAGGTCTCAAGGGTAAACACGTCCTCCAGTCGTCCGCGCCTGAAGCGATGGAAGCTGTACTGAAAGAACGCGAGCAGTGGCAGCACAAAAGTGTATGCCATTAGGGCGAAGGTCGGCAACAACAGCAGCAACGGCGTCGTAAAGCGTCCGCGGGGTTTGCGTTGGAGCGGCCGCACGGCGGCAGGAGTGTCGGTTGCAACTGCGACGGCGCTCATCACAAAGACCCTAATCTTCGACGAACATGCGCGGCGCAGTGGGCTCCCACCCGACCTCGATGGTTTCGCCGGCGGCCCTAAGCGGCTCGCCACCCTCGTAGGGAGCCTCTGCGGTCAATTCGAGCGGGCCAGCTGGAACCGTGACCACGTACTGGACCGCCGAGCCGGTAAAGATGACGTCCCGCACGTTTCCCGAGAACCGGGTCGGCAGGCTGGCCGCCGCAGTTCCGACTTTAACGCGCTCGTAGCGCAGCGCGAGGTGGACGTTGCCTGCGGGGTGGTTCGCTGGCCGGGGCACTTCGAAGGAAATGCCGCCGATGCGGGCAAGGCTCGTATCGCCGGCTGCGCCATCGAGCTCGACGGCGAAGATATTGGCGTTGCCGATGAAGCCGGCGACGAAGCGGGTTGCGGGCTGATCGTAGATGTCGCGGGGGCTACCAATCTGCTCGATCCTGCCCTTGTTCATGACCGCGATCTTATCCGACATGGTCATGGCTTCGCCCTGGTCGTGGGTCACATAGATGAAGGTCGTGCCGACCTCCTGCTGGATGCGCTTCAGCTCGAGCTGCATCTGCGTGCGAAGCTTCAGGTCGAGTGCGCCGAGCGGCTCGTCGAGTAGAAGCACCTTTGGACGTTTCACGAGTGCCCGTGCAAGAGCAACGCGCTGCATCTGTCCGCCCGAGAGCTGCCCGGGCTTGCGGGCCGCGAAATCCAACAGCGCCACGAGCTCTAATGCAGCCTTCACGCGGTGGTCGATCTCGCGCCGGGGCAAGCGCTCAACCTCGAGCCCGAACGCGACGTTCTCGGCGACCGTCATGTGCGGGAATAACGCCCAGCGCTGGAAGACCATGTTGGTGGGTCGCCGATAGGCGGGCACACCGACCATGTCCTGGCCGGCGATCCGCAGCTCTCCGGTATCCGGCTGCTCGAAGCCGCTTGTCATCCTAAGTGTCGTTGACTTGCCGCAGCCTGAGGGTCCCAAAAGTGAGAAGAAACTACCTCGCGGAACGCTGAAACTGATGTTATCGACAGCGAGGAAGTTGTTGAATATCTTGCTGACGTTGACGAATTCTACATCGAGTTCCACGGGCATCTCGCTTTTCCAGTAGCGCGGCTCATGGAGTCCCGTGAGCCGCCATCCTGGTCCGGGTTCAACAGTTCCGGCTTCTTAGCGGAGCTTGAACTTCACCTGGCGGTCCCAGCGCTCGCGCCACTCCGACGTCATCTCCCCGATGTACGGGTAGTCGAGGTTGATGGCTGTCTTGGCGACATCGATGTTGAGCGTCGGATCCGCGGCCTGCTCGGCGGAGAGCTTAGCGTTTGTCACGAGGGGGACGCCCTTCGTGAGCGTACCGTAGCGGCCCGCGTTCTCCGGGCTGAGAAGAGCGTTGAGGAGATCCTCGCACACGGCTCGCTGTGCTGGCGTCACACCGTCAGAAATCGCGAGATAGAGTGGGAAGGCGATCGCCCCCTCCTTCGGCACCACAAAGCCGAGGGGTGCCCCCTCCTCGATCCAAATCTTGGCGATCGCCGAGAACCAGGGCGCCATCGCAGCGTCGCCACTCGACACGAGGTTCTTTACAGCATCGTTCGAATCGACCAGGGCGCGGAGGTTCTTAGCGTTGTCGGACCAGACTTTGAAGCCAGGATCGATGTTGCGCTCGTCACCACCGTTGAGACGGGCCGCAATAGCCATCATACGCGTGTCGTAGTCGAACATGGTGACGCGACCGCGATTTTCTGGGCTCCAGAGTGCCGCCCAAGAGGTAGGTGGCTCTTTTACGAGGTTCTTGTTGTAGAGAATGCCAATCGCAGACATCATGTAGCCTACACCACGCCGGTCTTTTCGCACGTGATCCTTCAGCACGTTCGCCATGTTGGGAATACGCTCGGGGTTGAGCGCCTCCCACATGCCGTCGACATCGCCCTTGGTCATTGAATCGACGTTGAAGAAGCCGCAATGCACGAGCGGCTTGTCAGGTGTCGTCCGGCGAGCTGCGACCATTTTGGGATAGGTGATTGTGTTGTTGGATTCCAGGATCTCGATCTCGACGCGCGGGTTTGCCTCGCGGTAGGTCTTGATGACCTCCGAGGGCACAACGCCCTGATTAGATCCCGCCCACATGAAGAACGTAATCTTGGCGGGGTCACGCCCCTGCGCCTGCCCACTCACCGGCAAGGCCAGCAAGGCAGCAGAAAACACAAGTGCGGACAAACGTCGAATACTTCTGCTCATGATCAGCTTCCTTCAGTGCCGTAGAGGCGGCAACTTGACCGCAGTGCCACTTGCGAAGCGGATCGTAGACAGGATCGACGAAATGCGTCAACTCTGATCCGATAAAATGTGGTTTGCGTAATGTGTGAGGGAAAACCTTGACCATTGCGAAGCGGGGAGGAAGATGACAAGGACTCTCGAGCCGTTAGATCAGCAGATCATCGCAGCACTCTCCTGCGACGGGCGCAGGCCGTACCGAGACATCGCGCGCGCCCTCGATGTCTCAGAAGGAACCGTGAGGCAGCGTGTTGGCCGGCTCATCGAACGCGGCGTCATCCGCATCGCTGCAGTCGGCAGCCCGCTCCTGCTTGGTTTTGATGCGGTGGCGCTCATCCATATTCAGGTGAAGCCCGGGGCTATCGATGAAACTACACGAATTCTTGCAGCCATCCCGCACATCCGCTTCGTTGGCACCTCGTTCGGGAGTGCAGATATCATCATCCAATCCATCCATGCGTCCACGAGAGACCTGTACGATTTCGTCAGCAACACGCTGCCGCAGATAGCGCCGGCGATCGTACGGACGGACACGTTTCAGCTGACCAACGTGCTCAAGAGCTCCTGGACTTGGGAGGACTGGTTCGCAGCTTCCGGAGCGCCTGCCAATGGCTCGGCTTGATCCCGACCGGCGCGGCGCGCCAGCAGAGCGACTTCCGGAGCTTTGCTTCTGGTTGAACTCCGTTGCCGCCCGGACATGAGGGCGTCAGTGGAAGATCACGCACGACAGGTGGGAACTGCGATGCCGCAGGTTTGGTGGCTCTGGCCGCTTGTCGCCACTCTGGCGATCCAAATCACCAGCGCATTCCTGTCGCGCATGATCCCCACCCTTGCACCGGCTCTTATGGCCGAGGTCGGCTGGCCGGAGACATTCATTGGCTATCTCGCATCGCTCAACACCGTTGGCTCAATCGTGTTCTTGATTGCAGGGGCACCGCTGATTGCCCGAGCGGGCCCCATCCGATCCCTGCAGATCGGCTTGGGCTTGGGGGCCGTCGGCCTAATTGCGCTGGTAATGCCAGTGCCGCTTGCGCCTGTGGCGGGGGCTCTTCTGATTGGCGTGGGCTATGGTCCTTCTTCGCCCGCCGGTAGTGACATCCTACAGCGACACGCGCCCGCCCGGCACCGCAATCTTATCTTCTCGATCAAGCAGGCCGGCGTGCCGATCGGAGGCGTCCTTGCCGGCCTGCTGCTACCAACGCTGGCGAACCTGGCAGGCTGGCGGGTGGCCTTTGCTCTCGCGGCTCTGTTGGCAGTCGGGACGATCGCGGCGGTTCAGATCCTGCGTGAACGCATCGACGTCGAACGGGATAGAGATTTGCGTCTGCGCCCAGGAGTTTTCCTGTCGCTCGAGAACCTTAGGCGTCCGTTCGATGCCTTAAAGGGCGCTTCGGACCTCAAGCGGCTGGCATTTGTCGGCGCCTGCCTCGCCATCGGCCAGGGCACGTGGTTCGCGTTCCTGGTTACCTACCTCGTAACCCGGCTTGATCTCACCCTTTCCGAAGCGGGTGCGATATTCGCGGTGATGCAGGCGACCGGCATCTTCGGCCGCATATTCCTTGGATGGCTTTCCGATCGCCTCGGATCGGGTCTCATCACGCTCCGGTTTGTCACCGTCGCATCAGCTGCGAGCTCCCTCATTCTCAGCTTCACGACAGCTAGCTGGTCGATGTCATGGCTTATGGTGATCGCTGCAATCGGCGGAATTACAGTCTCGAGCTGGAACGGCGTGCAGATCGCGGAAGTGGCCCGCCTAGCGCAGGCTGGTCGGATTGGCGACACAGCGGCTGGTGCGACGATCCTAATCTTCGTTGGCTACGTCATCGGACCGAGCGCGTTTTCCGTCCTTCTCGCTCTGACAGGCCGTTTCGACTGGGGGTTCGCGGCCGTAGGACTTGTCACAGGGGCAGCCCTTCCGATGCTGTTCGGCTTGGGTAAGCGGGCTCGCTGTAGTGCCATGTCCAAGCCTGCGAGCCACCAACAGCTCGACGCTCCTAGGCAAGAATAGGTCGATGACATGCCGAGCTGTAAACGGACGAAATCACAGACCGCTGCCGTTCTATCCGAAACTTTCCAGGCCGGCCAGCTCCAGCCCTCTCACGTAGTGGTCAAGGTCGGCAGCGTTCTGGAAGCGAGCCGGTTGCCGCAGCCACGCGATTGGACCGCCTATCTCCCGCAGCTGATCGACGCCGAGGCGCTGAAGCAGGGTGGTTTGCATGAGCCGAGCATGGAAGGCTGCCTCGTCCATCCGACCCGCATAGGCTGCTGCTGCGGCCAACCAGCCCCGGTTGGTCGTGATCCGGTCCGGCGCCTGCCGCAACCAGAACAGCGCCTCTTCATACCTGTGCCCGATGAGACACGACTTGCCCATGTGCTCGACAGCAATTGGTGGGTAGCAGGGATTGAGCCTGATCGCCCGTTCCGCCTGCTCGATGCCGCGCTCCACCTCGCCGGCGTAGGCGTACTCCAAACCTGTCACCCCAAGAGCCTCCACATCACCAGGGCTGAGCATCACCGCACGATCTAAGTGCGAGCGGGCTCCAGCGAAGTCGCGCTTCATTTGTAGGAACATGCCAAGCAGAGAATGACCGTGTGCATCGAGCGGGTCGAGTTCGATCGCCTTGAGAGCGAAGCTGATAGCCCTCTCTCGCCGTGTGGCCTCTTCCCCAGGGGTGATCCCGCCCGATGAGGTATGGCAGACTGCCATACCGCGATGGGCTGCCGCCAGGTTGGAATCCTGCTCGAGCGCACGGCTGAAGCACTCCATCGCTTGTGCATGGGAGGTGTAAGTGGCCGAACGCTGGTATCCCCGCCCACGCAGACAGTTCTCATAGGCAGTCAATGAGTGGATCGGACGATGGCGGACCCGCTCCAGCTCTGCCTGCTCGACCTGTACTGGGATAGCAGCCACAAGGGCCTTAGCGGCCTCTTCCTGGAAGGAGGCCAGCTCGTCCCAATCACCTTGGTACCGTTCGCTCCACAGGTGACGTAAGGATTCGTTGTCGACAAGCCGCACCGCAATAGTAAGACGATTGCCCGCCCGGCGGACACTGCCCTCGACTGTAGCGAGCGCCAAGCTGGCGCAGCCGCTCCTCAGCGTCAGGCCCCTGCAGAAGCCCGAAGGATGTATGCCGCGCCAAAACAGACAGACGGCGGAAGCGTGCGAGATCCCCGATTACATCCTCGGTCAGAGCGGCCGGCAGGCTGCTGAGGGTCTGATCCTCGGAGAGGTCTCGAAACGGCAGGACAGCCACAAGAGGCCTTCCGTCAGCAGCCACGTCGCTGCGGCCCAGCACCCAGGCCGGGTTGAACGGCTCGTCTGCAGACCGGCCGCTGGGTAGGCTTGCGGTGCGTCCAAGCTGTTCGATTTCGGGTCCCGGTCGTACTTGGAACTCCTGCGCGAGGCGGGCGCGGAGCTGACCATAGCGCACGGCTGCCAGCGCCCGTTCGTCTTGTGTCATGTGCAGCCGCATCAGAGCGGCATGCATGCGCTCGCAGTTGGGGTCGATCTCGAGATAGCGCTGGGCACAGCGCTTGGCCTCTGTCACCTCGCCGCGCCATAGCCTCAGAGAAAAGAGCTGCCAGAAGGCTGATCGGGCCAGCTCACGCAGGCGCTCCCGCTCCGGCAGGAGCCACTCCTCATACTCGGGACTGAGGTCCGCGGCATCCGAAAACAGATCGCCGACGTACAGCTCGCAGGCTGCCGTGAGCGCCTCAAGGGTCCCTTGCTGGGCGGAAGCCTCAAAGCGCGCGACATCAACGGTGACACTGGCCGGGTCCAGCCACATCGAACGGCTGTCACTGAGAAGGATCCCCTCACTGCCACCCAGGGCCTTCCTGATCTGGTGGAGGGTGAACCTTAGATTGCCCTGCGCGTGCTGCTCATCAGAGCTGGGCCACAGCTGATCCTGGACGACCTCCCGGTGATGCCTCTTGCCAGGTCTGCAGGCGAGGAGGGCCAGCAGCAGCGCTCCCTTCTGGCTCGCGAGGTGGACATCCCCATAGCTGGGATGCCGCAGGCGAAGCCTTCCGAGCAGTGCGATCTCGAGTTCTGCCATAGCGACCCTCGAGTGTAGGTGATCCGCTCGGCAGTGGCCTGACCGGGATTTTGGACCGGGTCCAGTGAGACTACTGCATGGCAGCTGGTGTGGGTAGCTGGCGTGCGATGGTCTGCAGGGTGACAGGCGCAGGCGGCCGGTAGCCCAGCGAGGAGTGGGGTCGGACGCGATTGTAGTGGTCTCGCCATGCTCCGATCACCACCTGGGCCTCCCGTAAGCTGTAGAAGATCTCCCGCTTCAGGCACTCGTCCTGGAGCTCTGCTCCGAGATCTCCGCCTCTTTGCAGGCCAGAGCGATGCTCTTGCCTTGTGCCAGATGCACCTCGATCTGCCGCAGCTTCGCGACGATCTGCTCCGCGCTCCAGTTCTTCCGTCTGCCCGACTCTTGCTCGTTGTTCGGATCAACTCTCTTAGTCAACCCGGCCCAAATCGAGCCAGTCAGGTCATCAGCCATCCGGCTGGAAACGCAGTCCAGAGCCTGAGCGAGAAAGCGGCCTTGTTCAGAGGCCTATAGCCGCCCCGAACGGGTGCAGAGAATGGGTTCAATAAAGCGAATTGGCGGAGGGAGAGGAACCTGAATCCAACATTCTCCATCTGCGCAGAGGGGGACCTGGCGGTTGACCTGAGCGCATATGGCGATTGGCTGACCAATCACTGCCGCCCGCACTCATCACATATCCACCTCCTGACATGCGGCTCCGTGCCATGGCCTGAGGCGAGAGCGCAATGCTGTCGTGTCGTACAGCGGGAACGTTACGTGGGCGACGAGTAACCGTGGAGCCTACGGCGACACTCAATTATGGCTGAGCCCCTGTCCTGAGCGTACGATGCTCGCTGACGAGCACTGTAAATGTCGGATCACGCTGGCGTCCGGTCGCTCAGTTCCTTCGCTGATACGGGTGCGTCGACCAGAGTACAAATCCGCTGGCGATATCGACAAGGTGGCCGATGAGGGCTGAAGCTTGTGCTCAATCAGGCCGCGACCATGCATTTCTAAAGGTATTCGGCAGTGCGTAGGATCATAGGACAATAAGCGATCCGTAGCTGCGACCGGCACTCCACTGGCCGCCTCGCAGTCTTGACATCCTAGTCGTTCGCGATCAGTTTTGACTCGTGAGTAGAAAAAGAACCGGGTTGATACCGGACATCGGGAGGATATAGATGGAACGTCGTTCACTTATTTGTGCTGGTTTAGCTCTGGCTTTGGGGCTTTCCGGATTAACAGTTCCGTCAGCACGGGCCGCCGAGGCGGGCGTGACAGACAGCGAGATCAAGATCGGCGTTCACTTGGCGCTTACCGGCCCAGCTAGCTTCGTCGGGCAGGGGGCGAAGGTCGGCGTTGATGCCGCCATTGCCGAGATCAACAAGAACGGCGGTATCAACAACCGCAAGCTGACGGTCGTTTATGCCGACGACCGGGGTGCCCCGGACGGTGGCGTTGCAGCAGTGCGCCGCTTGGTTGATGAGGAAAAGGTCCTGGCCGTCTTCGGAGCCGGTACCAGCACCGCGACCGTGTCGGTGCTGCCCTACTTCGAGCAGAACGGCGTGCCCTATTTCGTGAGCTTCGCCTCCGATCCGCGGGTGCTCGAAAAGCATCGCCCGACTGTCTATTCCGGCGCCACCCTTCCGCAATCCAGCATGGTGACCGCCTACACCAAGTTCCTCGCGGAGGGACTGAAAGTGAAAAGGGTCGCCCTGCTCCAGTGCGATCAGGCTCATTGCACGTCAGGCGGGCCACTTTTGAAGTCGCGCCTCGAAGCCGGGGGCGTGTCAGTTACGGTTTCCAATTTCAATTCCGGCGACACAGACTTCACAGGCCAGATCCAGCAGGTTAAGGGCGCCACACCAGATGTGGTGTTCGTCTACGGGCTCGCGTCCGACGGCGGCCGCATCTTCCCCCAGATCCGTCGCGCCGGCGTCACTGTTCCGCTTATTGGTGACACCTCGCTCGCCGACCTCGCTGTGGCGAAACTTGCGGGTGCCGCGGCGGAGGGTTACCACACGTTCTGGCTCGGCGGGCGGCAGTTCCTCGACGACAAGACCGGCGAAATGGGCAAGTTCCTGGCGTCTCTCGATGGCAACAAGATTGAACGCCCAGCTAATACGCCGAACCTCTACACACTCATGGCCTATGCTGATGTCTACGTGCTCGCTGAAGGGCTGCGGGCTGCTGGCCGGGACCTTACCCGCGCGGGTCTAATCAAGAGTCTCGACACCAACATCCGCGACTTCGTTCCGGGCAGCGGGCCCTGGAGCTATGCTGCGTCTTTCGGGTTGCCCCGCACCTTCACGCCGACCAACCACCAGGGTAACCACAGTGTTCAGCCGGTGGTGTTCCGCGGCGGTTCCTTCAAGCCGGCCGGCGCCGGCTCTTAACGGTGCGAGGACAGCCGGGGAGGGGGAGGCGCGAGCCTCTCCTCTGTAGGGCGCAAACGCGGTTCAGCGGGTGGCGGGGATGGATCTTCTAGTCGGCGGATTGTCGATCGGTGCCGTCTACGCCCTCGTCGCGATCGGCATCGTCCTGATCTACCGCGCCACCTCCATCGTCAACTTCGCCCAGGGCGAGCTAATGATGGCAAGTGCCTATTGTGCCCTGTTTGTTGGGGAAACAACTGGGTCATCAGGCCTACAACTCTTCGCGGCGCTCGGTGCCGGCGCACTGGGCGGCCTCACCTGCTTCGTCTTGACCAATATTCTCCTGCGTGGCTCCGACCATATGACCCTGGTCATCGGGACGCTCGGCCTGTTGATCCTACTCCAGACGAGCGCACGCTATCTCTTCACCGATATCCCAATGCGGGCCGAAGGCTGGCTATTCGGGGATCACAACGTGGCGATCCTCGGCACATCGGTGCCGGCCAACTCGATCCTGCTGCTGGGTAGCGCCGTCGTAGTTTCGGGCGCTCTCCTCGCCTGGCAGAACGGCACGACGTACGGTCGGGCCGTGCTCGCAGCAGCGGAAGACCCATGGCGAGCCGCGCTGTCGGGCATCCACGTTCGCACAACGCTCGCCACCAGTTGGGCGTTCGGTGGGGCGCTCGCAGGATTCGCTGGGCTGCTGCTCGGTCCGGTGGTGGGCGTGTTTCCGACCATGGGCGCTGATGTCATCTTCCCGGCATTCATTGCCGCAATCCTCGGCGGCTTCCACAGCATCTCCGGTGCCCTTATCGGGGGGCTCCTGCTTGGCCTGATCCAGACCTACGCCGTGGTTTATCTCGGTGGAGCCTGGAAGGAGGTTGCAAGCTTCGCTGCTCTCCTGGCGATCCTACTGTGGCGCCCAACTGGGCTGCTGCGTGCCGCGACCGCCCGGAGGGTCTAGGATGACCGCGCGCATCCACCCCTTGCTGTTCGTGCTGCCACTCGCTGCCGTGCTGGCGGCGTTGGCCGCTTTGCTGCCTCCGTTCCGCCTGTTCCTCGTCGGCCAGCTCGCTGTCGTGATCGTCGTGACTTCAGCGATGACGCTGCTCATGGGTGCGGCGGGACTCTTGTCCCTCGCCAGCGCCGCCTCCATGGCCATGGGCGCCTACGGCGTGCTGCTGATCACTGGGGCACTGCAACTGCCATTCCCGCTCGCGGCAGTTCTCACGGTTATGATCGGCGGCGGGGTCGGCGTCCTCCTCGGCCTGGTCGCGCTGCGACTGACCGGCTTTCACTTGGCGATCATCACGCTTGGATTCTTGCAGGTCCTGCTCGTGCTATTGAAGCGCGGCGGATCGCTGACCGGCGGCGGGTACGGACTGGTGGTGCCTCCGCTCCAGGTGACGGGCCTCGGTACACTGACCGCCTCCCATATCTCCGTCGCTGCGGTTTTCATCATGGTCCTAACCGTCGCCGCCTGCTCCGCGGCGATTCAGTCGCGGGTTGGCCGTGCCTGGCTCGCTTTGCGTGACAACGAGCCGGCGGCGCGGATGCAGGGCATTGACGTCAGTCGGATGAAGATCATTGCCTTTGCCTTCGCGAGCGCCGTCATCAGCATGGCCGGGATCCTACACGTGCTCCTGCTTGGGGTTGCCAACCCGAGCGCCTACGTGGTCGACGTCTCGATCTTCCACATCACGCTCGTGGTCGTTGGTGGCACCACGGGTAGTATGACCGGTGCGGTGATCGCACCGGTAATCCTGTACTTCTTGCCTGAAATATTCCACGCACTCGGGGAGTGGCGGGATTTCTTCTATGCCACCGTTCTGCTCCTCACGCTTTTGTTCATGCCTCACGGCATCGGCCCTACACTGACCGCCCAGATCCGCCGCCTTTGGGCGGCAAGGAGCGCCGTCTCGTGACTATGCTGCTCGACGCCAGCGCCGTCGGGGTCTCTTTCCAGGGTCTTCGCGCCCTCGACAATTTCGCGCTCACCACAGAGGAGGGCGAATTTCACGGCATCATCGGCCCCAACGGGGCCGGCAAGACGACTGCCCTTAACGTCCTCACCGGCTTCCTTCCCCGCAACGAGGGCCGGATAGTCTTCGACGGCAGACCCCTGCCGCGGGCCTCGCACGCCATCGCCCAAGCTGGCATCGGCCGCACCTTTCAGTCTCCAACGATCTTCGGCGCGCTCAGCCCGGTCGAGAACGTGATGTGCGGCGGCCATCGCTGGACTGCGGCGGGTCTGTTCGGATCGATGCTGCGCTCCCGCCACGCCCGGCAGGAGGAGCGAACCTTGCGTGCGGAGGCAACCGAGTGGCTGAAGCGGGTCGGCTTCGCTTACCCCCCCGACGCGCCCGTGCTGGGGTTGCCTTTCGGCGAGCTGCGCAAGCTCGAGATCGCGCGGGCGCTCATGGGGCGTCCCCGTCTCCTGATGCTCGACGAGCCGACGGCCGGCCTAACAGTCGATGAAGTGTTTGGCATCGGGCGGCTGTTGCGGTCCATTCGCACTGAACGCGGCAAGCCCCTGTCTATCGTATTGGTGGAGCACAACGTCCCATTCGTGTTCTCGCTCTGCGACCGCGTGACCGCCGTTGATAAGGGAGTGATCGTCGCCTGCGGGGCGCCGGCCGAAGTGCGGGCGACGCGCGCCGTCATTGATTCCTATCTCGGCGGTGGTCAAGCGGTCACAGTAGCGGCGGCCGACCCCAAGGAGTCCGGTCGTCGGGATCAGCTAGCCGAGGCGCGGCCGCTGCTTGAGGTGCGTGGCCTTTCGGCTGGCTATGGAAGGATGACCGTGGTGCGCGGCATCGACCTCGACGTCCGGCGCGGCGAGCTGATCGTGCTCTGCGGTCGCAACGGCGCTGGCAAATCAACGATACTGAACGCCATCGCTGGCCAGCCCCGCCCTGCGGAAGGGGAGGTCAGCTGGCTCGGCCAGCGTATCGACGGACTCTCGGTGAGCCAGATTGTTCGTTCCGGCATTGGCCTAGTGCCTCAGGAGCGGGGCATCATCGCCGGTCAGACGATCGATGCCAACCTCCAGCTCGCTGTGGTCGGGATGGGGCTTGGTCGCCCGGAGTTCCGCGAGCGGCGCGAGGCGATGTTCGCGCGCTTCCCCAAGCTGCGCGAGCGCCACCGCCAGCTCGCTGGCACGCTGTCCGGCGGGGAGCGACAGATGCTCGCCCTCGCTAAGGTCCTCATCCGCCGGCCCCAGCTGATGCTGCTGGATGAACCGACAACCGGGCTCGCCCCCACCATCATCGACGAGCTGCAGAGAATCGTCACCGAGATCAGCAACGAGGGAATCGCGCTGGTGGTGGCCGAACAGAACGTGACATGGATTGCTCCGATCGCGTCGCGCGCGTACCTTCTCGAAGGCGGCCGCATCGTCGCCTCCGGCAACCCAGACGACATCATCCGGCAGGAGCAGGTGATCGAGAGCTATCTCGGTCAAGCGCAGCGCCAAGTAGAGCCTGAGCGCGAGCTGATGCAGGGAGAAAAAATCCGTGAGCAATCCTGATGCGCTGAACCGTCTGCTGGCCATCTTGAGGGAGGCGCAAGTCCTCGCTGCCTCAGACAGCGTGATCGCGCGGGTCGCGGGCGAGCGCATCTCGGCCATTGTCGCCGACGTCCTCTATGAGATCGACCCCGACCTAGAGGACGTCACTGCGCTCTTGCCTCCTATGCGGCGCGTGTCAGTGCAACGTTCAACGCCTCCATAAGAAGCGCCCGCGTCCAGCCGGAGCCTTAGTCATGGACAGCATGCCTCTACGGATCGTCAACCCGACGCTAGAATGCGCGAGCCGCCAAGAGCTCCTGGCGCTCCAAGAGAAGCGCTTGGTGGCACAGATCCGGCGCGCGTACGCGCGGATTCCATATTATCAGCGGCGATGGCCCAAGGCCGCGGGCTCACTATCGTCGCTGGCCGAGTTCCGCGACATCATCCCTTTCCAGAACAAGCTCGATCTGCTCGACCGGCAGGACGAATTTATGGAGGATCGCGTCGCGCGGCCCGGATCGCCGGTCTACTCTGTGCACATGACCTCAGGTACCACTGGCCTCGGGCAGGAGGCGCATCCCCTGACCCGGCTTGATGTCGAGGCTATGGGGTCAAGCTGGGTTTACCAGGCCCACTGGGCCGGCCTCGACCTCGGCGATTCGGTTTTTTATACTTTCCCGGTCGGCATGCAAACAGGCGGGCTCTCCTCCTTTTTCCTGAGCGAGCGAATGGCGTCACTAGGATTCCAGCTCGGCCCTTACACGACTGAGAAGAAGATCGAATACCTGTTGAGATTCAAGCCGAACGGCCTCGTCATCTCGCCGGCCTATCTCACTCGCTTCCAAGCGCTCTTAGAGCAGGCGGGCGTCCAACCGCGCGAAAGTCTTCCGAACCTGAAGGCGATCTTCATCGCTGGTGAGAGCTACACCATCGACTGGGCGCAGCGCTCCCTTGACTTCTGGGGTGCCCAGATCTCGGAATGGTACGGCTTAATGCAGGGTGGGCTCAACCTGTGCTTCTCGTGCGAGCGCGGCATCCTGCTGGAGGGCAGACGCGGCTGTCTGCACGCCATGGAGCACCGGGTCCTGTGCGAAGTGCTCTACCCTGACACGAACAATCCGGTCCACCCTGGCGAGGAGGGTGAACTCGTCATCACACCGCTGTTCCGTGAAGCCTTTCCGGTGGTGCGCTTTCGTAGCGGCGATAAGGTCCGGCTGGCAGCGGAGCCCTGCGCGTGCGGGCGTCCCTTCGCCTGCTTCGAGGCCGGCACGGTGACACGCTACGACGATATGATGAAAATCCGTGGCCAGAACCTATGGCCTGATGCCGTCGACCGTATCCTGTTCCAGGGCGGTGACGTCGAGGAGTACGCGGGTGCAGTCTACACCGATGCCGAAGGCCGCGAGATCGTTGAGGTATCGCTCGAGTTCCGGCCGCAGGCGGGCCTATCCGAGGAGGATAGGACGAGGCGTATATCCGAGCTTGGCCGAGAGATTCAAACCAAGCTCAACGTCCGTATGGATTTGCGAGAGGTTCCCTACCTGACCCTGCCTCGGTTCGAGTTTAAGGTCCGGCGCTGGACGGATGAGCGACGGTCCGGCCGGCAGGTCGTCCGCTACGTCCGCAGTTGACATTTCACACTCAAGAGGCCGACCGATGACCGAGGTGTTCGTCGTAGGCGTCGGGATGACCCCGTTCGGACGCCATCTAGCTCTCGATATCAAGGCGATGACCCGGGCCGCGGTGGAGGCGGCCCTCACTGATGCCGACCTACCGCGCAGCGCCGCCGAAGCGGCATTCTTCGCCAACGCAACTCAGGGCCATATGGAAGGCCAGGATATGATCCGCGGCGAGATCGCCCTCCGCAGCATGGGGATTTCAGGGATTCCAGTCGTCAACGTTGAGAATGCCTGCGCCAGCGGCAGTACCGCCCTTAAGCTCGCAGCGACCTTTCTCAAGGCCGGCGAATGCGAGGTCGCTCTGGCCGTCGGAGCCGAGAAAATGGTGTCGGATGACCGTGCCCGCATGATGTCCGTTTTCGACGGGGCCTGGGACGTCCATGACCGTGAGGCGATCGCCAAGAACCTGGTTGAACTGGGTGAGGGCGTGACGCCGCCGCCGGGCGCCAGCTCGGAAAAGCCCTACAGTGTATTTATGGATGTCTACGCCGCGTTCGCCCGCCGCCACATGGCGAGGTTCGGCACGACGCAGCGGCAACTAGCGGCAGTTTCGGCCAAGAACCACGCCCATTCAGTCCACAACCCATTGGCACAGTACCGAAAGGCCTTTTCGGTTGAGGAGGTGCTCGCCGCCCCGCCTATCGCTTATCCGCTGACCTTGCCGATGTGTTCGCCAGTCTCAGATGGCGCCGCCGCAGTGGTGCTTGCGACAGGCTCAGGCATGCGGCGCCTCGGGCTCAACACAGTGCGTGCCATTAGAGTGCGGGCCTGCGTGGTCCAGACCGGGAGCGACCGGCATCCTGAAGATATAGCGCACCATTGTACAGCGCTTGCCGCACGCCGCGCCTACGATGCCGCGGGGCTCGGCCCCGGCGACATCGATGTCGCAGAGGTGCACGACGCCACCGCAATGGGCGAGATCATCCAGGTCGAGAATCTCGGCTTCTGCGCAGTAGGCGAAGGCGGTGCGATGGCCGAGCGCGGCGACATGGGCATCGGTGGGCGCATTCCCGTTAATCCGTCAGGAGGGCTGGAGTCCAAAGGGCACCCGATCGGCGCGACTGGGCTCGCCCAGATCCATGAGCTAGTGCTGCAATTGCGGGAGGAGGCAGGACCACGCCAAGTCGAGCGCGCGCGGATTGGCATTGCGGAGAACGGCGGCGGCCTACAGGGTATCGAGGAGGCAGTCGCCTGTATCACGGTCCTGGAGGCATGAGCGTGGACCTCGCGCAGAAGGTTGCCATCGTCACGGGCGCGGGCTCGGGTCTGGGCGCTGCCACCTGCCGAATCCTGGCGGCCGCCGGAGCCCACGTCTGCGGCCTCGACCGGGATGCGTCACGCCTCGTCGCCATCGAAGCCTCTGGGCTGCGGGTAAGCGGGCTCGCCGTGGACGTGAGCGTCCCCGAGGAGGTTGAACAGGCTGTGGCGAGCGTCGCCGCGCAACATGGCGCAGTGCACGTCGTGGTGAACTGCGCAGGTGTTCTGCGCGCAGCCAAAACGGTGTCTCGCAAAGGCGGGTTTCCGCTCGTGGCCTGGAATGAGGTGATCGCCGTGAACCTGGCCGGCACATTCCACGTGATCCGAGCCGCCGCGCTGGTCATGAAGGACAACCGGCCCGACCCAGAAACAGGTGAACGCGGGGTAATCGTCAACGTCTCCTCGGGGGCAGCCTGGCAGGGCCAGATCGGCCAGGCCGCCTACAGCGCCAGCAAGGCTGGCGTCATCGGCCTTACCCTCCCGGTCGCCCGCGACCTCGCTGAACACGCAATCCGCGTTGTAACGGTCGCGCCCGGCCTGTTCGACACCGACATGGTTGCCGACATGCCAACCCATGTTGGCGAGGCTATCCTCCAACGCATGGTCCTCTACCCGAAGCGCCGGGGACGCCCGGAGGAGTTCGCGCGCCTCGTCCGCCATATCGTCGAGAATGAATATCTGAACGCCACGACGATCGCCCTCGATGCGGGTGCGAGACTCACGGCGCAGTGACGCCCTCAGCCGGAGCCCGAAAGGTCGATCGAGGACGGAGATGAGATCCGAGCCGCCCGCGAACTGAGGGCTCTTTATCGAGGTTTGATGATGCATTCTCTCCTCTCAGGCTTCCGGATCCTGAGCCTGGCCGAGCAATATCCTGGCCCATTCGCGACGATGCTGCTCGCCGATCTCGGAGCCGATGTGATCCTGGTCGAGCGCCCTGCGGGGGGTGATCCGTCGCGCCGCTTCGAGGGACACTTCGAGTCACTCAACCGTAACAAGCGTTCGGTGTCCCTCAACCTAAAGTCGGATGAAGGGCGGGAGGTTTTCTGGCGGCTTGCTGAGACTGCCGACGCGGTAGTTGAGGGCTTTCGGCCGGGAGTCATGGCGCGACTCGGGCTCGGAGCCGAGGAGATGCGCCGGCGTCGGCCGGACCTCGTCTATATGTCGATCTCCTCCTTCGGCCAGGACGGACCGATGGCGGCGGTCGCCGGCCATGACCTCAGCATACAGGGCGTCGCTGGCCTCATCGACGTGCCGAAAGGTAAGGAAGGCGCCGCCGTGATGCCGACCCTGCCGCTCGCCGATATTGCCTCGGGCATGTTTGCGGCGCTCGGAATCCTAGCCACGCTCCTGTCCCGCGCTAGAACAGGGAAGGGAGCCACGGTGGACGTGTCCATGCTCGACTCGGTCGTGTGCTGGATGGCACCATGGATCGTGCCGGCTCTCAACCGGCTAACGCCGGCTCCGCTGCCGCCCCAGGAGCCAGGCTATGGTCTATTCGCAAGCGCTGATGGGGGACAACTCACCCTCAGCATCGCTGGCGAGGACCATATTTGGCAAGAGCTCTGTGCAATTCTAGGTCTGTCTGACCTCGCGGAGGTTCCTGAACGTGAGCGCGTGGCGCGGCGAGGGGAAATCTTACCTCGACTGCGGGCGGCGATTGCTCGTCATCCGCTGGATTGGCTCTTCGAGCGTTTCGAGGAGCAACGGATCGCCTTCGGACCCGTTCGCAGACCGGACGAAGTTGCCGACGACCCGCAGGTGGCCGCGCGCGGAATGATCGTCAGTGCCATTGATAGCAGCCGAAAAGTCCGGTATGTGCGCCAGCCGGTGCTCGTCGATGGGCACGGCGGCACGATCACGTCGGCCGCGCCGCGACTCGGACAGCACAACGATGAGGTGTTGGAGGCGCTCGGCTATATGGCGGAGGCGCGCGACCAGCTGCGAGCATGCGGCGCGATCGGCGCCTCGCCGGCCGCTTCAGCACCAGCGACGCTATCGTCGGTGTGACCGGCTTGGACCGCGTCGCTCGAATCGCTCTAGCGAGGCCACGTTTCTGCCGTGGGACGGCTGGTGAAGGCGCAGGTCAGGCCTGGCGTTCCGTGCACGTGCAATTTTCGTTAGGAGAGCGGCATCTGGCGCGAGTGCATTCGCAGCCCGATGCTGGAAGGAGCCATGAGAAATTCAAGGGTACACGACTTAACAATGGACGATCCGCGCCCCTTGCAGATGCAAGAGGGCGGCGACAAACCCATGCAGGCTAGAACGACCGCCCGCGAGCGCAAGGGGGACGCGCTGCTCCGCGCCGCGATATCAGCCTTCAACAGGCAGGGGTTTCACCAGACGTCTCTGGACGAGATCGGCGAGAAGTTCGGCCTCACGAAGGCGGCGCTTTACTACTATTTTCCCAACAAGAGCGCTCTCCTGGCCGCCTGCTTCGATCGCGCGATGTCCCTAACGCGAAAATGCCTCGATCGCGCCCGGGTTGAAGGAAGCAATGGTCGTGAAAAACTGATTCTGTTTTTCAAGTTGTACATCGAAGTTGCCAATGAAGATCTGAGCGAGTACTTCCTTCTCACGGAAGATTTTGCCCTCGAGGCAGAGTACAAAAAGAAGCTCGTCGTGCAGCGCGACGCGGTTGAAACAGAGCTGCGCGAGCTGGTGCGCGAAGGCATTCGAGACGGCAGCATCGTCGAATGCGATCCAAAGCTGGCTGTGTTCCTGCTGCTTGGGGCTGTGAACTGGATTCCTAAGTGGTTTTCCTCAAGCGGTGCGTGGTCATATCGGCAATTGGCCCAAGCCACGGCTGAGATGTTAGACCGTATGCTATCAACTACGGCATCCGTTTCCTTGACCAGAGATGTCGCGACAATCGCGGCGGAGCCAGACGCATTTCGATCGCGCCACGCGCCGCTCGAACCCGCCGTCCAAGACCGTGCCGCGCTGGCGCCGAAGGCTCGGCGGAATTCGAGGAGGGCGAGAGGATGATGGACAACGGAGCCATGAAGCTGGAGTGGCTGGAGGCAGGTGTCGCACTCGCGACCATGATCCGCCCGGATGAGAGAAACAGCCTCGTACTGGAGCTTCTCGACAGTTTAGAGGAGGCACTTGCCCTCTGCCGCAAGACGCGGGCCCGGGTGCTGATTCTCACCGGGAGCGGTTCATCGTTTTGCGCCGGCGCGCACCTCAAATACTTCACCGACCCGCAATCGCCGATCGGCACCTCGGCTTATGAAATTCGCGATAACTATCTCAGCCGCGTGTCCTCGCTCTTTGATACCATTGAGGAGATGCCATTCATAACCGTTGCGGCGATCAATGGCTATGCGCTGGGCGGCGGCTTCGAGTTAGCGCTCGCTTGCGACTTCCGACTGATGAGTTCTTCCGCCAAGGCTGGGTTGCCGGAAGTCGTACTCGGAGCGACACCCAATTCCGGAGGCGTCCAGAAGCTGCATCGCTTCGTGGGGCGTGCGAAAGCGCTGGAATGGATCCTGCTCGGGCGCCACCTCTCCGCCGCGGACCTCGACCGCTGGGGCATGCTCTTTGCTGTTTGCGAGCCGGGGGCGCTGATCGAGGATGCGATGCAACTCGCCCGGTCCTTGAAGGAGCTTAGTCCCCAAGGCCTTGCCCAGGCCAAGGCGTCGATCTACATCGCTGAGGATTGCGATATCCGCACCGCCCGCCGCGCTGGCATCGAAGCACTCACCTCGCTCATTGGTCGCGAGGACTGGACCGAGGGCATGCGGGCCTTTGTTGAGAAGCGCAAGCCGCACTTCCAGCGATGAACTCGGCCACGTTTGGCTCGATGCGGACAGCCGCTCAACAGCATCAATCACTACGAGCCTAGCAGAGGTCGCCAGGGCGCCCGGCCACTTCACCGGGCGCCTCGAAGTTCTTTCACAAGTGCTACCGCCGGCCCCAGATTGCCTGTTTGATCGCCACCTCCTTCGGGACCACGGGAACCGGCACCCCATCCTGCCACTGGACCACAACAATGGAGGCGTTCACCCTCCGCCCGACGTCATCGAATTTTAGGCGGCCGCCGACGAATAACTTGGCTGGACCCTCGGTCGTGTCCATCTCACGAATTGCAGCTGTTACCTTGGCCCGATCTGCCGCCCCCGCTTTCTCTAGTGCCTCCTTGAAGATCCAGATGTGCGCGTAATCCGCGAAGCTGTCGAAGGTCATGAACGGCTCACCGGTGCGCTTCTTAAACCGCTCCTCGATCTCCTCCTGACCTTTGCCGGGCCAGCCAGGGAAGGCGACGAGCGCGCCCTGCATGGTAGTGGCGCCGGCAACCTTCAGCATCTCTGGTGTTGCCAGTGCGCCGCCGATGGACACAGTCGGCACGACGCCGCCCCCGAGACCGAGCTCGGACAGCTTGTCGAGCAGGAGCTTGCTATCCGAGACTGTGGTTGGCAGCAGGAAAATGAAGTCAGGACGCGAGCGCCGAAGCTTATCGACCAGCGGGGTGGCGTCCGAGAGCGGCGGCGTAAACGTCTCCTCGCTCACCAGTCTGATCTGATGCTTCGGCAGCTCGGTTTCCCTCAAGAACTTCGCCGAGGCCTGAAGAGCGGCCGAGTTATCGGTGATGATTGCGGCGCTAGCCGGCCGCTTGGTCCCGGCCGAGGCAGCGATCTCCAGAACTGCCGGAACCGTCTGTCCGGCGAGAACGCTAGCAATGGGCGAAGTCTGGAAGACGTGCTTGAAGCCGCGGCCGGTGATCTGGTCGGCGAGCGAGGTCGTGATCCAGGGCAGGCCAGCGCGCTCGGTGACTTCGGTCACCGCGAGCGTGAACGAACTCGTGTACGAGCCAAGCCCCGCCACGATATCAGGCTCCTGGGCGATGAAGCGCTGGGCGGCGTTCTTAGCCTTCTCCGGCGAGTCCTCGGCATCGGCCGCGACCAGGCGCATCTTGGCACCGCCTAAAGCCTTGATGCCACCCGCTTGGTTGATCTCGTCGATTGCTTGCTCTGCGCCAGCGCGCAGCAGCTGACCGTTGCGGGCCCATGGGCCGGAGAGTGGCACGATCATGCCGACCTTAACCTCCCGCTCCTGCGCCCAAGCTTTTCGAGATACTCCGCTGGCGAGGGCTATTCCCGTGACGCCGAGTAATTCGCGCTTCGAGATCTTTATGCTTGTCATAGTCTCCTCCCTTGCAGTCCATGTGTTCCAGAGCCGTTTCAACGGCTTAGAGTCCGAGATAGGCACGCTTGACCCGCTCATCCTTGATCAATGTGGCGGGTGGGCCGTCCAGCACGCATCTTCCAGTGTCGAGAACGTAGGCCCAGTCACAGGGCTGCAGGGCTTCGGCGACTCGCTGCTCGACCAGCAGAATAGTCAAGCCCTCCTCCTTATGGATCTGCTCGATCCTGTCGAAGATTGCTTCAGTCAGCCGGGGCGCAAGCCCCATCGAGGGCTCATCAAGCAGGAGCAGCTTGGGCGAGGAGGCGAGCCCACGTGCGATGGCGAGCATCTGCTGTTCGCCGCCCGACAGCGTACCGGCGAGCTGGCTGCGCCGTTCGCCGAGGACCGGGAACAGATCGAAGATGCGTTGGAGGTTACGGGACCAGTCGGCCCGACCGGCAGCTGGCATCGCGCCCATTTCGAGGTTTTCGAGAACCGTCAGGCTGCGGAACACCTGCCGCCCTTCCGGCACATGTGCGATACCGAGGTGGGCACGATCAGCGGGCTCGATCATCCCAATCTCCCGGTCCTCAAACAGGATCCGCCCGGCCGTCGGGGTTACGGTCCCGGAAATGGCCTTGAACAGTGTGGTCTTGCCTGCCCCATTTGGGCCAATCACGGCCACAAACTGACCGCGTCCGACGGTCAGCGACACGTCGCGCAACGCGACGATGCTGCCATAGGCGGCTGACAAGCCCTCAACTCGCAGCATGGGCGTCCATCCAGCGGCGCCCGAGGTAGGCCTCAACCACAGCTGGATCTTTCATGACCGCGTGGGGCGCGCCACCGGCGATCACTTGGCCGTGATCCAAGACCACAAAGCGGTCGGCTAACTGGATCATCGCGTGCATGGTGTGCTCGATGATGACAATCGACAGGCCGTTATCCACCAGACTCCTGATGACGGCCACCAATTCGCCAACCTCCTCGCGGCCGAGACCGGCGAGGGTCTCGTCGAGGAGCAGCAGGCGGGGGCCGCCAGCGAGCGCCCGCGCCAGTTCCATCAAGCGCATTTCCTTGGCGGTAAGACGGTTCGCCGGCGCGTCCGCCCGACCCTCCATCCCAACCCGCTGCAGCGCCGCGCGTGCTCGTGGCACAAGGGCGGCTTCGTCGGTAGTCGCGACGAGCGCGCCGACCATGACGTTCTCGAGCACTGACAGGCGCGGGAACGGACGGGCGACCTGGAACGTGCGCCCGATGCCGAAGCGGCAGATCTTGTTCGGCTTCAGGCCAATCAGCTCGTTGTTCTCGAAGCGGGCGCTGCCCGCGTCAGCGTGGACGAAGCCGTTGAGAAGATTGAACAGCGTTGTTTTGCCAGCACCGTTAGGGCCGAGGATACCGACAATCGAGCCCCGCTCAACCTGGAAGTCTACCTTCTGGACCGCCGCAAGCCCGCCGAACGATTTTGATAACCCGCGGACGTGCAGGATCGGTCCCTTGTCGGCGTCTGCCGGGGACCTCCCAGCAGCGCGAGCTCTGATCGGGTTCAGGGCGACGACGCAGCCTGCCGCCGGCTCAGCGCGCAGGACTGGCACGGAATTGGCGGCCCGCCGACGGCTCGCGAAAAAATCGTGCAGGCGCCAATAAACGCCTTCAGGCGCCAGTAAGATGACGAGGATAATTGCGCAGCCATAGATGATGCCTTGGATGCCAGGAAGGATGCTGCCGAGTTCAGCGCGCAAGGTCTCGGTGAGCGGGATCAGAGTCACGGTCCCGATAATCGGGCCCCACAGCGTCCCAACACCTCCGAACAGGGTCACGATCAGCGCTTGCGCCGAGACGAGTAGCCCGAACACGCTGGCTGGCGTAATCACGATAAGGACAACCGCGTAGAGACCGCCCGCTAAGCCTGCCAGGGCGCCACTGAGCACAATAGCGCGCATCTTCCACCGGAACGAGTCAATGCCAGACGCTTCTGCCGCAAATTCGTTCTGCTTGATCGCGACCATTGACAGCCCGAAACGCGAGCGCTCAACAATTAGACAGATGATCAACGCCGCCGTCATGAGGGCGACCGACATGAGTGCGAAAACCCGATGGTCGAACTGCATGAACAGCAGGGGATGGTCCTCCCGCCGCGGCAGTGCGACCTCCTGGTATCCAAGCCAATCGAATAAGTAGAGAAACAGGGTCGGATAGGCGAGCATGGCTAGGGCGAAGTAGTGCCCGCGCAGCCGGAAGGTTGGATAGCCGATGGCCAGCCCCGCGATCGCTCCGACTGCGCCGCCCGCCGGAATGCCGATCCAGGGCGTCACGCCGAGATGGATGGTCAGGAGAGCGACCGTATAGGATCCGAGTCCGAAGAACGCGGCGTGTCCGAACGACATCAGACCCGTGTACCCGCTGAGGATATTCCAGGAGAGGCCGAGGGTCGCCCAGATCGGCACCAGCGCGAGCACGAGCTGGTAGTAAGAGTTAGCGGTCATGAACGCTAACCCGACGATTGCCACCGCGATAGCCAGAATGATGAGGAGCGGACGCACAAAGCTTTTCGAAATCATTGGTCACACCCGGTCGACGCTGCGGCCAAAAAAGCCCTGCGGCCTGAAAAAGACGACCAACAAAAAGACGATGAAGATGGCAGCGTTCTGTAGCTGAAATGGAATAACCAGGGTGGCGAGCTGTTGCACGAGGCCGATAGCCATGCCACCCCAGAAGGCACCGAGAATGCTGCCCATACCGCCAAGCACCACCCCCGCATACATAATGATAACGAACTCGAAGCCAATGTAAGGCTGGACTGGGTAGTAAGTGGCTATCAGCCCCCCCGCGATTGCGGTGGCTCCCGTGCCGATTCCGAAAGCGATCCGATGAGCTCGATCGACGCGGATGCCCATGTAGGTCGCGGCATCAGGGTTGTCGGCCGCCGCACGCATCGCCTTGCCGAGCCGCGTGCGGCCTGTGAACACATAAAGTGCGATTGCAACCAGAATTGCGACGGCCGCGCCGATCGTGCGGGCGCGATTGAAAAAGATCAGGATCTCATCGTCAGTGAAAGGGCCAAGACGCCATGATGTGGAAGCGAGAGTGGTGCGGATGCTCTGTGGCGATGATCCGAATATAAGCAGCGATAGGTTGGTTATGATGAGCCCAACCCCGAGCGTCAAGATGAGCTGCGCGGAATGACCCTCGTCGTCGCTCGCTGCCGCTCGCGATCCGCTGACCCGTCCGAGGAGAAGGCGGTGCACCAGCCAGCCAAACAGGAAGAACACCGGGCCGGCCGCAATGGTGGCGAGGTACGGTGTGATCCCAGCGCCAGTGATCCCGATCGCCGCCAGCGCGCCCGACGCAAATAGCGCGAAATACATGCCTAGCATCAGGAAATCACCCTGGGCGAAGTTGATGACCCGCATGACGCCAAAGATGATGCCGAGACCGGCGCACATCAGCCCGTAAAGGCTACCGACCAGGAGACCCGTGACGAGGGCCTGCAGGAGCGACTCGAGGATCAAATCGTCCCCCCTGGGTTAGTCTATGCCGTCTGACGGCGGAGGGGTATCGCGGCGCTTGCACAGGATGGTAATGTCACCATCGGCGACGGTCGCGTCATTCTGGTTTTGCACGCTGCATCGGCGGCTTACAATGCCCATAGCCGGGTGTTTGCGTGAGGCGCGAACTGCAGTAAGTGTCAAGACTACACTCAACGTGTCGCCGATTTTCACAGGGGCAGAGAACGTCCAACGCATTTCAAGGATGGCATGCGACGTGCCCTCGTCAATGCCGATGCGGTAGGCGAGGCCGGCCGCCATTGAGGCGGTCAGGTAGCCGTGCGCGATCCGCTCGCCATACGGGCTCGCGGCGGCGTAGCGTGCGTCTGTGTGCTGCGGGTGGTGATCGCCAGTCAGCCCTGCAAATGTAGTGATGTCGCTCTCGCCGATCGTCCGGCTGGGGCCGACCCAGCGGTGGCCGACGGTGAGAGCCTCGTAGTCTTCGAAGTAGAGCCCCACGTCACCACCCCCCGAACGACAGCCCGCCATTGACGCTAATAGTCTGGCCAGTGACCTGGGCTGACTGATCGGACGCGAGAAACACAGCGACGCGTGCCACCTCTTCCGCGGTCGGTGGGGCCCCGAATGGGAAGCGCCGCACGGCCTTGTCGAAGAGGTGCTTGACCCAATCGTCCTTGGCAAAAATAGCGTCGAACGCTTCCGTTCCGGAGGTAATCGTCAGGGCAAGACCGTTGACGCGGATTTGCCAGCGCGCGAATTCGCGCGCCAGCGTTTTCACGAGCATGATCTTGGCTGCACCCATCGAGCCGTGCAGCGCCTCCCCGACAGTGGCATGGCGACCAGCGTCGGTTCCGATAATGATGACGCTGCCTCCGTCCCCCTGCATGTGTGGCAAGGCAGCACGGATTGGAAAGACACGGTTCAAGAACTGCGTCCGGAACACCGACCCGAAATCGTCGTCGCCGAGTTCGTGGAACAGAGCCGGTGGCCGCTCGGCAGCCCCACCGCTCACCACCAGGGTCGTCAGCCGGCCATGCGCCGTGACAGCGCGGTCGACGACATGTCGCGCCTCTTCAGGCCGAGAGCAGTCGCCCACTTCGAATGAAGCTCTTGGGTGATCAAGCCGGCGCAGGGCAGAGGCACCGCGTTCCGGATCACGGCCGTTGACGACTACGGTGCTGCCGGCGTCCAAAAAGGCTTTCGCGATCTGGAGCCCGATCCCGGCCGTGCCACCGGTGATCAGCGCGACCCGCCCCTCTATGGCTTGCATCGCCTCCCTCCGCCGACCTTGCGCTGTATACTTGCCCGATGGGCGGGCACCCACCAGCTTCAGCTCACTAGGACGAAATAGAAATCGGTGATGCGGCCCTGCGGCTCTGGGATGAACTCGACGCGCACCCTCGTGCCCGGCCGGATCGCCCGCATAGCTTGCTCCACGTTTGAGAAGTCGAGGCCTTCGAGGTAGTTCACGATGGCCGAGTCGACGCCGTCGAGACGCACGAACGCGACAGCAACCGGCGGCGGGCGCGAACCTTCAAAGCCGCGCACCACGATGGTGGAGGCTTCGATCACGCCCTCCTGTCCAGCCTCCACCCACGAGTCGCATTTCTCGAAGCTGCGCTCGCAGAAGGCGCGCGGGGGCAGGTAGACCATGGCGGACTTTGAACAGCGCGTCGCGAGGATCTTGCGGTTCTTCAAGCCATCCATGAACCTGCCCGCGACCTCGCCGAGTGCGTAGTCGTAAGTCAGTGTGATCTGTTCGGTCAGCACGTTGCCCTGAACGGCGGTTGTCCTTGTGCTCAACTCAGTGCTCCCTCACGAAGTCGCTTCCGAACACGGTGCAGTTCAGGAACTGGGCAATGCCGCCTACCGAGGTGGCTACCGCGTTTCGGACGTTCCCCACCTGATGGTCGCCAGCCTGGCCCATCACTTGATTAGCGGCCTCGATGCACCGTACGAGCCCGCTCACTGCAATAGGGTTCGTGCACAGCGTGCCCCCAGACGGGCACACCGCCACCATCCCATCGACGTCCCAGGCGTTGTCACGTTCGAGGCGGAAAGCGGTTCCCGCTGAGCAGAAGCCGAGCTGCTCAAGTTGGGTTAGTCCCTGGATACTGAAGGCATCGTAGACCTCGGCGACCTGGATCTCGTTGATCGGATCGGCGATCCCTGCCCGCCGGAAGCATTCACGGCCCGCTATCGCCATCAATTCCCAGTCGATGAAATCGGCGTAGGCGGTCGGCACAATTCGGTCACCTATCCAATTCGAATCCGAAACGCCGCCCACCCCGTTGATGAAGGCGGGATTGGTCTGATACTCGCGCACCGCATCCATGTTGCCAACGATCATGGCTGCAGCCCCGGACGAGCGCGGGCAACAATCAAATAGCTTGAGGGGGTGCGAGATCATTGGCGAGGCCATCACGTCCTCGATCGTGATGTTCCCTTTGAGATGGGCATGAGGGTTGTTTATTGCGCTGCGACGCTGGCGGACCACAAGATGGGCCAGGTCCTCCTGCGTGACACCGTGGCGCTGCATGTACGTTGTCGCCATCAGGGCAACCGAAGTGATCGTCTGCAGCGGCATGTCCTTCTCGTAAAAAGGATCGAAGATCTGGTTGAGCACCTTTTGGGCGTCTGGGGTTTCGGCGATGCGTTCGGCGCCAACGATGAGCACCGTCCGGAACATGCCGGATCGGACAAGTGAATGGGCAGCGTGGACTACAGATCCGCCTGTCGCTCCGCCGGTGTGCACCCGCATCATCGGCTTGCCGGCCCCAAAAATATGGTCGATGCTCCAACGGTCGGCATCTGCCACCCCCATGAAGGCGGTGGGCGCTAAGGAGAATACGATTGCGTCAATGTCGTCTGGGGTCATGCTGGCGGCCTGAAGCGCGCCGGCAGCGGCCTGTTGGGCCTGCTCGACGAAGGTCAGCTCCGGGTGCCTCACCTTGAACTGGGACTGCCAGGTGCCGAGCACCGCGACGACGTCAGGCAACAGCTTCCCCTCCGCTCTCGAAGATCATGACAACGTTGCCCTGCTGGGCGTAGCCGTGGCAGGAGTGAGCCGCCGCCCGGCGAGCGTTCGGCACTTGTACGGGACCAGCCCGGTTGGATACCTGCAGGACGGCCTCGGCCGCCCCAATGAGGCCGGTGCAAAAGAGAGGATTCTGGGCGAACGGTCCTCCCGAGGGCGACACCGCTGTTTTTTCCGGAAGGCCGAACGCACGCACGTAGGCGGCTTCGTGATAGCCGGTCTGCGACTCGATCTCGATGAGGTCAAGTGTGTCCGCCCCCTGCAGGCCCGCCATCTTCATGGCCTGCCGCCAGGCCGAACGGGCTGAGTTTAGAGAACGGAGTCGGTCGTGGCCGAGGCGGTAGCTATCTGTCGCCCAGCCGACGCCGGCAATTCGTGCCAGGGGTCTCCGGTCTGGATGCCGGCGCAGCCATCGCTCCGACGCCAGTACCATGCAAACGGCACCGTCCGTCAACCGCGCCCTCTGCCCGACGCGCAATGGCGTCGCCTCATAAGAAGATGAGCTGAGCGTAGCGGCATCCGGCACCTCAAAACCCATCCCGCGCGGATTGCGCGCTGCGCGCTCATAAGCCTGCATTACCCGGTCGTTGACCTCGCCCTCAGACAAGCCGAACTCTTCGATGACTCCTTGTGCAAATAGAGCGTCTGAAACTGTCATGTTAATGCCGAAGGGGCGAGTAAAAAATGGCTCTCCACGCAGCCGCATCACAGTTTCAATGTCGGTCTTCGAAGTTTTGCACCAGCTCGCGATCAGGCCGAGTTCGAACTCTTCCGATTCCAGCCGGGCCACGGCGAGGCAGAATGCGCTGGCGCCCGAGTCGGTTACCCTGATTTCGTCAGTCAGATAGGCGCCGGCGGGCATTGCCATAAGCATGCTGGATATCGAGCGTCCGTCGAACTCGTCGGACGCACCAAGCGTCACGTGATCGAGCTGGCTCCGGGTAACGCCAGCGTCATCCAGCGCCGCGCGCGCCGTACGGTACACCATCTCTTCCAGGCGAAGACTAGCCAGCCTCTCGGAGGGCGGATGCAGCGCAACGCCAATAACGTAGCTCTTCAAGACGGGACCTCGCAGAAGACATCATCGCGCGCAGGCTCACGTCCGCTAAAACGAACCTAAGACTAGCAAGTGCTTGGGCTCAAGCGAAAGCCGGCTGCCCAGTCGAGCACTGTTCGAATAGTGGACTGGCCCCTGACTAATCAGGTCGAAGCATCGCCTCTCAAATTTCAACTCGCGAGTTGAAACTGTGCCAAGCGGTCCGAATTGTCAACGCCTGCGCATGCGAGCCTGGGGTAGGCTAGATTCCAACGACCAGTGGTGTGGTCTGAGGCTGGCTGGCTTGAAGCGGATGGCCAGGAGGACGAGAAACGCAACATCGATACGGAGCTGAACGCAAGGATTGCACAAATGGCTTATGGATGCAGACTACATGGGAGCTACGGAGCTCACTGGAGCAGGGCTGATGGTTGCCCTTACACCGCTCGGCGAGCTCACCTAAAGTACTTCTCGGCAGGATCCTCGTCGCGCCAGGAGCTCCCGTGAAGACCAGCGCCCCCATTGGCGCTGACCCTTGATCGAGCCACAGGCGAGAGGCCGAGCTCGGACCCAAACTTCCGCATGAGCTCAAGCTGCTTGTTGGCGATGGCAAGCCGGGGGCTCTACTGAATAGCACCGGGCGGCAGCTTGATGAGCATTGGTGTTTCCTTCAGTCTGCGCTCCGCCTCCACCCAGCGGCCATAGGCTTGTCAGTAGGCTGCCAGCCCTGCCCGGTCGAGGTCTGTAATGATGCCCATAAGAAGTTGATGCGCCAGTCGCTTCCACTCCGCTTTGGCGGGCGGGCAGAGGTGCGCCGCGCAGGTGGGGATCCGCACCTGTGGCTTCGGCTCCCTTGTGTTCAAGTGCCGTTTGCCCGGATTGCCCGCGACGATCTTGAGGATCGTTGGCTTTGGCTTACGCCCGCGCACGGTCACTTAGCTTTCAAATTCGTTCCAGATGAGCTACTCTCAACTTTGCCTCTTCAGCAAATAGAGGGAGGCGCGGTTGGACGACATCCACACAGTACAGGTGCAGCCGGGCATCGCACGGAGCACTTGGCGAGTTCGTTTTGCCTATCGCGGCGACGACATTCGGCCAGTCTCTGCCAACAGATTGTTCATGGTTCCACCCGGCAGTCAAAAGCCAAACAGTGGTGCTGATCCGCAGTCTGGCGCTTGGGTTGAGGTTCTCGGTGGGCGAGGACCCATTTGGGGCCGTACAATCCACCAACCAAACCGTGCCGATCGAGAGGTCTTCCTGGAAAACGGAGACATGACACGTGTTCAGCGAGAAGCGGAGGGCGAGTTTGAGGTTCTCATCCCCGATCTCGATCCCAACGCAACCTTCGTGCTACACGCGTCACCCTCGCGAGCACCCGAGCAAGCCGCAGAACCCCGCGTAAAACTCAGGCTCTCCGACCTTGTGAGACTCGAGCGCGGGGACTGGCCCAGTGATGACCCACCAAAACAGCAGCAGTGATCCGACGACCTCGCGTTTCAGCGTTCGTCTCACATGTAGATCGTCAGTCGATCGCTCTAGCGGTCAACGAGCGAGCAGCAGAGTCGTGCCGTCGGCGATGTGATCATCCACCGCCAGACTTACGGGCGCGGTAGGTTGAGCCGACCGAGTTGCCCAGTCTTTGGCCATTTTGGCGACGCCGTCGATGCAGGAGGGACACTATGGGCACTGCAGATGGCACAGTTCTAGGGCGCACTAAGATTGTCGATCATGGTCCCGCCAGTCAACGATACAACATCGTTGTGCTTGGCGACGGTTACACAGCCGCACAGATGACCCAGTACGCGTCCGACGTCGACACGATCGTCGCAGGGATGCGTGCCATTCCCCCATTCGACGAGCTCTGGTGCGGGATCAATGTCTACCGCGTGGATGTAACCTCGACGGATTCCGGTGCGGACGACCCGGCGACGTGCGGGGATGGGAGTACCGGCTCAGGCGCCACGCCGCGAACCTACTTCGATGCAAGCTTTTGCAACAACAATGCACGCCGCCTGCTCCTCGTGAACGCCGCGACTGCAAAAGCGGTCGCGCAAGCACAGGTGCCGGAAGTCCACTTCACGTTGTGCGTGGTCAACTCAACCATCTATGGAGGTGGGGGAGGGGACGTGGCCACAATGAGTCTCGCTGCCGGGGCGATCGACGTCGCCATCCACGAGATGGGTCACACAGCCTTCGGCTTGGCAGATGAGTATGAGTACTACCTCGGGTGCGCTACGACAGAGTCGGACCGCAACAACCACCCGGCGGTTGAGCCATCGGAGCCGAATGTCACGATCAACACCAATGCGTTGACCATAAAGTGGTCCGCTCTTCTGACGAACGCCGCTGATGGTCTACCCACGACGAACAATGCAAATTGTGCAGCATGCGATACGCAGGCCAATCCTCGCGCGGCGAATTACGTCGGAGCATACGAGGGGGCGCACTACTATCATTGTGACGCTTACCGACCCATCTTTAATTGCAAGATGAGATCTCTGGGCGGGAACTTCTGCCCGGTTTGCAGTCAGGTAATCAGAAATACACTATCTCCTTTCCTCCCAGCCGAAACCATCACCCTGACGACGTCGAGCATCGCGTTCACGAACATTCCGGAGGGTGTTGGAGGGACGGGTGTCACCACCTGGCGTGCAGTTGTCTTTGAAGTCGTGACCTGCGGCACACGCACGTTCCGGATTACGAGCGGACCAACCGGCGGCTTCGGAACCCCGCTTGGCACGGTTGCTAGCGTGAGCGAGGTTGATGCAGACCCCATAGCAGAAGCTCGCATCTGGCTTTCTTACACATCGACGACCGCGGGTGCGACATCGTCGGGGTCCGTGACGATCCGATGTGATCAGACGGGTCAGAGCTGGGTGATCCCAATTGTTGCCAATACCGTCGCACGTCCCAAGGCGGCTATCGCCTTCGCGCTCGATCACTCCGGGAGTATGAGCGAGGATGCAGGTGGCGGCACCACGAAGGTCGCAAAGCTGCGTGAGGCAGCCAACATGTTCGTTGCGGCCATGTTGGACGGCGACGCACTCGGTATTGCCCGGTTCGATGAGACAGCCGAGGTCATCCACAACGTCACGAATGTGGGGCCACCGGTGATTGGAGCAGGACGGGTCGCGGCGAGTGCAGTCATCAACGGCCCTCAACTCGACCCCGATGGCGCTACGTCGATCGGTGCAGGGGTGCAAGTCGCGAAGGGTGCACTTGATGCTGCCCAAGCTAGCGCAACGCCTCCATACGACGTCTTGGGGTTGCTCGTCCTGACGGATGGAGTTGAGAATACTGCGCCATCGATCGCCGATGTGGCGTCGAGTATCACGGCTAATACCTTTGCCATCGGGCTTGGACGACCAGAGAACATCTCAGTCGCAGCCCTCAACGCGCTGACGCTTGGGCATGGAGGCTATCTCCTCGTCACAGGCGAACTGGACTCGAGTCAAGCTGCACGGCTCAACAAGTACTTCCTGCAAGTCTTGGCCGGCATCACGAATGCCAATGTCGTGCTGGATCCCGGTGGCCTCGTGACCCCGTCCAGCGTCGTGCGAGTGCCTTTCCAAGTGAGCGAAGCCGAGATTGGGTTGGATGTCTTTCTTCTCTCCCCAGGCACGCGCCTCCTGCGCTTTGCTCTTGAAACGCCATCTGGAGTGATCATCGACGTGTCAGGGGGCGCCCTCCCAGGGAACGTGGCATTCGTTCCTGGCCCCCAGATGGGCTACTACCGCTTATCATTGCCGGCGTTGCCTGCTGATGCAGCCGGAAGTCATGCTGGGACGTGGCATGCCCTCCTTGCCATCGGCGGACGGTCCCCGGCCCTGACACATGGTCAGCTTGGTGAGTGGGCGGCCGCCGCTGCGAGTTTCGCGGTCCCTTATGAGATCGTGGTGCATTGCCACTCCAACTTGATGTTCCATGCTCGAGCGGAACAATCCAGTTTCGAACCGGGCACCAGCGTTCGCGTCTACGGGAGCCTAAGGGAGTATGATACGCCGGTCGACGGTCGCGGGAGGATGTGGGCCGAGGTTACCCGGCCCGACGGAACCCACTTCAATCTGTCGATGCCTGAACATGAGGCCGGGCGTTTCGAGGCTACGTTCCTGGCATCCGTAACTGGTTTGTACCAGATCCGGATCCGGGCTGTTGGAAGCACATACTTCGGGACGCCGTTCCAGCGGGAGCAGACGGCAACAGTGGCGGTATTCCCTGGTGGTGACCATCCAGGGAGGCCGGACGACCAGGTCGACATCATTGATGTGGTCTGTGAACTCCTGACTTGCTTCCGGCGAGCAGGAGTGATCGACGACCGAGCTCTTGAACGTCTCCGCTCAATGGGAATTGATTTAAAGGCGGCCGAAAAATGCCTCGAGCGACTTTGCCGGCGAGGACAGCACCGGACAACCGAAGGGAAGGCCTCAAGGCAACCCGGCGGTCTGGAGACTGTGGACATGGCGGAGATCGCACGGCGACTGATCGAAATGTTCGACAGCAAGCAGTAGGATGTCTCGCAGGGCGAGTTGTTCCACGACTTGTTCAGCTCCGCCTTGCGCTTGAGGACATGGAGGCCCTGCATGTTGAGGTAGTGCAGAAGGTTGGTGAAGATCCAGTTCTCGGAGAGCTCGCTGCTCTCCTTGCGTTGGAAATCGGCTTCCCGCGTGCCGGCATCATTCGGGCATGCGGTGATGCCCATGTCCGCCTGCATTAACCAGGGTAAGGTTCGGCCAACCGGAGAAGCCGCCAAAATTCCCCTCTGCCAGGCGGCAGGGATGTCCGCTGAAGCGGTCGCGCTTACCTAAAATACTTCTCGGCAGGATCCTCGTTGCGCCAGGAACTTCCAGGAAGACCAGCACGCCCATCGGTGTCGAACAGAACGAGAGGCAGCTCAATTAAGATGTTATTATTTCAGTGTTGTTGGGTGCGTACGAGCTCAACCAAGTACAGAGCTTCGGAGAAAAGGCGGCTGAGAGATAACGCAATCGGTCCCGTAAGCGCATCCGGCAGTCCACGGGTCATGCGATAACCCTCTGATGTGCTTAGACCTTCCTGCAGCTAGAGGGGTCTGGAAAGTGTTTTGGGATCGACAGATGGCGGAGAGGGGGAGGTTCGAACTCCCGATACGGTTGCCCGTATGCCGCATTTCGAGTGCGGCGCCTGGATCGACAATGCGCATTCGCGCGACTACACTTTGACTCAAAGCTGTAGGCGGCGGGCGAGCAGGCTTTCTACAGTGAAGTATCGCCGGTCGCCTCTCAGTCGTGGCGTGAACTCGATTGCCCGGGTAGACGGGGCGCCTTGGCCGGTAGCGGCTCACGGGACAGAGATCGCTACCATCTTTTTGGGCTCAGTCGACGAGTTCACATGGTCCAGACGGCGCACGGGAAGGCGGCGCCCCAGGCGCCGCCATTTGTTGTCGGCTGCGACAGCCCTATGGCTTCAACCGAACACCTCGCCATTCCCGCCGCGTGTTGGTCTTCTTGTAGGTGACATTGAACTCGACCATGCGAGCATGAAGCGCTTTCACGGACAGAGGCTCCTCACCGTGCCGACGACACCAAGCCTGGTAGTGCTGGTAGAGGGCTGATGATGCAAGCACCGCATCTGCCTCGCGGATCAGGCAGTCCTCGGCAAACCGGAGGAAATGATCGGCACCCTTCTGCCAGAGCTGCGTTCCAGCGTTCACCGCCGGACATAGACCCAGCCCATTCTTCTGCCATGAGCGGCAGCCTCGTACTGCCCATGCCAGGATTCCTGGGAACTCGGCCTTGAGCTTGTCTCCGAGATGAGGATCCTTCTGGTCTTCACTGACCGTGCTGGTGAACGGGATGACACGGACCCTTCGCCAAAACGCGTCAGAGGTCGAGCGCACGCGAGGGAAGTCGTTAGTTGCAAGCCAAAGCTTCCCGGTTGGCTGGAAGGTGAAGAAGTTCCCATGCAGGAATCGCGCGGTGATGAGGTCTCCTCCGGTAAAGGCTTTGATCTTGGCCTCATCGATCTGCTGGCCAAAGTTGGCCTCACTCGCGGTCACCATCCGCGCACCTCTGAGCGCGGCCAGATCGGCTGGGATCTGGGTGTGGGTCTTCACCACGAACGTCTCAAACGGCGTGTTCTGACCGTAGCTCCCGAGAAGATTGCGCAACGTGTTGAGAAACACGCCTTTACCTGTGCCGCCACCGCCCTTCATCAAGAAGAATATCTGCTCCCCATTCTCGCCAGTGAGTGAATATCCGCCGGCTCGTCTTAAGTAGAGCTGCAGGTCGCGGTCACCTCCAGTGGCTTGGTGCAGGAACTGCCTCCAACGGGGGCACTTTGCCTCCGGGTCAAAGTTCGTCGGGACAACCTTGGTGATCAGATCACGCGGGTCATGGGGCTCGAGTGTGCCGGTCCGAAGATCAAGGGTACCATTCAGCACCGCGAGCAGCATAGGATCGGCGTCAAGCTTCTCCCGCTCGACGCTGATGAGTGGCTTGGCCAACTCCAGCATGCGGTCGAGTGCGCCCTTGCTCAGCGAACTTTGGGCGAAGTTCTGACGGGTTGCGCGCTGGTCGTTGGTGGGAAGGTGTGGAGCCTCATCAGCGATGAGCCGGGCGGTCTGCTGCGCCAGGGCGTACCTCTCGATGCAGGCGTCTTGGCACCAATGGCTTCCGGTCCACACGAGGTAGCCGAGGCCAGGGCAGAAGAGCAGGTGGTGACCGAACCGTTTCGCCAAGCGTGCGGCGTTGTCAGAATCGGTCTCGCCGAGCTTTGCCAACTCCTGGGCGATCTGCTCATCAACGGTGGAGACAATCTCACCCGGCGACTGAGGGTTCTGCCGCTTGCCTAGGTGAGACAAATCTCGAGGTGAGCGTCGTCCTGCGTCGAGCCCACTGCGGATTGTGGGTTCAATCTCCGCCTCCTCGAGAGCAAGCGCTTTGGCCGTCCGCGTGAGCTCCGCCACCACGTCGGCTTCGACGAGCAAGCCGGGGTGGGCGAGCAACTGGCCGAGGCGGAAGGCGCTCGCATTGAGCGTGTGGTTGCGCTGGCCGTTCGGGGCTCGTGCGAGGCGCTCAAGTTCCCGGCGCTGGGCCGCCTGAGCATACCGCTGCGCCGCCTTAACTTGATCGGCCGGAATCGCCGGAGCTTCTGAGGAGGACGCCTTGGTGGCTGGTTTTGCGAGAAGGTCGCCCAGCCACTCTGGCAGTGGTTGAATATCGACCTCCTTCGGCGAGAGTCCCTCGGCATAGCGGTACCGCGCGCCCTCCGCATTGACGCTTCCAACGCCCACGATGTAGCCGCCGCTGCCCCGGATATCGAGACCAGGGCCAAGCTTGCCGGCGCTATTACGGATCAGGCCCGCAGCGTCAGTGCGGAAGTACAGATGGTACCCACGTGGACTCTTGACTGTAACCGTCTTGAGTGGGCCATGCATCTTCTTCATTTTACGAAGGCTCGCCCGGCCCTTCTTCCCGTCCACGTCCAGCACAACAAGCCCGCTTGCCGAGCCTGTGATGATTCCGTAGTTCGCATCTGAATTGGTTTTGAAGAATTCCAACACCTCTCTCCGCGCGGATAGCGGGGCGTTTGCCCAACCCTTCGCTAGCGGTCGCTTGTCACGTTCCCTGAGTGGGACGATGGGAGCGCCACGTTTTGCCCATGCCAACGCAGCACGGATTATGTACGGGCGGCGGCCTTTGGGTGTGCGCTTCTGTGAAGATTTCGAATTGCGTTCCATGAACTTTCCCTAAGCTGGTTTAAGAGAGGATCGAACCAGGCGGGCAAGCATGGGGGAGCACGCGGGCATGCAATCCGGCGCCCCCGGGCACCACAGCCATCCAGGACAGGGGAGGGCGTCCAAGGCTTAGCATTAGCGGCCCAACCTTGGCCGCATCTGCTCCTGGGGACGTGAAGTGAATGGGCTTCTTCCCGGCGGTAACGCCAGCCAAGGCATGCTGCCTGCGCAGCCGATTTTCGTTTCGACAAATCCGAATTCCTTTGTTCCCTCAGCGGGGCGTCAAAGGTGTGGTTTGTCGAAATGGCCGTTGATTTTACTGGTTCTGCCGCAGCCTCTTAATCAGCGGGTCCAAGGTTCGAATCCTTGCACATGCGGTGATCGCGACCGACAGGGCACCGGCACGTCAGGGGTGCTCAGCGGGCAGCGATGAGGTCTCATGATCTCGTCTCAACCGACCGC
>JAESFL010000283.1_pt1 | contig 42774 bp, 47 predicted proteins | sample 9269401 | NCBI WGS metagenome assembly JAESFL01 (sample SAMN14506025, study PRJNA617098) | algae metagenome | isolation source: Gloeocapsa sp. UFS-A4-WI-NPMV-4B04 and co-occurring heterotrophs from desert... | place: USA: Utah | collected 2006-10-01 | reverse complement strand
TGCGCCGGGCCCTCATCATCTCCCGGGGCGACATGATGACCTTCATCGACCGACCGGTGAGCGCGGGCCTGCTTGCCGTGGCGCTCCTCATGCTCGTGCTCGCTCTCCTGCCCACGATCCGCAAAGGGCGGGACGAAGTCTTCGTCGAATAGGGAAGGGGCTTTCCGGGAGGGGTCCGGCTACTCAGTTGAGGTGGAGCAGCTCACCGGCGGGGGGCCAGGGTTCCTGTTCCAGGCGCCGGATAAGCTCGGCCTTCGGCATCGGCCGGGCCATGAGATAGCCCTGCCCGTACTCGCATCCAAGCTCGCGCATGATCTCGCGGTCGGACGCTGTCTCGATGCCCTCCGCGACCACGGAGCAATCGAAGCGGTGAGCCATCTCGATGATGGTTCGGCAGAGCTCCCGCTTCACGGGGTCCTCGGCACAGCCGGTCACGAAGGAGCGGTCGATCTTGACCGATGTGAAGGGCAGGTCGCGTAGCCGCGCGAGCGAGGAATGGCCCTGCCCGAAATCGTCGAGGGACAGTTCGATGCCGTGGATCCGCAGCTGAGCCGCGATCTCCTGGGCGAGCGCGATGCTCGCCAGCGCCTGATCCTCCGTGATCTCGAGCACGAGCCCAGGAAACACGTCGGAGCGCGGGCGGCTCTGGCGGATCCAGTCCGCGATCGGAGCCGTCAGAAGGGTGCTCGTCGGCGCATTCACGCAGAGTCGCAGCGGGTGCCCTGCCGCATCGAAGGCCTCCCAGTCCCGCAGAGCCGTATGGACGACGAACTCGGTGAGGCGGGCAAGGGCCTCGTCGCCCGCGCCGGGCAGGAACGCAACGGGGGCGACCACGCCCACCGTCGGATGGCGGGCCCGGATGAGGCCTTCGGCGCCCGCGATCTCACCGGTCGCGAGGTCGAATTTGGGCTGATACCAGAGTTCGAGCCAGCCTTTGTCGAGGGCTTCCGAGAGCCCGAAGGCACTGACCGGCTGCGGGCTCTGCCCGGTCTGGGGCTGAGCCTCGCGTCCGCGCAGGGCCACGGGCGCATGGGCGTCCTCGAGCACGGAGCGGATCTGCCGGATCCGGAACGGTTTCGTGATCGGCGGAAGCAGGCGGAAGCCGTAGCGGTCGCCCACTGCCTTGACGGTGTTGAGAACCGCCTCGCCACGCCCGCTGACGAGTTGAACGGTGCCCTGATAGCCCTGCTCGGCAAAGGCGCGGAACGCCTCGATGGCGTCTCCGGCGCCGAGTTCGAGATCGAGAAAGATCAGAGCGGGATCGACGGTGACGAGGGCAGACGCAGCGCTATGGATATCCGCGAAATCGACCACGTCGAATTTGTCGTTCGGGATCGCGGAACGGATCACCTGCCGAACCGCAGCCTCATCGTCCAGAATAAGCACGGCCGGCTTACGCTGAGCTGGCGCGGAGACTGGCATGGTGAACCCCTGGGATGGACCCTTCTGGGCCTCCTGCCAGAAGTTCTACCGGAGATCCGCCGCCTGCACATATCGACCAAACAGCTTAGAACCCCGAGGCCCGCCCTACGGAAACGGGGAACCGAAGCGGCCGCCCTTGTCGGGTGCCCAAAGCCGCGTTCGTCACAAGATCGCTCGGGCCGGCCGGCTTGGCCGCGTGAGCCCTCGATTCCCCGGGTGCTTTGCGGCGGGTCGCTCAGGCGTGCGGATCGGCGGTTCCCGGACCGTCGGCGAGCCTCTTGATCTCGAAGAGCATCGCGATCACTGCCGTCACGACGACGAAGAAGCTCAAGCCCCCGGTGATCAGGGACTGGCTCGTCCCGGCCGCACCCGCTGCCGCAATGAACGCGATGACGGGCAGACCGATCGAAAGGCTGAGGACAATGGCGGCGGTGCGCGACATCGGGATCTCCAAGAACTGGGTGCATGAGCTTGGCTGCCGGATCTGGGCATCATCATGGCAGACGGGCGACTTTGCTTCCAGACCGAAGAGGGCGTGCTGGTTGACGGCGTTCTCTCGACGGGTGCCGTGACCTTCGACCTGCGGGACGCAACAGAACAGCGCTCTGGCCGAAATTCTTGTGCAACACGCCAATGCGATACAACGGTCAGTTTTGGAGGCTTCCATGTTAGACCACGACCAGGCAGCTCTTATTGCCAGTACGCTTGCAACCTTCGCTTGCGTATTTGGCGTCCTGTCCGTTTTTCTGCTGTCTCGCTGAGGCGTTGCGGCCGAGGCCTGTCCGGAGGATTCCGCCGGGTGCGAGACGGGAAGGCATCACGGTGAGCCCAAAAGCGACCGTCCCTTGCTGACCTTGGGGCATCCGCGAAACACTCCGGCAATATGATCTTGCGACATGATGGTGATGGAACGTCCTTGGATCAGCGCCATGTTCTGCGGAGACATTCACGAGACCGCCTGGAGTGCGGAACAAGCCGGAGCGAGCCGTGACGCGCTCGCCGGACGACCGCGGCTGCCCATCGCGGCCCGGACTCTTTACGCATCCGTCTGGCACTGCGAGCCCTGCGGCGAGACGGTCCGGGTCTATTCCCGCCTCCAGAGCGCTGTCTCAGGCGAGGTGCCGGCCGATTGTCCGGCTTGCGAGACCCCGATGACGCCCCTCGTCCGCAGAAGGTCGGGAGTCTGGGATCTCCCATCGACACCCGCACGCGCCGCCGAGGCGCTCACGACCCGCACCAGCGTGTGGAGCGCCTGAGAACGGCGAGATGGGCAGGGCTGTCTGGCATCCCAGACCATTCTACGGCCCGATGGGGAGGTCTATCCCCGAACCGCGGTGGCCCCCGGTTGGGGAGCGGGCGGCTACAAGCGGTGAGATACCCCGCCTCTGCCGGCAGCGAAGTCCAACCAGATGATCGTATGGCGGTGTTGGGACTTGAGCGGGGCTCATCGCGCACCGATCAGCGCTCGATGGAACCTTCCGCGTGATCGCCGGCAGCCCGATGCGGCTCGACGCCGATCCCAGGGTTAGAGGAACCCATGATGGCGTAGCGCCGCGATGGACGCCGCGGCACTTGTATGGTGGATAAAAACGCCTCCGGCCTGTTCCCATCGATCCCGGTACCGATCTCGGTCATCGACGAGGGCGTCACCCGGTCGGCAATGCTCGCGTTTGAGCGCGGCCGTCGTGGTGATGACCTTCACGTCGGGGAAGTGCCGCGCAGCCCAACGCCGCTTCTGCGGCTCTGCCCAGGCACCGCGAGGAAGGCCCGTGAGGATGACCGGGTCGAGGTGCCGGACGGCGGTGAACAACTCCATGGCATCCGGCATGAGGTCGAGGGTGTCGAAGAAATCCGGAGCTCCCGCGAGTGCGGACCAGAATCGCCCCACTCCATGCCGGCGCTCGAATTCCTGAGGCGGGACCCCAAGGATCCGCGCGGCGCCACGATCGAAATCCGCGAGCACGCCGTCGCAGTCTAGAAACACTATCGGCATCGGGCCGTCCGCACCAAGCCACGCCAGGGCTTTCCACGACCGTTCCACCGGTCGTCCCTGCCGCAATGAGGAACACGGACGATGGGGCGCACGCAGTCGCAGCACCGAGCGCCGTGCGTCCCAGAGCCAAGCCTCTTGCTCGCGCGGAATTTCGCGCGAGCAGGCCCACGTCCCGTCAGACCAAGGCCGTCAGCCCGTGGGTTCGGTGACGTTCGATCCGAACCAGCTCTTGATCTTGGCGAACAATGGCGTGTCCGGCACCGACGTCGGCGAAGTGGCTTTGGCTCGGACGGACTCCATGCGCGATTGCACCTCTTCGACCGGGAACGGCTCGGCCTGCCGGCCGATCGCGAGGGCGCCCTCGAGCACCTCGAGCCCGCGCTCGAAGGGGAAGTGCAGGTAATCGCGACGCATGGTGCGGTTGATATAGGCCGCCCGCTCCCGTTCGACGGCCGGGCTATCGGCGCAGGCCAAGCGCGTCACGTAGGGCAGGAGCCGCTGCCGATCTTCGTCGCAGGCATGGTCGTTCAGCAGCATCGCGAACCGGCAGATCGGGCGCGAGAAGCAATCCGGCATCTCTTCGGCTGCTCGGATGGGTCGGTACTCGAAACCTGCGGCCACAAGCGCCGCCTCGTTGATGCAGGTGCCCCCGTCCTTACCCGGGAATGGATGCGAGCCCTGCTTGAGCTTCCAGTTCAGCAGGTGATCAAAGCTTTGCATGGTGGCCATCCTGGTGGCGCACCCCCACGGCCGGGATGGTGATCCTGTTCAACCCGGTGGTCAATCGACCTTGCGCATTCAGGGGGCTGGTCTTGGGTCGCAGCTGCGCGCACTTCCTTTTTTGGAACCCGAGCGATGCCGGCGATGTTGTGTAGGGTCGCGGCAGATCGCCTCGGAAATCCATGGCCGCTATTCCCGAGGACCGGAGCTTCGGCCATATTCCGGCTCTCCTGGCGGAGGGGTATGGCTTGATCCCGAACTGGTGCCAAGCCCTCGAACAAGCTTTTCAGGCTGACCTCCAGCAAGACCGGGCTACCTCCCGTCTACCGGAGGAAGAGCACTGCTCAGAGCCGGGCACCAGGGTCCGCTCCCAACCCTGAAAGCCACCGGGTCGGCTCTCACGGCGCCGACTGAGCGGCACGACGTCTCGCAGGCATCGGCGCCTCTTCGCGTCGCTCTGCAAGCCCGAACTCCCGCAGCGGCAACGGACGGTTACGCTAACCCCTTCCAGAGCCAAGCGATTTGACTGCGACACAAATCCCTCATCGTTCTGGCCTATTGAGCGTAGCGGACTTGGTCGTCTATGAATCTGTCCGGCTGGGACATGAGCGGAAAGCTCGGCGGCAAGTGGGAGCATGAGCATGAGCGACAAGCGGGGCAACACGCGATCGGCCGTACCTGTCCTTCGGGCGGTAGCGAGCGTGCCGACGGACGAGACGACAGCGTCCATGATCGCGATGCTGCAGGAGCACCTCAAGCTCGCCCGCGAGGGCAAGCTGCGCTCCATCGCGATCGTCTCGGTGTCGAACGACGGCGCGTCGATCGGCACGCAATGGTCCTGCACCAATGGCGACAGCGCGAGCCTCATCGGCAAGCTCACCGTCCTCACCCACGACCTCATGTCCGCCCGGGAGTAGATCTCCTCTTCTGTTCGTCTGCCGCTACACGGAGCCGCTGGCGTCCCGGTTCGACACCCGAGCGGGAGTAGATCTCCTCATCCGCCGGTGCGTTCCGCGGAACCGCCGGCCTTTCTGGCGGATTCCTGCCTAGGGGCGAGGGCGTGCAGGTTCGAGCGAACGGCCCGCACGCCGGCATGCCGGGCGGAACGCGGTGGCGCGACGACGATCTTCAAAGCGGGCGGCCCTGGTCCTCACGCCCGGACTTCTGCTCATTCTTCTGGTTGGTTGTCTCGCCGTCTGGCTCGAGCGGTCCGACCGCTTGCCCGAGCCGGCCGCGGCGATCGTGCGCGAGGCCGAGGCCGCGATCCTCGCTCCTGTTCTCAAGGAACTCGGGATCGAACTCCCCCGCACGATGCGGACGCCCGTTCCGGACGGCAATATCGACATCGGTGAGGCCCGCACGCTCCTCGCACGGATCCGAGTCGAGGCGGAGGTGATGGCGGGCTACGCGCGCAGCGACTGGCCCCATTGGCTCGATCTCGATCACGACTGCCGCAACACCCGGGAGGAGGTTCTCGTCGCATAAAGCCTGGAGCCGCCCCTGATGAGCCGCGACGGCTGCCGTGTGCTGAAGGGACGCTGGCGCGATCTCTACACGGGCGAGACGGTCTCGGACTCCGCCGGGCTCGACATCGATCACGTGGTGGCACTCGAAGAGGCCCATGGCAGTGGCGGCCATGCCTGGGATCGCGAGCGGCGGGCGGCCTTCGCCAACGACCTCACCGATGCGCGCTCGCTCATCGCCGTCACCGCGGCGGCAAACCGCGCGAAGGGCGCGCAGGGACCGGAGGACTGGCTGCCGCCGAATCAGGGCGACCGCTGCCGCTATGTGGTCGATTGGATCGCCATCAAGGTCCGTTGGGATCTCAGCATGGACGAGCGGGAGCGGATCACCGTGGGCAACCTCCTCGCGGCCTGCACGTCCGACATCCCGACATCGAGCATCGGCCCACGCGCTCCACGATGAGCCCTCCCAATAGGCCATAGGCGCTCGATGAGGGAATGACCGATCATCCCGCAGCGTCAATGTCCTGCATGGTCCTGCGCCGGTCGGCTCGAACCGTAATGGCAGGTATCGACCAGGACTTCACCCGCGCTCGATGAGCGGGTGTCCGGTCATTTCCTTGGGCTGCTCCAGCCCCATGAGCGCCAGGAGCGTCGGCGCAACGTCGGCGAGACGCCCGTCCGAAAGGCCCTTCGCCTGTCCGCCGACGAGGACAATCGGAACGGGATTCGTGGTGTGGGCCGTATGCGGACCGCCGGTTTGCGGATCGCGCATCAGCTCGCAGTTCCCGTGATCGGCCGTCACAAGGAGGGATCCGCCCACGGCGCCGATCGCCTCCGCGATCAGGCCGAGCCCGTTATCGACAGTCTCGACCGCCCGGATCGCCGCCTCCAGCACGCCCGTATGCCCGACCATGTCGGGATTGGCGAAATTCAGAACGATGAAATCGTTGCGATCCGACCGGATGGCTTCCACGGCCTTCGCGGTGAGTTCGGGCGCCGACATTTCGGGTTGGAGATCGTAGGTCGCGACCTTCGGAGACGGCACCATGATGCGGTCTTCGCCCGGGTAGGGGACCTCCTCGCCGCCGTTGAAGAAATAGGTGACGTGCGGATATTTCTCGGTTTCCGCCATCCTGAGCTGCCGCAGTCCGGCCTTCGCGATCGTCTCGCCGAGCCCGTTCGCGAGGGTTTGCGGCGGGAAGAGCGCCTGCATGCGCCCGTCGAGTTCGGTGCCGTAGGAGGTCATGCCCACGGCTCCGGCGAGGCGGGGAACGGTGCCGCGGTTAAAGCCCGTGAAGCCTGGATCGAGGAGCGCGTCGAGGAACTGCCGGATCCGGTCGGCGCGGAAGTTGAAGCTCACGATCGCATCGCCGTCCTGCATGCCCGCGTAGCCGCCGATCACGGCAGGGATGATGAACTCGTCGTTGACCCCGGCGGCATAGCCCGCTTCAACGGCCGCAAGGGCATTTGGAAATGCGGGGCCTCGGCCGTGGACCAGGGCGTCGAAGGCAAGCGTCACCCGCTCCCAGCGATTGTCCCGGTCCATGGCGTAGTAGCGCCCGGACACCGTCGCGACCGGAACGCCCTCGGGCAGCGCCGCCTCGAGGGCGCGCAGGAACCCGGCGCCGGACTGGGGAGGGGTGTCGCGGCCGTCCGTGAAGGCGTGCAGGACGGCCGGGATGCCGGCATCGACGAGAACCCGTGCCAGCGCGACCGCATGATCCTGGTGGGCATGGACGCCTCCGGGGGAAATCAGGCCCAGCAGATGACAGGTCCCCCCGGTCTCCCGAAGCCGCTCGACGAGGCCCGTGGCCCGAAGGGCCTCTCCGATGCTGCCGTCGGCGATCGCCTCATTGATCCGCGGGAGGTCCTGCATGACCACACGGCCGGCCCCAAGGTTCAGGTGACCGACCTCCGAGTTGCCCATCTGCCCTTCGGGCAAGCCGACATCGAGGCCCGAGGTGCGCAGAAAGGCATGGGGACCGGCTGCCCAGAGCCGGTCGAAGTTCGGGGTGCGGGCGAGGCGAACCGCGTTGTCTTGCCTGTCGTCCCGCCATCCCCAGCCGTCGAGGATCATCAGCATGGTCGGGCGGTTCGGCATCGGGCTCCCTCGACAATCATCGCGCAGGCGCGCCCGTGGTGCGGCGAACGGCACGGCCTGTCAACGGGCCGGGTTGCTCCCACCCACCGGCTTCGGATCGCACGGGAACTTCGCCCTCGGAGGGGCTATGAGCAGAGTTCTTGATGCCTTATCCTCGTGATCATGTCCGAGTTTCCGCCCCGCACCGTCCTCGTGGTCGAAGACGAACCGCTCGTCCGGCTCGTCATCGCGGAGGTGTTGAGCGATGCGGGCTTCAAGGTGCTCGAGGCCGCCGATGCCGGGGAAGCCCTCACGATTCTGAAGGCGACCATTCCGGTCGACGTGCTTTATGCCGATGTCGACATGCCGCCGGGGATCAACGGCTACGAACTCGCCCAGCAGGTTCACGCCGAGTGGCCGCAGATCGAGATTCTGATCACCTCCGGCCGTGCCTGGCCGGGGGAGGGAGACCTGCCCGCCGGGGCAGCCTTCCTGGCAAAGCCCGTCCCGAACGAAGCCCTCGTCTCGCATATTGCGGCAGCGGCTGACCGGGCCCGGGCGGATCAGACTTCGCAAGTCGATGCGAAAGAGGGCGCCGACAACGTCGTGCCGTTTCCAAAACTAGCTTGAGAGATCCGGGCAGGGGCAAGCCTGCCAGCCACTGGAGTCAGAAGGCTTTTTTCAAGCCGCTGACACGTAGCCGTCCCTGAGCGACGACCACACCGCATAACGCTCGCCCCCGGCCGTCTCCACGATCACAGACATCGGTGTGGCCGAATCGGAGGCGTGCGCGATGGTGATGGACGCCTGGATGGCCTGTGACTTGGTCGGGAAGCGAGCAAGGAAGCGTCCCGCGAATTGCACGCCCCATTGATGGTCTTGGGTGGGGTGGACCAGATACGCGCCACGCGTCATAGGCTCGTCCTTCAGGCTTGGCTGTACGGCAACGCAGAAATCCCAGCCGCTGTTCCTTAGCTGTCACAACGTAAATATCACCTGGGGGACACGTACGCGATCAGGAGTTGTGGTCTGCGCCTCCCTGCGATGGAGCTCTTGCCGATCTCATAAGCGCGTGCTTATATCAAGTTCATGACCGAGGCAGATCTCTTTCGTGTTCTGGCCGACCCGACCCGCCGCGCGGTATTCGAGCGGTTGGCTGCGGCGGAGATGAGCGTGAGGGATCTCACGGCCGGCTTCGGGATTTCGCAGCCTGCGATCTCCCAGCACCTCGGCGCCCTGCGGGCCGCGGGTCTCGTCCGGGAGCGGCGCGAAGGGCGCTTCGCCTTCTATCGGGCGGACCCGGAGGCGCTCGGTCCGCTCGTGGACTGGATCGATCGCTACCGCTCCTTCTGGCCGGATCGGGTCGAGCGGCTCAAGGACGTGCTCAAGAGGATGGATCAATGAGTTCAATCCGGAAGCGATCGTTGCGGACCAGCAGAGGTGCTTGGCATCCAAGCTCGCACGCCAAGCCAGCGAAGCGAGACGATCGTTCTCGTTTGACCGCATCTCGCAACGGTCTCCAGAAGCCCGATGACGCATTGGACGCCGTAGTGGTCGAGTGCGAGCTCGATGCGAGCCCGGACCGGGTCTGGCGGGCACTGACGGTGCCCGAGATCGTCGCGGAGTGGCTGTTCCCGACCACCATCAGCCCGGCCGTGGGCGAGCGTTTCACCTTCGATGCCCCGCCTGCCGAGGGAGGACCCATTCACTGCGAGGTCGTCGAGGCCGAACCCGGCCGCCGCCTGTCCTACACCTGGTGCCATCCAGGTAGGGGTGGCGGCGCTCCCCTCGATTCTCGCGTGAGCTTCGAGATCTCGGAGGCCGAGGGCGGGCGGACTCATCTGCGGATCGTGCACAGCGGCCTGCCACTCGGCCTCGGCGGGCTCCGTTCCGTCTCGACCATGCTCGCCGGCACGTTCCCGGACCAACGCCCGAGACGGCGCGGCCGCCTTGCGGGCCGGATTTTGGCAGCGGGCCGAATTGCGGCCAGCACGGCTAGGCTGCGCCGGGCCGCGTAAGCCTTCCCCTTCGCCACCCAAGACCATCCGGCCGCCCGATCCCCTCGGGCGGAACGGGAGACCTTTGCCTCAATTTGGAGAATGCTATGCGAGACCCCATTGCCCTCTACAACAGCATGCTCGTCCCCATGGTGGTCGAGCAGTCGAACCGAGGCGAACGCTCCTTCGACATCTACTCGCGGCTGCTGCGCGAGCGCATCGTCTTCCTCACGGGACCCGTGGACGACAATTCGGCTTCGCTGATCGTGGCGCAGCTCCTGTTTCTCGAAGCCGAGAACCCGAAGAAGGAAATCTCCTTCTATATCAACTCGCCAGGGGGCGTGGTGACGTCGGGCTTTTCGGTCTACGACACCATGCAGTTCATCCGCTGCCCGGTCTCGACGCTGTGTGTCGGACAGGCGGGATCCATGGGGTCCGTGCTCCTGACCGCCGGGGCGGCGGGCCAGCGGTTTGCGCTTGCGAACAGCCGCGTGATGGTCCATCAGCCCTCGGGCGGCTACCAGGGTCAGGTGACCGACATCCTGATCCATGCCCGCGAGAGCGAGGCCCTGAAGCGCCGAATCACGGAGCTCTATGTCCGCCACACGGGCCGGGATTACGCCGTGGTGGAACGCACCCTCGACCGGGACAACTACATGTCCGCCGAAGAGGCCCGTGACTTCGGGCTTATCGACGCGGTGCTGCACGAAAGGCCGCAAGCCGCTCCGGCGATCGAGGGGCAATAAGATAGCCCATGCCGGGGGCGGAGGTCAGACCGGCCCCCGGGGAGCTTGACGCTCGCCAGCCCGCAGCGCACCACAGTCGCGCGATCGTGCCGCCCCGTTGCAACGGCGGCCTGCATTTCCGCGACACGTGCGACAAGGCCAGCCCATGAAGCCCGCCGACTACCATCGGTCATCTCCCGACGACGCCATCGTGAGGGTGCAGGGCCTGAGCAAGACCTACGCGTCGGGCTTCCAGGCTCTCAAATCCGTCGATCTCACGATCCGGCGCGGTGAGATCTTCGCCCTGCTCGGCCCCAACGGCGCCGGCAAGACGACGCTGATCGGGACGGTCTGCGGGATCGTCAACCCGACGTCCGGAACGGTCGTCGTGGACGGGCACGATATCGTGTCCGACTACAAGGCTGCCCGCTCCAAGATCGGTCTCGTGCCGCAGGAACTGCACACGGACGCGTTCGAGGCCGTGTGGGACACCGTGCGCTTCAGCCGCGGCCTCTTCGGCTGCCGGCCCGACCCCGCCTATCTCGAGCGTATCCTCAAGGATCTCTCCCTGTGGGAGAAACGGGACAGCCGCATCATGACGCTCTCGGGCGGGATGAAGCGGCGCGTCATGATCGCGAAAGCGCTCTCGCACGAGCCCCGCATCCTGTTCCTCGACGAGCCGACTGCCGGCGTCGACGTGGAATTGCGCCGGGACATGTGGGAGATGGTGCGGCGGCTGCGCGAGGGCGGCGTCACGATCATTCTCACCACCCACTATATCGAGGAAGCGGAGGAGATGGCCGACCGGGTGGGCGTGATCCGCAAGGGGGAGATCATCCTCGTCGAGGACAAGGCGGCGCTGATGCAGAAACTCGGCAAGAAGCAGCTCATCCTGCATCTGCGCGCGCCCCTGGAGGCGCTGCCGCCGGCGCTCGCGCCCTATCGACTGGAGCTCTCGTCGGACGGCACGGAACTCGTCTACACCTTCGATGCGAAGAGCGAGGAGACGGGTATCGCGGACCTGCTGCGCGACCTTGGAACGCTGGGGATCGGGCTCAAGGATCTTCAGACCGAGCAGAGCTCGCTCGAGGACATCTTCGTGAGCCTGGTGAGGGAAGAGTCATGAATGTCCATGCCATGATCGGCCCCTTCGGTCTTGCGGGGGACGAAGCATGAACCTCGATACCATGCAGATCATCGAGCGCTTTGACGTCGTGAGGGCATCGGCATGAACTTTTATGCCATCCAGGCCATCTACCGCTTCGAAATGGCGCGTTTCCGGCGCACCGTGATGCAGAGCGTAGCGTCGCCGGTGCTGTCCACCTCGCTCTACTTCATCGTGTTCGGATCCGCGATCGGGTCCCGCATGATGGAGATCGACGGGGTAAGCTACGGCGCCTTCATCGTGCCGGGCCTCATCATGCTCTCGGTTCTCACCGAGAGCATCTCGAATGCGTCCTTCGGGATCTACATGCCGAAATTCGCGGGCACGATCTACGAGGTGCTCTCCGCGCCGATCTCCGCCTTCGAAACGGTGGTGGGCTATGTGGGCGCGGCGGCCACGAAATCCGTGATCGTCGCCCTCGTCATCCTCGTGACCGCCCGGCTCTTTGTGGATTTCTCGATCGCGCATCCGTTCTGGATGGCATCCTTTCTGGTGCTCACCTGCGTGACCTTCAGCCTCTTCGGCTTCATCATCGGGGTCTGGGCCGACAGTTTCCAGAAGCTGCAGGTCATCCCCCTCATGGTGGTGACGCCGCTCACCTTCCTCGGCGGCAGCTTCTATTCCATCGGCATGCTGCCGCCCTTCTGGCAGAAGGTCGCCCTGTTCAACCCGGTGGTCTACCTCGTGAGCGGCTTCCGCTGGAGCTTCTACGGGGTCTCGGACATCCATGTGGGCGTCAGCCTCTCGATGACGCTCCTCATCCTCCTCGTTTGCCTTGGCGTGGTGTGGTGGATCTTCCGGACGGGCTACCGCCTCAAGGCATAGTCGGAGCAGGGATCGAGCCCTTCTGGTTAGACCGTCCCCTCCTGGCGGATGGGTGTACTTCCCTAACGGCGTCTCTATAGTGGCCCAGCCGCAGGGGCTCGCGGTACGGGGGAGCGGGGGACCCGATGAGACTGAGGCGTCGGTTGTTTGCCCTCTCGCTCGTGGCGCTCACACCGATCCTGGGTCTGAAGGTCTACGATGAGATCGTCACGCGCCGCACCAGGGCCGCGGAGGTGCGCGAGACCGCCCTCAGGAGCGCTCAGCAGGCCTGGTCGGAGCTGGATCGCATCGTCGAAGGCGCACGCAGCGTCCTGGTCTCGATCTCGAAAGTCGACTCGGTCCAGGCGCTCGATACGCCCCGCTGCGTCGCCCATCTCGCGAAACTGCAGCCGGAGATGCCTCATCTCGTCTCGCTCGCAGCCCTCGACCTCAAGGGCCGGGTGCGCTGCCGCCAGGAGCTGACGGGCGACACGCAGACCTATGCGGACGGGTCCTATTTCCAGGATGTCGTGCGTCTTCAGACCTTCGCGACCGGCGAGTTCACGGATGGGCGCGTCGCGAGACGCGCCGTGCTCCCCGTCGCCGCGCCCCTCTGGGACAACGACCGCAAGCTGGTCGGCGTGCTCGCGGCCGCCATCGATCTGAAATGGCTCGGCGAGCGCCTGCGTGAGCGCGGCTTGCCGCCGAACGGTTCCATCACCGTTGCCGATAAGAATGGTACCATCATCGCCCGCGAGCCCTTTCCGGAGCGCTTCGTGGGCACGCGCATTCCCGACACCTTCCGGACCCTCCTGGACGCGCCCACGGCCGGCGCCGTCGAGGTGACGAGCCAGGACGGAACACAACGGGTTCTCGGCTACGTGCCGGTCACACTGCCACTGACAGGACTCTACGTCAGCGCCGGGCTCTCCTCGGAAGCCTCCTTTGCGGCCATCGACCGGGCGACCCAGCAAAACGCCCTCGTGATCGCCGCGGGCGCCATACTCGCCCTTCTGGGGGCCTGGCTCCTCGGGCGCCGCTTCATCCATCATCCGGTGCAGCGCCTCCTCGAAACCGCGGAGTCTTGGCGGAGCGGAAACCTCGAGGCCCGAACCGGCCTTAACGTGCAGGGAGGGGAACTCGACGCCATGGGCGCGGAGTTCGACCGGGTGGTCGCGATCCTAGCCGATCGCGAGGGCGCTCTTCGGGCAAGCGAAGGACGCTTCCGGGAACTCGCCGACAGCGCGCCCGTGATGATCTGGATGTCGGGGCCCGACAAGGAGGGTGTCTATTTCAACAAGCCATGGCTCTCCTTCACGGGCCGACCTCTGGAGCAGGAACTCGGGGAAGGCTGGCTGGACACGGTGCATCCTGCCGATCGCGAGGCCCTCAAGATCTGCGAGAAGGGTTTTGCCGAGCGGCGGCCCTTCCAGGCGGAGTTCCGGATGCGCCGTCACGACGGCGAATGGCGCTGGCTTCTCGACAAAGGAGTGCCGCGGTTCGGCCCGGGCGGAGAGTTCCAGGGCTTCATCGGATCCTGCCTCGACATCACCGAGCGCAAGCGCGCCGAGCAGCGCCAGAAGCTCCTCGTGAACGAGCTCAATCATCGGGTGAAGAACACGCTCACGACCGTGCAGTCCCTCGCGGCCCAGACCCTGCGGGCATCCGACAGCATGGAACAGTTCGGGCGCTCCTTCGAATCGAGATTGCTTGCCCTCTCGAAGACCCACGACATCCTCACGGCGGAACGCTGGGAGGGCGCCTCGCTCACGCGCCTCATCGAGCATGAGGTCGCCCCCTATCTCGGCTCCGACCCGCGAAGCCGCCTCGTGCTGCGCGGCGAGAACCTTCAACTCCCGCCGCGTTATGCGCTCTCCATCGGCCTGTCGCTCCACGAACTCGCCACCAACGCCGTGAAATACGGTGCGCTTTCCTTGGCCACCGGGCGGGTGGAGGTGGCCTGGCACGTCGAGGATGTTGCCGGCACCCGCTCGCTACACCTCGTCTGGTCGGAGCATGGCGGTCCGCTCGACCACCCGCCAAGCCGCCGGGGATTCGGATCGCGTCTCGTGGAGCGCAGCATCCGGGTGGAACTTCAAGGCGCCGTCGAGCCCGACTTCGCGCCGACTGGGCTGGTGGTCACTCTCCGCGTGCCGCTGCCGGAGGAGAAGGGGGAGGGGGCCGAGATCGAGCCCTTCGACGTTCCCCTCGGCCGCGACGCAGCCTGAGAGCGTTCTGACGATAGAGGCGAATCGGGGAACGGTGTTTTCTCCGGCACGGGTGGGGCGAACGAACTCATCGGGGGCAATGGCAATGCCGCTAGTTCGGCCGCGGCGGGGCTGACGCCCGCTTTGGAGGGTTAGAGCGCCGGAGCTTTATGTGGACTCACCCCGGGCCCTCTCGGAGATGGTCTCCGTCGTGCTGACGTCCGGAACTCACCGAGTTCGCCTTCTCGTCCGATGCTGTAGAGCTGATTCCACCTGAGTGGAAACAGCTCTAGAGCGTGTTATGGACCCAAGGCTCCGTAGTTGGTTGAACGCGTCTCGGATTCTGGAAGCCGTGAGGAATGAAGCCGAACAGGCCTGGTGCTCATCCCAGCTCCATAACAGCTTCTAGCCACTGAACGGCTGGATGAGCTTGCCAATGATCTGGGCGGGACTGCTTGGACGATAGGGTTTTTCCAGGAAGATGCCCCGCCCCGGCAGCACACTCGGCGCCCGGACCACGCCCGACGTGATCAGAAGGCCGATATGGGGCCAGCGATGATGGACGATGCCGGCCAGTTCCAGGCCGTCCATGTCGCCGGGCATGTCCACGTCGGTAAACAGCGCATCAACGAGCCCGTTGCGCTTCTCCAGGATGGCCAGAGCCGCGCGGGCCGTGGCGGCCTCGATCACCTCGAAGCCCTCGTCCTCGAGTTCCACGGCGGCATTCATACGCACCAGCGGCTCATCTTCCACAACCAGAACGGCCGGCATCCTGCACCCTTGGAGATCCGGCCTACGCCGCTCCTTCTCACGTAACGTAAACGGGTTACGCCGACCCGGTCGATTCTGCCATCTGACCTAGTTCTTGCCGCTTTATGCAGACGCTCGGAGGCAGGGTTTTCCCTGAACGGTGCCAGCATAAGTGCCCGCAGGCATCAGCCCTCTTGATGGCGCGGTATAAGAGCCGGGCCGTCGTCCTGGACGAGACGGGTCCGTCCGACGACTTCGCTCACCTGTCTATGGATCCTTTCCTGCGCAAGCTCGGCCCGGTGGCATTCGCCTCGTTGTCGTGAGGGCCGAGGTCAGCCAGAAAGTCGCCAAGGGTGTTCATTGGGAGAATCTCGCTGCCTGTCGTGATCACAGGCGGGAAGCAGCCCAGCACAAGTTGAAAGCGATGACGGAATGACTGCGGCTTCGGTGACGATGTGCGGACGATAGCGGCCAGCTGACGCGAGCCTTCACGTCGCGTATGGAAAGACGTGAAGACCCACGAGGGGCGATCTGCCCGGTCGGAAGCAAATCCAGTCTGGAGACCAACCTCATCCCGCCCACTTCTCACCTGCTCGCGAATTTCGCGAGCGGGCCCGGTTGAATTACTCTCCATGTCGATCGGTGTATGACAGGTTCTTTACGAAAACGGCGGACCCATTTGGGCCCGCCGTTCCGAGCATGTTCGTGACTGTCGCGTCAGATGATGAAGAAGTCGGTCCGCGTCACGTCGTCGGGGCTTCCCGTGAGTTTGGCGAAGAGCACCTGTGCGCGAGCCCCGTTACCGTCCGCATCGTAGAACACGTTGCCGTTACTCTTATTGTAGATGATCCGATCACTGGCATCGAGAGCCTTCGTGCCAACCCGGAAAGCCGCCGCGCTTAACGTGCCGGCGGCAATGCCCGTGAAGATCGCGTTCTCAAGGACGATCGTATCGTTGGCGTGGCTGAAGTCGGTGATCAAATCGACGTTCAGCGTCGCGGACAGCTTCGTGTCGAAGACGAAGTTGTCGTTACCAAGGCCGCCCGTAAGCGTGTCCTTGCCGAGGCCGCCGTTAAGGACATTGGCTCCAGCATTACCCGTGATGGTCTGAGCGAACTTGTTGCCGGTGAGGTTGATGGCGCCGACCACCGCGGCGTTGGTCGTCTGCAGAACCTCGATCTCCGAATCAGCAGCAAGGGCATAGGAGACGCTCGCAAGGACCGTATCAAAGCCTCCGCTCGAACCTTCGGTCACAACATCGGCGGCGTTGTCGACGGTGTAGGTGTCGTTGCCACCGCGACCGGCCATGTTGTCGATGCCGGACCCGCTGTCGAATGTTTCCGAGCCTGCGCCGCCGATGAACGTGTCGTTGCCCGAACCGCCGGAGATCCGACCGATGATGGTGCCGAGGGAATTGTCCAGCGTGTCGTCCCCGGCGCCGAAATCGATCGCAATTCGGTCGGCACTGTTCATCCTGATCAGACCAGCATTGACAACGGTGTCTGCGCCGTCGTCGAGGTTCAGCGCATTGCCGCCTGCGCCTAGGGCCTGTGCGCGCCTGAGCGCGTTGTCCTCCGCTCAGAGCCGGAGGATGCGATGTTCTCGGATGCGCAATGGGCGGTGCTGGAGCACTCGGTGGAGGCATGTCGCCCGCGATGCAAGGTGCCGCCCTCGAACCTGGGCCGGACACTCAGCGCCACCCTGTGGCGGCGCGAAGTGGCGCTCGCTGTCGGCTGACCTTGGGCCTTGTGGATGGCAGCGCAAACCTTCATCCGCTGGGCGCGCCTGGGTACGTCCGCTCGCCCTGACTGGGTCGCCGCTGAACGTCACCCTCAAGGCGGTCATATTGTTGTTCCGGCCAAAGGTAGGAAAGCCGATTGTCAGGAAATTAACGCCTCCAGAGTCCGTGAGCGAGTTTGGCGCGCTGTAAGGTGATCCGAACAGATCGTCACTTGCAAAACCGGTTGCAGTGGTAACCCTGATCACCGCCATAGCTTGCGCCCCCTGAGCTTTGCCGAGGCGGCACTTTGCATGCTCCAGCCAATGGGCGCCATACACCATCCTCCTGGGGATGGGGACCGGCGCATGATCGCCGACTTAGAGCTGTTTCCACTCAGTTGAGATCATCTCTCTTTCGAGGTTGAGCGCGTTCTCTTGACGTGAGCCGGATCCACCTCACTCAGATCAACGCTCTGGCTCCCATCCGTTCTTCAACTTCCGCCGGAGCGCAGCGAACTCAGACACCACCAGGCAGCAGGGCGCTTGGCGCTTCAGCCGTAGATCTTCACTTTGCCGGTCCCCAGAACCGTGCCGAGCCTCTGATGAAGGGTTCGAGCCGCTTCCAGGGGGATGGAGACGCGCAACAGCGTCCAAGCGCTCTGAGACTTCCAGAAGCGGATTGAGAGCACCACTCCATGGGCGGTCCGCTGAACGGAGGCCCCGGTCGCCTCGGGTAGGGCGTAGGGCCCCAGGCCGCCAAACTGAATATCACCCACCCACTGTGCTCCTGTTTCGGGCCAAGCTTACAGTAGCCGAGCGCACAACGCGACCGGGGGTCAGCGCGACCGATTTCAATTGAAACACTAGCGGGCCCTGACTCGCCCCGGCGCGATCCGGTCGAGCCACGCCCAACCCGCGTACTTGTTCCCGCTTTATCGCAAGTGCGTGTAGCGCTTCAGCGACTGCCAGGAGCGGTGGCCGGAGACGGCCGCGACGTGCGGGATGTCGAGCCCCGTCTCGAAGAGGCTCGAATGGCTGAAAGCCCGAAAACGTGCAACCAAGGCCCCATAGACAAGCATGGCGAATGTCGCTGAAACCCTTGTGAATGCTGAAAAACTATGGTCCGACAAGACCTGGCGGTTCAGCGTTGCCCCGATGATGGATGGCACCAACTGAGCCGAATTGCTGTGATTTCTCAGCACCTTAGCGGCCATGCTACAGGGCATGTAGCAAATTCGTAGCAATGAGATTCCGTCGTAGCAGGCGACGAAATAAGCCGAAATCGACAAGCCATGCGTCCACGCCCGAACTGGATAGACGCACGCTATCAGAGCCTGCTGAACGATAGCGAAAATCAACCCATACCTTTCATCTAATCAATTTATAATAAGCAAAAATAAGCAAGAATAGGACGAAATGATCCTGTTCTGCGGAGTAATCCAAAATGATAAACTGACTAAGTCTTGAATATAGGGGTGGGGATGAATCTTTCAGAAGCGCGGGGTCTTCTTCCAGAAGATGTGGCAAACGATAATGTGCGCCTGATGCACGGTGATTGCATCGAGTTGATGCGGTCGATGCCAGAGAATAGCGGCGATCTGATCCTGACAGACCCCCCGTACTTCAAGGTGAAGGACGAGCCGTGGGATAACATGTGGGCAAAACCAGATAATTTTCTGGCGTGGCTGGATGGCGTCCTCGCCCAGTTCCAGCGCATCCTTAAGCCGAACGGAAGCTTGTATCTGTTCGCCAGCCCACAGATGGCGGCTCGAGTTGAGGTGCTGATCGCGGGCCGGTTTAACGTGCTCAACAGCATCCGGTGGTACAAGGCCAGTGGCTGGCATAAGAAGACGCGCAAGGAAGACCTGGGCAGCTACCTGGAGCCGTGGGAAGCCGTCGTGTTCGCGGAGAAGTTCGGCGCTGATCCATACGCGCCGATGGCCCGCGACGTTCAGATCGCGCAAGAGCCAGTGCGCGCCTACCTGGCGGCTGAGTTTGCCCGCGCCGGATGGGGCCGTGACGACCTGAACCGCATTTGCGGGACCGCGTCCATAGCAGGTGGCCACTTTGCCGCGCGGTCGCAGTTTCAGTTCCCAGAGCCGCACCACTACGCAGCCCTGCAAGCTGCCGCGCCTTCTGGCGTACTGACGCGGGACTATGACGAGCTTCGAGCAGAATACGAGATGTTGTGCCGTTCGTTCTCCGTCACGGCCGAGACAGCGCACACCGACTTGTGGACGTTCGACCCTGTTCGTCCGTACCCAGGCAAGCACCCATGCGAGAAACCAGCCGCCATGCTGGAGCACATCATTACAGCCAGCAGCCGACCAGGCGCGGTCGTGTTCGATGCGTTCGCGGGAAGTGGCTCAACGGCCGTGGCCGCTCGCAACACTGGACGCAAGTTCATCGGGTGCGAAATGAACTCGGACTACATCCGATTGGCAATGGATAAGCTGACTGCCGCAAACGATAACGAGAGGCAGCCAGAACTCTTCTGACCAACGACGAGCCCCGACAGCAAGCCGCCTCCGGGCGGCTCTTCTGTTTGTGCATGAGGCTGGCATGAGGCACTTGCTACAGCACGGCCAAGCTTACTACTTGTAGCAAGGAAACTGGTTTGAAAATCAAACCGTTATGCTAAGTCCTTGAAATCCCTAGTCCGTCCAATCCGCCGGAAATCTGTTTGAGATAGCTAAGTGACTGAAAACGCCTGGAAATTTAGTATTGCACCTATGATGGATTGGACCGACAGGCATTGCCGGTTCTTCCACCGTCTCATGTCGCGACGGGCTCTCCTCTACACCGAGATGGTGACAACCGGGGCCGTGATCCACGGGCCGCGGGACCGGCTGCTCGGCTTTTCGGGTGAGGAGCACCCGGTCGCCGTTCAGCTCGGCGGATCGGATCCCCGCGAGCTCGCCGAAGCCGCCCGGATCTGCTTCGATTACGGTTACCACGAGGTCAACCTGAATGTCGGCTGCCCCTCGGACCGGGTGCAGGACGGCCGTTTCGGCGCCTGCCTCATGCGCGAGCCGGCTCTCGTCGGCGAATGCGTGGCCGCCATGAAGGCAGCGGTGTCGCTGCCGGTCACGGTGAAGTGCCGCATCGGCGTGGACGATCAGGATCCCGAGGAGGCCTTGAACCGGCTAACCGATTCCGTCGTCGCGGCGGGTGTCGACGCCCTGACCGTTCACGCCCGCAAGGCCTGGCTGCAAGGCCTCTCCCCGAAGGAGAACCGGGACATTCCGCCCCTCGAGTATCCCCGGGTCTACCGTCTGAAAGCCGCGCACCCCGCATTGCCGCTTGCCATCAACGGCGGCATCAGGACCATCGCGGAATGCCGGGAGCACCTCGCCCATGTCGACGGGGTGATGCTCGGCCGGGCCGCCTATCAGGAGCCCGAATTGCTGCTCGCCGTCGATCGCGATCTCTTCGGGGAGGAACCGCCGGTCGCGAATGTTGTCGAGGCCCTCGAAGCCTTCGAGCCCTACGTGGCCGCGCGTCTCGAGGAGGGCGTGAAGCTGCATGCCATGACGCGCCATATCCTCGGCCTGTTCACGGGTCAGCCAGGCGCCCGCGCCTTCCGGCGCCATCTCGCCACCGAGGCCACGAAACCGGGCGCCGGCCTCGCCGTGCTGCGTGAGGCAGTGGCCCATGTGACCCGTGCCCGAGGCCTGGAGCAGGCTGCTTGAGCCATTCGCCGAAAGACCAAGCCTTTGCCGAGCGCGTGGGGGCGAGCTTCGCAAAGCAGGGCCTCATGGAAACCATCGGGGCGCAGCTCCTGCGCGTGGAGCCGGGCGAAGTCGACATCGCACTTCCCGTGACGCGCGCCGTGTCGCAGCAGCACGGCTTCGTCCATGCGGGAGCGGTCGCGACCATCGCGGATTCGGCTTGCGGCTACGCGGCCTTGACCCTCATGCCCGCAGGCGCCGGCGTGCTCACCGCCGAGTTCAAGATCAATCTCATGGCCCCGGCGGCAGGCGACCGGCTCGTCGCCGAGGGGCGCGTGGTGAAATCGGGCCGGCTTCTCACCGTGGCGCAGGCCGAGGTGCATGCGGAAGCCGCCGGCAGACGCAAGCTCGTCGCCATGCTGACCGCAACCCTCGTCGCGGTCGAAGGGCGAGAGGGAATCGCCGATTAGAGCGTTTTCGAGCGAGGTGGATCCGGCTCACGTGAAGAAAACGCGTCAAACCAGAGACAAGAGCTGATTCCACGCAAGTGGAAACAGCTCTAGAGCATTCGGCCCCTGCCCCTGTGGAGCAAGGGTGCATTTCCCACATCGCAATCCCCGTTCCCGAAGGCCCCCATGTTCGGCATCGCTCCCTCTGATCTCGCCATTCTTGCCGTGGGCCTCCTCGCCGCCGGCGCCGTCACCGGGCTGCTCGCCGGTGTCTTCGGAGTGGGGGGCGGCGCGGTTGTGGTCCCCGTTCTCTACGAGCTCTTTCGCGTCATCGGCGTCCCCGAGGATGTCCGGATGCCGCTCTGCGTCGGCACCTCGCTTGCGATCATCATCCCGACCTCGATCCGCTCCTTCAACGCCCACCGGGCCAAGGGCGCCGTCGACATGACGATCCTGCGCCGTTGGGCCGTGCCGGTGGTCCTCGGCGTCGCCATCGGGAGCATCGTGGCGCGCTATGCGCCGGCCGACCTCTTCAAGGCCGTATTCGTGGGCGTAGCGGGCGTGTCGGCGATCCGCCTCCTGTTCGGCAAGGATTCCTGGCGCCTCGGCTCGGACCTCCCGAGCGGCCCCCTGATGACCGTCTACGGATGGGTGATCGGCGTGCTTTCGGCCCTCATGGGCATCGGCGGCGGGCAGCTCTCGAACCTGTTCATGACCTTCTACAGCCGTCCCATTCATCAGGCGGTGGCGACGTCCTCGGGCCTCGGCGTCCTGATCTCCATCCCGGGGGCGCTCGGCTACATCTATGCCGGGTGGCCCCGGGCCGCCGAATACCCGGACGTGGCGGCGATCCAGTTCCCCCTCGCGCTCGGCTACGTCTCGCTCCTCGGCTTCATCCTCTTCGTGCCGACAAGCATCTGGACCGCACCCATCGGAGCCCGCTTCGCCCATACGCTGTCGAAGCGCCGGCTCGAGGTAGCCTTCGGGATCTTCCTAGTGATCGTCTGCGCGCGCTTCGCGTGGAGTCTCGTGGCCTGATCGGACGGACGCCTCTGGCAGACTTCACTGGCCCTCCGCGTCGGGGCGGAACCGCGCTCGTCCATGCCGCTTCCTCCACAGCGGCCTGCGGAGCACATCGATGCCGATCCCGTTGATGGCGCGTCTCGTCGAAGCGATCGTCGCCTTGCGCATGCCACACGTCGTGAAGGTCGCCGTCGATGGGGTCGACGGCGTGGGCAAGACCACCTTCGCCGATGCACTCGGGCAAGCCATCGAGGCCGAGGGACGGCCCGTCATTCGAGCCTCCGTCGACGGCTTCCACAATCCCCGTGAGCAGCGCTACGCGCGCGGGCGCGAGTCGCCGGAAGGGTTCTACCGCGACTCCTACGATCTCGCCGGCCTGAAGCGGGAACTGCTCGACCCTCTCGCTCCGAACGGCAGCGGCCGCTACAAGGCCGCCATCTTCGATCACGCAAAGGACCGGCCGGCGCCATCTCCCGTGCGGCACGCGGAGCCCGGTGCGATCCTGATCTTCGACGGCCTCTTCCTGCATCGCCCGGAGCTTCGCTCTTACTGGAACCTTTCGATCTTTCTCGATGCTCCCTTCACGATCACTATTCCACGCGGTGCCTCACGGGGACCGGGCTTCGGGTCTCCCGATCCGCTCGCGCCGTCGAACCAGCGTTACATCGGAGGGCAGATTCTCTACATCGAGGAATGCGACCCGAGGGGCCGCGCGAGCGTCGTGATCGACCATTCCGATTGCCGGAATCCCGTGATTGCCGCCTGGCGGATTTGAAGCGGCGGCGTTTCCGCGATCGTCGGCGTGGCCGCCTATTCTGACCGCACCGTCGGCGGCGAGCGCAGGATCAGCCGGTTGCCGCGTACCTCGTAGGAGCCCAGGCGTTCCAGGAAGGTCATGCCGAGCAGGTTTTCGTGCAGCACGCCGGGTTTTGCGACGAGAGCCTGAATCCGCCGCTCCGTGATCGAGCCCACCGTCACGGAATCGAGGATCACGGGTGCTGCGAGGGTGCGGCCATTCGCGGTGGCGACCGGAACGGAATAGTTCAGCGAGCCCGCGGAAACGCCCGTGGCGGTGGCGCTCTCGGCCGTGAGGACGACGGTGCTCGCCCCCGTGTCGAAGATGAAACGGGTGTCGCGATCGTTCACCCGGCCCGCCACCGTGAAGCTCCCGTTCGCGCGCCGCGCCACCACGACCTCGCCGCTCTCGTTGACGACCGCCCGGCCCTGCGAGACTTCGCCGATGAGGCGGTCGAAGGCGTTCACGACGGCGTCGCGCCGGACATAGACCCCGACGAACCCGGTCGCGACGAGACCCCAGATCGCGAAGGCCCAAACGCCGTCGGTCCAGTGGCGCCGGAAAGCATTGACGATCCAGCTCGTCATCACGAGCACGATGCCCGCAAACCCCGCGAGCAGCACGAACTCGTCCGGGTTCAGGCCGGCGATGGGCTGGGTCCCGAAGGCGTGAACGAGGAGGGCGGCTCCGATCAGCAGAAATCCCAAGCCGAGTGCACCCGACATCGTCACCCCTGGTCCTGGGTTTGAGGCGTATAGGCCCTGCGCATGCGCTCTGGCAGGTCGGCCATGATCCGCAGGCGTTCCTCCTCGGAGAGCCGGAACCATTTCCCGATTTCCTCCCGGTTCCGTCCGCAGCCCTCGCAGAGACCGGTCTCAGGGTCGATGACGCAGACGCGGACGCATGGGGAGGAGGCGCGGCTCATGGGAGTGATGTTGGGGTCATCCAAGCCCAATCAAGGGCGCGGCTCGGGAGCCGAGGGGTTAAGCCCGGTGATCGGTCAGGGCGTTACCAGGGTCAAGAGGCCGATCAGCGCAGCGATCTCGCCCAGTTGCTGAGCGGTACCTACGACGTCTCCGGTCTGACCGCCGATGAGCCGGCGGGAGGCACGCACCACCAACAGGGCGGCCCCCATCGGCAGCACCAGCATCAGGAGGACGCCGAAGGGGTGGAGGGAGGCCGGGAGGCCCAACGCAGCCGCGATCACGAGGGTCGCGGCCACGGCGAGCCCGAGATCGGCCCGCGACGGCCGCCCAACCGAGAAGGAGGCGCCCTCCCGGCGTGCGGGGGGCAGCACCGTGAGCACGGTCAGCCCCGCGACCCGAGAGGCCACCGCGGCGATCAGGAAAGCGGCCGCGGACTGGATGAGTGACAGCCGGTCCGCGACCGTCGCGAGAGCGCCAATGCGGAGCGCAAAGGCGAGGATGAGGGCGGCGGCCCCGTACGAGCCGATGAGGCTATCCTTCATGATCTGAAGGCGCCGCTCCGGCGTGGACCCGCCCCCGAATCCGTCCGCCGTGTCGGCAAGCCCGTCCTCGTGGAGCGCGCCGGTCACGAGAGTCGTGGCCGCGACGCCGAGCGCAGCCGAGAGCCAAGGTCCGAGGCCTAACAACAGCGCCAAGGCCAGAACGGCCGCCCCAGGCAGGCCGATCACGAGCCCGGCGAAGGGGAGGGCGCGGGTCAGCGCGCGGAAATCGGGAACCACATGGGGGTTGTCTTCCCAGGGGAGCTTGGGCACCGGCAACCGGGAGAAGAACCGCACCGCCCGTGCAGTGTGCACGAGTGCCGCTTGTCCGATGGCTCGCGCCGCAACCCTCTGCTGTGAATCGCCATGCCGATTCATCTTCACCCCCTTGCCGGCGGTCGTTAGAGCTGTCTCCTGTCGTGGAATCGGCTCTCGATCTTCGGTTGTCGCGATTTCTTGACGTGAGCCGAGTCGACCTCGGTCAGATCAACGCTCTAGAGGGTGATCCGAACATCTGGAATCGGATTCCCGTCCAATCGTTGGCCAGCCTTACGATCTCACCCCGAAAATCTGCAACTTTTTCGGGATCGGGCTCTATAACCGCGGCCTGCCTCAGCACCGGAGATCCCATGACCGACCAGGCCGCCGCGCCCTTCGACGACATCCGCCGCCTGATCACGACGATGCCCGGCCCCGACGAAGAGGCGGTGGCAGCCGTCCGGCGCCGCGACGCGGAACTCACGAAGCCGGCGGGCAGCCTCGGGCGGCTCGAATGGCTCGCCGAGTGGCTTGCGGCCTGGCAGGGCAAGCCGATGCCCTCCGTGGACCGGCCCCTGGTCTGCGCCTTCGCGGGCAGCCACGGGGTGACGGTCCGCGGGGTGTCGGCTTTCCCCGCGGAGGTCAACCGGCAGATGCTGGAGAACTTCGCGGCTGGCGGGGCCGCCATCAACCAGATCTGCGCGGCCTACGGGCTCGGATTCAAGGTGTTCGATCTCGCCATCGACATGCCCACCGGCGACATCACCTGCGAGGATGCCATGGACGAGAAGGCGTGCGTCGCCACCATGGCCTTTGGGATGGAGGCGATCGCGGGCGGCACGGATCTTCTCGGCATCGGAGAACTCGGGATCGGCAACACCACGATCGCGGCTGCGATCTTCGCGGCACTCTATGGCGGCCCGGCGGAGCGCTGGGTCGGCCGTGGCACGGGCCTCGACGACGCGGGCCTCGCCCGCAAGGTCGCCGCGGTCGAGGCGGCGGTCAGCCATCACCGAGCGGGCCTCAACGATCCCCTCGAGATCCTTCGCCGCCTGGGCGGGCGGGAGATCGCCGCCATGGCCGGTGCGATCCTCGCGGCCCGCCTCCAGCGGATCCCCGTGGTGATCGACGGCTATGTCGCGACCTCCGCGGCCGCGATCCTCCACGCCATCCACCCCGCGACCCTCGATCATTGCATCGCGGGCCATCTCTCGGCCGAGGGCGCGCACCAGGAGGTGCTGGAGCGCATCGGCAAGATCCCGCTGCTCGCGCTCGGCATGCGTCTCGGTGAAGGCACGGGCGCGGCGCTCGCGATGGGGATCGTCAAGGCCGCCGCAGCCCTGCACCGGGACATGGCGACCTTCGGCCAAGCCGGTGTCTCGGAGCGCCTCGACGGCTGAGGACCCCTCCTGGCGGAGGCGATGCTCTTGCTGAAGCAGATCCTGTCCGTGGCGGTCGCGCTCGTGGTCGCGGCCGGGGGCTGGCTCTTCGCGGAATCGGGCGGGCGGGCCGTCACGGGTCTCGCCCGCATCACCGACGGCGATTCGCTCTGGGTGAACGGGGTCGAGATCCGGCTCAAGGGCGTCGATGCCCCGGAGCTGCGCCAAAGCTGCGAGCGCACGGGGCGTCCTTATCGTTGTGGCGAGGAAGCCCGGCGCGTTCTCTCGGAGCGAATCGGTGGCAAGCCGCTGACCTGCCGGATCGAGGGCCGGGACCGCTATCGGCGCGCACTGGCCCGCTGCCGCATCGACGGCGAGGATCTCGGCGCATGGCTCGTCGAGCAGGGCTGGGCGGTCGGGTATAGGGATTACGAGCGCGAGGAGGCCCGGGCCCGCCGCCATCGGGCCGGCCTTTGGGCGGGCGAGTTTCAGCGCCCAATCGACTGGCGTCGCGAGCACACGGCGCGGTCCTGATCCCCTCGACCGGCAAGCACTGCCGAGGTCGCGGGACCCACGCGTGCTATCTGGGATGTGCGCCAGCGCACACGCGTTTCCGCGGTCCTGTACAAATTCAGTCACACACGTGATCTACCTCACGCAACGTGAGTCGCCCCACCCCATCGAGGATTCCATGATCAACCTGACCATCAACGGTAAGGCCCAAGCCCTCGACGTCGATCCCGAGATGCCGCTCCTGTGGGCGATCCGGGATCATGTGAACCTCACGGGGACCAAGTACGGCTGCGGGATCGCCCAATGCGGCGCTTGCACGGTTCATATTGACGGACAGCCGGTGCGTTCGTGCCAGACTCGCGTGGGCGATGTCGGCGATGCCAAGATCACCACGATCGAGGGCGTCGATGGCCGCGTGGCCGAGGCCGTGCAGGCCGCGTGGCGCAAGCTCGACGTCGTGCAGTGCGGCTACTGCCAATCGGGCCAGATCATGTCGGCCATCGGCCTCCTCTCCCAGAACCCCAGGCCCACCGATCCCGAGATCGACAACGTCATGGACGGCAACATCTGCCGCTGCGGAACCTACCAACGCATCCGCGCTGCGATCCACGAAGCCGCCCGCTCGCTCGCCTGATCTGGAGGACGCCCCCATGACGAAGCCTCTCAACAGCCTTTCCGCGCCCTCCGCATCCCGTCGCGCCTTCCTGGGCGGGGCAGCGGCAACCGCCGGCGCCCTCGTGATCGGCACCTACGTGGCCCTGCCGAAGACCAAGGCCAGCGCCTTGGAGCCCATTCGCCCGAACGGCGGCTCGCTGCAGCCCAACGCCTTCGTGAAGATCGCGCCCGACAACACCGTCACGGTGATCATCAAGCATCTCGATATGGGGCAGGGGAACACCACGGGACTCGCCACCATCGTGGCCGACGAACTCGATGCGGACTGGTCGCAGGTCCGCACTGAATTCGCGCCCGCGAATGCCGATCTCTATGCCAACACGCTCATGGGCCCGGTGCAGGGCACGGGCGGCTCGACGGCCATCGCGAATTCCTGGGATCAGCTGCGCCGGGCAGGTGCGGCCGCGCGGGAGATGCTGGTTGCGGCAGCCGTCTACCAGTGGAAGGTGCCGGCCTCCGAGATCCGCGTGGAGCGCGGTGTCGTCCGCCATCCCGGCACCAACCGGCAGGCCACCTTCGGGGAACTCGCGACCTCGGCCTCTACGCTCCCGGTGCCCCAGGAGCCGCGCCTCAAGGACCCGAAGGACTGGACCCTGATCGGCAAGCGGGCGCCCCGCGTGGATTCCCTCGCCAAGACGAACGGCAGCGCGGTGTATTCCATCGACATCCGCCGTCCGGGCCAGCTCACGGCGGTGGTGGCGCACCCGCCACAATTCGGCGCGACGGTGAAGTCGTTCGACCCCGCTGGCGCGCGGGCGATTCCCGGCGTCACCGATGTGGTTCAGGTCCCGACCGGCGTCGCCGTTCTCGCGAAGGACACCTGGTCGGCGATGCGCGGGCGGGATGCCCTGAAGATCGAGTGGGATCTCTCGGGCGCCGAGACCCGCTCCACCGACGCCGTCATGGCCGAATACAAGGAGACGGCCCGGCGCCGCGGCCATGTGGCCGCAGACCGGGGCAATGCCGCCCGCGGCATCGCCGGAGCCACAAAGGTTCTCGAGGCGGAGTTCGAGTTCCCCTATCTCGCCCATGCCGCCATGGAGCCCCTCAACGGCACCATCGCGCGCAACCCCGATGGGAGCGTCGAGGTCTGGGCCGCCTGCCAGATCCAAACCGTCGAGCAGGCCGTCGTGGCTTCCGTGATGGGCGTGACGCCGGACCGGGTGAAGCTCAACACGCTCTGGGCCGGCGGTTCCTTCGGGCGGCGGGCCACGCCGTCCGCCGATTATCTCGCGGAAGCCGCCACGATCCTCAAGGCCATCGAGGGTCGCGCGCCCGTGCACCTCGTCTGGACCCGGGAAGACGATATGCGCGGCGGGCATTACCGCCCCATGGTCTATCACCGCCTGCGGGCCGGCCTCGATGCCTCGGGCGCCATCGCGGGCTGGGAGCACAGCATCGTGGGCAAGTCGATCCTGGTGGGCTCGCCCTTCGAGGCCATGATGGTGTTGAACGGCGTCGATGCCACGAGCGTCGAGGGCGTCGCCGACACGCCTTACGAGATCCCGAACTTCCGCACGGAGGTCCACAACGCCAAGGAAGGCGTGCCGGTCCTCTGGTGGCGTTCGGTCGGTCACACTCACACCGCCCAGGCCATGGAGGTGTTCGTGGACGAACTCGCCCGGGCGGCGGGCCAGGATCCGGTGCAGTACCGCCTGGATCTCTTGAAGAAGGCCCCCCGCGACGCGGCGGTTCTGCGGCTTGCCGCCGAGAAGGCCGGGTGGGGCCAAATCATGCCCCGCGGGCGCGGGCAGGGGGTGTCCGTCCACAAATCCTTTGGGACATTCGTCGCCATGGTCGCGGACGTGACGGTCGAGGGGGCGGCCCTGAAGGTGGACAGGATCGTCGCTGCCGTCGATTGCGGCATCGCGGTCAACCCCGACATCGTCCGGGCCCAGATCGAAGGGGCCGTGGGCTTTGCTCTCTCCTCGGTCCTGCGCAACCGAATCACTCTTCAGGACGGCATCGTCCAGGAGGCGAACTTCGACGCCTTCGAGCCGACGCGAATGAGTGAGATGCCCGTGGTCGAGGTCCACATCGTTCCCTCGAACGAGGCTCCCACGGGAGTCGGCGAGCCTGGTGTCCCGACCCTGGCCCCTGCCATCGCCAACGCTGCCTTCGCGGCGACCGGCAAGCGCCTGCGGTCCCTTCCCCTGGATCTCGCGGGGCTCCGCGGTGCGTGACGGTCACGGTTTGTTGACCATGTGCGCTCGCGCACAGCCTGGAAGGACGGAACGTTAGAGGCTCTTTAGCGTTATCACTCCAACGAGACCCTTCTTCGGCGCGGCGCGAGCCGCGCCTTTTTCTTGTTCGGGCTGCGGCGGCCCGCCCACTCGCGAGCGGCGCGGCGCGTGTCTATCTCCCCCCATGCTTCTCACGGACGATTTCGCGACCCTTGCGGCTAGCCTGCGGGCGTGCCGGGCTTGCCGGGATGCGCCGGCTCACGGGAATCCGCTGCCCCACGAGCCGCGCCCGATCTTCCAGGGCAGCGCTACCGCGCGGCTTTGCATCGCGAGTCAGGCGCCCGGTACCCGGGCCCATGCCAGCGGAACGCCGTTCCTCGACCCCTCGGGCACCCGCCTCCGTGCCTGGCTCGCCCTCGACAAGGCCGTGTTCTACGACGCCGCGCGGGTCGCGATCGCGCCGATGGGGGCGTGCTTTCCAGGGCAGGATGCGAATGGCGGGGACCTGCCTCCCCGACGGGAATGCGCAGTGCTCTGGCGGGAACGCCTGTTCGAGACCATGCCGAACCTCGATCTCGTTCTGGTGATCGGCCAATACGCGCAGGCCTGGCATCTCGGCGAGGAATTTCGGAACGGGCTGACCGATACGGTGCGCCGCTGGCGTTCGATCCTCGAGAGCCCCCGCAGCCCCCGGATCCTGCCGCTTCCGCACCCCTCCTGGCGAAACAACGGGTGGCTGAAGGCGAACCCCTGGTTCGAAACCGAGCTTTTGCCCGTGCTTCGCGCGGAGGTCCGCTCTATCCTGCAACTCGATCCGGAAGGGTCGAGGCTCGTGCCTTGAGCCCACAATGGCACCGCCTGGGGCTCGCGGGTGAGGTCCTGACTCGGCTGGCCAAGAGCCTACTGGCCAAAACCCCGCCTCGAGGGGCTTGTGGCGCGAGGCCGCAATCGCCAACCTTAGCCCTACGAGCTGACCCCAGGAGTCCCATGAGCCCGACCACGCTGCGTGTCGCCCGATCGGGCCCGGTTGCCACCATCGCCCTGGCCCGCCCCGACAAGCTGAACGCCCTCAACGCCACCATGCACCTGGATCTCAGGGAGGCTCTCGACGGGTGCGAGGCCGACGAGGCCATCAAGGTCGTGGTCCTGACGGGCGAGGGCAGGGCCTTCTCGTCGGGTCAGGATCTCACGGAGGACCTCCCCCGGGACGCCAACGGCCGTATCGATCTCGGGCCTCCGCTCGCCCGCGACTACAACCCTCTCATCCGGCGTCTCGTCGATTACCCGAAGGTCACGATCGCGGCCCTGAACGGCCCGGCCGTCGGGGCGTCGATGAACATCGCGCTCGCCTGCGACGTGGTGGTGGCTGCCCGCTCGGCCTATCTCCAGGAAGCCTTCGCCAAGATCGCCCTGATCCCAGACGCCGGCGGGACATGGATCCTGCCGCGCCTCGTCGGGCCGAAGCGCGCGCTCGCCCTTATGCTCACGGCCGAACCCGTGCCGGCCGAGGAAGCCGAGCGCATGGGCCTCGTCTACAAGGTCTTCGACGATGGCACCTTCGCGGCCGATACCGCCGCGCTCGCTGCCCAGATCGCTGCCGGACCGGGCCTCGCCTACCGCCTCATGAAACAGGCCATGGCAGCAAGCCTGGACAATTCCCTCGACGCCCAGCTCGACCTCGAAGCCGAACTCCAGGGTCAGGCGGGGTTCAGCGCGGATTTCGCCGAAGGCATCAAGGCGTTCCGCGAGAAGCGTCCGCCGCAGTTCAAGGGCCGCTGACGCGCGGTCCCGGTCCCGAGCGGACGCGCGGCCTTTCGGCTGGGCCCTGCTGCCCACCGATGACAGGGGAGGGGGACGCCAGCCCACCTGATCGGACCACTCTCGAACCTGCACGAGGAACCCATGCGGACAACTTACATCCTGCTCGGCCTCCTGGCGGTCATCGGGCTCGTCAGCATTCTGATGTCGTTCGATCCCGAACACAGCGAGCGCCTCGCCGAGATGCGTCGGAATGCCGGCTTCAGCGGCGAGAGCCGGGACATGGTGCTGCTCCTGCTCGCCCTCGGGCTCGGCGGCTTCATCGCCTATTTGACGTTCATCCGACGCTGACCATAAGGGCCCGGGAGCAATGCCCCGGGCGCCCGCGCCCAATGTCTATTCGGCGCATACCTGACGCTACGGGAAGGGCCCGGGGCGGTCCCCCGGGCCCCCCGCGCTCAATTGGCCGCGAAGCAATAGAACAGTCCGGCGCCGCCGGTTCCTCTGAGGGCATCCTGACTGCATCCGCCGCGGGAGCGGTGTGACGTGTTCCAGGATTTCGCGGGCGGCTCCTCGCTCGGGCCCATGCGATCATGGTGCCCCATCATGACCCCGCCTTCCGCACCGCTCTTCGTCCAGTTCCCGCAGGTCATGTCCTCGCCTGCCGCGAAGGCACGTCCGTCAGCCTGAGAGCCCGTGAGTATGTCGTGCTGGTTCGGCGAGTCGCCGCGACCTTTGACGACCTCTCCTTTTTCCGTCAGTGCCGTCTGCTTGGTGAGGTTGTTGGAGCCGTGCAACTCGTCCACATCCTTGGCGACGACGTCCCCTTTGGCGTTCTGCCAGGGGCCGCGCCCGATGCGGTCGCGGGCATTCACGGCTCCGTCGCCCTGCGTGCTGAGGTAAGCGCGCCACTGCCTCGATCCCGCCCCGGCCGAAGCCCCCAGCGTCTGGCAGATCTGATCGGCGCCCTGGAGACCTCCGAGGTCGGCTCCGCGGCCGGACCCGGCGCTCGTGACGAAGAACGTCATGTTGGTGGCGCCGGCCGGCGCCGTCTGAGCGTCGGCCGTTTGCGGCACGCCGAGCAGCAGCAGGGTGACCGGAATCGCGAGATGTCCGCTGAAGCCTTGCTTCATGGTTTCCTCCCTTGGGTCGCGCTGACCCAAGGGCACCCTAACAAATTTCAGGGACGAGCCTAGCGGCTCCTCTCATAGCGCTTCCAGCCGGTGTCACGCCGGCAGGGCCGAGGCAGCTGTCGTTTTTCCTCCGATGGCCGACCAGCGCCGACCGCATCGATCGTTCGATTGGTGTCACCGATCCAGGCGAGCGATCAGGCTCGATGTGTCCCAGCGCTTGCCACCCATCGTCTGCACCTCGGCATAAAACTGGTCCACCAGGGCGGTGACGGGCAGTTTCGCGCCGTTCTTGCGGGCCTCCGCGAGGCAGATCGAAAGGTCCTTGCGCATCCAATCCACGGCGAAGCCGAAATCGAACTTGCCCTGGTTCATGGTCTTGCCCCGGTTCTCCATTTGCCAGGATCCGGCGGCGCCCTTGGAGATCACGTCGAGCACGGCCTCGATGTCGAGCCCGGCCTTCTTGCCGAAATGGATCCCCTCCGCGAGGCCCTGGACGAGGCCCGCGATGCAGATCTGGTTGATCATCTTGGTGAGCTGCCCCGAGCCGGCAGGCCCCATGAGGCGGCACGCGCGGGCAAAGCTCATGATCGCCGGCTCGGCCCGGGCATAAACCTCCGGATCGCCACCGCACATCACGGTGAGGACGCCGTTCTCGGCGCCGGCCTGGCCGCCGGACACGGGCGCATCCACGAAGCCGAAGCCGCCTTGCCGGGCCGCAGCGTCGAGTTCCCGGGCGACTTCCGCCGAGGCCGTGGTGTGATCGACGAAGATCGCGCCCTTCCCGACGCCGGAGAACGCCCCGTCGGGGCCCATCGTGACCTCGCGCAGATCGTCGTCGTTGCCGACGCAGCAGAAGACGATCTCCTGGCCCTGAGCCGCCTCCTTCGGGGTCGTGGCGAAACGGCCGTCATGCTCCGAGACCCAGCGCTCGGCCTTCGGGGTCGTGCGGTTGTAGACCGTCACCTCATGCCCCTTCGAGGCGAGATGCCGGGCCATCGGATAGCCCATCACGCCCAAACCCAGAAAAGCGACCTTCGCCATCGTGCATCCCCGTCCGGTTGAAGGGAGCGGTTCTGGCAAACGCCAGGCCGGCCGTCAAACGGCCGCGGGGCGGGGTCGTCGCCCTCAGCGGACGTCGAACGGGAAGTATTTCGCGCGGATGCGGTCGTAGGTCCCGTCGGCCATGATCATGCCGATGGCGGCATCGAAGGCCGCCTTGAGGTCCTCGTCCTCCTTGCGCAGGCCGACGGCCACGCTGCGGCCCTCGTCGCCGGGGTCCGGCGGCACGTCGGCGACAATCCGGCAGCACTCGCCGTCCCGGTTCTCCAGGAAGCGGGTGAGGGCCAGCTTGTCGCCCAGAACCGCATCGATGCGCTCGGCGCGCAGGTCCAGGATGGCGTCCTCGACCTTGCCGTAGAGACGCATCTCGGCGTCCTTGTAGCGCCCCTCGAGAAGCGCGACGTGGTCGCGGCGGTCCGTGGTGCCGATCCGCTTGCCCGCCAGGGCCTCGGGGCTCACGTCCGTGACGGGGGCGTCCTTCAAGGCAAGGACGGAGGACGGCATCAGGAAGTAGCGCCGCGAGAAGGCGATGCGCTTCTGTCGCCGTTCCGTAACGGCAAGTGTCGACATGATGGCATCGTATTCTCGGTTGATGAGGTCGCGGACGATGCCGTCCCATTCATGGGTCACGAGGCTGCATTGCACCCGCATGACGTCGCACAGCGCCCGTGCGAGGTCGGGCTCGAAACCCTGGAGCTGATGGGAGGCGTCGAGGTAGTTGAAGGGAGGAGCGGCGCCCTCCATGGCGATCCGGACGGTGCGGTTGTCGACGGTGCGGTTGTCCTGCGCCGGCACGCCCGTCGACAGGAGGAGGGCGACGCCCAGGCCCAGCAGCCCCGCCGCCCTCGCTTTCATCGTTCGTGCGGCTCGTCCGATCACGCTGATACTGGCTGCATTCAAGGTTTGAGAGGAGGACTGGGGCCGGTCCGCCCGATGAGTTCGGAGGTTATTGCCCCAAATCACGAACAAATACCAGTTGCGGTACGCTTTTCAGACGAAAGACATAGGTTGGTGGCCTAGAAACCCCTTGCGCTGCACCGGATTGTGCGTCCTCCTACGGCTCCGCTTGCCGTCAAGGCAGGCTGGGGACATTTCCGTGGGAGGAAATCAACAATGAAACGCCGTCAATTCTTGCAGGCCGCCACAGCGGGCGCGGCCGCGACTGCCATTGCCGCACCCGCCATCGCCCAATCCCAACCCGACACCCGGTGGCGCCTGACCTCGGGCTTCCCGAAGTCGCTCGATACGATCTACGGCGCATCCGAGGCCTTTGCGAAGTACGTGTCCGAGGCCACCGACGGTAAGTTCCAGGTCCAGCCCTTCGCGGCGGGCGAAATCGTCGGCGCCTTCCAGGCTGCCGACGCGGTCGGCAACGGCACCGTGGAGATGAGCCACACCGCATCCTATTACTATGTCGGCAAGGACCCGACTTTCGCCTTCGGGACCTCGGTGCCCTTCGGCATGAACTCGCGCCAGATGAATGCCTGGATGTACCATGGCGGCGGCATCGACCTCATGAACGAGTTCTATGCCAAGCATAACATCTACGCGCTTCCCGGCGGCAATACGGGCACCCAGATGGGCGGCTGGTACCGCAAGGAGATCAAGACGCCGGCGGATCTGCAGGGCCTCAAATTCCGCACGGCCGGCCTCGCGAGCCAGACGCTCGCCCGCATGGGCGCCGTGCCGCAGCAGATCCCCGGCGGCGACATCTATCCGGCGCTGGAGCGTGGCACCATCGATGCGGCCGAGTGGGTCGGTCCCTACGACGACGAGAAACTCGGCTTCGTGAAGGTCGCCCCTTACTACTACTATCCGGGTTGGTGGGAAGGCGGACCGATGCTTCACTTCATGTTCAACAGCGCGAAGTGGAACGAGCTGCCGAAGAACTACAAGGCCGTCGCGACGGCGGCTGCGGCCTACGCCAACGTGGACATGCAGTCGAAGTACGATGCCCGCAACCCGGCGGCGCTTCGTCGCCTCGTCGCTGCCGGCGCGCAGCTGCGTCCGTTCAGCCAGGAAGTCATGGAGGCCTGCCTCAAATCCGCGAACGAACTCTATGACGAGTTGGCCGGCAAGAACGCCGACTTCAAGAAGGTCTATGAGGCGTTCCGAGCTTTCCGTGGCGATCAGTACGTCTGGTGGCAGGTTGCCGAGTACAACTTCGACAACTTCATGATCCGCTCACGCGCCCGGACCTGATCGCACTGCGCGCACATCAAAGAAAAAGCCCCGGTTCGCCGGGGCTTTTTTTGTATTTCGTCAAAGGGAAGTTGAAACGGCGGGCGCGAGGTCCGCCGTCCGTGAGACGGTTCACCTACTGGATGCGAGGCGGGGGAGGGGGCTCGAGGCCCGGCAGCCCACCACCTCCACCGCCGGGGCTATCGAGGCCTGGGAGCCCTGGCAGGTCGCCACCCCCGGGGGCGTCGAGGCCCGGGATCAGGAGGTTGTCGAGCTTCTGCTGGACTGCCGCAGGATCGATCGTCGTCGCGGAACTCTTGTAGTGCATCACCATCTGCGGGAACAGGACGACGAGCGCCACCATGATGCACTGGATCACCACGAAGGGCACTGCGCCCCAGTAGATCTGGCCCGTGGTGACCGGCTCCATGCGCTTTCCCGTGACACGGTCGATGTAGGGTTCCTTGGCGGCGACGGATCGCAGATAGAACAGCGCGAAGCCGAAGGGCGGGTGCATGAACGACGTCTGCATGTTCACGCCCAGGATCACACCGAACCAGATCAGGTCGATCCCGAGCTTGTCGGCCGCAGGTCCGAGGAGCGGGATCACGATGAAGGCGAGCTCGAAGAAATCGAGGAAGAACGCCAGCAGGAAGATCATCACGTTGACGACGATCAGGAAGCCCACCTGTCCGCCCGGAAGCGACGTCAGGAGGTGCTCGACCCACACGTGACCATTGACGCCGTAAAACGTGAGGGAGAAGACGCGGGCGCCAATGAGGATGAAGAGCACGAAAGCCGAGAGCTTCGCGGTGGCCTCCGTGGCCTGCCGGACGATGCTGAAATTGAAGCGCGCCGGGTTCCTGTCGAGACGCCGCTTGATGGCGGCCAGAATGAGCGAGCCCAGCGCGCCCATGGCTCCGCCTTCCGTCGGCGTCGCCAGACCGATGAAGATCGTACCGAGCACCAGGAAGATCAGGAGGAGCGGCGGCACCATCACGAAGGTGACCTGCTCGGCCATGCGCGACATGAGGCGCAGGCCCGAAAGCCGCTCGATCAAGCCCACCGCTGTCGCGTAGAGAGCGCCGGCGGCCACCATTTCCATGATGAGACCGATGGTCGTGTAGCCGGCCTGAAGCAGATAGAGATAGAGGCCGATGAGAGCGGCAGTGACAATAGCGGATGCCACGACGCGCCGAGCGCCGAACAGGCGGTTCATGAGCGCGCAGATGAGCGCCACCACGGTCCCGATGCAAATCGTGAGGATCACGAAATCGGCGCCGCCACGGATACCGGTCTGCGACATCACGTAGTAGCCGACGAGACCCGAAAACAGCACCAGGACGCCGAGCTGCCAAACGCCCCGTGAGCCGTTCGGCTCACGGTAGCCGATGACTTCTTCGGGCAGACCCGGACCAGCCTTCGGGTAGATCATCGTGACGATGAATACGTAGGACGCATAGAGGGCGGAGAGAACGAGGCCGGGGATGAACGCACCCTCGTACATGTCGCCGACCGAGCGTCCGAGCTGATCCGCCATGACGATCAGCACGAGGGAGGGTGGGATGATCTGCGCGAGCGTTCCAGACGCCGCGATCACACCCGAGGCGAGCCGCCGGTCGTAGCCGTAGCGGAGCATGATGGGCAGCGAAATGAGGCCCATCGAGATCACGGAGGCGGCGACGACACCCGTGGTGGCGGCAAGAAGCGCGCCCACGAAGATCACCGCATAGGCGAGGCCGCCCCGCAGGGTGCCGAAGAGCTGCCCGATCGTATCGAGGAGATCCTCAGCCATGCCCGAGCGTTCGAGAATCAATCCCATGAAGGTGAAGAAGGGGATCGCGAGGAGCACCTCGTTCGACATGGTCTGGTAGATGCGCTCAGGCAGCGCCTGCAGCAGCGGCCAGTCGAGGCGGATCACGTCGGGCGCATAAGGAGCGAGTTCGACGGCGACTACGAAGAAGAGCAGGCCGTTTGCCGCGAGCGCGAAGGCGACCGGGTAGCCGAGGAGCAGGAAAATCACCAGCGCCGCGAACATGATCGGTGCCAGGTTCTGGGCGATCAACTGAGCCATGAGAGCGAACTCCGAACGAAGGGGGCGGGAAGGGCGACGCGCTGCTAGCGCACGCCATCGCCGGGCATCTCGCCCACCGCTAATTTGTTGGTTGCGGCCAGTTCCTGGAGAAGGCGCTCGGCCTCGGCTTCCGCTGCGGCGCTATGGCCGCCGCCCAATGCGTGCTCGTCCTCCAGCTCGCCGCGCATGATGGCAATCCGCTTGATGAGCTCGCTCAGCCACTGAAAGGCAAGCAGGATGAACCCGAGAAGGATGAGGCCCTTGGCCGGCCAGATCAGCAGGCCGCCAGCATTCGTGGAAACCTCACCCGACTGATAGGAGCGGATGAAGAAGGGAAACGACAGGTAGAGCAGCACCACCACGAAGGGCAGCAGGAAAAACAGATGTCCGACAATGTCGATCAAGTCGCGCCCGCGCTTGGAGAGTTTGTTGGAGACGATGTCGATGCGGATGTGCTCGTTGGCCTTCAAAGTCCATGAGGCGCAAAGCATGAAGACGGCACCGAAAAGATACCACTGCAGTTCGAGCCAGGCATTCGACGAGGTGCCAAACACCTTGCGGACGATCGCATTGACGGCAGAGACCAGCACCGCGACAACGATCGCCCAAGCAGCGACTTTGCCGATCCGCTCGTTCAAGAAGTCGATGATCCGGCTGATGCCCAGAAGTCCCGACACTGGCTCATCCCTCGCATGGCAGCCCGCTGCGCCGGACGGGCGCATGGCAGGCATGTTCTTGGCGAATATCGCAGTGCGGCGGTCCTAAACGATCCGCCAAGCCGGGACAAGCTTCGACAATCGTTCAACAACACCTTCCCCTGCGGCATCCCGGGTCGCTGCCTTCCGGTGCGGCATATCTAGTGAGATCTCGAAGACTTAGCGTCGCCCGACCAAGACCGTCAGGGCGACCCAGCCAAGCAGAACCCATCCCATCATGACGGCGACGAGGGCTTGCGGCCAGATCGGCACAAGCCAACCGACCAGGATCGAGCTGACAGCCCCAAAGCCGAGCTGAGCTGAGCCGGAGAGCCCGGCAGCCGTACCGACGAGGTCTGGGCGGATCGAGAGGGCCGAGGCGGTCGCCCCCGGGATCGTGAGCCCGTTCCCGACGGAGTTGAGGATGAGGGGGATGAACAGGGTCGGAGGCGTCCAGGGGAGAAAGAGGGCCGCTGCCAGCTCCAGCAGAACCGAGGCCACCGAGATCAGGACTCCCACCTTGGTGAGCCGCTCGCTCCCCAGCCGCTGGCCGAACCGGCCGGACAGGAAGTTCCCGATCATGTACCCGCCCGCTGCCGTGATGAAATAGATGCTGTAGACGTCGGGAGTCCGGCCCATATGGGTGATCACGACATAAGGGGCGCCAGCCACGAGGGCGAAGAACGAGGCGCTCGTGAAGGAGAGGGCAAGCGCGTAGCCCAAGAAGGTGCGATGCCGGAGCAACTCCGGGTAGGCGGAGACCATGTCCCGCAGCGAGGAGCCCGCATGGGGAGGTGCGGTCTCGTGGAGTCGGAGGAAAGCCGCGACGCCCGCAACGGCCGAGAGCGCGATCATCGCAATGAAGATGGAGCGCCAGCCGAAATTCGCGTCGAGAAAGCCGCCCACGAGCGGCGCCACCATGGGGGCCACGACCATGGCCATGGCGATATAGCCGATGAGGCTGGCGGACTGATCCTTGGAGGCCGAGTCGCGAACCACCGCCCGGGCGAGCGCGAAGCAGGTGCCGCCCCCGAGAGCCTGCACCACCCTGGCCGCGAGCATGACCTCGATGTTGGGGGCCAACGCTCCGATCGCAGAGCCGAAGGCAAAACATCCGACTCCGGCCAGGATGCAAGGCCGGCGGCCGATCCGGTCCGACAGGGGACCGACGGCGAGCTGCGCCACCGCGACCGTGACGAGGTAGACCGTCAGGGTCAGTTGGACGGTGGCATAATCGGTCTGCAGGGAGCGCGCGAGACCGGGGGTCGCGGGCGCCAGGACATTGACCGCGAAGGGTTGCAGCGTCGAGATCGCCACAAGGACTGCCAGGAAGCCGCGGGTCATGACCGGGCGCGCCGGAGCTTCCCGTGCCGTCATGGGGCGTCCTCCAGGTCCCGGGCTGCCGACCGGGCACGGTTCTGCTCGCGCCTGATGGTGTAGAGGCCGCTTAAGACGATCAACGCGATGCCGGCGCAGGAGACGAGGTCCGGCCACTCGCCGAAGACGAGGAACCCGGCAAGCAGCGATGTCAGGATCACCGAATACCTGAAGGGCGAGACGACCGACAATTCACCAGACCGCAGCGCGGCCACAACGGCGAGATTGCCGATGGTGACGAACAAGGCGGCGGTGGCCAGCAACAGGATCTGGTTCCCGGAAAGGGAAACCCAGTCCTCGACGGATCCGAGTAGGAAGCCCAAAGCGGTCACCGCGACGGTGGTCGTGAGGGTCACCGAGCTCGACGGGATCTGACTGCCGATCGTGCGGGTGATGAGGTCTCGGACGGCGACGAGGGTGGCGGTCAGCAAGGTGAGTGCAGCATAGGCGTCGAAGCCCGTAAGACTTGGCTGGACGATCAGCAAAACACCGACGAACCCAACCACGATCGCGGCCCATCTCCGCCAGCCGACGCTCTCCAGGCCGAGCAGCACGGCGGTTAGGGTGAGAATCATCGGGGTCGATTGCAGCACGGCGGTGATGTTCGCGAGAGGCATCACGGCAAGACAGAGAATGAACAGAAAGGCGATCAGCGCTTCCATCCCGGCCCGGATGATAACTCTCGGGGTCGCAACGCTGCGGATGTGACGCCATTCGCCGCGCAAGCCGATCAGCCCGAGGACGATCAGCACCGCGAACATGCCTCGGGTAGCCATGATCTGCCCGGTCGGGAGGTCAGCCGTGGCGATCTTCAGGATGGCGTCGCTGCCCGTGAAGAAGGACATCGCCGCCAGCATGGCGAGGATGCCGCGCCGGTTACCGGCCTGCGAGAGCTGCGGGGATGGGAGTGTGGATCCGCGGGGTTTCGCGGCAGCGGAGGACAACAGAGATCTCCTCGGGCGGCGAGCTTCGGGATGGCTCCCCGCCGCAGATTTCCGGATTATGGAGCCACCACCGTTTTGCATCGGTGAACTCTATCGGCTCCCCAGGGGAGGCGCAGCGGCCCGAGGCTTGCCCAAAGGGCAGGGTAGGGGAGCTCCGAGGTTCTGGCCCTCGGAGGCGATGCGAAGGCGATGAACGCGATCTCGCATTTCCGCCGGGTGAAGCGGTGCCGTGCAGCCCTCGTGGCCACGAGGCTCCCGCGTGTGGACGCGGCACCTGTGCATTCCCCTACGGAAAACGCAAGGCCCGAAAACCCTCGAGCGGAAGCCGAGATCGTCGGGATTCGGGGCCGCCATGCCGCGCGACCGCGGTCATGAGCCATGCCGTCGTCGAGGCAAGCGGCGAGGGAACCGCCACCCAGGACGACCTGACCCACATCCATGAGAAGATCCGCGACCTCGTGGCGGCGAGCAAAGGCGCAGCCTCCCAAATGGTGTCGTTGGGCGCCTTGACGGAGCCGCTCGGCGCGAGCTCCGGCATTAAGAGTGCGATGACCGAGGCCGACGCGGGTCGATGAGCCGATCCGCCTCTTCTGGTCCTGTCGGGGCAACTCCCGAGGGCCGACAATCTGTGGCGATTTCCGGACGACATCACGTGCCTCAAGCCGCGAAGCGGTCGATCCGGAAGAGGCTGAGGTCGAAGCGTGGCGTGACACCGGTCGCGAGATCCGCGAGAGCCTCTCCCATCACGCTCGCAAACTTGTAGCCGTGGCCCGAACAAGGCGATGCCACGACGATCTGGGGCACTCCGGGCAGTCGATCGACCACGAAGTGCTCGTCCGGCACATTGGTGAACAGGCAAGCCTTGAGGCTGAGGACCGCGCCGTCCGCATCCGGGAAATAGCCCCGGATCGCTTCCCGAAGTACGGCCTCGTCGGCCTCCGTGGCATCGCGGGAGAGCCGGTCGGCATGGCCGGTCTCGGCGAGATGATGATAGACACCGATCTTGAAGCCCGGGATCCCCCATTCGGGAAACACATAGGCGGGTCGCGGCCCCGAATCCACGATGCCGACCGGAAAGCGGCCGACGCTGAAATGCTCCGGGACCCGCGGTCGGAACCAACCGAGCACCTGACGCTCCGCGACGGCTTTCCCGCGAAGGGTCGGGACGTGATCTGCGATCCACGCGCCCGTCGATAGAACGAGGCAACCCGCCTCGTAACGACCCCGGTTCGTCGTGACCAAGACCGTGCCGGCCCCGGTGATCTCCCAGCCGAGCAGCGCCTCGCGTGCACGAAGATCGGCGCCCGCGTCCAAGGCCAAGCGGGCAAGGGTGACGATCGCCCGCTCCGAGGCCACGAAGCCGGCATCGGGCTGGAACACACCGACCATATGGGCGGGCAACCGCCAGCCGGGGAACCGCGCCGCGAGGGCCCTGGCGTCGAGCACCTCGTAGGGGAGATCGTGCTCGCGGCAGGAGGACAGGGACCCCGCCACGATGCGCCCGGCCTCGGGCCCCGCGTCGATCCCACCCGTCACGAAGAGGAGAGGCTCCCCGCTCAGGGTCTCGGTCTCGCGCCAGAGTTCAAAGGCACGGCGCAGCAGCGGCACATAGGAGGGGTGTTCGTAATAGGCGAGCCGGATGATCCGGTTCTGCCCGTGGGAGGAGCCTAGGGCGTGCGGAATGTCGAAGCGCTCAAGACCCAGCACGCGCTGGCCGCGGCGGGCGAGCTGCCAACAGGTCGCAGAACCCATGCCGCCGACGCCGGCGACGATCACGTCGAAATGGGAGGTCATGACCGGACGTTAGCGGTTCGTGCGGGCTCGGTCATGTGGCCCGAGATGCGGTTTGAGCGGTATCGACTGAGGTGGGTCCGGCTCCCGTGGGGATACGCGGCCACTACGGGCGGATAGCTGATTCCACGTCAGGAAACAGCTCTAGCCCCCGGTGACGCTCATGTGCCGGGAGACGGCCGGGGCGGAGCGCCGCCGGTCGATCACGAAATCATGGCCCTTGGGCTTGCGGGCGATCGCCGCCTCGATGGCGTCATGGAGGCGGTCGTTGCTTTCCGAGGCCCTCAGGGGAGCCCGCAGAT
>JAESFL010000282.1_pt1 | contig 42799 bp, 43 predicted proteins | sample 9269401 | NCBI WGS metagenome assembly JAESFL01 (sample SAMN14506025, study PRJNA617098) | algae metagenome | isolation source: Gloeocapsa sp. UFS-A4-WI-NPMV-4B04 and co-occurring heterotrophs from desert... | place: USA: Utah | collected 2006-10-01 | reverse complement strand
GAGACAGGCATCCATGGCACGGGCTCCCGGATCGCCAAACAGCCCGCATCCGCCGCAGCGGCCCAGCCCGAAATCTATTCTGAGTCAACAACTTGCCCTCCGCAATAAAATTGCTCACCAGCCTCTAGTGCGTTTTCGAGTGACGTGGATCCGGCTCACGGGAAGAAAACGCGATCACGAAAAGAACCAGAGCTGACTCCACCTCAGTGGAAACAGCTCTAACCACCGTTGATACCTCCACGCCTGCACACCAAAAGTGCACATTGCGGGTCGTCGCGGGTCGGCACCCATGCCGGGAAGGTTCCGACGGATGTGGAGCATCCGATGCTGCCGCTCACAAACGTGTCATACGTCGTCGGACCGGTATTCAGCAGCACGGAGTTGCGGCTCAAGACAAGGTTCTGTGCCTGCTGACACGTCATATTGGTTGTCAAGGGCCGTGACTGCGCTGAGACAACAACAGGAAGATGAGTGAGTGCAACTGCGAGTACCAGAACGCGCATGACAAGATCTAAGCTCCCATCAAATCCAGGACAGATCGTTGATACTACACTCTGCCCAGGTCACCTTGCCCGATCTGACTTCGGCTTTTCGGTTGATGCTGCGATAGGCAAGCCACTAGTACTAGGTGCTACGTCATACTGCTAGCCATAGCCAGGCGCTCTGTCGCGACGGCGCCGCCTTGGAGGTCACAAGGTGCACTTGGCGGTCCTGACCGCATGACGATTTCAGGTCAGTCCCGTCGACCTCTCGTCCTCAATCCGGCATCCACCCGGGACCGCTGTCATACGGGCTCATCTCTCGGCGGCGTGATGCGACGCTGCGGCCCGTTCGGGTGCCGCCCTCAACCGAAGGTGAAGGCGTAGACATGAACGCCGGGATCGAGAAACTCGATTTCGAATGTTCTGTCAGCGACCAGGCCCGCCTGACGGACGAGTTGGTACAGTCGTCCGGCACGGATCACACCTCGGCCCTGCCTGTCGACATCGGAGCCGTGACTGTTCTGCGGCTCGGCTCCATCGACCGTGATCCGGAAGCGGACATCTCGATGTGGGGTTTCCGGGACCAGGACGAGGTGCAGATCGCGGGCGTGAAAGCGGTAGCGCAATCTTCCGCTTGCTGCACGAAGAGTTGCGAATTCGGGGCCTACCGCCCAATGGCCGCCGAGACTCCACTCGTTCAGCTCGAGCTTGTCTGCATGGCGATAGTCAGCGGCCGAATCCTTCATCAGGGGAGTCTGGGACCTGAAGCGCGCTGCCCTTGAATGCCCGACATAGGTTTCCGGGGAGCGGAGATTTGCCCAATCGGCAGCCATCTCGAGACCTCCACCATCCGGCGACAATCCCGAGCCGCTATGCGCGACACCATCGGCCTCGGTGAGGAGGTCCTTGATCGCCTGCTCGGCTTTATCGAGACCGCCTTCGCCGAGTGTTCGATACTGGACCCTGCCATCGGCTCCGACAATGACGATTCCGGGCCATCCGGAATTGCGAAAGGAACCCCAGATGTCGAAACGATTGTCGAGAACAACAGGATACAGGATGCCGAGCGACGACGTGGCCCGCCGAACGTTAGAGATGTCTCTCTCGAAGGCAAATTCCGGGCTGTGGACCCCGATGACGACGAGGCTGCGGTCTCTGTAGGCCTCAGCCCAATCCCGCAGGTGCGGCAGGGTCCGCAAGCAGTTAATACAGGAATAGGTCCAGAAGTTGACGACGATGACCTTGCCTTTGAGGTCCTCTGCTCCGAGCGGTCGCGTGTTGACCCAGTCTGGCTTTCCAAGCAGTGAGGTGAGCGGTCCGGACAGGAAGTCTCGCTCCCGTGCCCGAGCGGTCGACCCCGTCGTCACCATGGATTGGTCGAGGGCGGTCAACAGGCCGTTCTCGAACTTGCTCGTGCGATCCGCGGACAGCCGCGTGAGCAGTCCGGTGTCGAGGCCGAAGCCAATCAGCGCCACGCTGCCGAGAACAGCAACACCACTCAATCGCCGGACCCGCTCCAACCAACCAAGGAACGGGCTCGCCTTCCTGAGGAGCCCCTGCCCTATCAGAAGCACTCCGGCGAGTGCTGTCGCAGCGCCCATACCGTAGGTCAAGAGCAACGTTGCCGTCTGCAGGCTCGGGCCGTTCAATGCCGCTGCCGATAAGATCAAACCCAGGATCGGACCGGCGCAGGGTGTCCATAGCAGACCCGTCGCTACACCCAGCGTAACGGATGTGGACACGTTGAATCGCCTCCCCTGCGCCCAGTCCGAGAGCCTAGCGCCCAGGCTGACGAACGGCTTTGCCAAGCGTCCGGTGACACTGGGGAGCAAGAGGCCTAATCCGAAGAATCCCATCGAAATCAATGCAGCGGTTCGGCCGTATCGATTCAGTTCGACGACCCAGTTGCCGGCAACCGCCGCCAAGCTCGCGGTTATGGCGAAAGCCACCGACATCCCAAGCAACATCGGTAAGCCGCTGCTGCGGAAAGACCGATGTGCCCCCGCAAGAACGAAGGGAACGACTGGGAGAATGCAAGGCGTGGCAATCGTCAGCACACCGGCCAAGTAGGCCAGAAGAAACAGGGTCATAGCCGTCCTCTCGATTGTGGATGGAGGAGCGCTCCGCAGGATGACAATGCTCGCGCGGGCATAAAGGCGGCGTGATCGCATGGGGTTCGGTGACTATTCCTGGGGCGTGCTGATTCAGGTCGCGGATTAGAGCGCCGCTGATCGAGGGTGGCGAAGCAGCGGCATAACGAAACCTTTTGCGAGCAACCTACTGACGTACATAGCCCGCGTTCGACTCAGGACATCAATCGGTTCCGATCTGATCGTATCCGCTGTATAGACGGGGTTGATGGGAGGTGTCAATCTCTTCCGATTCGTTCCGTCCCAGTTATATTGGGCCAGGGCTCTCACGGTTTCCCCGCAACCGGAACACCTGGGCCCGAGGCGGCACTCTTTGTCCGGCCTCGGCGGTCACAGCGCTCACGGCTAACGATGCCAGAAAGTCGATGCCGCGGGTGTATGTGGGCTCCGAGCGTCCAATCAGAACGGGCGCTGCTCTTTCAAGGAATAGGCAGTCCTCGATTGCAGGATGGCCGCTGGTACTGCTGCGGCATGCCGATCGGGGAAGGAATCGGAAGCACCCGATAAATGCTCGAACGTCGAGTCCGAGCTCAAGCGCAACGCGACTGTCTTCGCACCTCTCTGAGAGGAAAACTTCCGAACCGAGCCGAGCTCGGATCGAACCCAGGCATCGTACCAGCGATCCCAAACGCCCCAGCGGCGCTGCACATGACTGGTCGGATAATCCTTCGCGACGAAGCGGCTCATTGTGGTCTCCATGGGCTCCGCCACGATGTTCGGCGGATCAGTGCATAGTGTTCATGGTCGATACGCTACACCCGCGACCTAAAGGAGCCCTGCACCTGATTGCTGCGCTTTGCCTGATCTCGGCGCCATCCTGATCTCCGACGCGTCTGGCTTAACAGGATGAGGAGGCGCAGGAGCGAGCAATGAGCAATTGCCGATAGGGCCCGCCATATTCGGACCAACGGCGACAGCGCCGACGAAAAAGACCTCACCGCGCCGGCAGGCGTCGGTGAGGTCCAGGTTACGAGACCAGATCGAGGGGGACGGGGTCTGTCTCGTACTCGACAGGTGGGAGGACTACGCCGAGACCAACAGCACCGACGACAATACGGACGATACGCCGGCAGCACGATTCCCGATTGCTCGCTCCGGCTATCCATTGCAGCTTCCTGCTCCCATTCATCGCCCTCCGATCGCAAGGGAAAGAGCTGTCCGCGGCACAAGCGCTTGCGTGATCCCGTGCCGGTGATCAGGTCGTGTCCAGAGTGTTTGCGGAACGAGCGAGCCCAAAGTCTTGTGCCTCGCTCGACTACCCGGTCGATCCGAGCAGTGCGAGACAAAATCTGGTCGCAATGGGCCAGACTCGCTCGTGCCTCCCCCCGACAATAGGCACGAGCGGTCATAGCCGTTCAGGCAGAAGTGGTTCAGAGGTGCACTATGTCTTCAGCATCGGTGACACGGCGCGAGATTCTTGCTTCCGCGGCTGCAGCGGGTGCTGTCGGTCTTATTCCTTCCAATGCCGCTGCTGCCTTGCAGAACGCTCCCGTGCGGCCCTTCTCGTTCCAAGCCCCACAGGCGGATCTCGATGATCTCAGGCGGCGCATCCTGGCGACGCGGTGGCCGGACAAGGAAACCGTTTCGGATGACTCGCAGGGTGTGAGGCTCGAAACCATTCGCGAGCTCACCCGCTACTGGGCGCAGGAGCATGACTGGCGCAAGGCCGAGGCGAGACTCAACGCCCTCCCCCAGTTCATCACATCCATCGATGGTCTCGATATCCATTTCATCCATGTTCGGTCGAGGCACGAGAACGCATTGCCGATCATCATCAGCCATGGATGGCCAGGCTCGGTGCTCGAGCAGATTAAGCTCATCGCCCCCTTGACCGATCCGACTGCCCATGGCGGCAAGGCCGAGGACGCGTTCCATGTCGTCATTCCTTCGATGCCGGGCTATGGCTTCTCGGGCAAGCCGACGAGTGTCGGTTGGGGCCCCGAGCGCATGGCCCAGGCATGGGCGGACCTCATGTTACGACTGGGGTACACCCGCTACGTGGCCCAGGGTGGCGACTGGGGTGCGTTCGTGGTCGACCAGATGGGCCTTCAGGGCCCTCCCGGCCTCCTTGCGATCCATACCAATATGCCGGCCACCGTCCCGGCCGACGTCGACAAGGCACTCGCAGCCGGCGCCCCCGCACCATCCGGTTTGTCGGCCGAGGAGGCGCAGGCCTACCGGCAGCTGGAGCGGACGTTCAAGCAGGTCGACTATGCAAGAATCATGGCATCCCGGCCGCAGACCCTCTACGGGATTGCCGATTCGCCTGTAGGCCTCGCAGCGTGGCTCCTGGACCACAACGATGCGCACGGTCAGCCTGCGGCAGCAGTCGCCGAAGCCCTGAACCGGGTCAAGAGTTCCACAGGCGAACTGACGCGCGACGAGATCCTCGACAACATCACGCTCTACTGGCTGACCAACACGGGCGTTTCGGCATCCCGTCTCTATTGGGAGTACAAGGGTGGTTTCTTCAACGCGAAAGGCGTCAAGATCCCGGTCGCAGTGACGGTCTTTCCCGGGGAGCAGTATGAAGCTCCGAGAAGCTGGGCGGAACAGGCTTATCCCAAGCTCATCTACTACAACCGCGCCGAGAAGGGCGGTCACTTCGCAGCGTGGGAACAACCCGGCATCTTCGTGGCCGAACTCCGGGCTGCATTCGGCTCATTACGCAAGTCACTCTAGCGTCCCAACAGGTCAGCCGTGGGCCCGAGTCTGCGGGCCGAATGATCGCGGCTCCGCGACAGGAGCTGATGACCGGCACGTTCACGGATTCCATCCACGGCGCATTCCAGGTGATTTCAGATGGCTCTCCCTGCTGACCCGCGACGCAGGATCGAGGAGGTGCCATCCATCAACAACGGACATGGCGAGGCTTTCCTTTGGCAGTGAGCAGGACGCGGACTAATAATGACTTTAACCGACGCCATCTTCTCGGTGTGGCTGCCGCTGCCGCCGCAGCCTCGCCGCTGGGGCTGACTGGGCCTGCATCCTCCCAACCGTCACACAATCCGGCACCCAAGCCCTCGTCGGGGCCTGCCGGGTCCTTCGGGCGCTTGAGGCAGGTCCGAGCTGGCGATCTGGATGTCGGTTACGCAGAGGCCGGGCCGGAGGACGGCCCCGTGGTGATCCTGCTCCATGGCTGGCCTTACGATATCCATACCTATGTCGACGTCACGCCCATCCTGGTGGCGAAGGGCTATCGGGTCCTCGTGCCCTACTTGCGCGGATACGGCACGACACGCTTCCTGTCTGATGCAATCCCTCGCAACGGGCAGCAGTCAGTATTTGCTGTCGATGTGATTGCGTTCATGGATGCGCTAGGTATTGAGAAGGCGATCCTAGGAGGATGTGACTGGGGGGCCCGAACGGCCAACATCCTGGCTGCTCTTTGGTCGGATCGGATCAAGGCCTTGGTATCAGTGAGCGGATACCTCATCGGGAGCCAGGCCGCCAACCGACTGCCCCTAGCACCCAGAGCTGAATTGGCTTGGTGGTACCAGTTCTACTTCGCCACTGAACGTGGGAGGGCGGGTTACGACAGGAATCGGCGGGCGTTCGCGAAGCTGATCTGGCAGCTGGCCTCGCCGCAATGGGCATTCGACGACGCCACATTCGACCGCAGTGCCGCAGCCCTAGATAACCCCGATCACGTCAGCATCGTCATCGACAACTACCGCTGGCGGCTGGAGCTCGCGGATGGCGATCAAAGGTTCGATCACCTAGAGCAGGAACTTGCCAGGTCACCCGTCATTTCGGTGCCGACGATCACTCTTGAGGGTGATGCGAACGGCGCGCCCCACCCTGACCCGTCGTCATACGCGAGGATGTTCTCCGGCCCATACCTGCATCGGCTCCTCACCGGCGGCATTGGCCACAACCTGCCGCAGGAAGCTCCGGAGGAGTTCGCACAGGCGATCGTCAACGCGGGTGGCATGCGGGCGTGACAAGGCCACGGCCAGGAGGATCTCGAATGAGGGCGCCGGAACCGGCCTGACCCCGGTCCGGCATCAAGCGATCGTTTCAGCGTGGCGTGAGACACAGGCCGCCGATCCAGAGGCATCTCAGTCAGCTTTTCGTCTCCAGCATCCTTGTCGCAGCCTGAAGATCGGATGTTTGCCATCCTTCGGTGAAGCTTTCAACGAGCGGCTTCAGCAAGGTCTGAGCCGCTTTCGTATTGTCGCGATCGGACCACAGGCGTGTGAGATTCATGGCAGTTCGCAGCTCCCAGGAGCGTGCCCCCTGGCGTCGGCTCCACTCCAGGGATTGGAGGAAGTACCCCTCGGCACTGTCGTAAGCCGGTGGGCTCATTGCGAGGAACGCGACGCCTTTCACGCGCAGCAGTTCTGGCATGTAGACCATTTCACCGCTGCTCTTTATGGCCGCGATGGCCTGGTCGATCAGCTTCAGAGCGTCCTCGGGCCGCGCTCTGGCGACAAGCCCCTGTGCCAGCGAGATGCTGAATGGCGTCGCAAGCAGTGCGTAGCGCGCCGTCTGGATCTCCACTAGGCAATCCTGCAGCTTCCTCACCGCAGTTTCGACGTTGCCCCGCAAAAGCGCCAACTCACCTTCGAAGCCACGTCCCTGCATAAGGTTCGGCGTGAGGGAGTGGGCTAGGGAATAAGAGAGGGAGCTCTTGAGAGTCTCGCTCGCATTCTCGAGATCGCCCGTCCACAAGAACACCGAGAGAGCCCATGTGAACGCGATGGACATTGTGACCGGATGATCCATCCTCTCAGCATCGCGCACCGTCTCGCGAGCGAGTTCCAGTGCCTGAATGGGATAGCCTTGGAGCCACAAGGTTCGTGCCAAAATCGCTCCTGCCAAATTATAGTGATCGAAGCCGAGCAGGAAGGTACTCGACCAGTCCGTATCGCGGCGCAGTTCCAGGGCTGACTCAAGCTGACTGCGAGCGCCCTGAAGATCGCCGACATGATAGAGCGAGACCCCGAGGAGCGTACTCGCGAGCGCGATAGCAGGAACATGATTGGTGGTGCTGGCGAGAGTGGAACTCTGCTCGGCACACTCCAGGGCTGAATGGTAGTTCCCAATCCGCCGGTAGTACATATGGAGAAGGCTCAGCGCCCTGAGCTCACCAAGCGTATCTCCGATTTCCCTCGCCAATGTGAGGCTTCTGTTCAAGGCCGACCGAGCGGGATCGCCGTTGCCCTTAGTAAACATAAAGGACATGCCGAACGCCGCCTTCAGATGCATCTCGTCGCGCGCCGAATTGCGGAAACTCTGCAAGGCCCGTTCAGACCAGCGGAGGCATTCCGTCAGCAGAGACAAGGCCAGAAACAGGGGCGCTGCCGCAGAGGCTAAGCCAACCCCGATCCCCGCATTACCCCTTGGGCTGAAGCACCATTCCAAACTGGCCCGGACATTACCAAGATCAGCGAGAAGGACGGCTCTATCTGGAGCTCGAGGCAACGAGGCCCAGTCGGCCCCGGTTTGTTCCAACCAACGCTTGAAGAAGGCTGCGTGACGGGCAGCGAGATCCGTCGCACCGGTCGATCCGCTACTGACTTCGAGAGCATAGGCCCGCGTGGTTTCGGTGAGTCGATAACGTATCGACGAGCCGACCGGAATGGTCGTCACCATCGATTTTGAAACCAAGCTGTCGATCTCGCCGAAAACGAGAGACTCATCCATATCGGCCTCCGTGACGACTGCAAGAGCAGCCTCAAGGGTGAAGGAGCCGACAAAAACGGCAAGTCGACACAAGATCAGGCGCTCAAGATCGGACAGGAGCTCATAGCTCCAATCTAGGAGGGCGCGCAGGGTCTGCTGGCGCGGTGGTGCACTCCGTTGCCCAAGCCAAAGCATATTCAGCCTTTGGTCCAGCAAAGTCAGGGTCTGCGCGAGACCGTGCGTACCCACTCGGCCGGCTGAGAGTTCGATCGCGAGCGCAAGCCCGTCGACTTTCCGACAAATAGCAGCGATGATGACCGCCTCTTCATCCGAGGGCTCCAATCGAGCACCGCTGGCCGCAGCGCGCTCGATGAAGAGCTGTACGGCCGAGTAAGTCATTGCCACCTCCGCAGTGAGCCCTGGCTCGTCAGGAGGCACGGCAAGCGGCATGAGTTTGTAGATCTGCTCACCCTCGACCCGCATGGCCTCCCTACTCGTGGCGAGAATGTGCACGTGACGCGTGGCAACGAAGAGCCGTGTTGCGAGGGCGGCAGCTGCCTCGATCAGATGCTCGCAATTGTCCAGGACGATCAGAACTCGCTTCTCTCGAAGATATGCGATGAGGCTGGGGGTTGGATCATCAGACTGAACCGAGAGGCCGAGCAGGGATGCCACGGACGGCGCGATGAACGCTGGGTCGCTCAAGGCGCTAAGATCAACAAAGATCACGGACCCAGCAAAGAGCGGGAGCATCTCGTGAGCAACAGCTACGGCAAGCGTCGTCTTCCCGACGCCTCCAGATCCCACGATCGTAACAAACCGCGAATCGGTCAGGAGGGCCGTCAGCGTCGGAACGCTGCTCGAGCGCCCTACCATTCGGCGCGGGCGCGGCGGTAGCTGGGTCGTCGGGGCATCGGCGCCGAACGAGGGTTGTTGCTGGGTTGCTTCGGACAATTGGGCGACTGGCGCGACGAAGCAGTAGCCTCGCCCGGCCAAAGTGGCTATGTAGCGCGCGCCATCCTCTCCATCGCCCAAGGCTTTGCGGAGAGCCGCGATATGGAATCGCAAGCTAGCCTCTTCCACAACAACATCGGGCCATACTTGTTCAATTATTTCACGCTTACTGAGAGATCTACTCGACTGCGATACGAGTGCTATAAGAATATCTAAAGCTCTTCCACCAATAGAAACTGACACTCCACCCTTTGTGAGCAGACGCTCTCTCGAATTCAAGATGAATGGTCCGAATGAATATATTTGGGAATTTTCAGATTCCCCCCAACCACCCATAGCGCCTCCTCCGATGCCATTCCTGATTGTGAATTACCGGTTCGGTCACCTTACACTAACGCTACGATAGCGTCAGGATCCCGGATAGGCTCGGAAGTCGCTTGCTACTCCAGCAGCCAACATTTCAAAGCGCTCAGTGTACGACTGCCCATTTGGTGAGTTTCTGACAATGTACCCTGCTTTTTTCGCCTCTTCAGGGCTCCGCACTCGATCAGCAAAGCATAACATCTGCACAATCCTGGATAATGGAACAGAGTAGATAGATCTTTCTTCCAAGGTTGCTGTTGGCGATCAGCGTCCGACAGAAAGAACTTCTATAATACCAAGAGAGACGCAGATAGCAGGTAGCCATTTTGCTTCCGGACTGTAGCTTTGTACGTGATTATGATCATCACTGGCATTTAGCCTGTCGGTCCTCACCGGTTCATCTCGGGCCGGCGAGAGCCGAAACTGTGGTGACGGGATCACTGGCTTCGAAAGGCTTTCGCCCAATGTGCGTGGGACGGGTCGCTACCACTTCAGGCGTATGTCGTCGGAAGTGAAAGGGAGGCGCACAGCACCCATTGAAACCTTCACACCAAGCAAGATGATCACGCCACAGCTTGTGGTAGAGGCGAAAGTACTGTCGGTTTTGTCTCGAAGGGGGCATCCAAGGGCGTCGCTGCTCCATCGCGGGTTGAGTGGCCAGTGCCTTGGATCCCTGGGTGTTAAGGCGAGCGTGGTGCCTTTGCCCACATCGGTTTGCAGGTTCTCACAACGCCTCACAACATAGAACGTGCGTCCACGGGTGGGTTGGAGACAAATGGAAGGACATCGAAGCGGGGATTACGCTCATGTTGGACGCTCAATACCGCCACCCTCCCCTACCGGAGTTTGCATTCAAGCCGTTGTTGCCCTTGTCGGCTCGGTCGGACGAGTCCGGCCCTGCCGCTCGTCCCGGGTTCAGACGACGCCTGCCTCACTACATCGGGGCATCTCACGTCCACGTTGACGCACAAGATTGGCCCGGCGCCTACGTCGCCGTTGCCAACATTCACGCGCAGAACTCGGTCGTGGCCGATCTTGAACTCGATACGGACCTCATCCTGGTATCGCTCGAGGAGGTCGGGTGCCCCCTTCGGGTGCAGGACAAGGGTGTGAAGCCTGGCAGGAAGGACACGCCAAGGCGCTCTGTCTCCGTCATCCCCGCCGGCTCGCCTGTCGAAGGGGAGGCGCATCGCCCACAGTATCTGCGGCACCTCCTTCTGTGCCTAGATCGTTCGCGACTGCAGGAGGACTTCGGTGATGATCTCGACATCAACCAGGCTCTTGCCAAGAGGCTGATGCACACCGACGAGCGTTTGATGCGCATCGTCCATCTGATCACCGAGGAATGCACGATCGGGGGTTCGGTCAACAGGCTATTTGCAGACGGTCTAATGCTCGCCCTTCTGTCCTCGCTGGCTGCTCCAGAGGGACCCGGGCCGACAGCGGCTTGGTCTCGTGGCGGTCTTGCGCCCTGGCAGTTGCGCCGTGCAACAGACTACCTTTTGGAGAACCTCGCAAACGATGTTGACCTCGAGCAGCTTGCCTCCTTGGTTGAACTCTCAAAATCCCACTTCTCGCGCGGCTTCCGAGCGAGTACCGGGCACCCACCACACCGCTGGCTTCTGGCTGCTCGCATCGATCGGGCCAAATCGCTCCTGCTCAGCGGCAAGCTATCGCTGGCCGAAATCGCGCTGGATGTCGGGTTTGCCGATCAAAGTCATTTCACTCGCACCTTTACGAAGATGGTGGAAGTGAGTCCGCGCGCCTGGCTTCGTCAGAGACTCTGACCGCGGGGGAGATGAGGACCACCGGCACGGATCCGCCAGGGTCCGTGGGATACCGGCGAGGAGATTGCCCCCTTGGTACAGCGGCCCATTGCGCCGAAATCCGAAGCTTGGAGCGTAGTTGTGCGGGTGCCGATGATGATCGGGACGATTCTGATCATACCCGACCTCGCCGGCCTTCTGAGCAATCGGACTTCTCTGATGCCTTCATGCTCTGTCGTCGCTGATCGGAGCGCAAGCGGTAGAGCCTTTGATGACGAGGAAGACCTGAATATGGTTCGACGACGGAGGCCGCTCCAATCCGAGATCAAATCACCAAATGGGGGGCGTGGATCATGCCACAATCTTTCGATGCAATCGTAATCGGGTCAGGTCAAGCCGGCCCCTCCTTGGCTGGGCGTCTAACGACTGCTGGCATGAAGGTAGCCATCGTGGAACGCAACCTGTTTGGCGGGACGTGTGTCAACACAGGCTGCATGCCGACGAAGACACTCGTGGCGAGCGCCTATGCGGCGCACCTGGCCCGCCGGAGCGCCGACTACGGCGTCAGCATCGGCGGCCCGATCGACATCGACATGAAACGCGTCAGGTCGAGGGCCGACACCGTGTCGACGACGGCCCGGCGCAACGTCGAGTCATGGTTGCGCGGCATGGCCGGTCTCACCGTCGTCAAGGGGCATGCGCGGTTCGAAGGCGAGAATGTCGTGCGGGTGGATGGCGCCCTCCTGGCGGCGCCGCGCATCTTCATCAACGTCGGTGGCCGTGCGAGTGCTCCGGACCTGCCAGGTATCGACACTGTCGATTACCTGACCAACACCTCGATTCTCAGGCTCGATAGCGTTCCTCGGCATCTGATTGTCGTCGGAGGGAGCTACATCGGCCTCGAGTTCGCGCAGATGTACCGCCGGTTCGGCGCAGCCGTCACTATCCTCGAGAGGGCGCCGCGGCTCATTTCCCGCGAGGACGAGGACGTCTCGGAAGCCGTTCGCAATATTCTCGTTGACGAGGGCATCTCAGTACGCACCAGCTCTGCATGCATGAGCTTCAAGCCCCATGCGGATGGCGTCGCAGTTGATGTCGATTGCACATCAGGATCTCCCACCGCTGTCGGCTCCCACGTTCTGCTAGCGGTCGGGCGCCGGCCCAACACCGATGATCTCGGTCTCGACCGAGCCGGGGTTGGGGTCGACGAGCGAGGCTTCATCGTCGTGGACGATACCCTTGCCACGAATGTTCCAGGCATTTGGGCGCTCGGCGACTGCAATGGCCGGGGCGCCTTCACTCACACCGCCTACAACGACTTCGAGATCGTCGCCGCCAATCTTCTCGACGGGGATAGCAGGCGAGTCACGGATCGGATCTCCGCTTATGCTCTTTTCATCGATCCACCTCTCGGGCGCGTCGGACTCTCGGAAATCGAGGCTCGCAGGATCGGGCGCCCGCTTCTTGTTTCCAAGCGCCCCATGACCCGAGTGGGGCGGGCGGTTGAGAGGGGTGAAACCAAAGGCTTCATGAAGATCGTCGTGGATGCCCAGTCTCAGCAAATTCTCGGGGCTGCAATCCTAGGTGTTGCAGGCGACGAGGCCATTCATGGCATTCTCGATACGATGAGTGCAGGCGCAGGTTACCCGACACTGCAGAAGGCCGTGCCCATCCATCCAACGGTGTCGGAGCTCATCCCGACTGTCCTAGGGGATTTGGCCCCAGCTCACTAGGTTCGACTGGCCCTGCGCTACGTCGAACGGAGCGCGCGAGGTCCGACGCTACCAGCGGCTGGTCTCGGCAAGAAGCTATATCTCGGTGATCCGCTTTTGCGTCCCTGTCCTTGCAGCGGCGACAGGATCATAGGCCGCCTTCAAGTGACGCTCGGGTCGCGGTCCGGGCACATTCGTTTCGGATCTGTCTCGACTTCTCGGGTTGCACCGACATGATACTTGGCACGGCCCTCGTGTTTGGGGCCATGCTGCCACGGACCTCTGATGTGCCCCATCGCGCCGCGTCCCTCCAGGGATGCCGGCAGCGCTGGCACAAGAGCCTGTCACGTCTCCGGCGAGACGATCGCCACATCCGATAGGCGGAAGTCGAGATGGTGTGGTGCGTCAACTCGTTGCGCCGCTTGCCACGATGACCGGAGGTCCTATCGCGGTGTGCCCCGGGCGCGCTCCTTAGAGCAAGCTCGCTGAGAACGCCGCCTGCCGCGTCGGTCATCGGCCGCTCAGCGGGGCACCGAGATCAAGCGCTCAGATAGCGCTCACACCATGCCCTCATGACTTCGGCAACGAAGCGGGCGTCTTCACGGCGGGTGAGAAGATGATCGGCGCCCTCAAGAGAGAGGAAGCTCTTCGGGTGGCGCGCGGCGTCGAAGATCTCTCGCGCATTCTCGATACCGACAACATCGTCCGTGGGCGCGTGCATGACCAGGAGCGGACGATGGAGATCGCGCACTTTCGCAAGCAGGTTCTGTCCGCGGATATCGTCGAGGAACTGGCGACGGATGGTGAAGGGCCTTCCGGCGAGCACCACCTGGGCGTCGCCCTCGCGCTCGATTGTCGGCACAGAAGCACCGAAACTGGCCAGCACTTGCGCAGCACTGGAGGGGGCACCAATGGTCACGACCGCCTTGACATCCGGCAAGTCACCCGCCGCTGCAAGCACGGCCGCGCCGCCGAGCGAGTGGCCGATGAGGAGCTCCGCCGGGCCGTGATGCTCGGCGAGGTAGGTGGCAGCGGATCGAAGATCATCGACGTTGGATGAGAAGTTCGTGTCGGCGAAATCACCTTCCGAGGCCCCCAGTCCTGTGAAATCGAAGCGAAGCACTGCGATGCCCCGCGTGGCAAGCTCGGCCGCGATGCTCCTCGCGGCGACCGGGTCCTTCGAGCAGGTGAAGCAATGCGCGAAGAGCGCATACGACCTTACGGCACCGGCAGTGCCGTTGAGCCGCCCGGCGAGATGATGTCCGCGGTTGTTCGAGAATCCGGCCTGCTCTGCTACGCTCATGGCTACTCCCCTGGAAGACGGCCGGTCGGCAGCCACAGAGCGGACGTCCGGACGATGGCATGCCGATCGTCGGCTCATTACGCTCGGGTCACCGCCAGATCCTGCGCGACGCGGACGAGCTGGGCCGAGTACCCCCACTCGTTGTCGTACCAGCTGAAGAGCTTGACTAGATCACCGTCGACGACTTGGGTGAGGGTCAGGTCGACGACCGCCGCGTGCGAGTCCCCGATCACGTCGCTCGAGACCATCTCGTCATCCGAAACGTCGACTACGCCACGATACCGTTGGCTTTCCGCCTCTTCGCGGAACACGGCATTTATTGCTTCGACTGTAGTCGGAGCCGCGAGGAGGCAGGTGATATCGGCGATGGATCCGACTGGAACCGGAGCACGGATGGCGACTCCATCGAAACGTCCGGCGAACTCCGGCATGACGCTAGCGACCGCACGGGCGGCGCCTGTGGTCGAGGGCACTAAGTTTACGGCCGCAGCGCGCCCGCGGCGGCGGTCCGCCTTCGGACTGTCGACGAGTGCCTGGCCAGCCGTATAGGCGTGGACCGTCGTCATCGTGGCCTTTTTGACGCCGAACCGGCGGTCGAGGATCTCCATGACGGGCACGATTGCGTTGGTCGTGCAGCTCGCACAGCTGACGATCCGCTGCCCGCCCGCCGAGTTGACGCCGTGCGTCAGTGTCGGCACGTCGCCTTTGCCGACCGGTGCCGACAAAATGATGTAGCTCGCCCCCGCTGCCACATGCCGCTCCAGATCGGCGGCGTTCGTGAATCGGCCGGTGCACTCGAACACCAACTCGACTCCGAGACTGCGCCATGGGAGCTTCTCGGGGCTGCTTTCTGATAGCATCAGCACGGCTCGGCCATCGACCACGAGCCGGTCGCCTTCAACCTCTACGGCGCGGTCGAAGCGGCCGCGCACCGAGTCGAACTTGAACCCATACGCCAGATCGGCAGCCGAGGCGAGATCGTTCACGGCGACAATGTCGAAGTCCCGGGCCTCGAGAAGCTGTTTGAAGACGGTCCTGCCGATTCGACCGAAGCCGTTGATTGCGACCTTCATGGCGTCCTCTTTCTGGGTCAGCTTCGGAAGTCCCGGGCGCATACGTGCCGGGTTCAGGAGCGCCGCGGCTCGTGTGGCAGTCTGCCGCCACCTTCTAGACCCGCCGCTGGCTGGGAGGGGCTTCGCTCGAGCCTTGTCGCGCCAACCGCCGAACGGTTACTGCGCGACAGGGGCCGGAGGAGTGCGGAAGCTCACCGCCATACGGTTGTAGGCATTCATCAGACTGATCGCGATGGTGAGGTCCGCCAGCTGCTTCTGATCGAACACTGTGGCAGCAACCTGGTACTCGGAATCAGGGACACCCGTTTCCGTGATGCGGGTTACCGTCTCGGCCCAGGCGAGTGCCGCACGTTCGCTTTCATTGAAAGATGCGCCGCTTTCACGCCAAACAGGGACGAGTACCAGCTTCTCGACCGCGAGGCCCTTCTTCAGCAACTCACGCGAATGCATGTCGATGCAGTAGGCACATCCGTTGATCTGCGAAACGCGAAGGTAAAGCATTTCGATCAAGGTCTCTGGCAATCCACTGTGGGCGACATAGCCGTGAACGGATCCGAGTGCCTTCATGCCGGCCGGAGCAGCGGCGGCGTAGTTCATACGTTGAGTCATGACGGGAATCCTCACTTCTGGTCGGGCAGCACCAGGGGATTGTCATCGGAGTCGACGATGAACACGGCCAGGAGGCTCGCAGGTTCACGGTCACTGGCATTCTGGCTCACTCTATGATGCGAGCCCGGCTCCTCGTAGAAGCCTTCTCCGGCCCGATAGATCCTGATGGGGCCATCGTCGACCTGGCTGCGAATAGCTCCGGTCAGCACATGAGCGTAGATGAAGGCCGACTTCGCATGGCGATGAGACGGCGTCTCGACGCCAGGGCCGTATGTCACCAATCGAGCAACGAGGCGCTTGCCTTGAACGTTCGGAATGGCGCGCTCAAAAACGGTTCTCGATTCCTCAGACTCGTGGGCGTGTCCATCTGCCTTACCCAGCACCAGCATCGCGACGACAGCGGAAGCGATGGTTGCTAGTCTTTGTGCTTTCATCGGTCTACCCCGGCTTTGCAGATTTCGACTGGTGTCATCGGGAAGACATCGTGGGGCACGATCCCGCGTCAGTATTTAACGATAGACGGATACTTGTCGCAAACGATCACGAGAGCTGTGGGAGGGATGGTCAGACGATCGGTTCGGCCCCGTCTAATGACTCGTGATGGTATCTCTCGGCACCGCCCCTGCGAGCATCCTTTGCGATACCTCGGATCCATGGTCGACCGCTTCGACGTTGCCCCCTCCATGGTGGTCGAGGGATCACGGCGTGAGGCTGAACGGGGGAGAGCCGTCAATCGGCGCTTCCCGGAGGACTATCGATGCCGTCGCCGGCGGAAGTCCTAGCCGCCAAAACGCTCTGTGCGGACGATCTCAGCCCGCAAACCCAGGCCGAGGAGCTGTCCTGCCACTGCTTCGGCGAAAGCACTTGAACCGCACACGAAGGCGTGTCGGGGGGCAGCGCCAAGGCGCGCCAGGGCCGTCTCGAGCAATGGCGCGTCGATCCGGCGACCTGCATCCTGCGGCCGGCGCGCGATATCTCTCGAGAGGCTCAGGAGGAGCGTGAAACCACGCTGGGTCGCATCGCGCGCGATGAGTTCATCACGGAATATTACATCGTCCCAGGTCCGTGCGGCATAGAGCAGGACCATCGAGGCATCGCCGCTGACCTCCGCGTGGTGACGCAGCATCGACATGAGCGGCGCGACCCCAGAGCCGCCGCCGACGAGCAAGACAGGACCGCCATCCTCCAGGTCCCAAACGAAGTGGCCACCCAACGGCCCGAGGATCTCCAGAGTGTCTCCGATCTGCGCGACGTCGTGGAGAAAGGGGGAGACCTCGCCATCGTCGAGCCGCTCGACGACGAGCTCGTAGAGTCCCTCCCGGCCGGGCGCGGATGCAACAGAGTAGCTGCGCTGCACCTGGTATCCATCCGCGGAGCTGAGCCGGATATCGAGGTGCTGGCCCGCTCTGATGGGGCGCCAATGCTCGGGCTGGAGGAAGTAACTCTTCACACGAGCGGTTTGGCGTTCGATCCGCTCAATCACGGCTTTCTGCCACGAGATGGCGAGGGTCTGGCCTAGTGCGTCCGCCACAATCAGCTGCCCGAATACCGTTGTTCGCGCCAGGGGTCCCCATAGATGTGATACCCCCGCAGCTCCCAGAAGCCGGCCTCGTCCCGCTCCGTGAACTGCAACGCGTTGACCCATTTAGCTGATTTCCAGAAGTAGAGATGAGGAACGAGCAGCCTTGCCGGGCCACCGTGTTCGGCCATCAGGGGTTGACCCTCGTAATGGGTGGCGATCATGGCCCGTCCGCCCACGAGGTCAGCCACAGGTACATTTGTCGAATATCCATCGGTGGAATGCGCGAGCGTATACAGGGTTGGCGGCTCAAGCCCGGCATCGGCAAGGATATCGTCGATGAGAACGCCTCTCCAAGGCGTGTTCAGCTTCGACCACTTCGTCACGCAGTGGATGTCCCGGGTCATCTTGGTTTGGGGTAGAGCGTGGAACTCAGCCCAGCTCCAACGCCTGACAGCTCTCGGGCCGATCTTCAATGCGAATGACCAATCCTCGAGCGAGACTCGCGGCGTCGGTCCGGCTGTCAGAACGGGAAACCCCTCCGTGAGCGACTGCCCCGGTGGAATACGATCCATGAGTTCAGGAGGCGGCCGGCGACCGGTGAAACCTCTCGTTGTCATCTTGCTCCTCCTCGAGGTGTGGCCGTCGGACCGTGTCGACGGGGTCTCCATGCATTCGACGCAGGCAGGCCGCGGGATGCCTCACCGTCTCAGTAGGCCAATGCCCGAGAATCGATGGGGAGCCTGCGCAGACGCTTGCCGGTCGCTGCAAAGATTGCGTTCGTCACGGCGGGGCCCAGGGCCGACGTCCCCGCCTCGCCTATCCCGCCTGGCGCTTCGGTACTCGGAACGATGTGCACCTCGACGGCCGGCGCTTCGTGGATGCGAAGCAACTGATAGCTGTCGAAGTTCGATTGCTCGACCCGACCGTTATGGACGGTGATCTCGCCGTAGAGCGCCGCAGTGATACCGAACATGACCGCTCCCTCGATTTGAGCCCGGACGGTATCGGGATTGACGACGGTACCGCAATCGACCCCACAGACAACTCGCCTGACGCGAACTGCCCCGTCCCTCTTGACTTCAACCTCTGCAACCTGCGCCATGTAAGTCCCGAAGGCATGCTGCACCGAGACACCGCGACCGATGCCCGGTGGCAACTTCTCGCCCCATCGTGCCTTGTCGGCGGCGAGCGCAAGGACCGCTCTTGCACGCGGGTTCCTGTCGAGAAGCGCAAGCCGGTATTCAACGGGATCCCGGACAGCGGCTGCCGACAGTTCGTCCATGAAACTCTCGGTGGCGAAGACATTGTGGGAAGGTCCGACACTGCGCCAGAAAGCCGTCGGGATGCCGGCCGGTTCTTTGCGGGCATACTCGACATGCAGGTTCGGTAGAACGTACACCAAATCGATCGCCCCCTCTGTCACATCCGGGTCGAGGCCGTTCTGGAAGGCCGCAGGAAGATACCGCGCGATGACAGAGGGTCCGGCAAATCGGTTGGTCCAGGCGACGGGATTTCCGCTCTCGTCGAGCCCAGCCGACATCCGGTCGACGAACATTGGCCGGTACATGTCGTGTTGAATGTCCTCCTCACGCGTCCAAACGACCTTGACCGGACCTTCGACGTGCTTCGCGATCTCAACGGCGCGAGCGACATAGTCAGCCTCGAGCCGCCGACCGAAACCGCCTCCGATCAGATGATTGTGAACGACAACTTGATCCAATCTCAGGCCAGAAGCCCTCGCTGCAGCCTCCTGGGCTCTCGCAATGGCCTGGGTACCGACCCAGACCTCGCAGCCCTCTCTCCTGACGTGAACGGTGCAGTTCAACGGTTCCATTGTGGCATGCGCAAGGAAGGGAAGCTGGTAGATGGCTTCGACCTTAGTGACGGCAGCAGCCATGGCCACCTCGACATCGCCGATATGCTCGGCAACAGCACCTCGCTTGAGCGTCGCCTCGAGGAGTTCGGCAGCGATCGCGTCGGTGGTGAGACCGGCGTGATCTCCCTCGTCCCACTCGATCGCCAGGGCGGCCAAGCCCTTCTTGGCCGCCCCCATATGGTCGGCGACGACGGCGACAGCGTCGTCGAGATGAACGATCTGACGAACACCCTTCACTGCCCGGGCAGCGCGGTCATCGGCCCGAATGAGGCGCCCCCCGAACACCGGAGATTGCGCCAGCGTCGCGACCTTGACCCCGGGCGGCCGCACGTCGATGCCGAAGACAGCGGTCCCGTTCACCTTTGCGGGGCTGTCCAACCGTTTGGCCGACCTTCCTATAAGCCTCATCTTCTCTACGGCCTTCAGGGCGACGTGCTCAGGAACCGGCAGACGGGCGGCGTCGGAGACAAGCTCGCCATAGCTCAGGCGCCGGTCCGTCGGTTCATGAATGACCTGGCCGCGGCGGGCATGGCAGCTCGCCTCATCGACATCCCAGCGCTTCGCTGCCGTCAGAACCAGCATGGTGCGTGCGGCCGCTCCGGCCTGACGAAGAGGCATCCAAGCGCCACGGATCGCATTCGAATTGCCCGTGACCTGGATGCCGAGCAGTGGATTGGCATAGAGGCTCTCGTTGGGTGGCGCATGCTCCAGCTGCACCTGGTCGAGATCCACTTCGAGCTCTTCGGCAATCAGCATCGGGATCGCCGTGTAGGTCCCCTGCCCCATCTCGACATAGGGCATCGTCAGAACGATGCGTCCGTCACGTTGAATCCGCACGAATGCGTTCGGCGTGAAGGTGGAGCCTCCGGACGCCTCGGCCTCATGGGACCCAGCCGGAAGCGTGAGACCGAGCATCAGGCCGCCACCCACGGCCATGCCCGCCTGAAGGAAACTGCGCCGCGAAAGCGCATCCGCGGCGGCAGCCGCTACCGTTCCGCCTGTGAAAGCCCTGTGCTGATCGTCCATCATGATGGCCTCTTCGCTAACCCTCAGCCGCCTGCTTGATGGCGTCGCGGATGCGGACATAAGTCCCGCATCGACAGACGTTCCCGGACATCGCTTCGTCGATATCGGCGTCGGTTGGGTGCGGGTTGCTGGCAAGAAGCGCTGCTGCAGACATGATCTGACCCGACTGGCAATAGCCGCATTGCGGGACTTCGCGATCAAGCCAGGCCCTCTGAATCTTGGCACCTTCCTTGGTTCCACCGATCGCCTCAATCGTCGTGATCTCAGACGTTCCGATGCTGTCGATGGGTGTCACGCAAGATCGGGTGGGCACGCCGTCGACATGCACCGTACACGCCCCACAGAGCGCCATGCCGCAGCCGAACTTCGTTCCGTTCATCCCGAGCACGTCGCGCAGCACCCACAGGAGGGGAGTGTCGTCATCGACGTCAACGCTGTGCTGCTGACCGTTCACACTGAGTGTGGAAATCATGTGTCCTATCCTCCCGCCACTCACCGCAGATGCAGTTCTCATGACTGCGACGAGCGATGTTTTGACATACGACTGAAGGCTTTGAGCCAAGGCGGCCAAGGGGATGGCCAATCGGTGATCTTCTGGGCATGGGACGCCCGTCGAGCCCGGACCGCTCGCTCGCTGCCGGAGAACGAAGGAGGCCCACGTCGAGCAAGCAATGCTGCCATGGCCGATCATGCGTCGAGGTAATGGGCAGCGATTGTTACCAATGAGCAGTATTGTTGATTCTGAGCGCCTTTCACGCCGCCCGCATCCCGGCACTACCCGGCGTGTCCTCGCTCCGCGCTTTCCCTGATTCCTGCTCATCGCGGCCATTTGGCTCGTTCGTGCCAAACTGCGCGGCGAAGAAACAAGAATGTTCCACGTGCGCCTGTGTATCGGTGGAGCACACTTGGCGCATATGGGTATCTCGGCCATGCTTCATGCAACATCACTAATGTTCCGTGCTCTTTCCGGCAGCGCTGCAGCGGGAGCGCTCGGCGGAGGGTTGCGGCCCGTTTCGGATTGCCTGCGGAAAGCGGCAACCGCCAGCATCAGACGGCGTGGGCCGATGGTTTCTCTGAGTTCAGCCGATAGGAAGACTGGCGATCGTTGGGTCAAGGTCCTGTCTGCGGCGGCGCTCGCGGGCGTCGTTGGCCTGGGATCGACCGCCCGCGCCAGCAGTCCCGGCTCAGATCCGGCTCCGGCTGCAAACACGGCTCGCACCGAGCAGGTCGGCTACGTCGAGCGGTCTGGAGACGAAACTCCGACGAGGCAGATTCGACTACACCGTCGCTCCCCCACCTACTGGCGGGTGACGCTCGACAATCCGCCGTTCAACATCTTCGGCCCTGAGACGATCCCTCAGCTCGAAGAAGTCATAAAGGCGATCGAGACTGACCCCATTCTAAAGGTCGTCGTCTTCGAGAGCGCGGTTCCAGGCTTCTTTCTGACGCATTACGACTTCGTACCTCCCCTGACGGACACCACACGCCTTTCTGCCGGCCCGACCGGTCTCCATCCGGTCCCGGACATGCTGGTCCGCCTCAGCCGCGCCCCGGTCGCATCGATAGCGATGATCCGCGGGCGGGCCACAGGTGTGGGCAGCGAGCTCGCGCTGGCAAGCGACATGCGCTTCGCGAGCCGAGAGAAGGCGATCTTGTCTCAATGGGAAGTGGGTGCGGCTTTCGTTCCGGGTGGTGGACCGATGGCGCGCCTCCCGAGGCTGATGGGTCGCGGGCGTGCCCTTGAGGTTCTCCTGGGCGCCGACGACATCAATGGCGAACTGGCCGAGCGATACGGCTACGTCAACCGCTCGCTTCCGGATTCAGAGCTGGACATGTTCGTTGAGGCGCTTGCCACGCGGATCTCGTCTTTCGACAAGCAGGCCATTGCCGACACGAAGCGATTGGTCGACTTCGCAAGCTTGCCACCCATCCCGGAGATTGCCCTCGGCTGGGACGCGTTCATCGCGTCGGTCCAGCGACCGTCGGCTCAATCGTCGATCAAGGAATTGCTGAGGCTCGGCCTGCAGACCGACGAAGACGTCGAGTCGCGGCTTGGCCACCACACAGGTACCCTCAGTGGGCGTTGATGATCGGCGGGTGCCCGCTCACTCGCAGGCCCTCTGCGCGAGGGCCATCGAGACGACGACCTCCTTCGGCTCGGTTAGGCTCCTGGTCGGATCTCATGGCAGCGAGGGCCGATTTCGCCGATCCGGCTTGAGCAGGAGCGACCATCCTTCGGCTACCGTTGAGCATCACTACGCGTACCCGCGACGGGTTCACACGATCCTGCGAGTCCCGATCAGGTTTTGACGATTCGTGTCCGGGAGGAAGGTTCCACAAGCCGACCGATCCTCTCCTTCGTCACGCATCGATCGTCGATCAAGCAATCGGAGGATATCGCCGACGCTGGCGTACAATCGCTCGAGTAGCTGATCCTCCAATCTCTCTCATGCCTGAATGAGCTGGAACGCCGGCAAGGCGGCCGTGTCCCGACCGCCCACGTGAATTCACCTCAAGTCACTGACGGGAATGGAGGGAACAATTCGATGATCGCGCTTATCCGGACACTTGCCGCCGTTGCTGCCGGCACCGCGCTGGCAACGGGTGCCTTGGCACAGAACGCGAGAGATATCGCTGGTCCTTCGCCCTACATCGAAATCGAGAACGAGCCGGCACCTAAGCTGATCGTGGATCCTCCGATTGAAGAGGGGCTGGCGCAAGGCATCGTGTGGATCCAGTACCGCGTCGAGAACCTGCGCATCGTCCCCATCTTCGGGGCAGGTGCCCGCAGCACCTCCCCTCGTGTCGGGCATCTGCACATCACCGTCGACGACCTACCCTGGTGGTGGGCCGATGCGAGTGGCAACAACACCATCGATATCGCCGGATTACCGCCCGGCGAGCACAAGGTGAAGATCGATCTGGTCGATCCGAACCACAGCGTCTTCCCCGGTCAAACCGTGACACTGAAGTTCACGATGCCGAATCACAACCTGAAGGCCCACCAATAAGGGCGATGTTGCATTGCGGCCATCAGTGAAGTCGTCATGCGCCGGCACGCCTGAATCGGCGATGCCGGCGGCTTGCCGAATGCGCCACCGAACTAAAGAGATAGGGCATTGCATCCAACTGGCGCGAAAGCGAACCTTCACATCTTTGCGCCCCCTGCGGTTCGACCGCAGGGACGGGTGACTGGCCCGATGGGCACGGAACACTTTCGCTGCCCCAAATCGAAGCGGACATACAAGCTGCGACCGGCCATGGCGTCCTGAACGCGAAACAAGCCGGCTGACGTATGAAGGTATATTGGACCAAGCCTCGGAGCGCTCCAGGAGGAGTATACCGCAGTGAGCCGTTGCCTGGGCTTGCCTTGCCTCCCGCGCGTGGCGAAGATCGGGCCATGCCCACCCTCCGCCTTGCCACCTCGTCCGATCTCGTGCAGGTCGAGACCGTCGTTCGTGCAGCCTACAGCGGCTACATTCCCCGGATCGGTTGGGAGCTGGGGCCGATGTTGGAGGACTACGCGTCCCTGATCGACCAAGGGCGGGTCCACGTACTGGCATCAGCCTCGAAGGACCGATTGACCAATCACCCCCGCGAACCCGCAGCTCATCCTCGTCAGCCGTTCGCCCACTTCTGAATGCTCCGAGCAACAGATCGGTGGGTGAGGATGACACCGGCCCAGAAGAGAAGCGCGGTGCCGATGCCGAAGACGAGGTCGAACGCGACGTCGATCGCGATCTCGACACCGTCGATACCGCCAAGGCCGCCTCCCTTGAGCGGCAGCACGAGGAACCAGAAGATCAGCAGTGAGGCGAGGCCGAGCGCGACTCCGCCTCCCAGGCGCCCGAGGCGGGGCGTGAGCCGCGGCTCCAGGAGCGCGTAGAGAAGACCCCAAAGGCCGTCCCAGAACATGTTGTTGACTGTCGTCGGCACGCCTAAGGGAGGTACCGGCTTCAGGCTCCAGACCAAATCCGGCTGTAGATCGGCCGCGTAGAGGATGGTGCCCAGTGCACCTTGGAAGATGAGGTGCGAAAGGGCCCCGGCGCCGAACCCAATCATGATGCGCTTCGATAGGGTGTGCATTGCGGGCTGCTCCTGTTCAATGCTGACGGCCTGCGCTATCGCCGGACCGGGCTTGATGACACTCGGGGGCTGTGGGTGGGCCGGTTCAGCCGAACCACGACAGGAAGCGCACGAGCTTCCTTGTGCCCGGGCTGAACAGCTTAGGGGTGAAGAAGCTCCCCGCAGCCCGTTTGCTGACCTCGCCCAGCGTCGGATAGGGCGCAATCATCCCGGCGAGCGCCTTGATGTTCAGTCCTTGGCCGATCGCCAGCACCCAGACCTGGATCAGCTCGCCGGCATGCGCGCCGACGATCGAGGCGCCGAGGATCTTGCCCGACCGCGTGGTGATGGCCTTGACGAGGCCGTGCGTCTCTCGTTCCGTCTGGGCCCGATCATTCTCATGATAGGGCCAGCGCAGGATGGTGATATCGTCGCCATGCGCCGCCCGAGCCTCGGCCTCGGTCAGACCGACTTGGGCGAGCTCGGGATCGGCATAGGTCACCCAGGGAAGAGCGCGATAATCGACCTTGGCGGGCTGGCGGAACAATGCGTTGTGGATCACGATGCCGGCGTGGTAGCCGGCGACATGGGTGAACTGCGGCCCGCCGGCTACATCGCCGATCGCGAAGACGCGGCGATTGCTGGTCCGCAGCCGCGCATCCACCACGATACCTCTGGGGCCGAATTCGACGCCGGCTTTCTCGAGATCCAGGCCGGCAGTGTTCGGTCGCCTGCCGGCAGCAATGAGCAGGTGGGATCCGGAGACCCGCTCCTCTGTCCCGTCCGAGGTCCGGAGTATGGCAGCCACGCCGCCCGGCTCCTTCTCAAGCCGCGCGATCTGGACGCCCTCACGCACTGCGATGCCGTCGGCGGTCAAGCGCTCGTGCAGCACGGCAACGAGCTCGGGATCATCCTTGGGCAGAATGCGCGAGGCTTCCAGCACGGTCACTCGTGAGCCGAGCCCGCGATGGGCCTGGGCCATCTCGATTCCGATCGGACCGCCACCGATGACGATCAGGTGAGCCGGCAGATCGGCGTTCGCGAACACAGTCTCGTTGGTGAAGTAAGGCACGTCCTCCAGCCCGGGAATCGGAGGCACGCCCGCCTTCGAACCTGTCGCGACGACGATGCGCCGCGCGCGGATGCGCGTCTCTCCCACCTGGAGTTCCTGGGGGCCGACGAAGCGGGCCGTTCCCCTGATCACATTGACCCCAAGACTTTCGAAACGCGCGACCGAGTCGTTCGGCGCAATGGCGGCGATAACCTCATGGACGTGCCGGTTGACTGCCACGAAATCCACGCTCGGCGGCGTGTAGCTGACGCCCAGGGCAGCCTCGCCCCGCCAGCGCCGGGCCGCTTTGGCAGAGGCGAGCAGGGCCTTCGACGGCACGCAGCCCGTGTTGAGACAGTCGCCACCCATGAGGTGCTTCTCGATCAGCACGGTCGAGGCGCCGAGCTGGGCGGCGCCGGCGGCCACGGAGAGACCGCCCGAGCCCGCGCCGATAACGGCAATGTCGACATCGAGGAATGTGGTGCTCATGACGTTTTCTCCTGAGCGGCCGGCCGGCGGATCCGCTTCGTGACGACGGGGATCAGGGCCAGGAAGGCAAGCCCGACCATGGGAAGGATGACGTGGGGCTGCAGCAAGGCTGAGCCGTCTGGCGTGCCGCCGCTTGCGAGGATCGCGCCGAGGCCGGTTCCGACGCTGGCGAAGACGAACGCTCCCGGGACGATCCCGACGACCGTGCCGCCGATGAATGTCGAGGTTCGCACGCCGAGAAAGGCCGGCGCCAGGTTGACGAGCCAGAAGGGAAAGAGCGGCACGAGGCGGAGCACCAGCATGTAGCTGAGTTCGTTGTCGCGAAATCCCGCCTCGAGCTTCTGCAGGAACGGTCCGGCGCGGGCGCGAAGGACGTCTCCGAGCACCGTCCGCGCCGCGAGGAAGATCATCGTGGCGCCGAGCGTCGCCCCGACGACATTGAAGAAGCCTCCCCACAAGGTTCCGAAGAGGAAGCCGCCGACGGTCGACAGCAGGAGCCCTGTCGGCAGGGACAATGCCGTGCTCAGTGCGTAGACGAAGATGAAGAGCAGCGGCGCGGCATAGCCGAGCGCGTCCACCCGTCCGACCAGCCACACGCGGTTCTCGGCAAGCGCCGGAAAAGTCAGATAATCGAGCGCTCCGGTCAGTTTGAGTGCCAGGACAACCGCCCCCACGGCGAGAGCAACCGTCAGCAGCCTGGCCTTGAGAGAGCCCGTGCGCGGACCGGCTGCGGCCGCTTTCCGGGAGCTGCCGGCGTGAGCCGGCAGGGAGGAAGGTTTGCGGTTCATGATCGAGCTCCTTTGGCCTGTGGCCCTGACGGCGAGTGCGTCGGGTGGTCAGCCGTGCCGCGCCTTCGCGGGCGCTCGGACGAGGGAGAAGGCAAGGCGGAGTGCGACCCCGAAGATCACGGCCAAGCCGATGCCGAAGATCAGGTGGAAGCCGGTGAAGACGAACACCAGGTTCGGGACGAAGCCCTCCACGATCGGAGCGCCTTGCAGCGGAAGCACGACGAACCACCGCACGAGCATGGCCGCGATGCCGAAGAGCAGCCCGCCCTGGATGAGGCCGACGCGGGCGCTCAGCCGCGGTTCCAGCAGCGCATAGGCGATACCCCATAGCCCGGCCCAGAAGGCAAAGTTGATCGTTCTCGGCACGCCGAAGGGCGGCAACGGCTCGAAGCCCCAGGGGAGACCCGGAATGAGGCCCAAAGCGAAGTAGGCGGTGCCCAGCGCGCCCTGAAAGACGAGATGCGAGAGAGCCCCGGCGGAGAAGCCGAGCAGAAGGCGAGCGGGAATGCTCAAGGTGGCCGGCCGCTCTCGAAGCAGCGGCCCTACCTCGGCCTCCGTTCGGTTCAGCTGAATCTGCTCCTCTGGTGCACGGAGATGTGGCTCGGGCGCTCGATATTGAGGTGCAGACGCGCCTCGTGAGTGGTCCTGAACTGCCGGAGATAGAGCCTTCATGACGGCCTCCAATATATTTCCTCGGATCCGATTTACTCGGATGCGGGTTATTTATCTAAGGATCGATTAGATGTCAAGTGTTGCGATTTAATCGGATACGAACTATATCGGTTCGGACGACGAGCACCACACGGAGCGCACGATGCCCAAAACTTCATCCTCGCCCGCCACACAGCGCCGATTGGCCGATTTTATGTGCTTCTCGATCTATTCGGCCAATCTGGCGTTCGGGCGCGCCTACAAGCCGCTCCTCGACGAGTTGGGCATCACCTATACCCAGTGGATCGCCATCGTGGCCCTATGGGAGGAGGATCACCTCACCGTCAAAGGTCTCGGCGAGAAGCTTTTTCTCGAGTCGAACACACTGACGCCGATCCTCAAGAAGCTCGAGGAGCTGGGCTATGTCCGGCGCCAGCGCGACGCCCGTGACGAGCGCCAGGTGGTGGTGAGCCTCACCGAGAAGGGCCGCCGCCTCCGTGAGAGAGGGGGGAGCAACAATCTCGTGAGCGCAACAGGTCTGGTACCCCAAGAGTTTGCGCAGGTCCAAAAGGCGGTCGCGAGACTGCGCGACAATCTGATCGAGCAACTCAAATAGGAAAACGAACGACTATCCGGGAAGCATAGAGGAGATGGCGGGCTGCTGGTCTATGCATCTTGTGAAGCGGGCTCAAGAGTCAAGCGTCCAGCTGGTGTCGAACGAAGAACTCCGAAGGTGAGGCACCATTCCGCCGATCACTTGGATGACGCTCGTTCTAATCACGTCGCTGCTGCCCTAGAGCTGCTTCCTCTGACGTAGAACGACTCTCGTCTCTGAGCGACCGCATTGTCTTCATGTGAGCCGGATCCAACTCACGAGATCAATGCCCTAGGCTCTTACATAAGTCAGGGCAGAAGCCCTTTTGGAGACGGTGGTTGTCGAGTCCAGCCTGCCGGCCAGAAGTCAGGCAGGAGGTGACTCGAGTCCTCCGAACGTCCCCTGCCCCTTTTTGAGATCTCTTGAGCGTTTACGGCAATTCAACGTCGTTCTGCGCAATCCCTGACGTGCGTTGCGGAGCATGCTCACCCCTCACCTGATACCATTCCGTTTGGCGATGTGAGGACCCTGTGATGGCGAGCGTAGCGAGAACACGTTCAATCGCCTCTGATCTGGCGCATCTCGACCGGCTCACCACGCACACGCTGCGCGGGACGCTAGTGCTGGTCTTCATCTGGTTTGGAGGAATGAAGTTTACAGCCTATGAGGCCGAAGGCATCACGCCATTCACGAACGCATCGCCATTCTTTGATTGGCTTCACATGTGGCTCGGTGCGCGCGGGTCGAGCGCCGCCATAGGCGTCGTGGAGCTTACCATCTGCCTAGCCCTTGCGGTGGGCGCCTTCCACCCGGCGATCTCCGTCGTGGCGTCGCTCATGTCAATGACGACATTTGCGCTTACGCTGACGTTCATGTTCACGACGCCCGGTGTCACGGAGCCGACAGCCGGTGGATTTCCCGCTCTGTCCGCAATGCCAGGCCAGTTCCTTTTAAAGGACGCCGTTCTCCTCGCCGCCTCTTTCGCGCTGCTCGTACGATCGTTGCAGGCCGTCGCTCAAGAGGCCACGGAGGACAATCAACTCAGGCCTGACCTCATGAAGGCTGCACAATCCCGCGTCGGCTGAAACAAGGCGTTCAGCTTGTTATCTATCGGAATCCGCTTCCATGCGTGGGGATTATTATGTCATCTCAGAACAATCCGTTGGTCGAGCCCTTCCAGCTTGGATCCATCAAGCTTCCGAACCGTGTCGTCATGGCTCCTCTGACCCGCAATCGCGCGGACCGTCTCACCGGCGCCCCGCACGATCTCAATGCCCGATACTACGCTCAACGTTCATCGGCCGGCCTGATCATATCAGAAGCGACACAGATCTCGCAGCAGGGCCAAGGCTACATCTGGACGCCGGGCATCTACACGCTGGAGCACGTCGCGGGCTGGCGCAAGGTCACGGATGCCGTGCATGCCGCCGGCGGGCGCATCGTGAACCAACTCTGGCATGTGGGCCGGGTGTCCCATACCTCGCTGCAGAAGAGCGGTGAGTCGCCGGTGACTCCGTCAGCGATCCGCGCGAAGACCCAGACATTCTTGGAAACCGGCTTCGTCGACGTCTCCGAGCCGCGCGCTCTCACACCGGACGAGATTCCTGGCATCATCCGAGATCACGAACAGGGTGCACGAAACGCGAAGGTTGCGGGGTTCGATGGCATCGAGATCCATGCCGCCAATGGCTACCTGCTCGACCAATTCTTGAGCGACAACGCCAATCAGCGGACAGACGCCTATGGCGGCTCGATCGAAAACCGCTCCCGCCTCGTGCTGGAGGTTGTCGAGGCCATCCTGAAGGTTTGGGAGCCCGGGCGAGTCGGAATCCGCATCTCACCCGGCCCAACGAATGATGCCGTGGATTCGAACCCACAGGCGCTGTTCGGATACCTTCTTGGCGAACTCAACCGGCTTGGCCTCTCGTATGTGCATGTGATTGAGGCGCCGGTGGACGGACTCGATTATGGTGCCTTACGTCGTGCCTTCAATGGTGCCTACATCGCCAATGGCGGCTATACACGAGAGCGCGCCATCGATGCGCTTGGCGAGGGGCAAGCCGATCTCGTTGCCTTCGGGCGTCCCTTCATTGCAAATCCGGACCTTGTCGAGCGCTTCAGACTCAACGCTCCCCTTAACGAGCCCGATCGCGCCACCTTCTATGGCGGTGGGGCTGAGGGTTACACGGACTATCCGGTACTCGAACGGGCCGCCTAGAGAACCCTCGACAACCCTCGCGGGCGCACTGGACGCTCTGCAGGATGGATTGATTCATCCAACTGTAGAGTGGAACAAGCTGAAGCAGACCTGCGTGTCGACGCCTGATCTAACCATTTGCAATGGGAGCGAACCTGCAGTTGGGCGATGCGGTCTGATTGGCTTCACATAGAGCTCGGTGCGCCGACGAGCAAGCTCACCGCGCCGAACTCCCACGGCAGCGGCGCCCACGGCTGCACCGACGATTCGATGCGCGACAAGCCAGCCGCGTCGGCCTGAGTTGTGCCACGGCAGAAAGTATAGGATAGGAGCCAAATCGATGGCTAGACGTGATGCGGTTTTTCCTGCCGGGCCGAGGGGGCTGTACGAAATAAACCGCTACTCGGCGGCAATCCGCTCGGGCGACCTTCTGTTCGTTTCGGGCCAAGCTGGCAGCCGCGAGGACGGGTCGCCCGACCCGGATTTTGAACGCCAGGTCTGCCTCGCCTTCGACAACCTGAATGCCGTCTTGGCGGCGGCCGGCTGCACAGCCACGCCAGTGGGGTCCGTTCCTCATGGACTATCGCTCAACGACTGGTCTGGGCCTCTAGATCAGCGTCCAAGCCAAGACGATCTGGCTCGCTCCCAAGCCAAGGGCCAGAACGTACCCCCACCAATACCGCTGCTTCGGGGACATATTGTCGTTCGCAGGCCGACCCCACGGGTTCATCAGCAGCACGCGAACTCCAACGCTCCCCAGGTTCTGGGACGCGAGGTGCCGAGGACGCGCGCGATGAGGGTGAGCCATAGCCGGGCAGCTCGCGGCTGCGGTAACGGACGAGCATGAAAGTGTACTTCCCGCCCCTTCTTATCGCGAGTCACATCTGTATGGTCTCCCGTCATTAGGCCCGAGTGGTCGCGAACACCTCATCGGCCCAGCGGTCATAGACGTGTTGAACAGCCAGATATGCTTTGTACGCTCGATCATACCGGCCTATTCTTGTGAAGCGGTTCCGCAGGGCTTGCAGTCGCTGAAGGCGATGAGTCCATTGGAGCTGACGCTGATGTGACATGAGCCGTCTCCTGTGAGTGGATCAGGTAAGCTGACGCCGCCAGAACAATCCTGCGGCGTCACGCCATCACGGCCCCGACCGCGAGGGTCTGTAGTCCTGCCTTGATCCTCACGACCGCCCCTCTCCACGACAGGATCAAGCGTCTCGCTGATAGCCCCTCATGTCAATGAAGGATTAGTCCGAATTGACTAATCCTTTCGTTCGGCTGCTTCTCCATGGATCGGAGTGACCTGACAAAGCTCTTCAGTGCCCGCTGAGGCCGGCAGAGCAGCTTCCCGCAAGGCCCGGCTTGAGGCCTCGCCGCATCGGTCTTGGCCATCCACGCAGGAGTCTGTCTGGGTGCCTCAGGCAGTGGTTTGCTCCTCAGAAGAGAGCGACGAGCTAGCTTTTGCGGTGCCTCAATCCCACGAGCGTGGCCTCCACACGGTTGGAGACCCCAAGCGCTCTGAAGATGACCGCTAGATGTACCTTCACGGTGTGCAGCGACAAGCCCAGCTCTTGCGCGATGTCACGGTTGGACTTGCCCTGCATCATCAGCGCCAGCACCTCCTGCTGGCGCGGCGTCAACTTCCCTGAGGTCGGCACCTCCTCCAGGGTGGTCTCGGGAGCCATCGTTGCCGCAGCAGGTCTGTACCTCTCTGGGGCAGGGCCATGCATGACCGAGCCCACAAGGTGAACCAGGGTTGCATCGTGAATGGGCTTGGCCAGGAAGGGCACGCCAGGAGGCAGCTTGCTCTGATCGGGAGCGATCTGCCCCGACACGACAACGACCCCGATCCCCCACTGCTCCCGCACCTGACGCGCAAGGGCATACCCGTCCAGCCCCCCGGACACGAGCCCCACGTCAGTGACGAGCGCCGCAAAGCCAGGGACGACTGCATTCAGGACCCGCAGGGCCTCCTCGGCTGACGCCACTGCTACAGGCTGGTAGCCACCCGCCTCCAGCATGGCGGCAAGGTCGAGACGCAGGAGCACCTCGTCTTCAACCACTAGAACCAGAGGGCGGTTGTCACCGGCCTGTCGTGACGCTGAACTCATTGTGCACCCCAGATGAGGCGCGCCCTAACCCTGCTTCGGGGCACTCGGGGGTCTGGCACAGCGTCACCTGCCGCAAGGGTAGTTCCACCAGAGAACGCGGGCAATCGGGACGTGTTGCCGCTCCCAACGCTTACCTTTGCGGTGGCGGGTGCCAGAGAGCGATGTTTGAGCAAGGACCGTTTGGGCTGCCCTGAGGCCCAGAGTTGGTGACGTGCTGGTCCGCACCGCGTGGCCTGCATCCAGTCGGCAATGCTGCGGGTAGACCTACTGCAACCAAGCTGCCGGCCGAAAGCTGGGGGAGCCGCCATGACCGTCTACTTCTTCCACCTGCGCAACCCAGATATCCTGCTGGAGGATTGCGAGGGAACTGACCTCCCCGGCCTTCATGAGGCTCTCCTGCGGGTCTTGCAGGCCAAGAACGAGCTTGCCGCTGATCTAGAGGGTGATGTCGAGGGCCTCGCCTTCGAGGTCACCGATAGGAGCGGGCGTCTGCTCCTCAAGGTGCCTGTGGGCACAGGCTCTCACCACCATCCTCCCACCTCCCTCACACTGCCGAACCACCTCCACTAACCACCCGCAGAAGGCGGCTTGCTCTCAGGAGCGGCAGCCAGGTGTCCTCGCGCCACTCGGGTCAGAGCTTCACATCTACACTTTACCGGGAAAGTAGCGTCGGATGGTCTTACGCTAGAAAGGATGGGCCGGAAGCGTCATATGCCCGAGGAGATGGTCGCCAAGCTGCGCCAAGTGGATGTGCTGGTGCCCAAGGGCGGACAGTTGAGGCCGCGGCACGCTCGATTGGCGTCATCCAGACCAGCTCAGGGACGAACTGCTCAGGGATGAACTCTTCTACAGCCTGCGCCAGGCGCAGGTGCTGATCGAGCTTGGCGACGACGCTACAACACCGTCCGGCCTCACTCGGCTCTGGGCTACCAGGCACCAGCCCCAGAGGTGTCGCTATGGCCGGCTGCGCACACCCGACCAGCTCCACCAGCCACCCCACCCGTCGAGCCAGGCACAATCCACTAACATCCCACCCGGAGCACCAAATGGCGGCTGGTCACCAGCCCCTCCGGGCGCGACCTGCCTCACAGTCGGCCGCATTTCTTGCGTTTCCTCTCTCGGTCCCAAAGAAGGTTAAAGAAGCGGTCGAGCTCTGCCATTACAAGAATCAAAAAGGGGTGTATTCTCATGAACCGCTTCAAATGGTTCGGTGTGAAGCCTTCTTTGTTCCTGCGCTCTCAGTCAGTCGAGTTCCTCCCCCCTGAGAAGGAGGGTGGGATTAGGAGAGTATTTGCCTCTCCCCATGTGTTGGGTGGGGTTATGACGCTCGGTCTGCTGACGTCACTCGCCTGGGCCGTGTGGCTCGGCTACAAGTTTGCGCTCCTGGCAAGTTGGCTTATGGATAGCCTAAAAGACTTAGTAAACTGGTTGTTTAACTAGTAATTGGAAAACGGAGAGCTGTTAAAGGATAACAAGCATCCCCGACCCCATCTAGGATACAGCCTGCCTGAGACTTGGCAGAAGGGGTCGCTGATGAAGGCACTCATTCTCAATCTGCTCCTCGGTATCTGCATGGGTCGCTTTTTATCGATTTGGTCTATGGTGCTGTTTGTCCCCATCGTCGCCGCAGAGGTCGCGTATGGTGTCTACATGTTTGACCTGGGGCTAACATTTGGCATCCGTCGCGCGGTGATGTTGTTAGTCACCCTCGAACTTGCTTTCATCCTGGGAGTGCTGCTGAGGCCCAGATCAGGAGCCGCATGGGATTAGCCATCGGCCTGTGAAGAAGGCTGGAGAGTTCGACCCCACTTACCTCCACCTGCAGAACGTACAGGCCGCAGCCTGACGCTGTATCGCGTCACTGCCATCGACTGAGCCGAACTGTGAGGTTGATCCCGAGAGGCTCTAGGGCATCCCGCACCCGTTGCAGAGTTGGTTCCGGGTCATGGGCATCATGCACCATCACCGCGACGGAAGGCGCTGAACCGGCCTCATCCCTGTCAAACAGATCAGTTCGGAAGGAGGCAATCACGCCGTCGGCCACCAGCCTGTTGAGGGTCGCAATGACGTCACCCCGGTTTGTGCGATGGGCCATCCCGTCTCCCTGATCTAATCGTTGCCGCAGTTGTCGCGCTGGAGCGGCACTTCCGGGTAGACCATGACCGCTGCTCTCAGGAACGGGTACAGCATCTCCTTGACCCGCTTCCGAGCCCGTGCTGTTGCGAGTTCGTCCTGGCCTTTGATCCAGACCTGAATCTCGGGAGCTACGCCCATCACGCGAACGCTCTCGAAGTTGGTCTCAATGCGGGTGATGACCCGCTCCAGTACCAGCCGGTTCAACGCCGCTGCCGCATTGCTGGTGGCGTTGAAGTCCTTTGGCATCCCGTAAACCTGTTGTTGGGCTGTTCCGGCGCGGACCTGAGTACCGGGCACCATCCTACAGGCACTTTATGCAAAATGGCGGGCGGTCTGGATCTCGATGACACGCATGAAATTAAAGCGGTTCGCCTTGATGGTGTTCTTTGCCTGGCCCGGCTGCGAGCTGGAACGCTTTGCGGCTGAGGGTTCGCACGCGCACACGGCCTTGGAGCGGCTGCGCGAAGAGGCGAACGAGTCGGTGTACGATGATGATCACATTCCGGATGAGGTCTCGTCTGAGGACTGGATCCTCGATCTCGACCTCTCGGAGGTGGTGGCACCTCCCACCCCCCATATAGCGCAAGCGCCACCTCACTTCATCAATCCAGAATGGAGTGGCGTTAAATCCTTGTTCCGTAAGGGAGGTGGCGCTTGCGCGGGAAGAACAGTTCCAGATCGTATTGCAGGTACTTAAACCGAACTGCCCGGTTGGAGAGTCAGGATGCTTCCAGCACGGCGGTGACGGCGTTGGCGAGATCTCTGCGGCGGTAGGGCTTGCGCAGGAGGCGCGTGCCGGCCTCCGGACGGCCGTGGTGCTCGAAGGCCTCCTCGGGGTAGCCCGAGGTCAGCAGCACCTTCAGCCCCAGCCGCAGGCCCCGCGCCTGGCGCGCCAGCTCGACCCCGCTTATCCCCTTGGGCAGCACCACGTCCGTGAACAGAAGGTCGTAGCCCCCCTCACCCCGCAGCAGGTCGAGCGCGTCCGGCCCGGTCGACACCCCCGTGACCTCGTAGCCAAGGCTCGTGAGTTGGGCCGAGACGAAGTGCAGCACGTGCTCCTCGTCCTCCACGACCAGCACCCGCGCACGGCGCCGCGCGGGCACCACCCCCGGAGCCTCCCCGGCCGGCGCCGGCCACGTCGTGGCCGCCAGAGCCGGCAGCAGGATCGTCACGGTAGTGCCCTGGGCGGGCTCGCTACGGATGCTCACATGCCCCCCGGATTGCTGGGCAAAGCCGTACACCATCGAGAGACCCAGCCCCGAGCCCTTGCCGACCTCCTTGGTGGTGAAGAACGGCTCGAAGGCGCGCTCCAGAACCTCACGCCGCATCCCTTCCCCCGTGTCCGTCACCCGGACGTACACAACAGGCTGTCCGAAGGGCAGGAGCCCCTCCCCCGGGCCGGCATGGCGCTCGCCGGTGGTGATCGTCACCGTTCCGCCGCGGGCCATGGCGTCGCGCGCGTTGACGATGAGGTTGAGGATCGCGCTTTCAAGGAGCGCCCGGTCGGTCAGGGCGAGGCTCATGCCGCTGCCGAGGTTGAGTCGGAGATCGATCGCCTCACCGATGGCGCGCCGCAAGAGCGGCTCCATGGTCCGGACCGTCTCGTCGAGGCGCAGCCGTTCGGGCTTGAGCGTCTGTCGGCGTGCGAAGGCGAGTAGATGCTTGGTGAGTTCAGCTCCCTTCTCGGCAGCCGTCAGGATGATCGTTGCCAGCGAGGCGAATTGCGGGTCGGCGAGATCCTCCGACAGGATCTCGGCATTTCCCACGATGACCGTGAGGAGGTTGTTGAAGTCGTGGGCGATGCCCCCGGTGAGCTGACCCACGGCCTCCATCTTCTGGGCCTTCCGCAGGGCCTCCTCGGCTCGCCTGCGGGCGGTCACGTCGATGGTGCCGCCGAAGATACGAGTTCGACCATCAGGGCCACGATCCACCCGGCCTGACATGAGGACATCGAGAATGTCGCCCCCCTTGCTGACGAGGCGAAAATCCACGTCCTTGGTCTCGCCATCGGTCAGGAGCTTGGGCCAGATCACCTGACGCCGCCGAATGGAGTCGTCGGTCATGAAGTTCGTGAGGGGGCGACCCACGACCTCCTCTCGCGCGTAGCCCAGGAGAGCGAGCCACGCATCGCTCACGTCTTCGATGTGGCCGTTGGCATCGAGCGCATGGAGAGGGAGAGGAGTCTGGCGATAGAGGGTGCGAAACCGCTCCTCGCTTTCGCGTAGGGCCAGCGCCTCTCGTTCCGTCAGAAGAGCAAAGCGGCGGTCGAACATCGCCGCGACCAGCCCCAGGGACAGGATCAGAAGGGTTGTCGCGCCCACTGCCAAGGCGAGGTTGGTTTGCCCGATGCTGGCATGGCCATGGGCCTCGTCCACGGCAGGGTGGGCCGTAAAGACTGCCGCCTGCATAGCGGCATAGTGCATGCCGGAGACCGCCAGCCCCATGGCCACGGAGGCCAGGAGCCTCTGGAGGAGCCCGGTCCTGCGAAAGGCAAGCCAGAGGGCGATGGTCGAGGCCCCGATGGCGATCAGAACGGAGGCCGCCACCCACAGGCGGGTGTAGCTGAGGGCGCCTAGCATCTCCATGGCGGCCATGCCGAGGTAGTGCATGGCGACGATCCCTGAGCCCATGAAGAGGCCGCTCAGGATGAGCGTCGGATAGCCAGCCGCGTGCCTGCTGGCTGCCACGAACCCCACACCTGTGACGGCGATCGGGAGGACGAGGGACAGGAGCGTGAGGCCGAGGTGGTAGTTGACCGTCATATCCGGCATGCTGAAGGCCAGCATGGCGACGAAGTGCATCGACCAGATGCCGCCGCCCATCGCGACAGCCGCAGCCGAGAGCCACGCCCAGCGCACCCAGCCCGCGGAGGCACGGAGACGGCTGGCCAGATCGAGCGCGGTGTAGGAGGCCAGGGTCGCGATCAGGATCGAGAGCGCGACGAGGGTCGGGTCGTGGGCTCCGACGATCGTCATGGACTTGGCTTCTCAGACATCGGCACAAGCTCGCTTCTCAGCGACCGAACCGCTGGGGCGGTGAGGCTGTTAGTCTGACATTCCCCAGATAGACGGCCCGTTGGCGCGGTTTCTGGCTTAGAATAACCCTGGCGACGATTTCTGAACGCAACTCCCTCTGCTTCACCCGCCGCACCGCCCATGTCCCGCTCCGCTGATCGCGACTATCCCCTGGATCATAGACGGAAATCGGGTTCGCGCTTCACTTCGCAGCGTACTTATCTGGAGAATGCGGGATTAAATGAAGAACTTGAGGTATGATGGATGAGGTCTCTCAGGGCCCGTTCGCAAGATGCGTGGTGATCAATCTGATAGGCCCATGTGCTAGACGTAGGCGCCTCACGGGCAAGTCCACCACGTTGGAATCGACTGCCGAGCCTCTGCTCGTGCCGACATGGTGCCGACAAGCACGAACGAAGTGCGAAAAGCCCCAATAGGTCGCCGTCTAGACTACTGATTTCATTGAGGAAATTTGGTGGTGGAGGCAGTCGCGTGCGAACCGGTCTCCGCGTGCGTTTCCCTGCTCTGAGGGAAATCTGCAGGGAAGATCTGAACCACCCCACATGAGCATGCCTTCTGCTCGTAGCGGCTTGCGACCTGGCATGCACAGGGACGGCCTCAAAAAGCAAAAGAAGTGACCTCCGTCCGCGTCACCGTGCTTTGGCAGTCTTCCGCGACGAACCCTATTTTATTTCAGTAGTTAATCTGTGCTCCAACTGGGCCCCAGGTGCCATTCGTCACAGCTTAATCTTTGTGCAACAGAATTTTGCTTTGGCCTGAAGAATTGGCCTGCTATCCCGATTCGCAAGTAAGCGTTCCTACCAGCCACCATTCACTTTGCTCCGGCATTGCCCTCCTCAGGCCTGTCTGCGGAGAACGAGGCTGCTTGCCCTCGGCCGGAGCCTCTTGCAACACCAGGGAAGTCCACCATGCCTACTCGCCTCGACAACCCACCATTGCCCCACGCCGCAACAGCGCCTGGCACCGCACCTCCTGGTTCGCCGCCCGCACGTGGAGCTGGCATCGACCGGCAAGCACGCTTCCCTGATCTCGGGATTGCGGTCGAGACCGTGCCGATCACGAGCCTCAGGGGCTACAAGCGTGCCCTGAAGAAGCACTCCAAGCGCAACATCGAGCAGCTCGTGGCCTCGATCCAGACGTTCGGCTTCGTGCAGCCCATCGTCGTCGATGCCGGCGGGGAGATCATCGCCGGGCATGGCCTGCTCGCGGCCGCCAAGCAGGCGGGCTTCCGTGAGGTGCCGGTCATCCGCCTCGAGCACCTCGACGAGGCCGCCGTGCGCGCGTTGCGCATTGCTCTCTAACCGCCTCGCCGAGGGCTCCGGCTGGGACGAGAAGCTCCTCGCGCTCGAGTTCCAGGATCTGCTCGAGATAGACCTCACGCTCGATCTCTCCTTCGATCTCTCGATCACCGGCTTCGCCCAGGCTGAGATCGACCAGCTCGTCGAGAGCGCGAGGGGCACCGATGAGGCTGCCGATGATGCCCTGCCCGAGGAGGAGCCCTCCCCTCCCGTGTCGCAGCTTGGAGACGTCTGGCTTCTCGACGAGCACCGCATCATCTGCGCCGATGCGACGGATCCGACCACCTACGAGCGGCTGATGCAGGGGGAGCGCGCCACCCTGAGTATGTCCGACCCGCCCTACAACGTGCCCATTGAGGGTCATGTCTCCACGAGCCGGCGCCATGGCGAGTTCGTCATGGCCTCAGGTGAGATGAGCCAGCCGCAGTTCCTGCACTTCCTCACCGGCTTTCTCACCTGCACTACAGCTGCTGTGAGCCCTGGTGCTATCCAGTTCGTGTTCATGGACTGGCGGCACATCGGCGAGCTGCTCGCGGCCGGGGAGGCCACCGGGCTTGAGCTCAAGAACCTGTGTGTCTGGAACAAGGGCTCAGGCGCGATGGGCTCGTTCTACCGCTCCCAGCATGAGCTCGTCTTCGTGTTCAAGGCACCCGGCGGGGCTCACATCAACAACGTGCTTCTGGGCAAGTACGGGCGCAACCGCACCAACGTCTGGGATCATCCGGGCGCCCCGAGCCTGCGCGAGGAGCTGGCGCTCCATGCCACGCCCAAGCCCGTGGCGCTGATCGCGGAGGCGATCCGCGACGGCTCGCATCGGGGTGACCTTGTCCTCGACGGCTTCTCGGGCTCGGGCACCACGATCATTGCGGCGGCCAAGACGGGTCGGCGGGCTCGGGTGGTGGAACTTGACCCGAAGTTCGTCGATGTGGCGGTCCGGCGCTGGCAGGACTGGTCGGGTGGGACAGCCTACCATGCTGAGATGGGTCTGAGCTTTGCCGAGATGGCCGAGCGCAGGAGCCAGAACCCCGCCGTCCATGGAACCTCTTCCAGTCACTCTCCCGAGACCTCGCCTGAACCCTCCCCGGTGCGGGTGCGCCGGCGAACCCTTGTGGCCTGAGGGAGGCTGCCATGGCCAAGACCAAGAAGGTGAAGGCTTCAGCCGATTATGCGATCGGCCGGGGCAAGCCGCCCCCTCACACCCGCTTTAGACCGGGCCAGTCCGGCAACCCGGGTGGACGCAAGAAGGGCAGTCTCAACCTCAAGACTGTGCTCGAGACTGTTTCCGCTAGTGAGATCGAGGTCACCGAGAATGGGAGGAAGCGTAAGGTCCCCCGCATTGAAGCGATGATCATGAAAGCTTTCCAGATTGGCCTCAACGGAGACATGCGGGCCATCAAGGACCTGCTCGACCGCTGCGAGCGATTGGGCGGATCTGAGCCCAGCCGCGAGGAGGAGCTGCCCGAAGAGGACAAGCTGATCCTGCAGCGGATGCTCGCCCTGCAGGGCGCGGTCACCTCGCGGGATCAGGAGCCCTCCTCCAACAGGTCGCCTGCCTGTGGAGTGGTGCAGGACTACGAGGTGGCCCGAGATCAGGAGGAGGAGGAGGACGATGAGTGAGGTCCTTCAGCGTGTGCTCCGGGCAGCCCTGCGGCAGCACCTGCCCGCCTTTGTCGAGAAGGTCTTCCACACGCTTGAGCCCGGCACTGACTTCCAGCACAACTGGCACATCGACCACCTGTGCTGGCAGCTCGCCCGCGTGGCCGACGGCGAGGTCCGCCGCCTCATCATCAACGTGCCCCCGCGCTCCATGAAGTCGATCACCGCCTCGGTCGCCTTCCCGGCCTGGGTGCTCGGCCGTGACCCCACACAGCGCCTGATCTGCGTCTCCTATGCCGAAGACCTCGCCCGCAAGCTCTCGGTCGACACCCGCACCGTCCTGGAGAGCCCCTGGTACCGCGCGCTCTTCCCGAAGATGCAGCTCGCCTCCAAGCGGCCGCGCAACACCGAGCTCATCACCACCCAGCAGGGCTACCGCTTTGCCGCCGGTGTGGGTGGGGCCGTGCTGGGGCGGGGAGCTGATCTCATCATCGTGGACGATCCCATCAAGGCCACAGACGCTCTGTCCGCCGCCGAGCGGCGGCGGGTGGCGGAGTTCTACGACAACACCCTGTTCACGCGCCTGAACGACAAGCAGCGGGGTGGGATCGTCATCATCATGCAGCGCCTGCACCAGGACGACCTCGTCGGCCATGTGCTCGAGCGCGACAGCTGGGAGGTGGTGTCGATCCCCGCCACCGCGACTGAGACCAAGACCTACCGGCTGAGCGAGCAGCCCGGTCACGTCTACCGCCGCGAGGCCGGTGAGGTGCTCCAAGACAGCCGCGAGCCGCGGGCGATCCTGGAGCAGGTCCGCCGCTCACAAGGGTCGCTGACCTTCTCGGCCCAGTACCAGCAGGCGCCAGTACCGGCTGAGGGCAACATCGTCCGGCGCGAGTGGCTGCGCTTCTACACCGATCCGCCCTCCTCGTTCGACTTCCGGATCGCGAGCTGGGACACGGCTTCAACCCTGTCGGAGAGTGCCGACTACTCGGTCGGGACGGTCTGGGGTGCCAAGGGGCTCGACTTCTACCTGCTCGATCTGGTGCGGGGCCGCTTCGAGGTGCCGGAGCTGCGTCGTGAGGTGGTGCGCTTGGCCCGCAGCTGGGGTGTGGATCAGTCAGTGATCGAGGACAGCGACATCGGGCGGGCGATCGTGCAGGATCTGCGCCGCTCAGGCGAGTATGCGGCTGTTCTCAAGCGGCCGCGCTTTGACAAGGAAGCCCGGTTCCTGGCGCAATCGGCTCGCTTTGAGGCAGGTCAGGTGCATGTGCCGGTGGAGGCACCTTGGCTGGCGGGGTGGCTGGAGGAGCTTCTGGCGTTCCCGAACGGGCGGCACGACGACCAGGTGGACTCGACCAGTCAGGCGCTGGACGTGCTCTCGGCACGCACCCTGCCGCTGGCGCGTGGGCGCGAGGGCTGGGTGCGGCCGCCGGATCGCCCGCGGCCGGCTGGTGTGGCGCGCCCGCAGCGGCCCTACCGGCATAGCCCCAGCCCGATGGACACTTGGCAACGGGATTGAACATGGAGCTTGGATCCACCCGCCGGCATTGCCTATCCATTACCTGCAGAGGCGACTTCCAGCCAGAGCACCGCACTCGAAATGCGGCATACGGGCAACCGTATCGGGAGTTTGAAATCCCCCCTCTCCGCCAGATCTTTCTGATAAATCAGTTACTTAGTTTCGACGCGCTAGGAGCTTCGACGCGCTAGGAGCATAGTCACTCGTGCGAAGCTGATCCATGTCTGTGAAGTGTGACCGGTCACACTTGCAGCGCTCCCACGCCCATCACCTACTGTCTGATCATACAGCATGCTTCCACCAGGCACTAACGTGTGAGGCGGCGGACGTTGGCTTTGACGTGCCGACGATAGCCTCGGATCACCTGATGCGCAGACCCGCCCATAGCTAATGTGGCAGGAGCCTCGATGGCGGCAGTAACCTTCTCGCTCACCATGCGCCGAGCCTCGATGCCAGCCCGAGGATCGCCAAGTGCCATTTGCCCAAGCCTGAGACCAATCACGGCTTGCGCTTCGAGGCTCAGCAGGGCGGCATCGCGAGCTAGGTTGAAGAAAGGGCCAAACATTCCACGTCCTTAGCTCTGCTGGTGCCCAGGCCCGGGAAATCGATGCACCCCACCTTGGGATGTGCTCAGAGCCTAGCCTTGATACAAGAGCACCCGGCGCGAGGGCCGGGTGGACTTGCTTCGAGAAAGTGGAGAGCTCTTTCCGTGAGGGAGGAGGTCCCTGATGTCAGAACCAAAGATCCGCTTCACCCCCGAGTTTCGTGCCGAGGCGGTGCGGCTTGCCCAGACCAGCGGCC
>JAESFL010000281.1_pt1 | contig 42928 bp, 41 predicted proteins | sample 9269401 | NCBI WGS metagenome assembly JAESFL01 (sample SAMN14506025, study PRJNA617098) | algae metagenome | isolation source: Gloeocapsa sp. UFS-A4-WI-NPMV-4B04 and co-occurring heterotrophs from desert... | place: USA: Utah | collected 2006-10-01 | reverse complement strand
GACACACAGCAGCATCGATCCGACGATGCCGATCGAAAGATCGCGCCCGGGATTTTTCGTTTCCTCGGCCGCGGTCGCGATCGCATCAAAGCCGTAAAAGGCGAAGAAGATGATCGCCGCGGCCGCCATCACGCCCACTTCGGCCCCGGGAGGACCGCTTTTCGGGAAACCGAACGGCATGAACGGGTCGAATTTCGCCGCATCGAAATAAGGCAATGCGACCGCTACGAACACGATCAGCGCCGCGATCTTCACGAGCACGAGAATGGCGTTCAGATTGGCGCTTTCCTTGGTGCCGAGCATCAGCAATCCTGCCACCACGGCAATGATGAAGATCGCCGGAAGATTGACGATGCCGCCCAGCGCGGGCCCCTGCACCAACGCCGCCGGAAGCGGCGCGCCGAGGCTCTCCATGAACCCTGCGGCATAGCCGGACCAGCCGACCGCGACGGCGCTCACCACCAGCGAATATTCGAGGATCAGGCTCCAGCCCACGACCCAAGCGAGGAGCTCGCCGATCACGACATAGGTGTAGGTATAGGCGCTGCCGGAGGCTGGGATCATCGTCGCCATCTCGGCATAAGCGAGCGCGGCCGCCGCGCAGATGATGCCGGCGATCGCAAAGGAGAGGACGACCGACGGCCCCGCCTTGGCGGCGCCGACCCCAATCAGGGTAAGGATGCCGGTGCCGACGATCGCGCCCACGCCGAGGGCGATCAGGTGCGGCCAGGACAAAGTCTGCTTCAGCCGGTGTTCGGGCGCGAGATCCTCATGCGCCGTCACCTGCTTGCGCGCCTTCCAATTTATCACCCTCACCCCCTCAATAATCTTTGGAAACCCTCACATTGACGCTTTGACGGCCGATCGTCGAGATGCTCGAAAGCAGCGAGAGCCAGCGCGTGATCTGATATTCGAGCCGCGTCGCGGAATAGCCGCGCGCATCCGTGATCACCTCCACGTAAACGCGCCGACCGAGATATTTGCCGGCGGCGATGGCGGTGCCCTGCCCGGTGGTGATGTCGGCCGGAAGAATGCGCAGGCGATCGAGCCCCGTCGCCGCCCTTACGGCGTTGATCGGGTCCAGCCCGCCGCCGGGATCGTTCAGCGATGCAACGGCGGCGGCAAGCTGCAAGGCCTCGGGTGCGGACAGGTTCGTGATCGAGGTGCCGAAGAGCAGGCGGCTCAACAGCTCGTCCTGCGGCAGCGCGGGCGTACTTGCGAAGGCGATTTCCGGCCGGAGCCCTCGCCCGGTGACGCGTATCTCGGCATTGAGGCCCTGGACGCGGCCCTCGGCGACGATGTCCAGCACCGGATTGACCGGGCTTTCCCCAAGGAAGCGGATGCTGCCGCGTTCGAGATCGAAGCGGCGGCCCGCAAAATCATAGCTGCCGCGGACGAGATCGGCGCGGCCATTGATCCGGGGTTCGGAGATGGTGCCGCCGATCTTCAAATCCGCTGCCCACTCGCTGGTGAGCCCAAGTCCCGTGACGGCCAGCCGATTGTCGGCCTTGACATCGAGGTCCAGCTTCCAGGGAGACGGCCGGCGCGGCGGCGGCAAATCATCGTCGGCACGGTTGAGTTCGCGCACGGGAAGGCGCTGAACCTGCGCTCCCGCGGTCGCCCTGCCGAGGCGGAAACTGCCGCTGACGAGATCGACATCGCCGCTGATGGTGCCGCCCGATCCGCTGGACCGGATCGTGACGGGGCCGGTCACCTGCGCCTTTAGATCGTCCCGATCGATGAGCTGCGCCGCCTGCGCCTGGAGAACCATGTCGATGCCCACGCCCTCGGGCGCCGACAGGTCGAAGGCGCCGCGGCCGGTGACGCGGCCATTTTGCTTGGTGGTGCCGGTGAAGTTGTCCAGCACCAGCCTCGAGCCGCCGAAGCGCCCGGCCGCCTTGATATTCTCGATCACGGTTCCGGTGACAGCGCTTTCGAGCCGCGCGCCTTCGGTACGGAGCGAGCCTCTGATCTGGAGATTGGAAAGCGTGCCGCGGGCATCCGCGCCGATCGCGACCGGCCCGCTGACGTCGATCAGCTCGACCCCGAACAGCCGCCACAACGTATCCGCCGACCCGTTGAAGCGAAGCTGGGCGAAGAGCGGGGCTCGCGCCAGCCGCTCGCCGAAGCTCCCGACGCCGCCGATCGGCGAAAGTCGTGCCTGCGCCCGTCCGATCGTGCGGCCCTCGCTCACCGCGATCGCTCGCAGACCCGCGTTCCTCCCTACCAGCCGAGCTGCGATGCCGACGTCCACTGGGCGCGACGACAGGACCAGGCCCGATCGGCTGAGGCCCCTCACCCTGAGGTTCATGGCGCCGCTCGGATCGGCGGTGCCGCGCGGAGCCCGGTAGCTCATCGTTCCGGACGCGATGCCGCCGAGCGCCAGCCGCGGGTACAAGATGTCGAGCACCGTCAGCGGCATCGACTGCATTCGGGCATCGAAGGCGGTGTCGTTCGGGCCGAACAGTCCTGAAATGGTTGCGCTGCCCCCCGCGAAACCGAGCTCGGTGGCGGCAAGCCGCCACGCACCTCCCTCTTTGGTGAACAAGGCAGGCTCGCGAAGCGCGATCGGCCGCCGATCGACGGTGCCGTCGCCGGTGAGCCTGATCCGCCCCGGCGCCAGGTCCGCTACCGTCCGGAAAACGAAAGCGCGGCCGCGGCTGCCCGTGACGTTGGAGCGGATCTGCCCGGTGCCGCCGCGCAGGCTCGCCCGCGCTTCGACGCTGGCGATGGAGAGGCCGCCGCGCGTGATCCCGCGTGCGGTCAGGGATCCTTCTACCGAAGTCGCCCCCGGGTTGAGCAGGATCACGCCGTCCAGCTTGCCGCGTCGGATCACGATCGGCGGCGGCCCGGCGAAGCGAGCCTCGTTGGCGGTCAGATGCGCCTCGATCCGTTGCACCTGGCCGGCGGGACTGAACAGCAATTGCCCGTCCAGTCCGCCGCCGGCGACTATCAGCCGGCCGGTGAAGCCGCCCGGATCCGCGCGCAACGCTCCGCTTGCGCCGGTGCCGGACACGGTCAGCGCAGCCACCTGAATCAGAGCCGGCTGACCGCTCGGCAACAGGATCGCGCCGTTGGATCGAAACGGCCCAAGCGTCGACAGACCTTCGGCGCGATAGGCGAAACCCTGCGGCGTCGGATCAAGGTTGAGGAGCAGGTTGGCAAGCCCCATCGCGTCGTTCGGCCGGGCGAGCCGAATCGCCATCCTGGGCCGGTCGATGCGCCCGTCGAGGCTCATGGCAAAGGCGCCGTAGGTCGCCTGATTACCCGATCCCTCGAAGAAGAAGGTCCCGTCCTTCCGCCGGAAGCCGTTGCCGGTGATCCGGATCGACGGCGCGCTCAGCTTCAGGCCACGAAAATGAAGGATCCCGTCGGGGCTTCGAACAAGGCCGGTGTCGAGGTGCGGAAGCCCGCCCGCCAGGCCCAGCAGGAAGCGATTGTCGAAGCGGCGCACCCAGGCGCGGCCGCGGCCCGTCACCATGGTACCCTTGCCGCCGGGCCCGGGCACCACCTTCAGCTCCGTCAGCACATCGACGATGCCAAGCCCGGGGATCAGATAGCGGCTGAGGCCTCCCGAGAGGATCACGTCGTAGCGGCCGGTGACCAGATCGACGAGAAGGCTTAGCTTGCCCTTGAGCTTGTCGGAGGTGAGCGTCAGCCCCTCCCCCGTCAGTTGCCGCGCCGTCACCTTAAGTACGCCCTGCACCCTCAAGTTGGCGAGAATGCCGCCGGCGACCTCGCCCACACCGGTGACTCGGCGCGCCGTCAGCAGCACCGGCACGCTGACCGGCGCCGGCGACAGGCGCCCGCGCCCTTCGGCGCGCACATCATCGAAGCCGGTATTGTCGAAGGCCAGGCGCGGCGAGGTGATGCGATAGGCGAAAGCGGGGCGGCCGAAGACACCATCGAGCAACGCCGTCAGCCGCACGCGCTCCCCTCGCATGTTGCGGAACAAGGCAGGCGGCTGGAGCAGATCGACGCCGATCCGGACATTGTCGAAGCCGCTTCCGGCAAGATCGACGACACCCCTGCCCTCGACCTTGAGCGCCGAGGAGCGAAGCGACAGTCGGCCGTCGAGGCGCCGGTCGGCAAAGGTGGATCGGGCATTGACCAGCACCAAGGGGGCCGTCAGACGCGCCAGCTTTCCCTTCAGGAGATGCTGAGCCGCCAGCCGCCCGGACAAAGCGTAAACACCGTCATTCGCCTTCAATGTGAGATCGGCGCTGCGCCGTCCCGCCAGGTCGAGCTGGGCCCGCCCGGTCCAGGCGCTCCAGCGCCCGTCGCCTTCGACGCGAAGCGTGATCGGCTGGCGCGTGCCGACAAGGCCGCCGGCGACGCTGTTCGGCGGCGCGTCCAGCCGCACGTCCACATCGAAACGGTCGCGGTCCGGTTCGGCGTCGATCAGCAGCGAAAGCCGGTCTCCCCCGCCCCGCACCACGGCCTTCAGGTCGGTCAGCGCGCGGCCGGAGCGGATATCCGCTTGCCCCTGGAGGCTTGCGATCCGCCGCTGGCCGGCGACGCCCCGTTCGAGCCGAAGCTGCGCGATGTCAAGCCGCCCCACCCGCACGTCGAAGCCGGGCAGGATCGGCTGCGGCCGCTCGCTGGGGACGAGCTTCGGCAGCCGGTGGAGGATGATGAGACGCGAGGTCAGTTCATCGATCACCAGCCGGTTCGTCAGCCAGGCGAACGGCTGCCATTCGATATTGATCAGCGGCGATTCGACGAAAAGGCCCTTGGGGTCGTAGGCGCGTACGTCGCGCAGCCGGGTCTCGCCCCAGATCGAGCCTTCGATGCGGCCGATCCGGATCTTCAGGCCGGAGCGGGGGCTGAGGGCCGCCACCCGGTCGGCAAGGAAACGATGGCCGGCATCGGTATCGAGAAAGAAAAGAAAGGCGGCGACGCCGAGAACGGCCGCCAGCAACAGCCCGACCAGCCATTTCGCCGCTCGCGAGGGCCAGCGCCGGCGGCGGCGGCGCAGCGGAACGTCTTCCGGCTCTTCAGCCGGAGTGTCGATCCGCGCTTCCTCGTTCATCAGAATGCCTGTCCGAGCGAGACGTAGACTGCCACGCGGGATTCGCCGTCGCGCCGGCCGAGCGGCGTTCCAACATCGACTCGAATAGGGCCGAAGCGCGTATGGTAGCGCACCCCGATCCCGGCCCCGAAGCGGAGATCGTCCAGCTTCGGCACCTGGGAGGTATAGATGTTGCCGGCATCGACGAAGGGCACGATGCCGAAATTCCCGACGCGCACCCGCGCCTCCAGGGCGAATTCGGCAAGGCTGCGGCCGCCGATCGGATCGTCGAAGATCGGATCTCGCGGCCCGAGCTCCTGATAGCCGAAGCCCCGGACCGATCCGCCGCCTCCGGCATAGAAGCGCCGTGAGGGAGCGATCCGGTTTCGCTCCGCTCCGACGATGGTGCCGAGACGCGTTCGCCCGGCTATCGTGACGGTTTCCGAAACCGGCTGGTAGAAGCTGGCGTCGATCTGGGCCCGGGCATAGCCGAAGGCGCCGCTTTGCAGTGAGGCCTCCGGCGAGAAGCGGCCCGCCAGGCGAAACCCGCGGGTCGGGTCCAAGAGGTCGTTCGAGCCGTCATAGCTGAGCGAGGCCGGCAGCGCTCCAATGAAGAAGGTGCGCCGCCGCGTGGTGGCGCTGGCAATGTCGACGTCACGCTCGTCGGTCGCGATGAGGTCCGCGCCGAGCGACCAAGTCCACCTCTTCTGCCAGATGATGTTGGTCTGCCGTTCGATCCCCACCCCGACCAGGAAGCTGCGGGCGTCATAAGCTTCACGGTCGACATGGGATGCGGCGACTTGCGCGGTCAGCACCTGGTCGCGCTTGCGGAAATTGTTGCGGCGGAGCGTGGCGGCGACCAGCTGCTCCTGCGTGCCCGCAACTCCCCTGAACCGGACCGCCCCTTCGGGTGGAATGAGGTTGCGATGCTCCCAGCTCAGCTCGATGCGCGCGCCTTCGCCGGTTCCATACCCCGCCTCGCCAGCGATGGTGCGGAGCGGCGCCGGCTCGAGCGCGACGGCGAGATCGACGACGTCGCTCCCCTCCCGCGCCACCGGCCGAATATTGACGGTGGAAACGATGCCCGTCGCGACAATGGCGCGGCGAAGGTCGTCCACCCTTGGGATCGAGAGTCTCTCGCCCTCGTCGAAGCGGGCGATCTCTTCGAGGTGCTCGGCGTCGAACAGCTCCCGCCCTTCGACGATGAAACGGCCGAACTTCCGGGTTCCGTTCGGCTCGACGGGCAGGACGAGCCGAGCCGTGCGCGTCGCGTGATCGACCGCTACATCGAGCGTGCCGACATTGGCGAAGGCATAGCCGCGCCGTCCGAGTTCCAGCCGGAGATCGGCCTCACCCGCCGTCACCGCGGCGGCATTGACGGGATCATTGGCTTCGACGCCGAAGGCGGCCCGAAGGGCTGCCGCATCCGCTCCCGCGGCATCGATGCCGGGAAGCGCCACTTCGGCAAAGCGATATTGCGGCCCCGGCTGGGCCTCGAGCGTCACCAGCGCCGTGCCCGCCGTGGCGGTGGACCCGACCTCCGTCGTCACCTGCGCATCATAATAACCATAGGCACGGAGCAATTCGGCGAGCAGCACGGCGTCCTCGCGGGCGCGCCGGTCGATCTGCGCGGCATTGGCGGGATCCTTGCGGTTCGCCTCCAGCGTCGAGAGCTGGTTGAATTGGGTGAGCAGCCCTTCGTCGCCAATGCCTGCAAGGCCTTCAAGCCGCACGATATAGGTTCGCTCGGTCGCAGCGTCGGCGATGCTCCTGTCGGGCACGCCGGCAATTGCCCCTCCTTCCGGCGGCCCAGGCCGAGCTTCCTCCTCCGCCGCATCCTCCATGTTCGGCCATTCCACGCCCAGGTCCGGAAGTGGATCGAGCGGGGCGGACGGGTCGAGCGGCTGGTTCAGCTCGTCGAGCGGATCGCGATCCTGCGCGCCGGCGTCATCATGGCAAAGACAAAGGGCGGCGGCAGCCAGGGCGACCACCACAGGCCGCCCCGCAGCGACTTGTAACATCGAACGAATTTAGCCGCCGCGGAACCGCTCCGCCAGCGCATAATCCGGCGGGCCTGAAGCTTGTCGTCCGAGGTGGAAGCGCCACGCCCTGCCAGCGAGGGTGCGAACCAGGCTTCATTGAAGCTTTCTAGTGCACGGTTCCTGTCGGCTCGGCCACGCTCAACATCTCGATCGTCCGCTCCACCTGCCGCCAGTGGCAGAAATGAATGACGTTGCCGAGCGAGCGGCTGCGGCTGGCGCGCTGCGCCGCTTCCGATTGCGCATGCTCGCCGAAGCGGGCGATCAGATCGGTGGCTTCCGCCAGTGCGGCCCGATCAGGCACGTGAACATGGTAGTCCAAGCTTTCCCCGCTTTTTTCTTTTGTCCCTGCCGTCCGATAGCGCCTGCCCCTTTCGAAAAGGCGCATCGGCTTCCTCAACGGAACGTTCACCACATCCGCATGGCACGGCAATGGCTGGCGAAGCGCAGCCGGCGATGCCATGGGAGCGCCATGACCCCGCAATCGAACCGAGGCGCCCGGGCCGGCGGAGCGATCCTGGCCGGCGCCATCCTGGCCGGCGTGATCGTCGGCGCCATCCTCGGCCAGCCGAGCATCGGCTTTCTCGCCGGCACCGGACTCGGCGTGCTGATCGCGCTCCTCATCTGGCTGCGGGACCGGCGGCGTTAGCGCGAGTTTCACTCGGCTTTCGCTCGAAACGCCTACAGACGCCTGCCCACCCAGACCACCCTGCCGACGATTTCGACGTCGGCCGCGTCGCAATCGTCCCAGCTCGGATAAACGGGATTGTCGCTGCGCACGGCGACCCGGCGGGCGGCAGGATTCAAAGCGAGCCGCTTCACCATCAGGGCGCCTTCCATGCGGAGCACGTAGATGCCGTCGCGCAAACGGCTGCCGGCGTCGCCGCGGTCGACGATGATCTCGTCGCCGTCGGAAAGCGTCGGCAGCATCGAATCCCCTTCGACGCGGATCATGGAAAGCTGCTTGGGATCGCCCACCAGCCGGCGAAGCCATTTGGCGTCGAAGGCGAGATGCGATCGCGCGCGCTCGTCCTCCGGCAGCGATCCGGGCCCCGCCGACGCGCCGAGATCATAGCGCGGCACCACCACGGGAGCATCGCCCTCAGCCTCCGGAGCCTCGTCCGGCGCCCCTAGCATCGACTCCGAAACGCCGAAATAACGCGCCAGCAGCCGCCGGTCCGCCTCCGCCAGTTTTCGGGGCGTGCCGCGCTTCACATATTGTTGGATATAGGCCGCGTTGCGCCCGATGAGACGCGACAGGCCGGCATAATCCTCCCTTTTCTCTTCGATCAGCCGCTGCAATGCGGCGCGGGGATCATCCTCGGCCATGGGCGCTGCATAGCGATAGGAATTTTCCTAGACAAGCGGATCCGTGCAGGCGCGCAACGGCGCCGAGGCGATCAGCCGCCGCGTGCCGCCAGACGCTGCAAGTCGTCGATGGCGCTTCGCAGGCGCTGGTCGATCTGGAGCGGCGGTTCGTTATTCTGCTGCGTCTCGCCCGGGCTATCGGCCCAGCTCGGATGTTCCCGGCGGAGCAGGCCAAGCTCCAGCCGCTGCATCAGGTGCGAAATGCTCGTTCGTTCATGCTCCCCGGCCGGTTCGGCGGGAGGAACGGAGTCCCGCACCTCGGGCACGTCCATCGCCTCTTCCAGCTCCGGCTCATCGAGCTGGGCTTCGTGCGAAAAGGAATAGTCCGTCATCGATTGGTCGAGCGCCAGTTCCTCCTCGGCGAACGGCTCTGGCTGTTCCTCCTCGTCGAGCCGTTCGTCGGATGCCTGCTCGGCCTCGGCGACTTGGTCGAGGGGGGTGCCGAGCTCAAGACCGGCGAGGATCGGCCGTCGCGCAGGAGCATCGGGATGGGCATCGGCGCGGCGGAGGCGCGGCAACGGAACTTCAATCTCGATCGGCTGCCGCTGGCGCCTCGGCTCGGGCGGCTTCTGGCCGAGCGCGCGAAGCACCAGCCAGACCAACGCCCAAATGCCGAGAGCCGCCGCGGCGACAGCCACCATCCGGCCGCTCATTCCAAGCGGCGGCTGGGCGGCGGAAAGGATGAGCGGGAGGCCGCTGAGTTCGACTGCCCGGTCGAATTGCCAATTGGGCATGGCAAAGACGATGAAGCCGGCCGCCGTTCCCGCAAACGCCGCCATCGCAAGGTCAAGCGCGGAACCGCTGACTCGTTGAACCTTCTTCGCCATCTACAGAGCCTTGCCGGTCAATCTTTGATAAACCGGAACGTAACGCGAAATATTTGATGACCAGTTACGATCGGTCTCGACGAACCGGCGCGCGACGTCGCGCCGATGCTCCCACTTGCCGCGATTGGCGAACAAAGCGTCGAGCGCGTCCGCCAGTGCCTGCGGGTCTCCCGCCGGGAAAAGGCTGCCGGTAACTCCGTCCTCGATCAGCTCGCGATGACCGCCGACATTGGAGGCGACGACCAGCTTGCGCTGCGCCATCGCTTCGAGCGGCTTGAGCGGCGTCACCAGCTCGGTCAGCCGCATCGCCTTGCGAGGATAAGCGAGCACGTCGACGAGGCTGTAATAGCGATCGACCTCCTGGTGCGGGACCCGGCCGATGAAGTGGATCCGCTCGGCCGCGGGAGAAGCCTGCGCCTGGCGCTTCAGCGCTTCCTCCATCGGCCCGCCGCCGACCAGCAGCAGGTGCGCCTTCGGGCGCTTCTGGAGGAGCAGCGGCAGCGAGGCGATGAGATCGTCGAGCCCCTCATAATCGTAAAAGGAGCCGATGAAGCCGACCACGTCCGCGTCGCCGAGGCCGAGCTTGCCGGCGATAACCAGATCGCGCGCCAGAGGATTGCCGAACAGGCTCATGTCGACGCCGTTCGGCGCCACGACGATTTTTGCCGGATCGATCCCGCGCGTCACCAGATCCTTGCGCAGCCCCTCGCAGATCACCGCGACCGCGTCCGCGTGCCGGGCGGCGTGGGTTTCCAGCATCCTGGTGAGGCGATAGCGCGCGGAACCTTCGCTGCCCGTTCCGTTGCCGACCGCGGCATCTTCCCAAAAGGCGCGGATCTCGTAGACGAGCGGCACCCCCCGGCGCTTCGCGACGCCAAGTGCACCCAAAGCGTTCAGAACGGGCGAATGCACGTGCAGTTGGTCGGGCTTCCAGCTCGTCACCAATGCATCGAGACGTGCCGCCAAAGCCCTGATCTCGCGCCATTCGCGGAGCGGCGAGGGTGCAGCGGGCGGCTGCGGCGTGCGGTGGAAGCAGATGCCGTCCAGCCGCTCGGGGTCCGGCCCTGCGGCGCTGTGCCTGGCGCCGGTGAGGCAGGCGACGTCCCATCCCCGCGCCTGCTGCGCCTTGACGATCGCACGCGTTCGGAAGGTATAGCCGCTATGAAGCGGCAGACTATGGTCGAGCACGTGCAGGATGCGCATGCCCAGGCTTTGCCACGACAAACTTAACGGCCCGTCAACCGGACCCTTCTAAGGCATGCGCATGAGGCGCGGCTCGGGACCGGAACGATGATCGACAATTTCGGATTGGCACTGAGCCATGGCCTGATCATGCTGGCGGCCTGGCGGCTGCTGTGGCGGCCGGATCTCGACGACGACAACGCCGTTCCGCCGCCCGCCGAGGCGACCCGCTGGCGCCGCTGGAAGGACCGCAAGGGTGCGTGATCTCGCCTTTGTCGGCTTTCTCGCGACCCTGCTCGCCTTCGGACTCCGGCGCCCGTTCCTGTTCGTGCTGGCTTATGCCTATGTGGACATCGTCTCGCCGCAGCGGCTTTCCTATTATCTGCTGAACAGCATTCCGGTTTCCATGATCGTGGCGGCGCTCGCCGTCGCCGGATGGGCGGTATCCGAGGATAAAAGACAGCTTCGCGTGCCGTTCCGGCAGTGGCTGATCCTGATCCTGCTCGCCTATGTCGGCTACACGACGGTGCACGCCGATTTCCCCCTGGAAGCCATGGAAAAGTGGAACTGGGTTTCGAAGGCCTTGATCTGGGCCTTCCTGCTGCCGCTTGCCCTGACGACACGCCTCCGCATCGAAGCCTATCTTCTGATGATGATCCTGTCGGCCTCCGCCATCATCATCGTCGGTGGAATCAAGACCGCGGTATCGGGCGGCGGCTACGGCACGCTCGTCATGTTCATCGACAATAATAGCGGGCTGTTCGAAGGCAGCACCATCTCGACGGTCGCCATTGCCATCATCCCCGTCATTCTCTGGCTCGCCAAATACGGAACCGTGTTTCCGCCCGACTGGAGGGTGCGGATCTTCGCGGCGGCGCTCATTTTCGCCTGCCTGCTCATCCCGGTGGGCACGGCTGCGCGCACGGGCGTGATCTGCATCGGTGTCCTTGGAATCCTGATGCTTCGCCACACGAAGCGGCGGCTCATCTACATGATCCTGGTCGGCTTGGCCGGGCTCGCCGTGATCCCGCTGCTCCCCCAAAGCTTCACCAACCGCACGGCCACCATATCCGGATATCAGGCGGACGAATCCGCAAGCACGCGCCTCGCCATCTGGGCATGGACGCTTGAATATGCCCAGGATCACCCGTTCGGCGGCGGCTTCGAGGCCTATCGGCAGAACAAGCTCAAGGTCCAGACCGTCCGGGTACAGAGTGACGGCACGCTTGAACGCGCCGAAACGGCGCAGGTCGAGGATGCCGGCCGTGCCTACCATTCCAGCTATTTCGAGATGCTTGGCGAGCAGGGCTATCCAGGGCTGATCCTGTTCCTACTGATCCATGGCATCGGTCTGTTCCGGATGGAGATATTGCGCCGGCGCTACAAAGGCAGCGAGGAACAGCCGTGGCTGTCGCCGCTGGCGACGGCGCTGCAATCGGCGCACATCATCTATCTGGTCGGATCGCTCTTCATCGGCATCGCCTTCCAGCCCTTCATCTACATGCTGGTCGGTACCCAGATCGGGCTCGACACGCTGATCCGCAAACGCGAGCGGCTGGGGCAGAAGCGGCCCTTCGTAAAGCCGAAGCCCGCCGCGGACACGCCGGCGCTGCAGCCTTCACAAACATGACGGGTGCGGTCCCATCGGATTGCCTTGCCGATCGCCGCCGCCATCCGCCGGAACGAAGCGGCTGCACCGGCTTTTAGAACTTCTCTCAAGAGGTTCCGCCATTGCCCAAGCTTAAGTTCGTCGATGACCAGAAACCCGGAATCACGCGCAGGAAGATGCGGCTCGGCTGGGGCTATTTCACGCCGGATGGGCAGCGAATCACCGAGCGCGAGGAGATCGAGCGGCTGAACAAGATCGGCATGCCGCCCGCTTATGAGCGCTGCTGGTTCTGCCCCCATCCCGACGGGCACCTCCAGGCAATTGGCTATGATGCCAAGGGCCGGAAGCAATATCGCTACCACCCCGATTTCCGAGCCGAAAAGGAAAGCCAGAAATATGAGCGGCTCGCCGCCTTCGGCCGTGCCCTCCCCAAGCTTCGCCAAAAGGTGGAGGAGGACATTACCGGCAAGCCGACCAGTTACGAGGCCGTGCTCGCCGCGATCGTTCGCCTCATCGAGACCACGCACATGCGCGTCGGCAATGAGGAATATGCGAAGGAGAATAAGAGCTTCGGCGCGACGACGCTCCGGAACCGGCACGCGCGGGTGGAACGGGGACAGGTGAAACTCACTTATGCGGGCAAGCACGGCATCAAGCGCACCGTCACCGTTACCGATCGCCACCTCGCCCGGATCGCGAAGCGCACGCAGGATCTGCCGGGCCAGCATCTGTTCGAGTTCATCGACGAGAATGGCGAGGTGCGGCCCGCCACCTCGACCGACGTCAACGCCTATATCAAGGAAGCGATGGGGGACGATTTCACCGCCAAGGATTTCCGCACTTGGGGTGCGAGCGTCATCGCCTTCAGCGAAATGGCCAAACGGCTGAAGGACTCGCGCAGGATCAAGTTGAAGAGCGTGATGGAGCCGGTCGCGGAGGCGCTCGGCAACACTCCGGCGATCAGCCGCAAATCCTATGTCCACCCCGCCCTTATCGAAGCGGCCAATGATGCCGGCGCGATCGGCGAAGGCAAGCTGCCCCGGGCCGGCAAATATCTGAACGCCTACGAACGGGCGTTGATCGATTTCCTGGAGGCGCTGCCGCAGGAACAAGCGAAGCTCGACGCGCGCGCAGAGGACAAGGCCAAGCGGAAAGGCAAGACTAAGGCGGAAGCCGAGGCCGAAGTCGCTGCCGAAGTCACTGGCGAGGTCACTGGCGAGGCGGCCGCCGCCTGACCGCTATTGGTGAGGCGATGTCAGTCGCTATATGCGCCCGATGATCAGCGCCAACGCACCCCGCGCGCCCGAGGCCGCGGAAAATCTGAGCGAGAAGAGCCTCCGCATCGCCGATGAGGCGACGAGTTGGATCAGCGGCAACATCCTCGACATCTTGATCGCCGCTGCAATCGGGCTGGTGATCGCCGGCATCTTCATGGGACTGCGTTCGTTCGGGCACCGACTGATCCGGGACCGGGGCGAAGACGGGATCAATTGGCGCATCGTCGTCGGACGGGTCCTTTCCAAGACGACATTATTCTTCATCATCATGTGCGCCGCCGAGCTCGTCGCCGAGCATGCCGAGACGCCCCCGACCTTGCTGCGCGCGATCAACGTCCTGTTCGTCATCGCCGCCGCCTTCCAGGCGGCGATCTGGGCGCGCGAGCTGATCCTCGGCCTCATCCAGCACAAGGTTGGCGCCGAGGACCCGCACAGCACATTGGGTTCGGCCATCGGCATCATCCGGCTGCTGGTGACCGTGGCGCTCTTCGCCATCGCCATCATTCTGATCCTCGACAATCTCGGCGTGAACGTCACCGGCCTCGTCGCCGGGCTCGGCATCGGCGGTATCGCGATCGGACTGGCTGCGCAGGGCATTTTCAAGGATCTGTTCTCGGCGCTTGCCATCATCTTCGATCGACCGTTCCGCCGCGGCGACACGATCACCTTCGATCAGACCACCGGCACCGTCGAGCAGATCGGCCTCAAGAGCACGCGGATACGATCATTGGGCGGCGAAGAGGTCGTTGTTTCCAACGACAACCTCCTCAACACCAAGATCCAGAATTGGGCGATGCTGCACCGCCGCCGGACGGTGATGGCGCTTCAGCTCGTCTACCAGACGCCGCCCGACCTGCTCGGGCGCCTGCCGGAGGAGATCCAACGCATCGTCCAGGCCCAGCCGCTCGCGACCTTCGACCGCGCGCATGTGGCCGCGTTCAGCCCATCCTCGATCGATATCGAGCTGGTCTTCTTCATCGAGACGGCGGAATATCCGCTGTTCATGCATGCCAAGCAGGAGATCATGCTGGGCATCCTGCGGCGCTTCGACGAGCTCGGCGTCTCATTCGCCTATCCGACGCAGACCACCTTCACGGCGGCGCCGGACGGGACGCTGGTCATGCCCTATCCGCACGTGAAGATGGTCGCGACCGAAGATTGCGGCAGCGATTGAAGGATCCTGAGCTTCAGGCCGCCTCGGCGAATTCGCGCGTCTCGAGCATCCGCTTCCAATTTTCGATGCTGATCGCGTCGAGATATTCGCGCTGCATCTCCTCGGTGAGCACTTCCACCATTTGGCATCCCTCGGCAAAGATTTCGATGACGCCGAAGACCCCGCCGCGCCTGCAATATTGGGCCGGCCAGCCGGCGCGGTCGCAAAGGGCGATCACCTCGTCCATGTCGAGCTTGGTGGCGATGGCCATGTGCGTGGCGTTGTGGCGGCGCGGCGGGACGCGCACGCCGACCGCGCCCTGGGCGCCGGGGCCGGCGTGAATCTCGGTACCGCGCGGATAGACTTCGATCATGGTTCCGCGATCGTCACCCGCCAGCGCCACCCAGGAGCCGGGAGTGACGGGCGGGAAAGGCAGTGCCTCGCCGCCCAGAATGTGCGCGAATATCTCGGCGACCCGGCGGGGATCGTCGGCTTCGATGGAAACGTGAAACATCATGTGCGTAAACCTCTTCAAGAAAGCGGGAGCTCCTTGATGCAGGCACGGCCGGGACGACAGCGGCGATCGACGAAGGATCGCGAAGGCTCGACCGACGCGAGAGCGTCACGATGAACATGCCGGATCAGGCGACGATTTTGATCGTCCTATTGACACATGTGTAAGTGAGGAACAGCTTGGAGCCATGAACGCACCAGCCGCCTTTCAGCAGCGTCTCGACATCTTTCCCGCCGACATCGACCATATGGGCCATGTCAACAATGCCGTGTATCTGAAGTGGGTGCAGGAAGCGGTGGTGAGCTATTGGCAGGCGGTTGCGCCGGCCGAGGCGGTAGCGCGTCACCTTTGGGTGGCCCTCAAGCATGAGATCACCTACCGCCGGCCCGCCTTCCTGGAGGACGAGATCATGGCGACGGTGGTTGCCGAAGGCGTGCAGGGCGCGCGTGCCTTTTTCAGCACGCTCATCAAGCGCGGTGAAGAGGTGCTGGCCGAAGTGAACAGCTCCTGGTGCTGCCTGGACGCCGTGACCCAGCGCCCGGCCCGTCTCGCCCGTGACGTGATCCAGCGCTTCCTGCCGGATTAGACCAAGACCGCTTCGGGTTGCATCAACCCCAGGCGCAAGTCTCTCGACCGTTCGAACAGAGACAGGCTCACGCTTTAGATCCCGACATCCTCCAGCGACAGCAGCGTCGCATTGCCGCCCGAGGAAGTGGTGTCGATCGAGGTCACGCGCTCGGCGCAGAAGCGCGGGAGATAGTGCGGTCCGCCCGCTTTGGGACCAGTGCCGCTGAGGCCCTCGCCGCCGAACGGCTGAGATCCCACGATCGCGCCGATCATCGAACGATTGACGTAAAGGTTGCCGACCTTCGCAATGTCCTCGATTTCCTCGGCCGCTCGGGCAATCCGGCTATGAAGACCCATGGTGAGGCCGAAGCCGGTCGAATTGACCCGCGCCACCGTCTCCGGCAGCCGGCCGGCCTTCCACGTGGTCACGTGCAGCAGCGGCCCGAAATGCTCGTGCCGCACGGCCTCCACCTCGGGCACGCCGATCAAGGTCGGCGGCACGAACAGGCCCTGGTCCGGCACCGGGATCGTCTTGAGCCAGCTATTCTGCTTCGCCTTCCGGTGCGCCATCAGCCGGTCGTAGGCGCCCTGATCGATGACCGGCCCGACATCCGTCGCCGGATCCGACGGATCGCCGACGACGAGCGTGTCCATCGCGCCAGCGAGCATTTCGAGCGTCCGCTCCGCAATCTCCTCCTGCAGAAGGAGGACTCGCAATGCCGAGCAGCGCTGCCCCGCCGAACGAAAGGAGGAGGTGACGACGTCCGCCACCACTTGCTCGGGCAGCGCCGTCGAATCGACGATCATGGCATTGATGCCGCCCGTTTCGGCGATCAGCGGAATGATCGGACGCTCGTCATCCTCGAGCAGCGTCCGCGCGATTCGCTTGGCGGTGGCGGTGGAGCCGGTAAAGGCAACGCCCGCGATACGGACGTCTTCCATCAGCGCCTGGCCGACTGGGGGTCCGCCGACCGCCAGCACCAATGCGTCGTCGGGAATGCCCGCGCTGTGGGCCAGCCCCACCGCATAAGCGGCGATCGCCGGCGTTTGCGGCGCGGGTTTGGCGACAACGCTGTTGCCGGCGACGAGCGCGGCGGTGACCTGGCCCAGGAAAATGGCCAGCGGGAAGTTCCACGGGGCGATGCAGACCCAGACGCCCCGCCCTTCCATGCGCATGATGTTGCGTTCCCCGGTCGGGCCTGGCAGCTCGACCGGCTGCAAGCCCGCCCGCGCCTGCGCGGCATAATAACGGCAGAAATCGACCGCCTCGCGCACCTCGCCCAGTGCGTCCGGGATGGTCTTGCGCGCTTCCTGCACCGCGATCGCCATCAACGTGTCGCGCTCGCGCTCAAGGAGGTCGGCGAGCCGGTCGAGGCAGGCCGCGCGATCGTCCACCGAACGCATCGACCAAGAGGGGAAGGCACCCAGCGCCCGTTCCACGGCGGCGGCGGCGAGGCGCTTATCCGGGTCCGGCGCCTGGCGGGGACGAGTCACATTGGCCGCCCCGTCCGCCGCCGGTGAGCGGTCCTGGGTGCCGCCGCCAAAGGCGAGCGGCGCCTGAACGAGCCTTGCCACGCGCTCGAGCTCCTGCCGGTCGTTGAGGTCGATCCCTTCGCTGTTCCTCCGCTCCGGCGCGAACAGATTTTCGGGGAGCGGGATCGAGGGATGGCGCGTCCCGCCCACCGCAGCGATCTTCGCTACGGGATCGGCGAGGATCTCGGCATCGGTCATCCGCTCGTCGGCAAGTTGGTGGACGAAACTGGAATTGGCGCCATTCTCGAGCAGCCGCCGCACCAGATAGGCGAGCAGATCGCGATGCCCGCCAACCGGTGCATAGATCCGGGTATGGTAGCCCTGCTCGCGTACGAGCGTCTCATAGAGCCCCTCGCCCATGCCGTGCAGCCGCTGGAACTCGAAGTCGCGGCTGTCGCCCGCCCACTCCAGGATGGTCGCGACGGTGAGCGCATTGTGCGTGGCGAAAGCCGGATAGATGTTCTTCGCCTGCAGCATGTCCCTGGCGCAGGCGAGGTAGGAGACGTCGGTCGCGGCCTTGCGCGTGAACAAGGGATAATCGGAAAGCCCCTGCTCCTGCGTATGCTTGATTTCGCTGTCCCAATAGGCGCCCTTCACAAGCCGCACCGCAATGCGGCGGCCGGTGGCTTGGCCGATCGCATCCGCCCATTCGAGCGTCGGCCGGCACCGTTTGCCATAAGCCTGCACGGCCATGCCCAGGCCATTCCAATCTTTGAGGGACGGCAGCCCGGCGACGGTTCCGATGATGTCGAGGCTCATGTCGAGCCGTTCGCTTTCCTCGGCGTCGATCGTGAAGGCGATGCCGTAGCGCTTTGCCAGCGTCGCAAGGGCCTCGACCTGTTCGGCGAGCGCCGGCACGCAGCGTTCATATTGCGCGACCTCGTAGCGCGGGTGGAGCGCCGAAAGCTTCACCGAGATCGAGTGCCCCTCCTTCGCCGCCTTGCCGACGGCGTGGATGGCATCTTCATAGGCGCGGTAATAACGCTCGGCGTCGGGGAACGTCCGGGCCGCCTCCCCCAGCATGTCGAAGCTGGCCGTGAAGCCGCGATTCTCCCGCTTCCTCATCCGGCCGATCGCCTCGTCGATGGTGCGGCCCATCACGAAGATCTCGCCCATCATCCGCATCGCCGCACCCACGGCCTGCCGGACGAACGGCTCGCCTGCCCGCGCCATCAGCCGCTTGAGCGCGCTCGCCTGCTCGGTGTCGCTGACGAGGGCGCGGCCGATCACCAGGCCCCAGGTGGCGCTGTTCACCAGCGTCGAATGCGACTTGCCGGCATGAGCCTTCCAATCGGCATTGCCGAGCTTGTCGGCGATCAGTTGATCGGCGGTCTCGGGATCGGGCACGCGCAGGAACGCCTCGGCGAGCGACAGCAGGGCAATGCCTTCGGACGTGTTGAGGCGGTATTCCTGCAGGAACTGGTTCACCCATCCGGAGGATTGGGCGGCGCGCAACTCGGCCAGCATGCCGAGTGCGCGATGCTCGACGCGGCGCCGTTCGTCCGGATCGAGCGCCGCTCGCTTGAGCAGCGGCGCGATCACTTCAGGCTCGGGCGCACGGTGAAGGCGGGCGATGTCGGCGCGGATCGGGGAGAGGCTTTCCATCGGAACGAAATAGCCCGAATCCCGCCGAATTTCTCTCGGGAAACACGCAAGTTCATGGCAAGGTGCCGCAGCATCTCCGGCAGATAGGCAAGAGAGAGGAATTATCTTCGATGGACGCAGCCGACCGCAAGATCTTGCGGATCCTTCAAGAGGACGGACGGATCACCAATCAGGAGCTCGCCTCCCGCTGCGCCATGTCCCCGTCCGCCTGCCTCGAGCGCATGCGCCGGCTCAAGGAGCGCGGTTACATCATGAGCTATACGGCGCTCCTCGACCCCGCGCTGCTCGATCATAAATTTCTCGTCTTCGTCGAAGTGGTGCTGGAACGGACCACGGGCGATGTGTTCCGAAAGTTCAGCGAAGCGGTGGCACAGCGCCCGGAGATATTGGAATGTCACATGGTCGCAGGCGGCTTCGATTATCTCCTGAAGCTCCGCACGGCCGACATGTCCGCCTATCGGCAGTTCCTGCAGAATGTGCTCGCCGAGATCCCGGGCGTGCGGGAAACCCGCACTTATGCAGTGATGGAGGAAGTGAAGAGCACGACCGCCCTTCCGATCTGATTCGTGCGGAAATCGGCCATGGCGCCAGATCGGGCGCCGGTCCGCGCGCGCCCTCGTCCCGCCTGCCGTAGCGTCCGAAGCCGGCCCTGGCCGAAGGGTTTGAGTCTGGTTGGAACCCGCGTAAGCACAGCCCGGCGGGCGGTCCCGCGACAGGACAGGGGTGCGAATGCCGATTGCCAGTCTCGAGGAGATCAGGGCGAAGGTCGGTACCGAGATCGGGGTATCGCCCTGGATCGAGATCCGTCAGCAGGACATCGATACCTTTGCCGACGTGACCGGCGACCACCAATTCATCCATGTCGATCCCGAGGCTGCGGCGAAGACGCCCTTTGGGGGCACGGTCGCCCATGGTTTCCTGACGCTTTCGCTGCTCAGCCAGATGGCGGCTTCGGTGATGCTCGCACCGGAGACGATGAAGATGGCCGTCAATTACGGCTTCGACAAAGTCCGCTTCCTCGCTCCCGTCCGCTCGGGCAAGCGGGTCCGTGGCCGCTTCACGCTGGCAAGCACCGCGGAGAAGCGACCCGGCCAGTGGCAGTTGGTGCACAACGTCTCCGTTGAAATCGACGGCGAAGAGAAGCCCGCCCTTACCGCCGACTGGATCGGCCTTATCTTCATCTGAACGTAAAGGAGCCCAAGCCATGGCCACTCGCGACGCCGTCATCGTTTCCACCGCCCGCACGCCCATCGGCCGTGCCTATCGCGGCGCGTTCAACGCCACGCCTTCCCCCACCCTCGCGGCCCACGCGATCCGCGCCGCCGTCGAGCGCTCCGGCGTCGCTCCTGAAGAAATCGAGGATTGCGTGATCGGCGCCGCCTTGCAGCAGGGCGTTCAAACGACGATCGGCCGCACCGCCGCGCTTCGCGCCGGTCTCCCGGTAACGGTCGCCGGCATGTCGATCGACCGCCAGTGCGCCTCCGGCCTGATGGCGATCGCGACCGCGGCCAAGCAAGTGATCGTCGACCGCATGGACGTCTGCGTGGCCGGCGGCGTCGAGAGCATCAGCCTCGTCCAGACGCCGGAAATGCGGCTCGGGCCGGATCCCGAGCTGCTCTCGATGCACAACGGCGTCTACATGCCGATGATCAACACCGCCGAAGTCGTCGGCAAGCGTTATTCGGTGAGTCGCGAACGGCAGGATGCTTATGCGCTCCGCTCGCAGCAGCTGACCGCCAAGGGGCAGGCCGAGGGCAAGTTCGACGACGAGATCATCTCCGTCACCGCGAAGATGGCGGTGAAGGACAAGGCGACGGGCGAGACCTCCATGAAGGAGGTTACCCTCGCCAAGGACGAAGGCAATCGGCCGGAAACGACGCTGGAAGGCCTTGCCGCCCTGCAGCCGGTCTTGGGCGCCGAGGCGATGATCACGGCCGGCAACGCTAGCCAGCTTTCGGACGGCGCCTCCGCCTGCGTGGTCATGGAGGCCGGAATGGCTGCCGAGCGCGGGCTGAGGCCGCTCGGCCGCTATGTCGGGATGGCCGTCGCCGGGACCGAGCCCGATGAAATGGGTATCGGCCCGGTCTTTGCGGTGCCGAAGCTTCTGAAGCGCTTCGGCCTGGAGGTCGCGGACATCGACCTTTGGGAGCTCAACGAGGCTTTTGCCGTCCAGGTGCTGTATTGCCAGGACCAGCTCGGCATCCCCGACGACAAGATGAACGTCAATGGCGGCTCGATCTCGATCGGCCATCCTTATGGCATGTCGGGCGCGCGCATGACCGGTCATGCCCTTATCGAAGGCCGCCGTCGTGGGGCCAGATGGGTCGTCGTCACCATGTGCGTCGGCGGCGGGATGGGCGCGGCCGGTCTGTTCGAGGTGCTTTAAGAGAGGCTTGCGTTCGGACTGGGTGGGCGTGGGAGAGCCGATTACCCGGCTCGCGTTCACCCGGTCGTCGACGGCTGACAGCGGAGATTGCTGAATATGTTCTGGTGCGAGGCCAGCAGCCGATCCGTCGTCGCCGGATCCGGAACCGTGGACCACTGATCTTCCTCATAGGTTCCGCCAAGGATGATGCCGTCCGTCCGCGGAAACATATATCCGCTCGCCCCGCCGAACGCGTAATCGATTTCCGGCTGGGGCAGCAAAACAACCAACTGGCCGCGGATCGGCCGCAGATCCTGGTCTCCGAACAGCGTCCGCGCACCAAGCCCCGTGCAGTTGAAGACGAGAGGTTCAGGAAGCATCGCCACTTCGCTTCGAGACGCGAAGTTCCTCACGACGATCTCGCCGCCAGCAAGCTGGATGTCGCGCATCATCTGCCGAAGGAAGCGATGAGGCTCGATGAACATCACCTTGTACTGCCGCGCCCATTCGAAGGGGAAAGGATGCTCATCTGGACCGAGGATCCTCAGATCAGGCTTGGTGCGGTTGATGTCCCTTGCCGCCACGGACGGTGAGCTTGGTCCCGGGGATGAGCTCTCGAAGAAATGAGTGAGCCACCGAATGCCATAATCCTCGCCAGCCATGATCTGAAAGCGACGGTAGGAATAGTCCACCGCCGCATCATTCTGGATCCGCCATTCGGGCGTGACCGCCGAACCGTCGTAATAAGAGGAGGCAAGCCACTGGCCGCCGGCGATGTTGGACGTCGTTTCCGGCGGCAGCTTGTCGGCGTAGACGGTGACCGGAAAGCCCGCCTCCTGGACGAGCCGGGCGGTCGTGAGGCCGATCACCCCGGCGCCCAGCACCGCGGCGGGGCCCTGGTGACCTTGAAGTCCGAGCTGCGCCGCCAGCTTCGACGTGCCCCAGCTCAAGGTGATACCAGCCCCGCCATGACCGTAATTATGCACGAGCCTCTTCGCCCCGAGCGCTTCCGCTCGCACCACGAATCCCCCATCCCGATAAGGGCGCAGCCCCACGATTTCCCGGATGACCCGGTCACGCGACACCTTTACGGGCGCGAGACACAAGCTTGGCCGTGCGCGAACCGACGAAGCGGTGCCAATAGCGCTCTTGGTGCAGGCGCCAAGCGCAAGACCGGCGGCGCCGAGCGTGGCCGACCCGATCCGCCGCCGTCCGATCCCTGAACGCGCTGCGCGCAAGTCACATGAAGATGGTTGCATGGGATTGCCCCCGAAGATGGTAAGCCGATGGTAACGCGCCGGGCGCCACCTGCGCCTGTTCCTGAATGATTTGTTTGTTGCAGCACTCGAATGTCCAGGCTCTTTGCGCCAACCGCCACTCTTATTCCGTGGCATTTGGGAGGTTTCGGGATTGCTCAAAAGAAGCGCACTGGTTTCGATGGCGCGCCGGCTCCGTGTCGATGCCCACGCGGCCTGGTTGGCCGCGCGCGATCCGCGCACGCCGTGGCACGCCCGGATCTTCGGGCTCTTCATCGCCGCTTATGCACTCTCGCCGCTCGACCTCATTCCGGACTTCATTCCAGTGCTGGGCCTTATCGACGACGCGGTTCTGATCCCGCTCGGCATCTGGCTTTTCGTGAAGATGGTGCCGCCGGCCCTGTTCGAGGAGCATCGCGCCACGGCGGCGGAAGCGGCGGAGCGGCCGGGCTCGGCCTGGGGCGCGGCGATCGTGGTGACGCTGTGGATCCTCGCCGCCCTGCTGATCGCGCGGCTGCTCGGCTTCGATTTCGATTGAAGCAACCGCTGGACGCTTACCTCGTTATCCCTTCGAAACGAGGGAGTGACAAATGCCCGTATCCAGCCTCACGCTCGTCGAGCGGATCGCCCGCGTGCTCGCCGCCCGTGCGCTCAGCATCAATGCCGATGGCGACGATCCTTCGGCAGGGCCTAACGTCGACGAGGAATGGCACGAGCATGTCGACGACGCGCTCTCCATCCTCCGCACCATGCGTGAACCCGACCGGGTGATGGCGGCCGCCGGCGACGCCGACATGTGGGAGCGGATGGTTGAAGCCGCGCTCAACGTGGAACGCGCCGTCGGCAGTGCCTGATCGAGATCAAGCGGCGAGCTGAAGCGGGCGCAGGCGAAGCTGCGGGTGCACCGCCACGGCGGACGAATTTTCGACCCTGTGCATCTGCATCGCAAAGGTTTGCGCCAGCTGTTCATAGCAGCGGCGCGCTTCAGGCGAGGTCGCCGCCCGGGCGGCTCGCAGCGCTTCGATCATCGAGCGGGTGTAGAAGTCCAGATCCGTTTCCATGTTTGTCCTCGTTCGATAGTTCCCCTGTACGAGGCGTGAGGTAACAAGGCGGCTGCGGAACGGAGAGGTTGTTCGACGGCGGCGCGGCCAGAGTCGACGAACGGCCGATCCGGTCGACCAAAACGGCGGGTGGCGGGATCAAAGCGGCTTCAAACTTCGAAGGCGCCACGGCGTGCAGCGATACGAGGGCCGCTGAGGAAGCTTCGCAGGATATATTATAAGCGAAAGGCCGCCCCTTCTCGGGGCGGCCTTTCCATTGTCAGCCTGTTGCGGCTTCTAAGTTAAGCGAGAACCCCCGCGGAGGCTGCGCTCACCAGATTGGCCGCGAACGGCATATGACAATGAGACATCAGACCACCTCCTTTCAGTTGTTGAACAGTAAAGGAAAGATGGTGAGGGTGCACCAAGTGTCAAGAGTATCAACCACTTAGCTGCGACGCGTCGACCATATTAGGAGCCGCCCGATGAGCGACCATCCGCCGCGGCTCTGGCCGCTCCGGGCGGATCTGTTGGGCAGGACCATGTTCTTCTCCGTCTCGGCAAGGACGGACGAAGACTAAGCGACGGCCATGTCGCGGGAATGACCTGCGCATGACAAGTCGATGAAATCGAGGCGCCGATGCGCTCCGATCAGCCGTCGTGGCTGATGATCCACTTCTCCACGACCGGCGCGATCCGCTCGCGCCATTTGCTGCCGTTGAAGATGCCGTAATGCCCGACGCCCATCGCCAGATGATATTGCTTCATCTCTTCGGGCAGCGAGGCCGAGATAGTAAGCGCCGCCTTGGTCTGCCCGATCCCCGAAATATCGTCGCGCTCGCCCTCGATGGCGAGGATCGCGACATCGGTGATGGCCGCGGGATCGACGCGGCGGCCGCGGTGCATCATCTCGCCTTTGGGAAGCAGGTGGCGCTGGAAAACGACATCCACGGTCTGAAGATAGAATTCCTCAGTCATGTCGCAGACCGCGCGATATTCGTCGTAAAAGTCCTTGGTCGCCTCTGCGCTTTCCCCGTCGCCCGCAACGAGATGCTTGAACATCTCCCAATGGCTGGTGAGGTGATTGCCGAGATTCATGGTCATGAAGCCGGCAAGTTGCAGGAAGCCCGGATAGACCGCGCGGCCCGCGCCGGGATAGGAATAGGGCACCGTCGCGATCACGTTGCGCTGGAACCAGCTATGGGGGCGCTGGGTAGCGAGCGTGTTGACGGCCGTCGGCGCTTCACGGGTGTCGATCGGCCCGCCCATCATCGTCAGGGTCTTCGGCCGAGCCGGGTTCCTGTCCGCGGACATGACCGCTGCGGCGGCATAGCAGGGCACGGAAGGCTGGCAGACCGCCAGCATATGCGCGCCGGGGCCGATATGCTCCAGATAGGCGATGATATAATCGATATAATCGTCGAGATCGAACTTGCCGTCCGACAGCGGCACCAGCTTCGCATCCCGCCAGTCGGTGATGTAGACGTCGTGGCCGGGCAGCATCCGTTCCACCGTGCCGCGCAGCAAGGTGGCGTAATGGCCCGACATGGGCGCAACGATCAGGAGGCGCGGACCACCCTCGATGCCTTCACGCCGGAACCGCTTGAGCTGCCCGAAAGGCTTGCGGAGCACGATCTCTTCCTGAATTGGAACAGTCTTGCCTTTGACGATCGTCGTCTCGAGCCCGAAGGCAGGCTTGCCGCGCGGCGCCGAGGCGTGGGCGAAAACGTCCAGCGCCGATCCAACGATCGGCCCCATCTGGCTGTAAGAGAATGGATTTGCTGGATTTTGCATCCAGCCGGCTCCGATATTGGCGAGGGTGCTGGCACCGGCGAGCAGCGAACGCTGCATTTCATACGCGTCGTATAACATCTATTCTCCAAGATGGCGTAACACGGGGTAGCGTCAAGCATTCATTTCGGGGCGAATAACCGATCGATCGGAGGAAAGGTCCCTCCGGCGCGGGATTGAGCGGCAGAAGCCGCGCTGCTAGGCCCCATCGATGGCGCGCGGCGAAGAACCAAAGACTGGCAGGAAAATCGGCAACCTGTCGATGATCTGGCGCTTTGCCATCCGCTACCCCGGCCGCATCGCGGGCGCCGCCGTGGCGCTGCTGGTGGCGGCGGGGGCGACGCTGGCCATCCCCAACAGCTTTCGGCTGATCATCGACAAGGGTTTTGCCGCGATGGGCGGCGATATCGGCCGCTGGTTCCAATATCTGCTGATAGTGGTGATCGTCATGGCGATCGCCACCGCTTTTCGCTTCTATTTCGTCTCCTGGCTGGGCGAGCGCGTGGTCGCCGACGTTCGCAATGCCGTGCAGCGAAACCTCCTGCGCCTCCCCCCGAGCTTCTTCGAAGAAAACCGACCGTCCGAGATCGCCTCCCGCCTCACGGCCGACACGACGATCATTGAGCAGGTGGTCGGCACCACCGTCTCGGTCGCGCTGCGTAACATCGTGATGGGCGCGGGCGGTGTGATCTATTTGTTCGCCCTGGCGCCAAAGCTCGCCGGAATGCTTCTGATCGGCATCCCCGTCATCATCCTGCCGATCGTTTTCCTGGGCCGGCGGCTCGAAAAACTGTCGCGCAGCAGCCAGGACCGGATCGCGGACGTCGGCGCCATGGTCGACGAAGTGCTGGGGGCGATGAAGATCGTTCAGTCCTTCAACCAGCAGGAGCGCGAGGCAGATCGCTTCCAGGCCGCGGTAGAAAGTGTCTTCGGCACGGCGCGGCGGCGCATCCTCCTTCGCGCCGTCATGACGGCAATGGTAATCGCGCTCATCTTCGGGGCCATCACGCTCATCATGTGGCAAGGCGCCCTCGACGTTCAGGCGGGACGGCTGAGCGGCGGCACGATCGCTGCCTTCGTGCTGACCGGCGGCTTGGTCGCGGGTGCCTTCGGTGCGCTGACCGAGGTTTACGGCGATCTGCTGCGCGGCGCAGGGGCCGCCGGCCGGCTCGCCGAGCTCATGTCGCAGGAGCCGGAAATCAAAGCGCCGGCGCAACCTAAGCCGCTCCCCATCCCGCCGCGCGGCGCCCTGGAATTCGACCAGGTCCAGTTCCGCTATCCCACCCGCAAAGAGGTGAGCGCGCTGGAGGATTTCTCGCTGGCGGTACGCCCGGGCGAGACGCTCGCCGTCGTCGGTCCGTCCGGGGCCGGAAAATCCACGTTATTTCAGCTCGCCCAACGTTTTTACGACCCGGAAGCAGGCGTCATCCGCCTCGACGGCGTCGCTCTTACCGAAGCCGATCCGGCCGATATCCGCGAACGCATCGCCGTGGTGCCGCAGGAGACGGTGATCTTCGCCGCTTCCGCGCGCGACAATCTGCGATACGGCAATTGGAACGCGGACGATGCTCAACTTTGGGCCGCCGCCGAGGCCGCCAATGCCGCCGAGTTCCTGAACAAGCTCCCGGACGGGCTCGACACTTTCATGGGCGAAGGCGGGGCGCGGCTGTCCGGCGGCCAGCGCCAGCGGATCGCCATCGCGCGCGCCATCCTTCGCGACGCCCCCCTTCTCCTGCTCGACGAGGCGACGTCCGCTTTGGATGCGGAATCGGAGCGGCTTGTCCAGGCTTCGATCGAGCGGCTCGTGGAAGGTCGCACGACCATGGTGATCGCCCACCGCCTCGCCACCGTCCGCTCCGCCGACCGGATCATCGTCATGGACGGGGGCCGTATCGTCGAGGAAGGCACTCATGATAGCTTGAATGCCCGCGGCGGCCTCTACGCCCGCCTGGCGCGCCTTCAGTTCGAGGGTCTCGCCGCCTAGCACCCCCCAGTCGCATGGGCTATGCTTCAGCCGAGGTGGCGCTCCAGCACGATCGAGGTCGAGACCGAGGCGACGCCATTTACCGCCGCGATCGCCGCGCGGCTGCCCTCGATGTCGGCGATCGCGTCGGCATCGACCCGCAAGATGAGGTCTACCGGCCCCGTCAGCGAGTGGATCAGCCCCACGCACGGGATCTGCTTCAGCTTCGGCACCACCTGGGCACAGCGATAACCGGCCTCGAAGGTCACCATCAGATAAGCGGACTGACGCGCGCCCGCCGCTGAACCTTCAGCCAAGGTGAAGCCGGAGATCACGCCCGAGGCCTGCAGCTTCGCCAAGCGATCCTGCGTGGCGCTGCGCGAGAGATTGAGATCGCGCGCAAGCGCCACGATCGAGCGGCGCGCGTCGCGGCGCAGGAGCGTGAGCAGCAGCTTGTCCTTGTCGTCCATCAATTCGGGTCCGGAGTCGGCCGGCAGTCTGCCGGCCGTTCCGGCATCATGCCGAATGAAACCGGCAGAAGAAACGGCCATCCGCCTCTCCAATTCCCGGATCAGGAGGCAAAAAGGATGAACATCGATCTCGACGGGGCCGTACTGCTGCCGATCGACATGCAGCGCGCGTTCGACGACGCCTCCTGGCCCCGCAGATGGAACGGGCAAGTCGATGCGAACGGCCTTGCCCTCCTCGCCGCGTGGCGCGCGGCCGGGCGGTCGATCATCCACGTGCGACATGATTCCGTCACGCCCGGCTCCACACTCGCGCCCGGCACGGCCGGCAATGAATTCCGCCCGGGTTACGGGCCTTCAGGAGGCGAGGATATGCTGTCGAAGAGCGTCAACTCGGCGTTCATCGGAACCGACCTCGACCTCCGTCTGAAGCGCCTGAAGGCGAAGCACGTGGTCGTGTTCGGCATCTCCACCGACATTTGCGTTTCCACCACCATCCGCACCGGCGCCAATTTCGGCTGGGACATGATCCTGGTGCCCGACGCCTGCGACTGCTTCGACTTGCCGGACGGAAACGGCGGCACGATCCGCGCGGAGGACGTGCACGCCGCACATGTGGCGACGCTCGCCTACGAATTCTGCCGAACGGTGAAAATCGGGGAGCTGACCGTCCTTAGCGCCGCCGCCTGACCGGAAAGCCGCCGCGGACGGCTCCCGACGAGCATATCATGTCCACGTTCCGAGCCAACGCAGCCCGAGCGGATGGCTCGGAATAAAGGCCACTTTCCTGGGTCAAAGGCCCACTACGCCGCCATCGTCCTTGGTGATAACCACCGTAGCCGAACGCGGGCGTGAGCCGGGCGCGGGCCCGCTCTGGCTGGCAGGCCAGTTGCTGGTTGGGGCGGCGGGAGTTCCTTCCTCGCCAGGATGCTGGACGTTGATGAAGAGCGAACGCCCGTCGGGCGTCGAATCGATGCCGGTGATCTCGCATTCCTTGGGGCCGGTGAGGAAGCGGCGGACCGTGGCGGATGTCGCCGCCGCGCCGACGATCGTCGCCTGCATGCCGGTGCGTGTGCCATCGAAATTGGTGACGGTTCGGGCTCCTCCGTCGCCCGTCGTACCGGGCATGGCGGCGAGCAGTTGGTTATTGGTCTGATCGGTAAAGGCGCCGTCGTCGGTTTCGATCCAGAGCACGGGCTTAACCAAACCCGACGGGTTGGTCGGGCGAGCGAACCAGAGGCCGTCCGGACTTGAAAAATCGTTTTCGGGCGTGAGGCTGGAGATATTGACGTTCTGCGGGTCGAGATCGGCTCCGGCCCCGAACAAATAGATGTCCCACCGGAACGTCGTCGCCTCCGAACTGTCGCCGGTCTCGCGGAGCCTCAATATGTGGCCATTGGCATTACCCGTCGTCCGCCCGATTGGGCTTTGCGGGTCCCGCGTGGTGTCGCCGAACGGTGCCTTTGGATCGACATAGGCCCGCGGGTTAGCAGCGTCGGTCGTTGCCGCGGTCCGCTGCGAATTATTGGTGAGAGTGATGTACATCTCACCGGTCTGCGGATGAACCGCCGTCCATTCCGGCCGGTCCATTCGCGTCGCACCGAGCGCATCGGCGGCAAGACGGGTATGGATTAGCACGTCGCCTTGATCCTGGAACGGGAAAGCGTTGGCGGGCGTGAGCGGCCCTTGGCCGAAGATGAGCGGCAGCCAGGCGCCGCTGCCGTCCGCGTTGAACTTCGCCACGTAAAGCGTTCCATTGTCGAGATATTTGTCGCCGAGGGCGAGACGGTCCGCGGCCTGCGCATCCGCTGCCGCCCAGGGCGTGTTCGAGACGAACTTGTAAATATATTCACCGCGGGAATCGTCGCCCATATAGAAAGCCGGGCGGCGACCGGCGACGAAATTACTCGGCCAGGCACCTTCATGGCCCATCCGCCCGAGCGCGGTTCGCTTTCGCGGCGCCTTGCTCGGGTCATAAGGATCAAGTTCAACGACCCATCCGAACTGATTGGGTTCGTTTCGGAAATCGCCGGTGGGTCCGGGCGCGGCCGGATCGACTTGAGCATCCCAGCGCCGGTAGAGCGTGCTGGATTGATCCGCCGGCTGCACGGTCGCCCAGCCGTAGTTGCCGGTCGGGCTCGTCACACCGTAGCGCGCCAAGGCGGCCACTTCGCGCGCACTCCGCCGCGGATTGTCGGCCGCGGGCGGGCGGCGGAAATAGCCCGCCCAATTTTCCTCGCACGTAAGGTTGGTGCCCCAGGCAGTGACGCCATTGGCGCAATTGTTGATCGTACCGCGGCCCTGCGTACCGTCGGACGAAAACAGGGTGTGCAGCTGTGCGTTGCCCCGCGCAGGGCCATTGATCGCCATCGGCGTGATGGGCGTGATGCGGCGGTTCAAGGTGGAGGATTGATTGTAACTCCAGCTACCGGCCGAGCTTCGACTGATCTCGACGACGCTGAGCCCGTGCGCTTCCATCTCCTTCAAGGCCTCGGCCTCTGGACGCGATTGTCCGCTGGCGGTTCCGGTGGGACCGTTCGGGTGAAGATAGGCCTGGGTGATGTTCTCGTGGTTCATCACCAGCAGCCCGCGGCTGCTGTTAGCGTCGTTGCGCCCGGTTCCGGTCGCCTCGAGGCCATAATAATAAAGCGCATCATGATGGTCGCCGGCGCGGCCGGCGAAGTTCGCGTCGGTTCCGTTATTGGCGTAGGAAGAGACGCCGGCCTGGATCGGATCGCCCAAGCGGTAGAGGATCGATGCCGTATAGCCGGCAGGCACCGTCACGATGTCGTTGAGGTTCTTGGGCACCGCCTGGAAATCGAGCCGCGCCACGTCGACATTGATCGTGGTGTCGGCAGATTTCGAACCCGCATCGGCCGCGCTCGCGGTAAAACGAAACACCAGCGGCGTCGGGGCAGACACGCTTGGAGCGACGAAGCTCGCTTGGCTGGTGCCGGCGTTGATGAGCGTGACAGCGGGCCCCGACACCTGCGTCCAGGCGCCCGTAATGTCCTGAGCGCTGCCGCCGGCCTGGCCGTTCAGAGTAACGATCTTCCCGGCGGCCGATTGCCCGTTGGAGCCGGCAGCGACGACCAAAGTATTGCCGCCCACGGGCGAATCATCGTCGCCGCCGCAGGCCGCGAGCAGGCTCGACCCCATGAAGGCGGAAGTCGCCGCCAGCAAGCCGCTCAGCGTCTGCCGCCGTGAATAGCGTTCCTCGATGAGGCCCTGGAGCGTCGGATTGCCGGAACGATTGGTGTCGACGTCGCCGTCGGAATAGCCACAGGACGCCGCAGGATTGTCCATTTGATCCCCCTCGAGATTCGGAAGCGCGAATCCGCTCCTCGGGGCGTGATGGAGGATGGATGTGGCGGGCAGCCGTCGCTTTGGAGGCAGCTATTTTGCGGGCTCGTGACTCTTTGAAGACAGCGGCGGCATTGCGGTCACGCGCAGCCCGCCTTGGCTCCGCCGCTCCTCCCGTATCGGGCCCGAAAGTCGTCGGCGAAGGATTTGAGCGTCCCCGCCTCGATCGCGCCGCGGAGCCTGGCCATCAGTTGCTGGTAGAAAGCGATGTTGTGCTCCGTCATCAGCATCGCGCCGAGGATTTCGCCGGAGCGAATGAGATGGTGGAGATAGGCCCGGCTCCAGGTGGCGCAGACGGGACAGCCGCATGATGCGTCGAGCGGTCCCTGGTCCTCGGCGAATCTGGCGTTCTTGAGGTTGATCGGGCCTGCGGCCGTGAAGGCCTGGCCGGTGCGCCCGGAGCGGGTCGGAAGTACGCAGTCGAACATATCGATGCCGCGCTCGACCGCGCCGACGATATCGTCCGGCTTGCCGACGCCCATCAGATATCGCGGCCGATCCGGCGGCAGCATGGGCGCGGCGAAATCGAGGACGCGGAACATCTCGGCCTGGCCCTCCCCCACGGCCAGCCCGCCGACCGCATAGCCGTCGAAGCCGATATCAATCAATTTTTCGGCGGAGCTACGTCTGAGGTCCTCGTCGAGCGCGCCCTGCTGGATGCCGAATTGCGCCGCCGCCTCGGCATGCGGTCCGCCGCCGAGGAACGCGTCGCGCGACCGGGCCGCCCATCGCATCGACCGTTCCATTGCGGCCGCCTGTTCATCGAGCGTCGATGTCGTCGGCACCAGCTCGTCGAAAGCCATGACGATATCCGAGCCGAGCAGCCGCTGGATTTCGGTGGACCGCTCGGGCGTGATGAGATGACGCGTGCCATCGAGGTGGGAGGCGAACGCCACCCCCTCTTCGCTGCGCTTGGTCAGCTCCGACAGGCTCATCACCTGGTAGCCGCCACTGTCGGTGAGGATCGGGCGCTCCCAGCCCATGAAGCGGTGCAGCCCGCCGAGCCGAGCCACGCGCTCCGCCCCCGGCCGCAGCATCAGATGATAGGTGTTGCCCAGGATGATGTCGGCGCCGGCGCTGCGGACGTCGGCCGGCTTCATCGCCTTCACCGTCGCCGCGGTGCCAACGGGCATGAAAGCGGGCGTGCGGATGTCGCCGCGCTTCATCGAAATGAGGCCGGTGCGGGCCGCGCCGTCGATAGCGGAAATAGCGAAGGAAAAGCACGGGCGTTCGGACACGCGGCGGACTTAACGTGTCACCCTTCCAGCGCAAGCTCCCAGGTCTCGCCTTGCTCGGGGCGGCCGAATTCGTGGTGCACCTCGGAAGAGACGATGCGGAAGCCCTGCGCCTGGTAGATGCGGCGGGCGCTCCCGAGCACGCTGTGCGTCCAAAGCCGCACCTTCGAATAACCCGCCTCCCGGGCGAAGCGGACACATTCCGCGACAAGCGCGCCGCCGATCCCGAGGCCGCGTGCCCATGGCTCCACATGAAGCAGCCGGAGCTGCCCGACGCCCTCGCCGGCATCCACCAGCATTACCGATCCCGCCAGGCTACCAGCGCGCTCGGCAACCCAGCATTGCTCCCGGCCCGGCTTGAAATCGCGCAGGAATGCGGTGGTGACCTCGCCCAGAAGCACCTCCATCGGCCGGCCCCAATCAAAGCCTTCAGCGTAGAGAACGGCCTGGCGCGAGGCGATCAGCGGTAAATCGCCGGATCGGAAGGTGCGCATCGTCCACGGCGCCTCCTTCCCGCTCAGCAACGATTTCACGGTCGCCAAGGCCTGCACCAAGGTGGCGCGGTCGGTGGGGCCAATCGCCTCCAGCCGCTGCACGATCTCGCCGCGACTGCGCTCGTCCAGCGCAGCAAAGGCGCTCCGCCCTTCGCTCGTAAGCGCGATCGGCCGCTGCCTGCCATCATCGCCCCGGCCCCGGCTGATCCAGCCGCGCGACTGGAACCGGCGCAGCAACCGGCTGATATAGCCGGCATCCAGCCCCAATTCGGCTTGGATTTCGGAAGCGAGCGGGCGCTCCCGCGTCGCCACCTCATAGAGCAGCCGCGCCTCGACCAGCGACAGGTCGCTATTCAGATAATGCGCGTCGAGTGCCCCCACGAATCGCGTGTAGAAGCGGTTGAAGCTGCGCAGCGACGCGACGGTACCGTCCATACTCGAACCATGGCAGATTAGTTGCCGATGTCAACTATCTGGCAGAAGCAGGCTCGCATCGCCATAGGAGTAGAAACGGTAGCCGCTGGCAATCGCGTGCGCGTAAGCGGCCTGCATCCTGGCCACGCCCATCAGCGCCGATACGAGCATGAAGAGCGTCGAGCGCGGTAGGTGGAAATTGGTGAGGAGGCCGTCCACCGCGCGGAAGCGATAGCCCGGCGTGATGAAGATCGACGTGTCGCCCTCGAACTCCCTGATGCGCCCGGTATCATCGGCCGCGCTCTCCAACAGGCGGAGCGAAGTCGTGCCGACGGCAATCACCCTGGAGCCGGCGGCGCGGGCGCCGTTCAGGCGTTCGGCGGTGGCGGCGTCGATCCGGCCCCATTCGGCGTGCATGGCATGATCATCCGTATCCTCTACCTTCACGGGCAGGAAAGTGCCCGCGCCGACGTGAAGGGTGAGCGTCTCGTGCATGATGCCGGCGCGGCCGAGCGCGTCCATCAGCAACGGCGTGAAATGGAGGGCGGCGGTCGGCGCCGCGACCGCGCCCTTCGCGCGCGCGAACATGGTTTGATAGTCTTCGGCGTCACGCGCGTCGGTAGCGCGCTTGCCAGCGATGTAAGGCGGGAGCGGCATTCGCCCTGCCCGTTCGAGCAGAAGCTCGACCGCCTCTTCGCCTTCGAAGCGAAGCAGGAGGCTGCCATCGCTTCCCCGGTCTTCGGCAAGCGCGCTGACGCCGCTCCCGAAATCGATCCTGTCGCCGGTCCGGACGCGCCGGGCGTTGCGCACGAAGGCACGCCAGCTTCGCGGACCTTCGCGCTTGTGAAGCGTCGCGCCGATGCGCGCCTCGCCGCGCCTGCCTTCGAGCTGCGCCGGGATCACGCGCGTATCGTTGAACACCAGGATGTCGCCCGCGCGGAGCAGGTTCGGCAGGTCCGAAACCGACCGATCCTCCAGCCGCCCGCCATCAACGGTGAGCAGGCGCGCACTATCGCGCGGGGACGCGGGCCTGAGCGCGATCCGATCGGACGGAAGATCGAAGTCGAAAAGATCGACGCGCACGGGGCCGCTATTGCGGCGGAGCGCCGGCCTGGCTTTGCGCCTGCGGGGGAACGGCCGGCGCCGGCGCGGCGCTGCCGGCCGCTGCGGGCGGAGCTAGAAGGGCCGCTGCGGGCGGAGCCGACGGGGCGGTTACCGGCGCGGGCGCCGTGAGTTCGGCCTGCGAGAGCGGCGGAACATTGTCGCTGCCGATCGAGGCGCGGACGATCCGGGTCGGGTTGGCGGGCGGCTCGCCGCGCTCGATGCGATCGACAAACTCCATGCCGCTTACGACGCGGCCGAACGCGGTATATTTGCGGTCCAGCGAAAGACGCGGTGCCAGCATGATGAAGAACTGACTGTTGGCGCTGTTGGGATCGTCGGCGCGAGCAGCCGAAAGGACCCCGCGAACGTGCGGGAGCGGATTGAATTCTGCGGCGAGGTCCGGAAGCGGCGATCCGCCGGTGCCGTCGCCTTTTGGATCACCGCCTTGCGCCATGAAGCCTTCGATCACGCGATGAAAAACGAGGCCGTTGTAGAAGCCCTGCCGCGTCAGCGCCTTGATCCGCTCAACATGGTTCGGAGCGGCATCCGGGCGAAGCTGGACGGATACGCGCCCGCCGGTCGACAGATCGAGGTGCAACGTGTTTTCGGGCTCCAGGGCCGGCGTCGTGAGCACTGCCACATTCTGCTGGGGCGCGGTCTGCACCTCCTTTTTGGAGGTGGGGAGCACCTGCGGTCTTTGCGCCGTGGCGTTACCCGCGAACATCAGCAGCGCAGCCGCTGCAATCAACGATTTCAAACGCATCTAACCCTTACCCCGAATCCAAGAAAGGCCTATTAACCTCTTCCGGCCAAGGCTGGAACAGGTCGATATGCGGGGCCCAATGTCACGCTCCGGATGAACGGCTCATGATCCTTTTTGCCCGATAACGTCGACCCGCGCACGGACATCCTCGGCAACGGCGGGCGTCACGAACTTGCGAATGTCGCCGCCGTAGAGTGCGATTTCCTTGACGAGGCGCGAAGCGATCGGCTGCAGCGCGACGTCGGCCATCAGAAAGACCGTTTCGATCCGGTCGTTCAATTGCTGGTTCATGCCCGCCATCTGATACTCATATTCGAAGTCGGCGACGGCCCTCAGGCCGCGGACGATCATCGAGGCCCCTTCCCGCTCGGCGAAATCCATCAGCAGGGAATCGAAGCTGACGACGCGAATGTCGCCGCCAAGGCCGGCAATCTCGCGCCTGACCATCGCCATCCGCTCCTCGAGGCTGAACATGGGCGATTTGGAAGGATTGGTGGTGACGCCGATCACCAGCCGGTCGACGAGTTTCGCGCCGCGGCGGATGATATCCATATGACCGAGCGTGACGGGATCGAACGTGCCTGGATAGACGCCGGTGCGCATCTGCCTCTCCCCTAATGATCCCGCTCGATCGCGAAGCGCGCAATGGCGCGCAGGAGATCGGCCTCGGCCCCGTAGCTGTTCAGAAATTCCGCGGCCTGAGTGACGAGCATCTCCGCCTGCTGCCGAGCGCGCTCGACGCCGAGCAGAGACACGAACGTTTCCTTGCCCGCGGCTCCATCCTTGCCGACCCGCTTGCCGGTCTTGGCTTCTTCGCCTTCCACATCGAGGATATCATCGGTGATCTGGAAGGCGAGGCCCACGTCGCGCGCATAGCCGCGAAGCTTCGTCCGCCCCTCCGACGGGACCCGGCCCATGATCGCGCCAGCCTCGATGCAGAAGCCGATCAGCGCGCCCGTCTTCAGCTGTTGAAGGCGGGTGACGGCGGCAAGGTCGAGTTCGGCTTCCTCGGCGGCAAGATCCATCATCTGGCCGCCGGCCATTCCCGATGGGCCGGAGGCGCGAGCCAATTCCGCAACAAGCTCGGAGCGGACGAACGGGTCCTCATGCGTCCTTTCATCGGCGAGCACTTCGAAAGCCAAAGCATGAAGCGAATCCCCGGCAAGGATCGCCGTGGCTTCGCCGAAGGCGCGGTGCACCGTCGGCTTCCCGCGGCGAAGGTCGTCATCATCCATCGAAGGGAGGTCGTCGTGGATCAGCGAATAGACATGGATGCATTCCACCGCGAGCCCGACCCGCAGCGCCCGCTCCCGATCGACGTGAAAGAGGCCGGAAGAAGCCACGACCAGCAGCGGCCGCAAGCGCTTGCCGCCGCCGATCGCGGCATGGCGCATCGCTTCGTAGAGGGTGGCACGGGGATCCGGCGGCACGGCGAGCAACGTGCCGAACAAGCGGTCGATATCGGCGCCGATCTGTTCAAGCGCCGGCTTCAGGCTGGTCGCAGCATTGGCCACTCGAAGGTCAGTCGCCGTCAAAGGGCGCCGTGCCGCTCGGGCTGCCGTCACGCGCAAACTGGATTTTTTCGATCCGGGCCTGCGCCGCCTGCAGCCTCGCCTCGCATTGCTGCTTCAGGCGATCGCCTTCGCCGTAAAGTTCGATGGACTCGTCGAGCGAGGCTTCGCCGCTTTCAAGCTTGCGCACGATCTCCTCGAGACGCTTGAGCGCCGCTTCGAAGGAAAGATGAGTGATGGCATCGGGCTGATCGGACATGGGCAAAGCTTTGGCCTTGGCGGCGCGGACGGTCAAGAAGCGGTCAGGATTGGCGGAACCAGAAGACACCGCCTCGTATCCCGCGGCGGGCGCGGCCCTCCACCTCGAGATGTCGAAGGTGCGCCATCGCTTCGCCGGTTGCCAGACCGAAGCTGCCATCGTCGATCTTGCGGCGGAACAGGATGGAGAAGCAGTCGACCGCACGGCGCGGCTCCGCAAGATGGTGGTGGAGGGCGTCGAGGCGTCCGCGGTGGCCGGCGTCCAGCGCATCGAGGCGGGCGTGGAGGCCGGTGAAAGGCTCGCCGTGGGAGGGAAGAACGAACAGATTGTCCGAAAGCCTCTTCAGCTTCGCGATGGACTCGAGCCATTCGCCCAGCGGATCGGCCTCGGGTTCGCTGAGGCTCGTCGAGATATTGGACGTGATCCGCGGAAGCACCTGGTCGCCGGCGATCATCAGCCCGTCCGAAGGGTCGACGAGGCAGGCGTGTTCCGGGCTGTGGCCGCTGCCGATCAGCACTCGCCAATCGCGGCGGCCGACGCGCACAACATCGCCGTCCTGCATCCGCACGAAGCTCAAGGGAACGGCGCTTACGACCGACGCGAACCGGCCCCATCCCTTCTCCGCCTCGGCCGCGATCCTTGGCTCGTCCCACCCGGCCGCGCGCCAATAAGCGAAAGCCTCGCGCGGCGGCGTATCGCGAACATCGGACGTGAGCATGCGCCCGAACAGCCATTCGCCGCGCGTCATCCATAATGGCGCCTCGAACCGCTCCGCCAGCCATCCGGCCAGCCCGAGATGATCCGGGTGGAAATGGGTGACGATGATTCTAGTGATCGGGCGCCCGTCGAGCGGGCCGGCGAGCAGCTGTTCCCACGCCTCCCGGCACGGCGGAATGTCGAGGCCGGTGTCGACGATGGCGACGCCCTCGCCATCGTCGAGCAGCCAGATGTTGATGTGCTTCAGCGATCCGGGAACCGGGAGCCGCGCCCAGCCCAAGCCGTCGGCAATTCCGATCACCTCGCCCGCGTCGGGCGCCCTCCGCCCAAACGGATAGTGCAGCCCCTTGTGGCTGTACGCCTCGTCCGCGTCCGCCAGCGAGGCGTCGGGCGCGGGCGGCTCAGCTCTTGAAAGGATCGACAAAGCCGCGGTCGGCGCTCGCACCCTCGCCACCGGACGAACCTGCCAGTTCCGCCGCGTGCGCCGCCTCCGCGTCGCGGGCGTGCGTCTCGCGCTCCCGGCGCAGCTCCTCGAGCAGCGCCTCGCGGTCGCCGGCAAGGCGGGTGTCGGTCGGCGCCGGCTCCATGCCCGCGGCCTTGGCGGCCTTGGCGACAACCGCATCGAGCTCGCGCTGGGAGCAAAGGCCGAGCGTCACCGGATCCTTGGGCTGGATGTTGGCGATGTTCCAGTGACTGCGGTCGCGGATCGCGGAAATGGTCGTACGGGTCGTGCCGATGATCCGCGAAATCTGACCGTCCGAGACTTCCGGATGGTTGCGAATGATCCAGGCAATGCCGTCCGGCTTGTCCTGCCGCTTGGACACCGGCGTGTAGCGAGGTCCGCGAGTCCGGGTCGCCTTGTCCGGCTCCTTCTGGATGACGAGCCGATAGGAAGGATCGTCCTGGCCGCGGTTGATCTCTTCCTGCGTGAGCTCGCCGGCGCGGACCGGGTCGCGGCCGGTCAGCTTGGTCGCCGCCATGTCGTCGGCGATCGCCTGCACTTCGAGGATGTGCAGGCCGCAAAAATCGGCGATCTGCTCGAACGTGAGCGCGGTATTGTCGACCAGCCAGGAGGCGGTCGCATGTGGCATGAGCGGCTGGGCCACAAATTCCTCCAGATAAAATAAGGGCCGCCCCTCGCGGAGCGGCCGAACCAATGCACAGGATGTAGGCGGATGGGGGTCTCGAAGCAAGATAAAGCTTAGGCCGCCTCTGCCCTCGGCCGGGGCGCCAGCGCATCCACGAATTGCCGCGCGCTCGCCTCCCAATCGAAGCTTCGGCCATGGTCGGCGCAGGCGGCGCGGCTGCACCGCAGTGCGCCCGCAATCGCCCGATCCAGATCCACGGCCATGCAGCCGACATCGCTCCGCAACACGTCCACTGGTCCCGGCACCGGAAAGGCCGCTACGGGAGTGCCGCAGGCAAGCGCCTCGATCATGACCAGCCCGAACGTATCGGTCCGGCTCGGGAACACGAACACGTCGGCCGCTGCATAGGCCGAGGCAAGCTCGTCGCCGGCAAGGCTACCCATGAAGGAGACGCAGGAATAGCGCCGCTTCAGCCGATCGAGGGCGGGCCCATCGCCTACCACGACCTTGGAGCCGGGATGGCCGCTCGCCAGGAACGCCTCGATATTCTTATCGATCGCAATGCGCCCGACATAGAGTTGGATCGGTCTTGGAAGGTTGGCCAGTGCGGGATGGTGCGGCACGCCGGGATGAAAACGGCCGAGATCGACGCCCCTGCCCCAATGCCGGCTCTTCGGCAGGCCGTGGGCGCTGAGCTGGCGCTCGACCGTGGCCGTCGAGGCCAGCACCGCATGGGCGGGTGCGTGGAACCACCGGACATAGCGCCAGATCCACGATGCGGGAAGAAGCGTCCGCTTTGCGACATATTCCGGAAACTGGGTGTGATAGGCGGTCGTGAACGGCCGCTTATGCTCCAGGCACCAGCGGCGCGCGGCGAGCCCCAACGGCCCCTCGGTGGCGATGTGGATGGCGTCTGGAGCCGAGCCGGCGATCCGGGCGCCGATGCTCCCCGCCGAGGGAAGCGCCAGCCTGATTTCGGGATAGGTGGGGCAAGGAACGGAGCGGAACTGATCCGGGGCAATCAGGTCGACCCGGTGTCCTGCCTTCACCAGTTCCGCCCGCACGGCCTGGAGCGTGCGAACGACGCCGTTTACCTGCGGCACCCACGCATCCGTCACGATGAGAATGCGCATCACGCAACGACCTGAAGAGCGCCGCCAGCCTTCATCCGGGAAGCAATCTCATTCGCCCAATGCAGGATCTCCATCCGCCCATCGAAATGCTCGACGAGGGCGGTGCAGCCTTCCACCCAGTCCCCGTCATTATAATAGACGATGTCGCCGAACCGCCGCTCCTCCGCCGTGTGGATGTGGCCGCAGACGACGCCGTCCACTCCCTTCAGCTTGGCCTCGTGGGCTACCGCTTCCTCGAAGCGCGAGATGAACTCGACTGCATTCTTCACCTTCTGCTTGGCGTGCTTCGACAGCGACCAATAAGGAAGGTTCAGGCGGCGGCGAACCGCGTTCACCACCACGTTCAATTTCATCAGGAATTCGTAGGCGGCATCCCCGAGGAAGGCGAGCCACTTGTGCGCCATCACCACCGAGTCGAATTCGTCGCCGTGGAGGACGAGCAGGCGGCGTCCATCGGCGGTGGTATGGATCGCCTTTTTTCGGATTTGAACGCCGCCGAAGTTCATTCCGGAGAACTGCCGGAACATTTCGTCGTGATTGCCGGGAATGTAGATGACTTCGGTGCCGCGCTTCGCCCGCTTCATCAGGCGGCGCACGATGGCGTTGTGGCGCTCGGGCCAATAATAGCGCTTTTTCATCCGCCAGCCGTCGATGATGTCGCCAACGAGGTACAGCGTTTCGGAATCCACATGATCGAGGAAGTCGATCAACAGCCGGTCGTTGCAGCCGCGCGTGCCGAGATGGATGTCGGAGATCCAGAGGGTCCGGTAGCGGCGGCGCGGCGTCCCCGACGGCCCGACCGTCTTGTCGAATTTGGAAATGCTTTTCTGAACCTGTGCGAGATCCGCCGGGTCGTGGAACTCGTCGCGCCGTGCCTGGACATTCATGGCCGTCTCCCCCCTGGGCTCGGCTGACAGGCTATCGCTTCAAAATGTGACAATTTGAATCGGCGCGGCTGCGAATTTTGTGGGAGAGGGCGCCGTCAGGCATCGATCCCAATATAGCGCGGCGCGGCAGCGACGGCTTGGGTCCAGCGCGACACGTGCGGGTAGCGGGAAAGCTCGAACCCGGCGTCTCCGGCGACGTGCGTGTAGGCGTAAAGGGCGATGTCCGCGAGGGTGAGACGGTCGCCGACGAAAAAGCTGCGGCCTTGGAGATGCTCGTCCATCAACTTCAGCGCGTCCTCGCCCGCCTGCCGTTTGGCCGGCACCTGCTGGCGCTGCGCTTCGGAGAGCCGCTCCTCCCCGACAAAGGCCAGCCAGAATCGCAAGGTCGCCAGGTTCGGCTCGTGGCTATATTGTTCGAAGAACATCCAGCGCAGCATGTCCGCGCGGTCGAAGCGGTCGCCAGGAACGAGTTCCGAGCCGTCGGCGAGAAAGAAGCAAGCGGCATTGCTTTCGGGCAGCGTCCGCTCGCCCATCTGAAGCACGGGGATACGGCCGTTGGCATTCACATGGGCGACAAATTCCGGGGTCCGGGTCTCGCCTTTCAATATGTCATATTCCCGCCGCTCCAACGGCACTCCGAGCAGCGAAGCCGTGAGCCTGATCTTGTAGCAATTTCCGGATTGGGCATATTCATGGAGAATATAGGTCATCGCGCTCCCACTCGTCAGGCGCAGCATGCGGGCCGGATGCGGCGCGGCAAAATCAATTATCCGGTCTCGGTCATAAGCTCAGCTGATGATCGAGTTGTTCACACCTCGAGCACGATCTTGCCGGCATGGTCGCCGCTTTCCATCCGGCGGTGGGCATCCGCCGCCTGGTCCAGCGGGAAGACCGTATCGATCACCGGTCTGAAGCGGCCTTGTTCCACCTCCGGCCAGACCAGTTCTTCAATGTCTTGCGCCAATGCCGTCTTGAACGCCGCGGAGCGCGCACGAAGGGTCGAACCGGTGAGCGTCAGCCTTCGCCGCATCACGTCCCAGATGGCGAGTTCGGCCTTGGCGCCGCGCTGCGCCGCAATCGAGACGTGCCGCCCGTCATCTGCCAGGCAGGCGAGGTTGCGGGGAAGATAATCGCCGCCGACCATGTCGAGCACGACGTCCACGCCGCGTTTGCTGGTGATCCGCTTCACCTCCTCGACGAAATCGTGGCTTCGATAGTTGATGGCGTGCGCCGCCCCGATCTCGATCGCACGGGCGCATTTCTCGTCCGAACCAGCGGTGACGATGACGGAAAGGCCGAACAGCTTGCCGAGCAGGATCGCCGTGGTGCCGATGCCGCTCGTGCCGCCGTGGACGAGGATCGCCTCCCCTTCCCGCGCATAGCCGCGCTGGAAGACGTTGCTCCACACGGTGAAAAGCGTCTCGGGGACCGCGGCCGCTTCGAGCATCGTCAGCGCCTCCGGCACCGGCAAACATTGTCCGGTCGGCGCGGCGCAATATTGCGCATAGCCGCCGCCCCCGACGAGCGCGCAGACGCGGCGGCCAATCCAATCGGCCGGACCGGCGACCACTGTTCCGGCGACTTCGAGCCCGGGAATGGTGGAAACGCCGGGCGGCGGCGGATAAAGGCCAAGGCGCTGCATCACGTCCGGCCTGTTCACGCCTGCCGCGGCCACCTTGATCAGCACCTCTCCTGCCTCGGGCTGCGGCAACGGTCGCTCCACCGGCTTCAGCACCTCCGGCCCGCCCGCCGCCTGGGGGTCGATGGCGATCATGGTCGGCGGAAGGGTGTTCATTCGGTCACGCTCCCCAATCAAATGGCGGCAAAGGAGCGGCTGTTGTTGACAGTCGCGGCGCCGCGGTCAACGTTGATGCTATGGACCTGGACGAACTATTCCCGGGCAAGCCGGATGATCCGCTGAAGCTGCTGACGAAGCAGGATTTGGATCCTATGTCGGTCGAAGAACTCGAGGCCCGGATCGCGACCCTGGAGGGGGAGATCGCCCGCGTGCGCGCCCGCATGGATGCGGCGGTGAGTTTCCGTTCAACGGCCGATGCGATCTTCCGGAAGTGAACCGGTGGCGGTCGCGGGCGTTATTTCGGCCATGATGTCAGAAGCATGCTTGATGAAGGGCCGGAGCGGCACGACATTAGAGCCAAGTCGCCCGTGATCTGCGCGGGCACGTAGGAGTGAGAAATGCCGTCTTTTGCCCGCGAACTCGAACAAACTTTGCACACAGCCCTCGCTGAAGCGAGCGGCCGCCGGCACGAATATGCGACGCTCGAGCATCTCCTGCTCGCGCTGACGGAAGATACCCATGCATCCAAGGTCATGCAGGCGTGCGGCGTCGACCTCAAGGAGCTTCGCGAGGCCGTTCGGCTGTATCTGGACAG
>JAESFL010000280.1_pt1 | contig 42978 bp, 47 predicted proteins | sample 9269401 | NCBI WGS metagenome assembly JAESFL01 (sample SAMN14506025, study PRJNA617098) | algae metagenome | isolation source: Gloeocapsa sp. UFS-A4-WI-NPMV-4B04 and co-occurring heterotrophs from desert... | place: USA: Utah | collected 2006-10-01 | reverse complement strand
TGCTCACGGACACTAAGGCACCCCTCATCCGGCCAGATTGTCGCCTTCAAGTAACTCAGCGTCGGTGGGTGCAAGCAGAGGATCGGTTTCCAATCCTTCGTATCGGACGCGGCCTTCTTCGAAGAACTCATACAGCCGATCTACCCGTCGATAAATACTCAACAACACTTTCGCGGCGATAATTGTGTTGTTGTTTGCCATCTTGACGAGTGACGCTAAGGCGACGCCAGGAATCAACTTCGCGAGCGCATTGGCGAGTTCGACGGTCCGAGCAGTAACTGGCGGCGTAGCTGTGTTCGTCGTGTCTCGCTTGAGTAGGCCATTGTACGACAGGTGCCGACTGAGGGCCAAGTATGCTTTGCGTGTGTCCGCCGTACGATGTGCGTATCCCTGAAGGAGCGCCACTAACGCGTCGAACGGCTCCTTCTTTGCTTTTATCGCGACGTAGCCGGGTGAGTGGTATTTAATACCGCTAACCTTCAACGGCGCCGTTGGCAGATTGTCGTTTGCTATGTTGTCGTAGAAGGAGAGATAGCTTCCCCCACCGCGCCACGGCTTGTCGAAAGCCTTCGTGATTAGCTGTTTGGTTTGTGCGGACGTACTTGGATCCTCGAAGCGACCTAAGTCAGCAAACATGTAGTAGATATCTTCGACTTGATTGTAGAAGCGAGAGAACTCGTTCAACTCCCAAGAGCCGTCGATATCGAACTGTTCTTCCGTGTCCGAAAAAAAGTGTTTCGCGACGTCGATGACATCGTGTTCGCGTGCAAAGAAACCGGACTCTGGCAGCGATTGGATGACCGTTGGGTCAGACTTCTTGACGCGCTTCAGTTGAACTTCTGTTTCGCTTCCGGTGAATTCGAAAGTCCAATACCGACGCAGGTTGGCGTGTGCCATCGTATAGCGCAGATCACACTTGCCATTCTGATATTCCGAAAGAAGCTTAAGCGTCATGGAAGCACCGACAAATGCTTCCCCGTCATTGTCTCCAGCCGCGTTGCTGACAGCGATAATGTATTCCAGCGCACTGCGCTTAAGCAGCACAATCTCCGGTTGATCGTACCAAAGAAGAATTTGAGCGATCTGCGCGCTGTCGCTTGCCGCACTCATGACAGCCCGTGCGCCCACACTGATGTGACGGCGGCGCTCACGTCGAACTGCGAGGAGCGCCAGAAGTCGATATGACCGCTAACGTCATTCACGACCCAGCGACCAGAGCCGTTCGGGATCGCGAGTTGCGCCACAAACGGATTACGCTTTCGAAGGCCCCTAATCTTCAGCAGCGCATCGACTGACTTGCTGAGCGAACAAGAGGCCCACTGGCAATCCGTAGCCTTCGTCGTGGCAGGCTTCACGATACCCTTTGCATTATGCGAGGCAAAGCAGGACGGGTCCGGGCTTTGTACGGGGACAAGCCGATAGACGGGGTCGAGCGCCTCATCGCTCGCGTCATCTGGGGGGCACTGTGGTGGCAACGGTTCACCGAAAATCAAAGCCCGCATCCCCTGCCGTACAACGCCGCAGTGTTTGGGGCGAAATATATAGATTCGTCAATCTATCATACAGCAACGGAAAAGTCATTGTAGGTAGAATTGTGGTTAGACTATCGTTAATCAAAAACTATCGTTGTAAATCAATGCTATACAAACGGTAGTGGCGGAGCGGGAGGGATTCGAACCCTCGATACGGTTTTGCCGTATACTCACTTTCCAGGCGAGCGCCTTCGACCACTCGGCCACCGCTCCGCATGCTCTGGAAGGAGACGCCTCTAATAAGCTCCGTCGGCGAGGGCAAGCTAAGCGGCGGCGAAGGCGGCGATCCTTTTCGCCAGCGCGACGTCCTTCTCCGTCACCCCGCCGGCATCGTGGCTGGTGAGGAGGACATCAACCCGGTTCCAAACGTTGGACCATTCGGGATGATGATCCGCCTGCTCGGCGGCAAGCGCGACGCGCGTCATGAACGCAAAGGCTTCATTGAAGTCGCGGAAGCGGAAGCTTCGGGCGATCCCTCGGCGGGCCTCCTCATAAGTCCAGCCGCCGAGGTCGGCCAAAGCGGCATCGCGTTCTTCCGGGGGCAAGATTGGCATCTGTTTGCTCATGCCTCTATGTCGCTCAGCGATGAGCGAGCGTCAAACCTATGCGCCCGATGCGGCTTTGCTGGAGAGGCTGGGGGAGGAGGCGATCCGCAGGCTGCCGGCGCCATTCCGCGACCATCTGACCGATGTGGTGCTGAGGGTCGAGGAATTTGCCGACGAGGAGGTGCTTGCCGACTTTGGCATGGAGGATCCGTTCGAGCTCACCGGCCTTTATTCCGGCCGTCCGCTCGGCGAGCAATCGTCGATGATCTCCGGCGAGCTGCCGCCGATGATCCACCTCTACCGCCGCCCGCTGCTCGACGAGTGGATCGAAACGGGCGTGAGCCTGGAGGATCTGATCACCCACGTCATCGTCCACGAGGTCGGCCATCATTTCGGCTTTTCCGACGAGGAGATGCACGCCATCGAGGATCAGGCGGGAGGCGAGCCGGCGTGAGCCGCGAGCCGCTGCTCAGGATGGATAATGTCGCCTGCATTCGCGGCGGGCGGCTGCTGTTCGAAGCCGTCGACCTTGCTCTGCATGCGGGCGAGGCGGCGGTGGTGACGGGGCCGAACGGCGCGGGCAAGTCGAGCCTCATCAGGCTTGCCGCCGGCCTGCTGCGGGCGAATGGCGGCACTGTCCTGCGGGAAGGCGGGGTCGCGCTCGCCGACGAGGGCCTCGCGCTCGACGAGAAGCTCCCGCTCCGACGGGCGCTCGCCTTCTGGAGCCGCCTGGACGGGGCTGCCGCGGCGCGGGGGCTGGAGGCCATGGGCCTGTCCGCGATCGCGGAGGTACCCGTGCGGATGCTCTCCACCGGGCAGCGGAAGCGGGCGAGCCTGGCTAGGGTCGTGTCGAGCGGCGCCCAGTTGTGGCTGCTCGACGAGCCGCTGAACGGGCTCGATGCAGAGGGGGCGGAGCGCCTCACCCGGACCATGGCCGAACATCGACAATCGGGCGGGGCGGTGCTGGCGGCGACCCATCAAGCCATCGAACTTGCCGACGCGGCGGAAATCCGGCTCGGATGAGACGTCTGGTGATGCGCGAGCTGCGGGTGGCGGCGAGCGGCGGCCATGCCTTGCTGCCGCTCATCTTCTTCCTGCTGGTGGCGACGCTTTTCCCGTTTGCCGTCGGCCCCGACCGGGCGCTTCTCGCCCGCACCGGCGGCGGCGCCTTATGGATGGCGGCCATGCTGGCGGCCTTGCTTCCGGTCGAACGGCTGGTCGAGCCGGACCGGGCAAGCGGCGTGCTGGACCAGCTGGCCCTGCGCGGCATCGGCGAGGAGAGCATCGCTCTCGCCAAGCTCATCGGGCATTGGCTCAGCTTCGGGCCGCCGCTGATGATCGCTGCCGTGCCCGCTGCGGCCTTGATGAAGCTGCCGGGGGAAGTGCTTGCCCGCCTCGAGCTCGGGCTGCTGATCGGCACCCCCGGCTTGGCGGCACTGACGCTGATGGTGGCGGCTCTCACTTCGGGCCTGCGCGGCACGGGGGCCCTGGCGGGCCTCCTGATGCTGCCGCTCGCCGTGCCCATTCTGATCTTCGGCGCCGGTCTTATCGAGCAGGGGAGCGACACCGGCGCGGTGAAGCTTTTAGGGGCCGTGTCGCTCCTGCTGATGGCGGCAGCGCCTTTTGCCGCCGGAGCGGCCATGCGTGCGGCCCGCGAGTAGATCCTCCTCCGAGGAGGCTTATCGGCTCCAACGGGCGAAGATCGCAGTCGGGAGGAGGAGCCCGCGCGCTTCCTCGCGCACCGCCATGTCGCCGCACTCGATCGTGCCGCCGCGGCCCTGCAGCGCCTGGTTCAGCAGCTCGCCGATAGCGAGCGCCGACATGCGAACGGCGTAAACGGTGAGAACGAGAAAACGGCTGCTCTCGTCCAGAAGCTTCGCGCAATCGGCCACGAGACCGGGGAGCCCGTCCTCCAGCTTCCAGACCTCGCCGGCCGGGCCGCGGCCAAATTTTGGGGGGTCAAGGATGATGCCGTCGTAACGGCGGCCGCGCCGCACCTCGCGCGCGACGAATTTGGCGGCATCATCCACCATCCAGCGGATGGGCTTGTCGGCAAAGCCGGAAAGCGCGGCATTCTGCTTGCCGGCTTCCACCGATTTCTTCGACGCGTCGACATGGACGAGGTTGGCGCCGGTAGCCGCCATGGCGAGCGTGCCGACGCCGGTATAGCCGAACAGGTTCATCGCCTCGCTTGCCGGGCCGAGCCGCTCGCGCATCCAGGCCCATTGCGGCGCCATGTCCGGAAAGAAGGCAAGATGGCGGAAGGGGGTCGCCTGGGCGCGGAAGTGGACGTCCTCCCATGCCATTTCCCAGCCGTCGCGGGGGACGGGCCGGGCGAATTGCCAGCGGCCGCCCCCTTCCTCGTCGGAGCCGGGAATGAATTCGCCGTCCGCATCCCATTCGTCGAGCGCGGCGGACCACATTGCCTGCGGCTCCGGGCGGATGAAGCTGTATGGGCCGTAGCGCTCGAGCTTGCGCCCATTGCCGGAGTCCATGAGGCCGTAATGGCTCCACGGTTCCCCGGCCAGGATCGAAAGGTTCATGCCGCGCGAACGGCGGGGAAGCCGATCGTGGCGCGGGCGCGGGGGCCGGAGAGCATCTTGACGCCCGCGGCGCGGACATCCTCGACCGTGATCGCCTGCAGCTGCGCGATCACTTCGGACGGCTCAACGAGGCGGCCATAGACGGCGATCTGCCGCGCCACATAATGGGCCTGCCCCCAAGGGCTTTCGATCGACATCAGCAGCCCGGCCTTGGATTGCGTACGGACCCGCTCCACCTCCCGCGCGGTCGCACTGTCGGCAGCGTCGGCGAGGATTTCCTCGATGAGCTGCGCCGATGCCGAACCCTGCCGCTGCGCGGTCGCGGCATAGACGGAAAGGATGCCGGTGTCCGAATAGGGCTGCACGTGGCTATAGACCGAATAAGCGAGGCCCCGCTCTTCCCGCAGCTGCTGGAACAGCCGCGAGGAAGTGCCGCCGCCGACCACGTCCGCGAAAAGCCGTGCCGCGAAATAGTCCGGGTCGAGCTCGGCAGGGGCCGGAAAGCCGAGCGCCAGGTGCGCCTGATCACTGGTGCCGCGGCCGACGCGCGTGCCGCCGGTGAACTGCGCGGGCGTCGGCGCGGCGATGGTGCCGGCGGGAATATCGGCGAAGAGCAACTCCGCAAGCTCGACCAGCATCGCATGATCGACCTTGCCGGCGGCGACGAGCAGCAGGCTCCCGGCACGGTACTGGCTGCGCCGCCAGTCGTGCAGGTCCTCGATCGTGATCGCTTCGATGCTGGGTTCGTCGCCGAGGATCGAGCGGCCAAGCGGCTGGTCTGAAAAGGCGGCGGACCAGAGATCGTCGAAGATGATGTCGCTGGGCGTGTCGAGCGCTTCCCCGAGTTCCTGAAGCACGACATCCTTCTCGCGTTCTAGGTCGCCCTTGTTGAAGTGCGGGCGGAGGATCATCTGGCTGATGAGCTCCACCGCCAGCGGTACATGCTCGGCCATGACCGAGGCCATGAAGTTGGTGCCGTTGCGGTCGGTGGAGGCATTGAGGTCGCCGCCTACGTCCTCGATCGCCTCGCTCATCTCCCGCGCCGAGCGGCTGCCTGCGCCCTTGAACACCATGTGCTCGAAGAGATGGGCGATGCCGTTGAGGTGGGCCGGCTCGTAGCGCGAGCCGGTGTCGGCGTAGAGCCCGACGGCGGCGGTCTCGATGCCGGGCATCTGCCGCGTCGCGACGCGGAGGCCGTTGGGAAGGGTGGTGAGCTGCATCATGGGAGAGGGGGCCACTTAGTGGTTTTGGCTCGCCGCTTCAACGGCGGCCACCGCCGGCTCAACTTCGGGGCGGCTGAGCGGCAGCATTCTTCTGCCGGCGCCTCAGCGCAAGGAGATAGATCACGGCAGCGGCCGCCGCGAAGAAGAACCACTGGATCGCGTAAAGGAGGTGGTTGTTGGGCATGGCTTCGGGATTGGGAGCGGCGCTCGGCGCGAGGCCGGGGGCGCCGCGGCTGGAGACCAGCCGGATCTTGTGCTTGCTGTCCGGCGCGATGACGCCGTTGACCGGGCCGCCGTTCCAGCCGGTCGGCGCCTTACTCGATTTGGACCAGCCCATATCGACCTGCATGCCGGGCCCTTCCAATCCGCCGGTCTGACAAGCGGCGATGTGGCTCCAGCCGGTCTCCCCTGCGGAATTACGCCCGGCGACCGCGCGCCACTCCACCACCTTCAGGCAGAAACCGTCCGCACGCCGGTAGAGAAGCGAGTCATCGTCGGGCGGGGTTGCCGGCCAGGCGACCGGCGGGAGCCGCGACGCCTGGTGGAAGCGGGCGATCAGCGCCTCCTTCTCGTCTATGCGCCTGACCTGCCAAAGGCCCAGCCCCACCATCACGACGACGGCGGCGGCAACGACGAGCGTCGGCCAGAAGGGTAGGCGCATCATCGGGTCTTCATCCGGCGACGAACCCGGCACTTGCGGCAAAGGCCGCAAAGCCTGCGAAGAGCACCCGGTCGCCGGGATCTAGCGCCGCATCCTGAAGCGCGGGTCCAGGAGCCCCGGCGGTAGGCTCCGCTTCGATCAGTGGACCTCGGCGCCCCAGCCGCCCCACACGTAGATGGCGATGAACAGGAAGAGCCATACCACGTCGACGAAGTGCCAATACCAGGCAGCGGCTTCGAAGCCGAAATGCTGGCGCGGGCTGAAGTGCCCCTTATAGGCGCGAACGAGGCAGACGATCAGGAAGATCGTGCCGACGAGCACGTGGAAGCCATGAAAGCCGGTGGCCATGAAAAAGGCCGACGTATAGATGTTGTCGGCAAATCCGAACGGCGCGTGGGCATATTCATAAGCCTGGATGGCGGTGAACAGCGCACCGAGGCCGACCGTCGCCCAGAGCCCCTTTTTCAGCCCCTCACGATCGCCATGGATGAGGGCGTGATGTGCCCAGGTGACGGTCGTGCCGGAGCAGAGCAGGATCAACGTGTTGAGGAGCGGATAGCCGAACGGATCCAGCACCTCCATGCCCTTGGGCGGCCAGACGCCGCCGATCGCTTCGACCGGCGAGGGAAAAAGCGCTGCGTTGAAATAGGCCCAGAACCAGGCGACGAAGAACATCACTTCGGACGCGATGAACAGGATCATTCCATAGCGCAGGTGGAGCTGCACGATCGGCGTATGATCGCCGGCATGGGCCTCGCGGATCACATCGGCCCACCAGCTGAACATGACGAAGAATATGGCGATGAGGCCGGCGCCGGTGATCATCGGGCCGAATTCGTGGCCGTGCATCCACATGACGCCGCCGCCGGTAAGCGCCAGCGCGGCAAAGGCACCGATCAAGGGCCAGACGCTGGGGGGCAGAATGTGATATTGGTGGCTCTTCGCTCCGGCCATCGTGTCTCGTTCCCTGCTGCGGTGTTGGCCGTCCTCTAGCTTTGAGATTTAGGCGGGTCCACCGGGTAAAAAGTGTAGCTCAAGGTGATCTCTTCGATCCTCCGCGCGTCCGGATCGTCGAGGATCTTGGGGTCGACGAAGAAGATCACGGGCATGCGCACCTCTTCACCCGGCTTCAGCGTCTGCTCGGTGAAGCAGAAGCATTGTATCTTGGTGAAATATTGGCCGGCCTGCGCGGGCGTGACGTTGAAGGTGGCGGTGCCCGTGACGGGCTTATCGCCGAGGTTCCTGGCGGTGTAGAAGGCCATGTCGCGCGCGCCCACGGCGACGCGCTGGCGGCGCTCCTCCGGTTCGAACTGCCAGGGAAGCGCGGAATTGGTATTGGCGTCGAACCGGACGTAGACGAGCTTTCCCGTGGCTTTGAGCGACGCATCCACCTGCTCCGCGCGGAGCGGCGTCCCGCCGAAGCCGGTGACCTGGCAGAACAAGCGGTAGAGCGGCACGCTGGCAAAGGCGAGGCCGACCATTGCCGCCACCAGCAGCGCGGCAAGGGCGGCGGTGCGCCCGTTCCTGTGGGCGAGCGTCGTCACTGGTTGACCGTCATCTTGGCAATGGTGATCGCGAACAGGAGGATCACGAACGCGCCAAGGGCCAGCGCCATCACCAGGGCGCGGCTTCGCTGCCGGGCGCGGACCTTGTCCTCGGAGCCGTCGGGAATCATGCCAGCCACCGGTCGAGCACCAAGGCTCCGAAAATGGCGAAAAGATAGATGATGGAAAAGGCGAAGAGCCGCTTTTCCGCCTTCATCCCGGCCGGCTCGGTCGCCTTATTGGCGAGCACCGGCAGCGCCAGCGCCGCAAAGGCGAGGCTGAGCGCGGATGCGGCGATGCCGTAGAAGGCGCCGGCAAGCCCGAGCGGCCAGGGCGCGATGGCGGCAGCGGCCATGGGCATGGTGTAGAGCGCGATCTGCTGCCGGGTGGCCTTCGGGCCCGAGACGACCGGAAGCATCGGCACCCCGGCCGCGGCATAATCGGAACGGACGAACAGCGACAAGGCCCAGAAATGCGGCGGCGTCCACAGGAAGATCAGCGTGAAGAGCAGGAGGGGAAGCAAGGTCACGTCGCCCGTCACCGCCGCCCACCCGATCACCGGCGGAAAGGCGCCGGCCGCGCCGCCGATGACGATGTTCTGCGGGGTCCGGCGCTTCAGCCACACGGTGTAGACGAGAACGTAGAAAAGGATCGAGCCGCCGAGGATCGCCGCCGCCAGCCAATTGGTCGAAACGCCCATCAGCAGCACCGAAAAGAAGCCGAGGCCGACGCCGAAGTGAAGCGCCGCCTGCCGGTCCATCCGGCCGGCCGGGAGCGGGCGGCCGGCGGTGCGCTTCATCAGCGCGTCGAGATCGGCCTCATACCACATGTTGAGCGCCGCCGCGGCGCCCGCACCAAGGGCAATGCAGAGAATCGCGGTGAAGCCGAGCACGGGATGGATCGATGCCGGCGCCGCAAGCAGGCCGCACAGGCCGGTGAAGACGACAAGGCTCATCACCCGCGGCTTGGTGAGCGCGACGAAATCGCGCCAGTCGGCGGGCAAGGCAGCTGAATCCGTGAGCGGTATCGCAGTCATATCCATACCGTGACGTCGCCCCGATCATCCGGAGCGGCGCCCTTGAAGTTCAATGCTTCTAGCCCTCAGTCGATCCGCGGCAGCTTTTCGAACTGGTGGAAGGGCGGCGGGCTCGACAGCGTCCATTCGAGCGTGGTGGCGCCCTCGCCCCACGGATTGGGCGCCGTCTTCTTGCCGAACATCAGCGACCAGATGACGTTCACGAAGAATATCACCATGCCGATCGCCATGAGGATGTATCCCCAGCTCGCAACCTGGTTCCAGCCGGCAAAGGCATCCGGATAATCGGGCACGCGGCGCTGCATGCCGTCCAGCCCGAGGAAGTGCATCGGGAAGAACAGGATGTTCACGCCGGCAAAGAAGACCCAGAAGTGGAGCTGACCGAGGATCTCGTTATAGTTGCGGCCCCACATTTTGCCGAACCAATAATAGAAGCCGGCGAACAGGCCGAACACGGCGCCGAGCGACAGCACGTAGTGGAAGTGGGCGACCACATAATAAGTGTCGTGCATGTAATTATCGATGCCGCCGTTGGCGAGCACGACGCCGGTGACGCCGCCGACCGTGAACATGAAGATGAAGCCGAGCGCCCACATCATCGGCGTCTGGAAGGAAAGCGAGCCGCCCCACATTGTCGCGATCCAGGAGAAAATCTTGATGCCCGTGGGCACGGCGATCACCATCGTCGCGGCCGTGAAGTACATCTTCGTGTTCACGTCCATGCCGACGGTGAACATGTGGTGCGCCCAGACGATGAAGCCGACGACGCCAATCGCGACCATGGCATAGGCCATGCCGAGATAACCGAACACCGGCTTCCGGCTGAAGGTGGCGATCACCTGGCTGACGATTCCGAAGCCCGGCAGGATCATGATGTAAACTTCAGGATGTCCGAAGAACCAGAAGAGGTGCTGGTAGAGGACCGGGTCGCCGCCGCCCGAGGCGTCGAAGAAATGCGTTCCGAAATTGCGGTCCGTCAGCAGCATCGTGATGGCGCCGGCGAGCACCGGGAGCGCCAGAAGCAGCAAAAAGGCGGTGACCAGCACCGACCAGACGAACAGCGGCATCTTGTGCAGGGTCATGCCCGGCGCGCGCATGTTGAAGATGGTGGTGATGAAGTTGATCGCGCCGAGGATCGAGGAAGCGCCGGCAAGGTGCAGCGAGAAGATCGCCATGTCGACGGCCGGCCCGGTCGCGCCCGAGGTGGAGAGGGGGGCATAAGCGGTCCAGCCGATGCCGGCGCCGAGGCCGGTGCCGCCGGAGACGAAGGTTGAGCCCAGCAGCAGAATGAAGGCCGGGACGAGCAGCCAGAAGCTGATATTGTTCATGCGCGGGAAGGCCATGTCCGGCGCGCCGATCATGATCGGGACGAACCAGTTGCCGAAGCCGCCGATCATGGCCGGCATCACCATGAAGAACACCATGATGAGGCCGTGCGCGGTAATGAGCACGTTCCACATGTGGAGGCCTTCGTCGAACGAAGCCTCGCCGCCCATATAGGATGCCCAGCTCTGCAGATATTGGATGCCCGGCTCCGCAAGCTCAGCGCGCATCAGGCCCGAAATCGCGCCGCCGATGATGCCGGCGACGATCGCGAAGATCAGGTAGAGGGTGCCGATGTCCTTGTGGTTGGTGGACATGAACCAGCGTGCGAAGAAGCCAGGCTTGTGGTCCGCGTCATGATGCGCCTCATGCGCGTGTCCCGCCTCGAAATGGAGGGCATTGGCGGTCGTGTCGGTCATTACTGGTCGTCGCCTCTTCTGGAATTCGTCGCCCCCTGCGTGGAAATCGGCGGCCGTGAAGTTGCATCCATGATGTTGCTCGGCTCCGGGCTCGTCTCGGTCGCGCTCCCGCCCGCGGTCGGAACCAGATCCGGGCTCGTCACCGGCGAGGCGGCCGTCTCGTCACCCGTGCGCGCCTGCGGCGCCCCAGGCATGGTTCCACCCTTGGACGCAACCCAGGCTGCGAACTGCGCCGGCTGCACGACTTCGACGGCGATCGGCATGTAACCGTGCCGGGCGCCGCAAAGCTCGTAGCATACGCCATAATATAGGCCCGGGCGTTCGGCTTTGAACCAGGTCTCGTTCAGGCGGCCCGGCACGGCGTCGATCTTGGCCCAGAAGGCCGGAACGCCCCAGGCGTGGATGACGTCGTTGGAGGTCACGATCATCTTCACGGTGGCGCCGACCGGCACCACCATCCGCTCGTCCACGGCCAGCTGGCGCGGCTCGCCGCGGGTCTTGGCGTCGGCGTCCGACAGGGCGTTGGAGACGAGCTCGAAATCGCCGTGGTCCGGATACTGATAGGTCCAATACCATTGGTTGCCGATCGCCTTGACGGTGAGATCGGCTCTCGGCGGCGAATATTGATTAGCCAGCAGCTTGATCGACGGAACCGCGATCGCGACCAGGATCAGCACCGGCACGAGCGTCCAGACCACTTCGATCAGCGTGTTGTGGGTCGTCCGGGAAGGCACCGGGTTGGCGGCGCGACGATAGCGCACGATCACGTAGAGCATCAAGGCCAGCACGAACAGCGAGATGGCGGTGATCAGCGGGAGCAGCAGGATATTGTGGAACCATGCCGCCTGGCGGCCGATCGGCGTGACCTGGTCCTGAATCCCCATGCGGCCGTCGGGCTGGCCGATACCGACCACAGGCGAGGCGCGCGAGGCCATGGTCGACTGCGCCACCTGCGCATCGCTCGGCTCTTCCGCATTGTCGCCGGCGGAGGCGACGGATATTTCCTCGGGAGCGGCGCCGCCTTTGGCTTGCGACTGGGCGCTGATGGCATCGCTCGGCGGCGCGCCTTTCAAGACCGGCTTTTGCGCGTTCGCATCGAAGGTCGTCGCCGGCTGTGCCGCCTGGGCGAGCACGGCTGCAGGCGTAAGGCCGAGCGCTGCGGCGACGGCAAAGATTTTCAGCAGAGTCTTCATCTAAACCCCTTGGGGCCGCCCTGGACGAGCGGGTGGATTCGAACGCGGATAGGCCAGGTCGCGCGCCTTATAGGCACGCGACCCGCGCGCCTCAAGCAACTTGATGGAGGGCGTTTCGGGCCCTATCTGGCACTAAGGGCCGAGTGGGGAAAAAGATCATGACGGAAGAAGAAATCCTCGCGGAATTCCGCGCGGCCGGGGCGCTTCTGGAGGGGCATTTCATTCTTTCATCCGGACTGCACAGCCCGCGCTACCTACAATGCGCGCGCGTGCTCATGGATCCGGCGCGCGCCTCGCGCCTGGCCTCGTCGCTCGCCCATTCGCTGCCTCGCGAAATCCGCTCCAAGATCGAGATCGTCGTCTCGCCGGCCATGGGGGGCGTCATCATCGGGCATGAGATGGGGCGCTCGCTCGGCCTCGAAGCCCTGTTCGTCGAGCGTCCCACGGGCACATTCGAGCTCCGCCGCGGCTTCTCGCTGAAGCCGGGGCAGAAGGTGCTGCTCGTGGAGGATGTGGTTACCACCGGCCTCAGCTCCGGCGAAGCGATGAAGGCGGTGCACGAGGCGGGCGGCGAGGTGATCGCGGCGGCGGCTCTGGTCGACCGGTCGAACGGCACGGCCGATCTCGGCGTTCCTTTCTTTCCGCTCGTCCGGTTGAACGTCCCGGCCTATCCCGCCGATGCGCTGCCCGAGGACCTTGCCGCCATTCCCGCGGAAAAGCCCGGGAGCCGGAAGGCGGCGTGACGAGCCACCTGCGCCTGGGCGTCAATATCGACCATGTGGCGACGATCCGCAACGCGCGCGGCGGCGACCATCCGGATCCCGTGCGCGCCGCCATTGCGGCGGCGGATGCGGGAGCCGACGGGATCACCGCGCACCTGCGCGAAGATCGTCGCCACATCACCGACGATGACATCCGGCGGTTGATGGAGCGGCTGACGATCCCGCTGAACCTTGAAATGGCCGCGACCGAGGAGATGCTCCAGATCGCGCTCCGCCACCGGCCGCACGCGGCCTGCATCGTGCCGGAAAAACGGGAGGAGCGGACCACCGAAGGCGGTCTCGACGCAGCCGGACAGCACAACCATCTGGCCCATTATGTGAGCCGCCTTGGCGAGGCCGACATCCGCGTGAGCCTGTTCATCGAGCCCGATCCGCGTCAGGTCGAGGCCGCGATCCGGCTGAAGGCGCCTGTGGTCGAGTTCCATACCGGACGCTATGCGCATCTGGAGGGTGAAGAGCAGACCCGGGAATTGCGTCGCATTGCCGAGGCGGCCGCCCTTGCCGTCAAGAACGGGATCGAGCCGCATGCCGGCCACGGCATCACCTTCGACAATGTCGTGCCCGTGGCGGCTATTCCTCAGATCGCGGAACTCAACATCGGCCATTTCCTGGTCGGCGAGGCGATCTTCACCGGGTTTGGCGCCAGCGTCCAGCGGATGCGGGACTTGATGGACGACGCCCGGGGATGATCATGGCGACCTGCTCATGATTATCGGCATCGGCTCGGATCTCTGCAATATCGAGCGGATCCAGAACTCACTGGACCGGTTCGGCGAGCGCTTCACCAACCGCGTCTTCACCGAGGTGGAGCGGCGCAAGGCGGAGGGACGGCCGTTCACTCGCGCCGGAACCTACGCAAAACGCTTTGCGGCCAAGGAGGCTTTCTCGAAAGCGGTCGGTACTGGCTTCAAGCGCGGCGTGTTCATGAAGGATATAGGTGTCGTGAACAAAGCTTCAGGCGCGCCGACCCTGGCGCTTACTGGCGGCGCGAAGCAGAGGCTTGACGACATGACACCTGAAGGGCACGCCGCCGAGGTGCACTTAACCATGACCGACGACCATCCCTTTGCTCAGGCGTTCGTCATCATCACCGCGCGACGGATTGAAGGAGCAGAAGAGTGAACGCCAGCGAGCCCGTGGCCGCCCCCACCGACGAGAGCGACGCGTCCGCTCCGGCCAAGGCCGAGAAAAAGGGCACCGACTGGTGGGGCGAGTTGAAGGCGATCTTCTGGCTCATCCTGGCCGTGCTCGCCTTTCATAGCTTCGTCGCCAAGCCATTCTACATTCCTTCGGAATCGATGATGCCGATCCTCCTCAAGGGGGACAGGCTGGTGGTGAGCAAATATCCCTACGGCTGGTCTTGGGTTTCGCCCTCGTTCCACGTCTTTCCAGAGACGGAGGGACGGCTGTTCGGATCCTATCCGGAGCGGGGCGACGTGGTGATCGTGACGCCGCCGGGACAGAAGGCAGATTACATCAAGCGCGTGATCGGGCTTCCGGGCGACCAGCTCGAGATGATCGAGGGCCAGCTCTACATCAACGGCAAGCCGATCGAGCGGGAAGTGCGTCCGCACGCCATGTTCCCGGTGGACGAGAATGCACCCTGCACGGACGTCGAGTTTCCAGGCGCGCGCGTGTCCGGACCCGACGGGAAGCTTTATTGCCGCCTGCCGGTGGTGCGGGAGACGCTTCCCAACGGCCGTTCCTTCGACACGATCGATCTCGGCTATATGCCGCAGGGCACCGACGATTTCGCCAAGCTCACCGTGGCGGACGGACACGTCTTCCTGATGGGCGACAATCGCGACAAGTCGGCCGACAGCCGGGTGCCGCTGGGCGAGCCCTATAACGGGCTTGGCGGACCGGTGCCCGTGGAAAATATCGGCGGACGGGCCGAGTTCATCACCTTTTCGCTCGACGGCTCTTCCCAATATCTGAACCCGATCAGCTGGTTCTCGGCACTTCGCGGCGGCAGGGCCGGCAGCTCGCTCCATCCGCAGGACGCTCCTCAGAAATGAGCGACAGCTCGGTTGGCCATGTCGAGAAGAGGGGCCCGACCGAGCTTCGCGATCCGATCGTCCGGGAGGAGCTGAAGCGCGCAAGCGTCTGGTTCGGGCTGGGCCTCGCGATCCTTGGGATCATCTTCCTTGCCCAGCCGCTGCTGCTGATCTTCGCCGGCATCGTGCTCGCCTCGATGCTCGACGGGGGAACGCGGCTGCTCGGCCGCGTGCTGCCGATCGCGCGCGGCTGGCGGCTGGCGATCGTAACGATCGGCGTCGTCGCTTTCGTGGCCTGGACTGTTCTGTATGCGGGACAGACGATCGCCGCGCAGGCGGAGACGCTCCGCGCAATGGTGACGGCCCAGGCGAACCGCGTTCTCAGTTGGGGTAATTCGCTCGGGATCGTCCAGGGCGGCGCCGCAGTGAGCCAGCTCGGCGGGCAGCTGATGGGGACGCTTGGGCGCCTCAGCTCCGCCGTCAGCAGCGCGCTTGGAGCGGTCACCAGCTTCGTGATGATCCTGGTCATCGGCATCTTCATCGCCGTCGAGCCGCGCCTCTACGAGCGCGGCTTTGCCTGGATGCTGCCGATGCGGAGCCGGGAGCGTTTCTATCGCACCGCCTCTCACATGGGCTTCACCATGCGTCGGCTGATGGCCGGCCGGCTCATCGGCATGGCGGTCGAGGGTGTCGGCACCTGGGTTCTGCTGTGGATCGGCAACGTGCCGATGGCCGCCTTGCTCGGCATCCTTACCGGCCTGCTCGCCTTCATTCCCAATATCGGCGCGATCGTATCCGGAGTACTGATCGTCCTGGCCGGCTTCAGCGTGGGAACCGACGAGGGGCTCTGGGCGATCGGCGTTTATGTCATCGTGCAGGTCGTCGACGGCTATCTGATCGTTCCCTATGTCGCCCGCAAGACGGTCGACCTCGCCCCCGCACTCGTTCTCGGGGCGCAGCTTCTTTTCGGCGCCTTGTTCGGGCTGATGGGCTTGGCGCTTGCCGACCCCATCATCGCCATGATCAAGACTGCGCTCGAGCAAAAATCGCGGGACGATTCGAACGATGCCGCCGCGGAGGTGGAGCCTTAAGGCTGTCGTCCCTGCGGCGGACCGCCCATCATGCCCTGCAGCGCCGACTGGGGCGCAATCTCCAGAAGCTCGATTTCGAAATCAAGCGTCGCGTTGGGCGGAATGACGCCGCCCGCGCCGGTGGGCCCGTAAGCCAGGTTGGGTGGAATGCGGAGGCGGTAGGTGCCGCCCTTCTTCATCAGCTGCAGCCCTTCGGTGAAACCGGGGATGACGCCGGTGACGGGGAAGGGCACGGGCTGCTTGCCCTGGCTGGTATCGAAGACGGTGCCGTCCTGGAGCCGCCCGGTATAGTGGATGAGCACGATGTCGGTCGTCGACGGGCTCGGCCCGTCGCCTTCCTTCACCACCTGATATTGAAGCCCCGAAGCCGTGCTGGAGTAAAGCTGATTGGCGGTTCCCACCCAGGCGAGGCCGGCGGCGCCGAGGCTGAGCGCGGCCAGGCCGATCCAGAGCTTTGCCACTGAGCCCTTCTTGATCGGACGGATGGGAACGGCTGTGACGGACATGGGAAGGCCCTTTGGCAGATAAAGAAACGGCGGCGAGTTATCGCCGCCGGATCGGGTTCAGGCAAGCGTCGCGTGGCTCAGCGAACGCCGTCCCGCTCCATGCGCTTGCGCTCGAGCTTGCGGGCGCGGCGGACGGCAGCCGCGCGCTCGCGCGCGCGCTTTTCCGACGGCTTTTCGTAGTGGCGGCGCAGCTTCATCTCGCGGTAAACGCCTTCACGCTGGAGCTTCTTCTTGAGCGCTCGCAGCGCTTGATCGACGTTATTGTCGCGAACGATGATTTGCATAAAAGGCCGTCACTCCAATCCAATAGCCAGCAGCGGCCGCATCCAGGCGCTGCCCTTGCATAAGCCGTTGATACCATAAAAATAGGTTCGCCGCGAAGGAGTTCCTCCGCGCCGTTGGCGGCCCGATACACAAGAGCCCGGCTTCTTTCAAGCCGTAAAGGCGGAACGGGGCCTTTCCAGGCGGCTGCTTGTGCCCGTAGAAGCTCACTTCATGACCAAGCTTACCGTCAACGGCCAGCCGATCCAGTACCGACTGGATCCCGAGACGCCTTTGCTGTGGGCGCTTCGGGACGCCTCCAACCTTACCGGCACCAAATATGGCTGCGGAACGGGCGTATGCGGCGCCTGCACCGTCAACGTCGACGGCAATGCCGTGCGCAGCTGCCTCGTCAAGATCCGCCAGGTTGAAGGGAGCTTCGTCACGACCATCGAGGCGCTGTCGCGGGATCGCTCGCACCCGGTGCAGCAGGCCTGGGTCGCCAATTCGGTGCCGCAATGCGGCTATTGCCAATCCGGTATGATCATGGCGGCGGCCGCTCTCATCGACAAGAATGCCAATCCCACCGACGCGGACATCGATGCAGCCATGACCAACATCTGCCGTTGCGGCACCTACCCGCGGATCCGGGAAGCGATCCGAAGGGCGCTGCGCGTCAAGGCAGGGCAGGAGCAGATCGCCGCCGCGCCGCCGCCCGGCATCGACCCGGCCGATGCCGCGCGCGAGGTGCCGGCGCTCGGCAATGTCCCTTCCCCGCAAGAGGGGCGGGACTGATCCTGTCGCAATGCTTGCGGAGCGGTTCAGCATCGGCTCATTCGGCAAGGTGCACGGCTCGTCCATCGGCGGCGGCATTCGTCGACCGGGTGTGAGGAGTTTTTCGGATGCGGAAGGCATGGCTTGGAATCTTGATGACCGCGACGATCGCGACGCCGGTCGCGGTACAGGCGCAGGAGGCGGGCGGACGCGATCAGCGCCGCGCGGAGCGCCGTGCCGAAAGGCAGGCCGAGCGCCAGGCGCAGGGGCCGGCGGTGCAGCGCCAGGAGCGGCAGGAACGCCGCATCGAGCGGGTCGAGAGACGGGCGGAGCGGCCGGAGCAGCGGCAGGAGCGGCGCACCGAGCGCCTTCAGGAGCGTGGCGGCGCCGACGAAGGCGCGTTTCGTGCCCGCATGGAAGCGCGCGCCGCACGGCAATCCCAAGCCGCCCAGCAAGCGCAAGCGGCCCAGCAAGCCCAAGCGTCCCAGCGCCGTGAAGCGCGGCAGGAGCGGCGTGACGCCCCCGGCCGCTATCCCGGAAGCATCTATCCCCAAGCCTGGCAAGGGGACCGGAACGATCCGCGCATGGAGGAGCACCGCCGCCGCTACCAGCGGCTGGAGCGGGAGGCGCAGCGTGAGGACCGGCGCGAATGGCGCCAGGAAAATCGCGGAGACAGGCGCGAGGCGCGCCAGGACAATCGCGGCGAGCGCCGCGAATGGCGGCAGGATCGGCGGGAGGACCGGCGCGAGTACCGGCAGGATCGCCGGGAGGCCCGTCGCGACTGGAACCGCAATTGGCGCCAGGACCGGCGTTACGATTGGCAGCGCTACCGCTACGCCAATCGCAACATCTACCGGCCGGGCCGCTATTATTCTCCGTATCGGGATCACAGCTACAGCCGTTTCTCGATCGGCGTCTTCCTGGAGCCATTATTCTTCTCGAACCGCTACTGGCTCAGCGATCCCTGGCAGTATCGCCTGCCGCCGGCTTATCCCGGCACGCAATGGGTCCGTTACTATGACGACGTCCTTCTGGTCGATGTCTACAGCGGCGAAGTGATCGACGTGATCCACGACTTCTTCTGGTAGCTTTTGAAGTCAGGATTGCCGGGAGCCCGGAGCGCGGAAGCGCTCCGGGCTTTTCGCTTGTCAGGAGAGGCGTGTCTGGGCAGCATCCGCACACTATCTGACCAAAGGACATTCATGCCAGTTCGTCTCGCCCTTGCGCTCCTCCTTTGTTTGACGCCCATGGCCGCCGCCGCCGAGACATTGGTGGTGCACGCCGGCCGGCTCATCGCCGACGCGTTCAAGCCGGCTGTGGGCCCATCCACGATCACGATCGTCGACGGGCGCATCAGCAGCGTCGCGCCGGGTCTTGCGCCTCCGCCGGCAGGGGCGCGGCTGATCGATCTTTCGTCCAAAACCGTGCTTCCCGGCCTGATCGACACACACACCCACCTCACCGGCGACCCCGGCGGCGACTATTGGAAGAAAGCGGTGGAGAGCGACGAATGGTCGGCATTGATCGGCGTGAAGAACGCGCGCGCCACCGTCAGGGCGGGATTTACCACCGTGCGGGACCTCGGGGCGCCGGCGCAGGTCATCTACGCTCTGCGCCGTGCCACCGATGAGGGGATCGTCGCCGGGCCCCGGATCCTCACATCGGGTACCGGCCTTTCGATCATCGGCGGCCATGGCGACGTGTCGGGTTTCAGACCCGAGGTCGTTGAAGCGCTGCAGAGCGGAAACACCTGCACTGGCGCGGATCAATGTGCGGCGAAGGTCCGCGAGGCTTCGCGGGCAGGTGCGAATCTCATCAAGATCGCTGCAACGGGCGGCGTTCTTTCGCAGCAGGCGCGAGGCCTCGGGCAGCATTTCAGCGATGCCGAGCTGAAGGCGATCGTCGATGCGGCGCATTCGCTCGGGCTCAAGGTGGCCGCGCACGCGCATAGCGCGCGGGGCATCGAGGCCGCGGCTCGGGCCGGGGTGGATTCCATCGAACATGGCACCTTTGCGGACGCCAAGGCGATCGCCGCGATGAAGGCGAGCGGCACGGTGCTGGTGCCGACCCTCATGGCCTATACCGGCATCCGCGAAGGCCTCGCCAAGAACGTCTTCACGCCGGCGGTTGCCGAAAAGGTGCGGATGACCCTCAATGAAGTGGGCAAGGCCGCCCGTGCGGCCCGCGCTGCGGGCGTTCCCGTGGTGTTCGGCACGGATTCGGCGGTGTACGAACATGGCCGCAACGCCGAAGAGTTCGCGCAGCTGGTGGAGGTCGTCGGCATGAAGCCCGCCGAAGCGATCGCGTCCGCCACGACCGGCGCCGCCAAGCTGATCGATCTGGACGGCCAGGTCGGCCGCATCGCACCAGGCTATTCGGCCGACCTTATCGCCGTCACCGGCGACCCCCTCCAAAACATCCGGGTGCTCGAGAAAGTCGATTACGTCATGCTGCGGGGCCGCACGATCGAATGATCGATCCGTTATATCGCGTGGCGATCGGCCCGTTCGTGCGCGACCGGCTGGCCGCTATGCCGAACGTGTTCAAGGTGCCCGCCGACGGACTGGACCTGTTCGTCTGCCGAAATTTCCTGACCCCCGCCGAATGCTTGGGGTTGATCGCGCGGATCGATCAGGACCGACAGCCCTCGGCGCTCCTGGCCGAAATTCCCGACCCCGAATTCCGCACCAGCGAGACGTGCAACCTGAACCCAAAAGACCCGCTGTCACGGCAGATCGAGGCGAAGATCGCCCGGCTCACCGGCATCGATCCGGCGCATGGCGAGACCATCCAGGGTCAGCGTTATGCGGTCGGACAGCAGTTCAAATGTCACCACGACTTTTTCTATACGAGCGAACCCTATTGGCCGGAGCAGGAGCGGACCGGCGGCCAGCGCACTTGGACGGTCATGGTCTTCCTGAATGAGCTGGAGGAAGGTGGGCAGACCGAATTTCCCAGGGTCAAGGTCAAGATATCGCCGAAGCGGGGAAATTTGCTGGCCTGGAACAATCTCGACGCGGCCGGGGAGCCGAACGACCACTCGCTGCACCAGGGCAGCCCCGTGCTGGCGGGGGTGAAATATATTATCACGAAATGGTACCGGGAGCGCCCCTGGGGAGCATCCGCCTTGATCAACCGATAGCGTTGCGCGCCGCCGACCACGGACGTTGCTGGCGTCATGTCCGTCGCTGGCGGTTCAGGGGAATGTCTTTATGGGTGGATGAAAGCCGAAGCTCGCCTACGAAGAAAGCGACAATGAACACGAAATCCATATTGATCGCAGCCACTGCAAGCCTCGCCAGCGCCTGCGCGACGGGCGTCGCACAGCCGCAGCTGCCGCCTCCATCAGCGCCGACGGCGGAGGTCGCGGCGGCGCAGCCGAGCAATTCCGAACGATTGGCGGCTTTGTTCAAGCAAAGCGATGAGGCCAATCTCCGCCGCAACCCGCTGAGCGCGCTTTTCCGCGGCGACATGCGCTTTGCCGCCGAACTGGGGGACATGTTCACCGCCGAATATTATGCCGCCGAAAGAGCGGCGGGCGAAGAGGAGCTGCGGCTGCTGGCGGAGATCGATCGAAGCGCACTCTCCCCGACCGATCAAATCGCCTACGATGTCTTCAAACGCCAGACCGAAGTCACGCTGCGGGGTCTCCGGGAGCCGCTGCTCGGGCTCGCCGCCGTCCGGCCAATCGACCATTTCTACGGCATCCATACCTGGTACCCTGATATCGCTTCGGGAGAGGGCGCCGCCCCGTTCAAGACGACCGAGGATTATGAGAACAACCTCAAGCGTCATCACCAATTCCCGCCGCTGATCGACAAGGCGATTGCCCGCTTCCGGGAAGGAATGGCGGCGGGCGTGGTTCAGCCGAAGCTGGTCGTCCGCAACATGATCGACCAGCTCGACCTGCAGCTGAAGCAGGGCGTGGAGGGATCGACCTTCTACGGTCCGGTAAAGACCTTCCCGCAAGCCATTCCTGCCGCCGATCAGGCGCGGCTCCGCGCGGCCCACGCCGCGGTGATCAGGGACGAGATCCGTCCCGCTTATGCCCGGCTGCGGGACTTCCTGAAGAACGAATATCTGCCGGTGGCGCGCGAGGGTGTCGGCCTCGTTCACATGAAAGGCGGGCCGCAGCTTTACCAATATCTGATCGAGCAGAATACGACGCTGCCGATGGCGGCGGACGCGGTCCACGAGCTCGGCCTGCGGGAAGTGGCCCGGATCAGGAGCGAGATGGAGACGATCAAGAACAAGGTCGGCTTCAAGGGCACTCTCGACGGATTTTTCGAGCACCTGCGCACGAGCAAGGCCTATCAGCCGAGATCGAAGGAATGGCTGCGCGAGCAATATGAGGCCGCCGGCAAACGCGTCGACGCGCGCATCGGGGAGCTTTTCTCGTTTCTTCCGAAAACGCAGCTCGAAATTCGCCCGGTGCCTGAATATCGCGAGAAGACCGACGCCGCGGGATCCTACCAGAGCGGTACGCCGGACGGATCGCGGCCGGGCGTCTTCTATTACAACACCTACGACCTCCCCTCGCGCTTCACCTGGGGCGTCGAGACGCTTTACCTGCATGAGGCGGCGCCCGGCCATCACTTCCAGATCAGCCTGGCCCAGGAGAATGAGGCGCTGCCGAACTTCATGCGCTTCGGCGGCAACACGGCCTTCGTGGAAGGCTGGGCGCTTTACGCGGAGACGCTTTGGGACGAGCTCGGCATGGAAACGGACCCCCTGCAGCGCTTTGGCGGCCTCAATGACGAGATGCTGCGGGCGATGCGGCTGGTGGTGGACACCGGCATCCACGCAAAGGGTTGGGGCCGCGATCAGGCCATCAAGTACATGCTCGACAACAGTTCGATGGGCCGAACCGACGCCACGACGGAAGTGGAGCGCTACATCGCCATTCCGGGACAGGCGCTCGCCTACAAGCTCGGCCAGCTCAAGATCCTCGAGCTTCGGGCTCGGGCCGAGCAGGCGCTCGGCCCGAAGTTCGACATACGCGGCTTCCACGCGCAGGTGCTCGACAGCGGCGCCTTGCCGCTGACCGTGCTCGAAGCGAAGATCGACCGCTGGATTGTCGCCGGGAAGCAGCCGGGCGTTTAGCGGGCAAGCGCCTCGGCAATCAGCCGGCGGCTGTTGTTGATGCCGTAAAGGGCGATGAAGCTGCCCATGCGGGGGCCTTGGCTGGTGCCGAGCAGGGTTTCGTACAGCGCCTTGAACCAGTCGCGCAAATTCTCGAAACGGTGGGCCTTGCCGACTTCGAAGACCAGGTTCTGGATATCGTCCGGGCTCGCCTCCGGCGCCAATTCGCCAAGCTGGCTGTCGAGGTCGCGCAGCGCGTCGGCCTCTTTCGCGTCGGGCGCGCGGCGCTGGAGCGAATCCTTCACGAAGTCGCGAAAATAGGCGACGGCATAGCCGATCAGCGCGTCCAGCTCCGGATGCGTGTCAGGAGACGCATCGGGGGCGTAGCGCTTCACGAACGCCCAAAGCAGGTCCTTATCGTCGGTCGAGGCGACCGCCACGAGGTTGAGCAGCAGGGCAAAGCTCAACGGCAGTCGCGCAGCTGGAACCTTGCCCGCATGGACGTGGTGCACCGGATTACCGAGCCGCTTGTCCCAGGGCTGGTCCGGATAGGTGGCGAGAAATTGCTGGTACTCGTCCACTGCCTTGGGAATGATACCGAACGAAAGCTGCTTTGCCCGCTTCGGCTCCCGATAGATGTAGAAGCTGAGGCTCGTGCCTGGGGCGTAGGTCAGCCACTCGTCGATCGTGACCCCGTTGCCCTTGGTCTTGGAAATCTTCTCGCCATTCTCGTCCAGGAACAATTCGTAATTGAAGCCTTCGGGGGGGCGGGCGCCGAGCACACGGGCGATCTTGGAACTCTGGACCACGCTGTCGATCAGATCCTTGCCGGCCATTTCATAGTCCACGCCCAACGCGACCCAACGCATCGCCCAGTCGACCTTCCACTGGAGCTTTGCCCCGCCCGATAGGATCGATTGCTCGGCCTTCCGGCCGGTGGCGGGATCCGTATAGGCGATCGTGCCGGCCTCCGCGTCGAGCACCTCGACCGGAACCTGAAGGACCTTGCCGGTGACAGGGCTGATCGGGAGCACCGGCGAATAAGTCTGCCGCCGCTCCTCACGAAGTGTCGGCAGCATCACCTCCATGATCGCGGCGTAGCGGCGAAGCACGGACTTCAGCGTCTCATCGAACCGGCCGCCATTGTAACAATCGCTCGAGGCAAGAAATTGATAGTCGAAGCCGAAGCGATCCAGAAATTGACGCAGCAAATTGTTGTTGTGCGCGGCATAGCTCGAATGGCCGCAGCCATAGGGGTCGGGCACCCGGGAGAGCGGCTGATCGAGATGATTGTGCATCATGTCCTGTTGCGGCACCCCGGGGGGCACCTTGCGCATGCCGTCCATGTCGTCGGAGAAGGCGATCAGCCGGCTCGGCCAATCGACGATCTCCGACAGCGCATGGCGGACCATCAGCGTGCGCGCGACTTCTTGGAAGGTGCCGAGGTGCGGCAGACCGCTGGGGCCGTAGCCCGTTTCGAATACGATCTCGCCGGAGGGCGGCCCGTCCGGATAACGCTTCAGAAGCTTGCGGGCTTCCTCATAGGGCCAGGCCTTCGAGACCAAGGCGGCATCGCGAAGCTCTTGGGGTACCAACAATTGTTGCCCTTTCGTTCCTGCCGCTCCATCTAGGCGGAATGGCGGCTTCTTTGCTCTATCCCGCGCTCTACGCAACCCACGGCGGCATCTGGATGGCGCACGCCGACGGGCAGGTGGAGGCGCTCGGACGGGGCGAAGCGATCGCGCGCGCGGCCGAGACGCCGGTGATCATGCTGAACGCACCATTGGTGGGGCAGCGGCTTGGCTATCCGGAGCTTTCGGGACTCGATCTGCTCGAGCTGTTCGCATTCATGCATCCCGCGCGTTTCGCCGTGCCCACGCCCAAGGGACTGGCGCACGCACTCGCCATCGCAGCGCCGGAGGGCGACGCGGAGGCTGCGCCGTTCCTGCTGCGGGCCGCCGGGGTACTTCTCGACAGACTCGGAACGGATTGGCCGGAGCGGGAAGGGGCTTGGGCGTCGGCCCAGTCGCTCTACCGGCTGCGCTGGACCTGGGCGCCGGCCGTGGCCGAGCGGCTGCAACGGCCGGAGCGGGACGAGCGCTGGCTGTTTTCCAGGCTCCCGGAATGGGAGGAGGGGGGAGGAAGGCCGCAGCCACGCAATGTGCGGATCGATCCCGAGGAGGCAACCGGTCGGCTCGCGGACCTCACCGGCCTGGGTGCCGAGATCCGCGAAGGGCAGCGGGATTATTCCGCCGCGGCGGCGGGCGCCTTCGCTCCTCGCGCAGCCGAGGGACAGCCAAACCTGTTATTGGCCGAAGCGGGGACGGGCATCGGCAAGACGCTCGGCTATCTGGCCCCTGCCTCGCTCTGGGCGGAAAAAGCCGACGGGGCGGTGTGGATTTCAACCTACACCAAGGCGTTGCAGCGGCAGCTCGATCATGAAAGCAAGCGCGTCTTCCCCGATCCCGACGAACGCAAGCGCAAGGTGGTGATCCGCAAGGGGAGGGAGAATTACCTTTGCCTCCTAAACTTGGAAGACGCGCTGCAGGGCGGCTTTGCCGGCCGTGCGGCCATCCTGGCGCAGCTGGTCGCGCGGTGGGCCGCTTACTCGCGCGACGGCGACATGGTGGGCGGCGACATGCCGGGCTGGCTGCCGACCCTGTTCCGACGCGCCGGATCGACCGCACTGACGGATCGGCGCGGCGAGTGCGTCTACGCCGGCTGCCCCCATTATAGAAAATGTTTCATCGAGCGAGCGGCGCGGGCGAGCGCGGATGCCGATCTCGTCATCGCCAACCACGCCCTGGTCATGGTGAATGCGGCACGGGGGCGGGAAGCGGGCAATCCGCCTACCCGCATCATATTCGACGAGGGTCATCACCTGTTCGACGCCGCCGATTCGACGTTCGGCGCGGCGTTGACGGGGCAGGAGACGATCGAGCTTCGCCGCTGGCTGATCGGTCCGGAAGGCAAGTCGCGTGGCCGCCGCCGGGGCCTGGCGGCGCGCCTGACCGATGTCGCCTCCTACGACGAAGCCGGCGCCATGGCCCTTGACGCCGCCGTCCAGGCCGCCGGCGCGCTCCCTGGTGACGGATGGTTGCAGCGGATCGCGGAAGGTCTGCCTTTCGGGCCCGTGGAGAAGCTTCTCGCGGCGGTGCGCGGTACCGTCTATGCGCGCGCCACTGCGCAGGACGCAGGTTATGGGCTTGAGACCGAAATCGCCGAGCTGGATCCGGCGATCATCGAAGCGTCCGCCCCCGCCGTAGAAGCGATGGAGTTCCTGCTCCGCCCGCTCATGGCTCTGGCCAAGCGGCTGGAGGCGGTGCTCGAAGACGCCCCCGATTGGCTCGACGGCCAGGCACGGGCGCGGATCGAGGGAGCCATCGGCGGGCTCTCCTGGCGTGCGCAGACTTTGTCGGCCTGGATTGCGCTCGCCGCCCGGCTCGGCGGGCCCGCCGACCGGGACTTCGTCGACTGGCTGGCGGTTGATCGGGTGGACGGTCGTGAATTCGACATCGGCATCCACCGCCGTTGGCTCGACCCGACGCGGCCGCTCGCTGAGGCGGTCTTGAAGCCGGCCCATGGCGTGATCGTCACTTCGGCCACCTTGCGCGGCGCCGAGGATTGGGCGGCCGCCGAGGCGCGGTCCGGCGCCGCCCATCTCGGTCAGCCGGCGCGCCGCTTCAGCGCCGAAAGCCCGTTCGACTATGCGGCGCAAAGCGAGGTGCTGATCGTCACCGATCTGAAGCGGGGCGACGTCGCGCAACTCGCCGGCGCCTATTCGCGGCTGATCGAGGCGGCTGGGGGCGGAACGCTCGGGCTGTTCACGGCAATCCAGCGGCTGAAGGCGGTCCATGCCCGCATTGCCGATCGTTTGGCGCGTGCCGGCTTGCCGCTTTATGCGCAGCATGTGGATCCGATCGATACCGGCACCCTCGTCGACATTTTCCGGGACGATCCTTGCGCGTCCCTGCTCGGCACGGACGCGCTTCGCGACGGCGTCGATGTGCCGGGGGAGTCGCTCCGGCTCGTGGTCATGGAAGGGGTTCCATGGCCGCGGCCGACGGTGCTCCACGCATCACGCCGAACCGTCGGCGGCGGCTCGGCCTATGACGATCGGGTGGTGCGTTCACGGCTTGCCCAGGCGTTCGGGCGCCTGATCCGCCGGAAAGAGGATAAGGGCATGTTCGTGCTGCTTTCCGCCGCCACCCCGACCCGGCTGCTCAACGCCTTTCCGCCCGGCGTCCCGATCCGGCGCGTGCCGCTCGCCGAAGCCATCGATTGCGTGCGTTCGCGTCTTTCCACCGCAACCTCTTTAGGGCATCAGCAGGAAACGTTTGCGGCTCCGCAAGGATTGGAATGAAAACGCTGACCCTGCTGCGGCACGCCAAATCGGCCTGGGATGATCCTGTTGCACGCGATTTCGACCGCCCCCTCAACCGGCGCGGGCGCCGAGCCGCCCAGACGATCGGGCGTGAGATGCGGTCGCTCGGCCTGATCTTCGATCAGGTCATTGCTTCGCCCGCCGTGCGGGTGATCGAGACGCTTGACGACGTCGCCGAAGGCTATGGCCGCTCCTTCGAAGCGCGCTTCGACAAGCGCATCTATCTTGCCTCCACCGATACCTTGCTGGACGTGATTCATTCCGCCGATGAAGAAGCGGCGCGGCTGTTGATCGTCGGGCATAATCCAGGGCTGGAGAAGCTGGCGCTGCTGCTGACCCGGGGCGAGGAACTGCGCGCCGAAATTGCGGTCAAATATCCGACCGCGACACTGGCGGAAATCCAGCTGCCTGTGAGCCGCTGGACCGACGTAGGCGAAGGAATTGGGACGATTTCGCGCTTCATCCGGCCGCGGGACCTCGATCCCGAGCTAGGGCCGGACGAGGACAGCTTCTAACTCGCCCCTGCTTTCAAGGGAGGTCACTCCCCGTCGAGCGCTTCCCGCAGGGTCTGGCGGAGCCGGCGAAGATGTTCCGCCGGGAAATCGGCGGGCGGGTCGGCAGGGGCGGGGCCGTTTGCCGCACCCGGTTCCTCCCCGTCGCCGGCGCCGCTGGAAAGCAGCTGCTGCACACCTCTGATCGTGTAACCGTCCTGGTTCAGCAGCCTGTGGATGCGGTAGGCCAGAGCGACATCGGCCGGCCGATAGTAACGGCGGTTGCCGGCCCGCTGCAACGGGCGGAGCTGAGGGAAACGCGTTTCCCAATAGCGGAGGATGTGCTGCGGGATTCCAAGATCGTCGGCCAATTCGCCGATGGTGCGGAATGCCTGGTCGCTCTTGCGGGTGGGCTCCGCCACGGCGCTAGCCGCCGTTTACGATCCGCTCGCGCGTAATCTGGCTGGCGCGGAAGGTGAGCACGCGGCGCGGCGCGATCGGGACTTCAACGCCCGTTTTCGGATTGCGGCCGATCCGCTCGCCCTTGTCGCGCAGGATGAAGCTGCCGAAGCCGGAAATCTTCACATTCTGCCCGTCCGACAGAGCGGCACACATGTGGTGGAGGATGCGTTCAACGATGTTCGCCGATTCGGCGCGGGAAAGACCAATTTCCCGGTGCACCACGTCCGAAAGGTCAGCCCTGGTGAGCGTTCCTACTTCCAGCTTCCTGATCGTGCCCGCATCGGCCATCATGAGTCTCCCTCCCCCGGGTAGAAGCGCAAAACATTAGTGCAGGTTAGGCCTAAGCGCAATCCACCATTGCGGTTTTCCGCAATCAGTAGCGTAAGACGGCGGCTCCCCAGGTAAACCCGCCGCCCATTGCTTCGAGGACGACGAGATCGTCTTTCTTGACCCGTCCATCCCGAACCGCCGTGTCCAATGCGAGCGGAACCGAGGCTGCGGACGTGTTGGCATGCTGATCAACGGTGACGACCACGCGATTGGGGTCGAGCCCCAGCTTTTTCGCAGTCGCATCGAGGATGCGCTTGTTGGCCTGGTGCGGAACCACCCAATCCACCTCGTCCGAAGTGTGGCCGGCGGCGGTGAGAACTTCCGTGAGGACGTTGGCGAGGTTTGTCACCGCATGGCGGAAAACCTCCTTGCCTTTCATCCGGAGCTTGCCGACCGTTCCCGTGGTGGAGACGCCGCCGTCGACGAAGAGCAGATCGTTATGGCGTCCATCGGCGTGGAGCTTGGTCGCCAGGATGCCCCGATCCTGGGCTTCTTCCGCTTTGAGGAGGAGAGCGCCGGCGCCGTCGCCGAACAGCACGCAGGTCGCACGATCCTCGAAATCGAGGATGCGGCTGAACGTCTCCGAGCCGATCACCAGCGCGTAATCCGCCATTTCGCCTTTCAGCATATTGTCCGCGACGGAGAGGGCGTAGAGGAAGCCGGTACAAACGGCGGCGACATCGAAGGCGATGCAATCGTCGATACCGAGCGCCGTCTGGACGCGCGTCGCGCTGGCCGGAAAGGTCTGATCGGGCGTTGCGGTGGCGAGAACGATGAGGCCGACCTTCTCGGCAGGGACGCCCGCCGCTTCCAGGGCCTTTAGGGCCGCCTCGGTCGCGAGCGTCGCCGTGGTCTCGCCATCGGCGGCATAATGCCGGGCTTCGATCCCGGTGCGTTCGACGATCCATTCGTGCGTGGTGTCGACGCCCTGGTCGGCAAGCATCTGGTTCGTCACGCGCCGCGGCGGCAGCGCCGAACCGGTGCCTACGATGACGGAACGGCGGCTCATTTCACCGCCACGGGAGCGCGGTGCGCGGACACCCGGTCGAGGTCCTCGGCGATCTTGCGGGTAAGGTCCTCGCGCACGAGCCGGGCCGCGACCTGGATTGCATTGGCGATGCCTTTGGCGTTGGCGCTGCCATGGCTCTTCACCACGATGCCGTTCAGCCCAAGAAAGACCGCGCCATTATGGTTGTTGGGATCGAGGTGGTGACGGAGGAGCTCCGTCGCCGGGCGGGAGATAAGAAACCCGATCTTCGATCGTGTCGAGCTGGTGAAGGCACGGCGGAGCAGGTCGGTCACGAAGCGGGCCGTGCCCTCCGCCGTCTTAAGGGCAATATTGCCCGAAAAGCCGTCGGTAACGACGACGTCGACATCGCCGCGGGAGATCTTGTCCCCTTCGATGAAGCCGTCGAAGCGCATGCCAAGATAATCGGCCTCGCGCAGAATGGCGGCCGCGTCCTTGAGTTCATCGGTCCCTTTCAGCTCTTCGGTGCCGATATTGAGGAGCTGCACGCGCGGCTTGGCGAGGTCGAGCGCGACGCGCGCGTAAGCCGCGCCCATGACGGCGAACTGAACGAGATTCTGCGCATCGGATTCGGTGTTGGCACCGAGATCCAGCATCACGAGATCGTTGTCGCCGAGCGTGGGCAGCAGAGCCGCCAAAGCGGGGCGATCGATGCCCGGCATGGTGCGAAGCGCGAGCTTCGACATGGCCATCAGCGCGCCGGTATTCCCAGCGGAAAGCGCGGCATTGGCCTCGCCTGATTTCACCGCGGCAATCGCACGACCCATGGATGTCGTTTTGGCGCGACGCATCGCCTGGCTCGGCTTCTCGGTGCCGGCGATCACATCGTCGCAGTGGACGATTTCGACCACGCCGGCGAGCGAGGCGTGCTTGTCCAGCTCCGCCCGGATCTGCGACTTGTCGCCGAACATCAGGAAGCGCAGGTCGCTGCGCCGCTCATGGGCGCGCGCCGCGCCCGCCAGGATCACCGCGGGACCGGTATCGCCACCCATCGCGTCGATTGCGATCCGCGGCGTTGTGGCCACCGGTTTCGCCTCCTGATGCGTTTCGGTCTTTATGCCTCTACCGGCCGGATTTCGCGGCCGTTATAATGGCCGCAGGCGGCGCAGAGATTGTGAGGAAGCCGAAGCTCGCCGCAATTCGGGCATTCCTGATAATTGACCGGCTTCAGCGCATGGTGGCTGCGACGCATGTTGCGCTTCGAAGGCGACGTTTTTCTTTTAGGGACAGCCATCCTGGCACCTGTTCCAATAATCTCGAGTTCATGATGCGGGCGAGCAGGGCGACAGGAAAACGGCCCGTACGGCCGCGGGCCTGGCGGCCGAGTGCTCGAAAGCGCTGCTGCCTATAGCGAATTTGGCTACGGTTGCAAGCACCGCCTGAGCTTGCCAAGTGGGAAGCCCAGCGGAGAGAAACAAGCATGACGACGCTTCCGATCACCCTCACCATTGCCGGCGCGGCGGCGCTGATGAACGTCTGGCTCGGGCTTCGCGTCAGCCTTCTCCGCCGCCGGCTGAAGGTGTCCGTCGGCGATGGCGGCCAGACCGCCATCGCGACGCGGATGCGCGCGCACGCCAATTATGTCGAGTATACCCCATTCTTTCTGATCCTGCTGGCGCTGGTGGAGCTGGCCGCGGGATCGGCAACCTGGCTGTGGCTGGTCGCCATCCTCTACATTATCGGCCGCATCGCTCATGCTTTCGGCATGGATCGCGAAGGGGCAAACCTGCTGCGTGTGGCCGGCATTTCGATCACTTGGCTCTGCCTGATCGCTCTTGCCGCTTATGCGATCGTGCTTTCCTACCGGCCCGCGCCGCAGGCCTCCGCCGTCAGCTATGCGGAGCGGGACGCCCGCGCCAGGACTTTGTCGGCGACGAAGTGATTGGTGCGCCGCTCGTGGCCGAAATTGCTCATCGGGCCGTGACCGGGGACAAACGCGGTCTCGTCGCCAAGCGGCCAGAGCTTGGTCACAATGGCATCGATCAGATCCTGATGGTTGCTCATCGGGAAGTCCGTGCGGCCGATCGAGCCTTGGAAGATCACGTCGCCAACCAGGGCAAGCTTCGAGGCCGGGTGGTGGAAGACGACATGGCCGGGCGTGTGGCCGGGGCATTCGTAAACGTCGAATGTCAGCTCGCCGACCGTTACCTGATCACCCTCCACGAGCCAGCGGTCGGGCTCGAACACTCTGGCTCGAATCCCGTACGAGCGGCCGTCATCCTCCAGGCGTGAAATCCAGAAGCGGTCGGCTTCGTGCGGTCCTTCGATCGGGACGCCAAGTTCCTCGGCCAGGATGCCGGCGCCGCCGCAATGGTCGATATGACCGTGGGTGATGATCAGCTTCTCGATCGTGACATTTTGCGACTTGGCTGCCGCTTTCAGCCGGTCGAGATCGCCACCCGGATCGACGAACGCGCCGCGCATCGTTCCCGTGCACCATAAAAGCGTGCAATTCTGCTGAAGCGGCGTCACCGGAATGATTGCGGCTTTCAAGGGAGGCAAGGTCGACATTCCAGCCACATGGCTTCTCGCGCGCGGCGATGCAACCGCGGGCTATGGAAGCGCGTCAGCTGGTGGGTACGGCCCCATTGCCGCGGTGGATCTGGACACCGAGGGAGCCGGCTCCTTCCGACTCGGACGCCTCCGAGGACACCGCAGCCAGTGCCGGCGGCACAGATTGGGTCCCGCGGTGGATGCGCACTTCGGGCGTCGCTCCGCGCCACATCCTTACTCCCGCTTCGACCACTTCGGCACTTGCGGTAGCGGGCGCAACGGTCTGGTACCCGTCCTGGGGCATGGATGGCGCACCAGGCTCGATGCCGGCATAAAGTTGGTTGAACGCGCTCGAGGAGCCTTGCTTACCCTTCCAGCGGTAGAAGACGTGCGCCCCGACCACCGCTGCGCGGGTCAGGCTGTGCGCCCAATAAGGCAGGATTGCGGTGGTGTGGTAATGGGTGGCATTGCCGACCGGGCCATAGACTTCACCGGAGAGCGCTTCGGCGGCGATGCGCCGGGCACGCGCCCAGGCGTAGAGGGTCGGGCGGCGAGCGAGCGAACCATCACAGGTAAAGGTGAATTGGCAGCCGGTGCGAAGGTGGGCGCCCTGGTAGACGACGCCGCAAACGCTGTTCGGGTAGGCCGCGTGGCGCACCCGGTTCAGGACCACTTGTGCAACGGCGCGCTGGCCGTCTTCGCTTTCGGAGGCGGCTTCATAATAGATGGCCTGCGTCAGGCACTCCAGCGACCGGATCTTGTCGTCTTCACTGCGGGCCTCGCCGCTGAAAGGCTGCGCGGGCGCTGCCGCCGGGGCGAGCAGCCGGTACGGCATTCCTGGCTCCAGCTTCGCCCATTCCGGCGGTGCGATGAGCGTTGCGGCCACGGTCGGTGTCGAGGCCCGGGCTTCCGGGACCGGCGCCATCTCGAGCCCCGCCGTCGGTACGCAGGAGGCGGCCACCAACAACAGCGGCGCCGTCATCATCGTCCGCTTCTGGGAAATACCCAGTACCATGGAATCGCCCCGCCCAAATGATCAGGGGCCGGCGGTAATCATCCTTGGTAAGGATCAGGTTAATTCGGTGGTGCCCAGCCTCGCTTATACGGGCTGAAGGGCGATGAACCGGTCCGTGCTGACGCTGAGCGCGCCGCACGCGCTCGGCGAGGGAAAAGGCCGTCCCTCCGCTGCATAGGATTCCAGCGTCGATTCAAGCGCACGGCGGGCCTCGTCGCAAGCCTCGTCAATGTCGCGGCCCATGGCCATCGCTTCCGGCAGATCGGGAATGGTGGCGATCACCATCCCATCATAACGGTCGGCGAGCTTTAGCGAATAAGTCAGCATACCGGCCTCCTTGGGAACGGATGGTTTCCACGCGGCTTCGGAAAAGCCACTGGCGCGGGTACGTGAAAGCTGTCGGAGCGGCCTCCACAGTCAATGATGTAGATGAAGATGCTTTGCCCGAATGGCGAGTCCCGACGCTCCGATTTGGCGCAACGGAACCTCGGTTGAGCGTGAAAACCAACTTGGCCGCGAGGGCTGACCCGGCCCCATGCGCCGCCGGAACATGTCTCCCCGATCAGCACTCCACGACGTTCACGGCAAGACCGCCCTGCGCAGTCTCCTTGTAGCGCTCGTTCATGTCGAGGCCGGTCTTGCGCATGGTCTCAATCACTTGGTCGAGCGTGACGCGATGGGTGCCATCGCCGACAAGGGCAAGGCGAGAAGCTTCGATCGCCTTGATCGCTCCGACCGCATTGCGCTCGATACAGGGTACCTGGACGAGGCCGCCGACCGGGTCGCAGGTAAGGCCGAGATTATGCTCCATGCCGATTTCGGCGGCATTCTCGATTTGGCTGGGCGTACCGCCGAGCGCGGCGGTGAGACCAGCGGCGGCCATCGAGCAGGCAACCCCGACCTCCCCCTGGCAGCCGACTTCCGCGCCCGAGATGGAAGCATTTTCCTTGAACAACGATCCCACCGCGGCGGCGGTAAAAAGGAAGGTGTGCACCCCTTCATCCGACGCCCGCGGCGTGAAACGCTCATAGTAACGCAGGATGGCGGGAACGATGCCGGCGGCGCCGTTGGTTGGCGCAGTGACGACGCGGCCCCCTGCCGCATTTTCCTCGTTCACGGCCAATGCCCATAGGTTCACCCAATCGAGCACCGTCAGCGGATCCTGCAGCGTGCGCTCGGCCCGCTCCATCAGCAGCCGGTGGAGCGCCGGCGCGCGCCGCTTCACTTTGAGCCCGCCGGGCAGGATGCCATCGATGGCGATGCCGCGATCGATGCAGCCGGACATCGCCTCGACGATGGCTTCGAGACGGTGATTGATCTCCTCGTCCGACAGGCCGGCTCGCTCGTTGGCGCGGGCGATCTCGGCGATGCTGAGTCCTTCCCGCTCCGCAATCTCGAGAAGTTCGTCCGCCGAATGATAATTGTACGGAATGTCCCATGTCCCTGCGGGCGGAGCATTGCGCGCGATGGCGGCTTCATCGACGATCGCGCCGCCGCCGACCGAATAATAGATCTTGCTGTCGAGCAGGGTATTGCTGGCGGTGAGGGCCGTGAAGCGCATGCCGTTCGAATGGTGCGGCAGCCGCTCGCGCTGGAGGAAGCGCAGGTCGGCTTGTTCATCAAAGTCGATTTCCCGGTCGCCGCCGAGCTTGAGCTTTCCGGTGGCGCGAACACGGTCGATGATCGTATCGGCTTCGTCCGGGCACAAGCTGTGCGGGCGCTCGCCCGACAGGCCGAGCAGAACGGCCCGGTCCGTCGCGTGTCCCTTGCCGGTCAGCGCCAGTGAGCCATAAAGATCCGCTTGCACGCGGCAAGTGGCGTTCAGCAGCGCTTTTTCATCAAGCATCTCGACAAAGTCGCAGGCCGCCGTCATCGGCCCCATCGTGTGCGAACTCGAAGGACCGACCCCGATCTTGAAGAGATCGAAGACACTGGACACCACGCTCATTCTCCTGAGAGGCCCTCTTTTCCGGGGCTTAGCCGCAGATGCGCTGGCTACGCCAAGAAGGCAAGCGCGGCCTGATGCTTGACGCTGCCGCGCCTTTCGTGCTGCTCGACGATGCGCGCCCGGCGGGAAGGGCGCGGCTTTACCTTCGGCCCAGCGGCATCATCGAAGCCCGGCAGCCGTCGGAGGTGCGTCCCGCCCTCACGCATCTTCGAGAGGTCATAGCGCAAGGTCTCCATGGCGCCGGCTTCATCTCTTACGAAGCTGGGCACATGCTGGAGGCGAGACTTGCCCGCCTTTGCAGGCCGGCGGCTCCCGATGCGCCGCCTTTGCTCTGGTTCGGATTGTTCGCCCGCGCAGAAGAGGTGAATGTTCCCGACATCCTGCCGAGCCCCGCTTCGGCTTGGGCGGCCGCGCCTAGGCCGCTGATCGACCGGAGCAACTATGCGGCCGCACTCGGGGAAGTGAAGGCGCACATCGAAGCTGGCGACATCTACCAGGTCAATCTGACGTTTCAGGCAGAGGTGGCGACGGCCGGCCCGCCGCTCGGCCTCTACGCCGGTCTGCGCGACCGCGCTCGCGCCGGACATGGCGGCATCGTCTTCACAGGCGGGCATTGGCTGCTCTCCTTTTCTCCGGAACTGTTTTTTACGCTTGAGGGCGGCAAGCTGACGACCCGTCCGATGAAGGGCACGGCAAGCCGCGGCGGCGACGATGCGGCGGCTGTGGAAGCGCTTCGCGCGGATCCGAAGCAGCGCGCTGAAAATCTCATGATCGTCGACCTTCTCAGAAACGATCTTTCGCGGGTGTCCAAGCCCGGATCGGTGAAGGTGCCGCGGCTGTTTGCAGTCGAGACCTACCCGACGGTTCATCAGATGACCTCGACGGTCACGTCCGAGCTTGAGGAGGGGAGGGATGAAGTCGAGGTTCTGGAGGCGCTATTCCCCTGCGGCTCGGTAACCGGCGCGCCCAAGATCCGGGCAATGGAGATCATCCGTCAGCTCGAGCCGGACCCGCGTGGACCTTATACCGGGTCGATCGGCGCCCTCGGCCCGGGCGGCGAGGCATCATTCAATGTTGCAATCCGAACCCTGACGTTGAAAGCGGGCGAAGGCCGGGCCCTGATGGGGCTCGGATCGGGTATCGTGGCCGACAGCCGTGCCGACGACGAATGGCGCGAGTGCCTGGCGAAGGGAGCGTTTGTGAGCGATCCGGACCGAAGTTTCGATCTGATCGAAACCATGCGCTTCGATCCGCATGAGGGCGTGGTGGACATCGAGCGCCACCTCGCGCGAATGAAGCGAAGCGCGGAGGAACTGGGCTTTTCGTTCGACCGCCACGACGCCCGCAACGAGCTTCAGGCCGCCACTTTTCGTCTGGACGAACCGAAGAAGCTGCGACTGCTGCTCTCGGCAACGGGAGCGCTGTCGATCGAAGTGCGGGCCGCGCCGCGGGCGCCCGACGGCCCCGTCGAAGTGGCCGTGGCGCCGTTGCCGGTCGTCGCGGAAGATTTTCGCCTTCGCCACAAGACGAGCGACCGCCGCTTCTACGATGAGGCGCGGCAGGCGGCCGGGTCGTTTGAAACATTGTTCCAGGACGGAGCGGGCTTCCTGACGGAGGGTAGCTTCACGCACATCTTCGTTGAACGGGGCGGGTTGCTGGCGACGCCGCCGCTCGCGCGCGGGCTCCTTCCGGGGATATTGCGTGAACGGCTCATCGAGGAGGGAGAAGCGGCGGAAGAGGATCTGAAGGCCGACGACCTCGTCGCGGGATTCTACATCGGCAACGCGCTCCGCGGCCTCATCCCGGCTCGGCTTCGGCGCTAGGCCTGGAGGCCCTGTTCCACGGCCAACAGCCTTCGATCTCGACCTCCAGCGAGAAGCTGAGGAAGGTTCGGATAAGAACGATCCCCGCCAGCACGGCGAGGCTGTCCAGGGTGGGGTCGATCGCGACGGTGTGAACGATATCGGCGGCAACGAGGAATTCGAGGCCGAGGAGAATGGCCCGTCCGAGATCGGTGCGGAAGGCCGCCACGATCGGCTCCTTGGGTCGGTGCCGCACCATCCCGGCGGTGAAGCGCAGCAGGGCGCCGAAGGCGCCCACCACGATGATGCCGATGCCGGTGATCTCGACGGCGCGGGTAATCCACTCGACGGCGATCTTCAGCTGCTCGTCCATTCCCGCCTCTCCGAAGCCTTTGCCGAGAACGACAGGTCGCCGAGGATAGTTGCGGCACAGCCGCATCTTCAGGGCCGGTTCAGCGTATCTGCTTCATGCCGCCGCGACGGAGGACCAGATGATCAACAGACGAACCTTGCTTGGCGCCGGCGGCGCTTCGCTGATCGGTGGCCTAGCCTTGCTCGGCTCGATGCGCAGCTCGGAGGCGCGTGCCGGTAGTTTTGAAGTGACGCTTCCCGAAGCGGAATGGAAGAAGCGCCTGACGGCGCAGCAATATTCCGTATTGCGCCAGGAAAGCACCGAACGTGCCGGATCAAGCCCGCTCAACAAAGAAAAGCGGAAGGGGGCCTATTTCTGCGCGGGCTGCGGCCTTCCGCTCTTCTCGTCCGCAACGAAGTTCGAGAGCGGCACCGGCTGGCCGAGTTTCTATGCCCCGCTCCGCAATGCGGTCGGCACGAAGGAGGACAACACGCTCTTTTTCAATCGCACGGAAGTTCATTGCCGCCGCTGCGGCGGCCATCTCGGCCATGTTTTCGACGACGGCCCGAAACCCACCGGCCTCCGCTATTGCATGAACGGCGCCGCCATGAAGTTCAGGCCGGCATGAGGCGGTTCCTCATCCTTGCGGCCGCCCTCGCCGCGACGCCCGCCGCCGCCGCCCCGACCAAGCTGGAAATTGCGGTTCTCGCCGGCGGCTGCTTCTGGGGGGTGGAGGCCGTGTTCGAGCATGTGAACGGCGTCCGGAATGTCGTCTCGGGCTATGCCGGCGGCGCCGCAGCCGATGCTAAATATGACCGAGTGAGCACCGAAAAGACCGGGCATGCCGAGGCGGTGCGGATCAGCTATGATCCGGGCCAGATCAGCTATGAGCAGCTCCTGCGCATCTTCTTCTCGGTCGCGCATGATCCTACGCAATTGAACCGGCAGGGGCCGGACGTGGGGCCCAGCTACCGATCGGCCATCTTTCCTCAGAGCGCGGCGCAGCGGCAGGCCGCGCAAACCTACGTCGCGAGGCTGCAGGCGGCCAAGACATTCCCCCGGCCGATCGTGACGAAGCTGGAAAGCGGATCCTTCTTTCCGGCCGAAGCCTATCATCAGGATTTCATGAAGCGGAACCCGCGCCACCCTTATATCCTCGCACACGACGTGCCGAAGGTCGCGGCGCTTCGACGGAAATTCCCTCAGGTCTACCGCTAGTCTCCTCGCCGCATCAGGCGGCGAGCGGAAACCGCAACAGCCGGTCTGCGACGGGCACCAGCGCCTCCGCTTCGGAGCCGACGGCACGCACGATCTCCGGGTGCGAGGCATCGAGCCCACCGGTCAGCGCGCCGAACGCCGGCAGGATCAGCTTCCGCTCGGTGGCGACGAAGCAGCGCCGCGAGATCCTGCGGCCGCGATGCGTGATCCTGAGCTTGGGGTGAAAATGGCCGGAAAGCTCCGGTCGTGTCTCCGTGGGATCAGCTTCGTGCCGGAGGAGGAGCCCATCCACGTCAGCTTCGCTGACGATGTCGCCGCCGCAATGATCGGCGAACGACGGATCGTGGTTGCCGGTGATCCAAGTCCAACGGGCGGCGGCGGTCAGCGCGATCAGCATATCCCGCGCACGCGGGAGCAGCCGGTCGCAGCCGTTCCGATCATGGAAGCTGTCGCCGAGGCACCAGATTTCCTGTGCCTGGGTGCTGGCGGCGAGCGCCGTCAGGTCTGCCAAAGTGGCAATGCTGTCATAAGGCGGAAGCATCTGCCCCAGACGCGCAAACCAGCTCGCTTTTTCGAAATGAAGGTCGGCGACGAGCAAGGCGCGCCGCGCCGGCCAGTAGAGCGCGCCCTGCGGCAGCGCCATTAACTCGTGCCCGGAGAACGAAAAGCGAACCATCGACCCCGCTATAGCGGGAGCAGAGGCCCGTTCAAGCAAGGCCGATCAGGCTTCGGTGATTTTTTCAAGCATGTGGTAGCCGGACTGCTGCGGCTGTGTCGGAGCGGCCTCCGGCGTGGTCGCGTAAAAGAGGACGGCGCCCGCGACGAAGCCCTGCGCGACCAGCAAGATCGGGTTCTGCAGCTTCTTCTTGAGATTTATCATCTTCTTTGTCCGCTTGCTTTCGTGTTCTTTGGATCCCGTGTGGGTCTGCTCCTTGGCACCTAAACCAGGGCTGAATCATCCGCGAAGGACGTTCGACGAAAGTGCCGGAGCGCGCGACTAACCGGAGAAATGAAAAAACCGGCGCCGGAAGGCCGGCGCCGGTCTGGGGCACAAGCTCTGATCTTAAGGATCAGGCCGCTTCGCTCTCGCGCTGCGGCTGCGCCTGAAGCTGCTCGCGATTGTCGGCGGAGGCGTCGATCGTCTGGCTCGACCCGCCGTTGATCTCGATCTTGCGAGGCTTCATCGCTTCGGGGATCTCCCGAACCAACTCTATCGAGAGCAGGCCGTCACGAAGATCGGCATTCTCGACCCGTACGAAGTCGGCAAGCTCGAAGCGCCGCTCGAACGCCCGCGTAGCGATGCCGACGTGCAGGAAGTTACCGTCCTTGTTACGGTTTTCGGCTTTGCGGCCGGTGATCACCAGCAGGTTCTGCCGTGCGGTGATGTCGATTTCATTTTGCCTGAAGCCGGCAACGGCGAGCGTGATGCGATAGCTGTCGTCGCTCACCTTTTCGATGTCGAACGGGGGGTAATTCTCCTGCTCCGCGCGGCTCGCACTTTCCAGGAAATCGAACAGCCGATCGAACCCGACGGTCGAGCGGCGATAGGGTGAAAAATCAAAACCGGTTCTCATGATCCATGTCCTCCTTCTGAAGCAACGTCACGAAAGGGGGCGGATCGGGCGACTCGCCCCGTCAAACTCGCCGGAAACTGCTAAAAAGTCTTCCGACGGCGGTAATCTAGTGATCGTTTTCGGGCCTTCAAGAGGGCGCTGGAACGCTCTTACCGGGGGCAATCTGCTCCTCGATTGCGGCTGCCAATCGGGCGAGGCTGAACGGCTTGCGCAGCACGGGAACATTCGGTCCGAGCGCGGCTTCGAGTTGATCGGTTTCCGCATAACCGGTCACGAAGATGATCGGCACTTCCGCGTTCTGCTGGCGGGCGGCGCGTGCGATTTCGGCGCCGTTCATTCCCGGCATCGCATAGTCGAGGAGGATGAGGTTCGGCTTCCGCTTCCGCAACTCGATCAGTCCGGCGGCGCCGTCCTCGGCCTGGACGACCGAATAGCCAAGTCCCTCCAGCGAATCCGCGAGAAAGGCACGAACGTCGCGGTCGTCGTCGATGACGAGCACGGTGGTATCGGTCTTCGGCATCGCTGCCGTTGCCGGCGCTTCGGGCAAAGCTTCCGCGGCATGGCCGTCCGCCCCGGCCAAAGCCTTCCGAAGGATCAAGTGGACGGTAGTGCCCTTTCCGGTCTCGCTCTCGATGCGGATCGTGCCGCCCGCCTGGCGAGCAATCCCATATACCTGCGCCAAACCCAGGCCGGTCCCCTTGCCGAGGGGTTTGGTCGAAAAGAAGGGCTCGGTGGCGCGCGCCATCACCTCGGCCGGCATTCCGTGGCCGGTATCCGCAACCGAGATGCAGACATAATCGCCCGGCTCGAGCTCGCCATGGTTCTCGATCCTCGTCTTGCCCGTCGAGATCGTCAGCATTCCCCCGTCCGGCATCGCGTCACGCGCATTGATCGCAAGGTTCAGAATGGCGTTTTCGAGCTGATTGGGATCGCAGATGCCGTGCGCCGCTTCAGGATCCAGCCTGGTCTCGATCCTCACCTTCTGGGCGATCGAGTGGCGAAGGAGGTCCATCATGTTCGCGATCACCTGATTCACGGCGACCGGAGCCATGCTGATCCGCTGAATGCGCGAAAAGGCGAGCAACTGGCTGGTGAGCTTGGCGCCGCGGCGGGCGGATTCCAGGGCGGTCTCCGCAATCCGTTTCATACGCGCGTCGGTAGCCCGCGACGCGATGATCTCGAGGCCGCCCATGATCGGAGTCAGTAAATTGTTGAAGTCGTGCGCGATCCCGCCGGTAAGCTGCCCCACCGCCTCCATCTTCTGGGCCTGGCGGAGAGCTTCCTCGGCGCGGAGCCGTTCGCTCACCTCCGCCTGCAGCCGATCCAACGCGGCGGTGAGGTCGGCCGTGCGTTCGGCGACGCGCTTCTCGAGCGTGTCGTTGATCTCGCGCAGCTTGCGTTCTGCTCCCTTGGCTTCCGTGATGTCGTGGGCGACACCGATGAAGCCGACATGCTCGCCCGTCGGGCCCCGGCGAGGTTGCGATTCCGATCGCAGCCAGCGCCATTGGCCGTCATGGCGCCGGTAGCGTGCTTCCAGAACGAACGGCTTCAGCGTGGCCTCGCCCGCGAGCGACTCCTGGACGAGGCGCTCTGCATCGTCCGGATGAATACGGTCGCGCCAGTCGAAGTCGAGCGCCTCATCGTAAGGCACGCCGAGAAACTCGGCATAAGCGATGTTGACGAAGCCGCGCTTGCGGTCGAGTTTCGTCACCCACATCGGCACCGGGGCCGAATCGGCGATGAGCCGGAAGCGTGCTTCGCTTTCGCGCAAAGCGAGTTCGGCCTGGTGCAGGTCCGTGACGTCATTGCCCTGTGCGAAGATGCCGCTGACCTTGCCTTCAGCGTCGAAGATCGGCTGAAACACAAAGTCGAGCAGTCGCTCCTCGACCTCTCCCGTCCCGCCGCGCCGGATGTGGATGGGGCGAGCGCGCCCGGTGATCGCCTCACCGCTCCCATAGACATGGTCGAGCAGCCCGAAAAAACCTTCATCCAGATCCGGAAATGCTTCCCGCACGGGTCGCCCGATCAGGTCCCTGGGGCCCACCAGCGCGAGATAGGACGGGTTCACCATCTCGAACACATGGTCCGGGCCGCTCGACAGGGCCATGAATCCCGGCGCCTGGTCGAAGAGCTGCTGCAGGCGGCCGATATCGATCGTCCGAGCGGGCATCAGGCGTTTAGCGCTTGCCCGCCGCGTGCCGTTCGGCCTGCCTTAGGAGGCGAAGCACGTTCCCGCTCCAGATCTTCTCGATGTCGGCCTCGCTATAGCCCGCTTGACGCAGACGAGCGGTGATGACTGGCAGCCCGGCAATGTCCTTCATATCGGTGAGTCCGCCGCCGCCGTCCCAATCCGCACCCAGGCCGACATGGTCGATCCCCATCACTTTGATGGCGTGCAGCAGGCTCTGCATGAACTTGTCCGTACTGACGAACCGCGACGCGCTGCGCGCATCGAGAGCGGCCTTGTCGGCCATCAGCTTCTGCCGCTGCGCGGGCGTCAGGACTTCCCACTGCTCCTGGCGCTTGTCGATTTCGTCATAGCCTGGAACCGTGTTCATTGGGGCAAGGAAGAGCGTGTTCACCTGCATGACGCCGCCGGACCGGGCAAGCTTTCGCATCAGATCGTCGCCGATGTTGCGCGGGTGATCGAACATCGCTTTGGGCCCCGAGTGGGACAGGATGACCGGGGTTTTGGACAAATCGATCATCTGTTCGAGCGCCGCGTCGGACGAATGGCTGCCATCGATCACCATGCCGAGGCGGTTCATCTCCGCCACCCACTGCCGGCCCAGCGGGCTGAGGCCGTTCCAGATCGGTTTGTCGCGGCTGCTGTCGCCGAACTGATTGCTGCCGTTGTGCACCGGCCCCGCCATCCGCACTCCGAAGCGGTAGAAGGTGGAGAGAAGCGAGAGATCGGTGCCCAGCGGATAGCTGTTCTCGATGCTCTGGAAGACGATCCTCTTGCCTTCGCGGTGGAGACGCGCCGCATCGTCGGCCGAGTAAGCAAGCGCCATCTTGTCCTCATTCTCGGCGACGACGCGCTGGATGTGCATGGCACGCATCAGCGCCGCGTCCCGGGCGGCCGCATAGCCCTGCGGCGTCAGCGCGCCATGCGGCGTGTAAATGACGAAAAAGCCGCCATCGAGGCCGCCAATTTCCATGCGCGGCAAGTCGACTTGACTGCCGTCCCAGTCATAGTCGTGATATTCGTCGAAGTCCCATCCGCGCCGCTCGAACAAGGCAGGGGTATCGAGATGGGTATCCAGCGTCAGGATCCGCTCATGAAGCAGCCGGTCAACCTGTCCGGCGCCATTCTGGGCGGCGGCTGGATTGGCCAAAGCGAGCGCAAGCGCGGGGATCAAGGTCAATC
>JAESFL010000279.1_pt1 | contig 43224 bp, 37 predicted proteins | sample 9269401 | NCBI WGS metagenome assembly JAESFL01 (sample SAMN14506025, study PRJNA617098) | algae metagenome | isolation source: Gloeocapsa sp. UFS-A4-WI-NPMV-4B04 and co-occurring heterotrophs from desert... | place: USA: Utah | collected 2006-10-01 | reverse complement strand
GAGGATGGCCCAGGCTTCATCGCCATACTTCTTCTTCCACTCGGCATAGAAGCCGGCCTTGCGCAGCGCCTCGCGGAAGAGGGCCGGATCGGGATCGTTGAACTGCATGCCCTTGGAGACAAGCTCGCCCTTGAGGCCAGCGTTCAATTTCGCCACATCTGCGCGCTCCTCGACGGCGGCGGCGTTGAGGTGCTTGGCCACGATCGGGCGCAGGTCCTCCGGCAGCCGCTCCCAGGCGCGGCGATTGGCCAGGAACCAGAACCCGTCCCACATGTGATTGGTCATCGAGACGAATTTCTGCACCTCGAAGAGTTTTGCAGTCGAAATGATCGCGAGCGGGTTCTCCTGTCCGTCGACCACCTTCGTCTGCAGCGCCGTATAGACCTCAGCGAAGTTGATGCTGGCTGGAGCCGAGCCGAAGGCGGTGAACATGGAGGTCCAGAGCGGGCTCACCGGCACACGGATCTTGAAGCCCTTCAGATCGTCAGGCGTTTGGATCGCCTTGCTGGAACTCGTGGTCTGGCGAAAGCCGTTATCCCAGATCTTGTCCATCACGACCAAATTGGCCTTGGTGATCTGGCCGCGCACATAGGCGCCAAGCTCGCCGTCCATGGCCTTCCAGACACTGTCGTAGTTCGGGAAGGCAAAGCCGATGCCGCTGATCGAGGCATTTGGCACGAGGGTGGACAGGATCAGCGGTGACAGGGTGAAGAACTCGACGCCGCCCGACCGGACCTGGCTCAGCATGTCCGTGTCGGAGCCGAGCTGGTTATTCGGGAAGATCTGGATCTCGACCCGTCCGCCCGTCTCCTGCTTGATCCTGTCGGCCGCTTCCTTCGCCCGTAGATTCATCGGGTGGGTGACCGGCAGGTTGTTGGCATATTTGTAGGTGAACTCGGCTGATTGGGCACGAACCCCGAAGCTGCCGACGAGTGCGGCGGAGGTGGTGCCCTGCAGCAGGGTGCGGCGTGAAATGATCATGTTTCTCTCCCTCATGCATGTTGTGTTAGGCGACTTGCGGCGTTCTCCCGCGTCACAGGAAGGCGGTGGAAATGCCTGGGATCGCGGCGATCAGCACAAGACCAACGAGCAGCGCCAGGATGTAGGGCCAGATCGCTCCCATGGCCTCGTCCGGCGAGACGTTGCCGATCTTGCAGGCGATGTAGAAGCCAATCCCGATGGGAGGCGCCATCAGGCCGATATTCATCGCCGTGACGACCACCATGGAATAGTGGATATCGTTGATGCCCAAATTCTTGGCGATCGGGAACATCAGTGGCGCCATCAGGACGATTGCCGGCAGGCCTTCAAGCACGCAGCCGAGGATCAGGAAAACCACGATGCTCACGGCCATGAAGATGATCCAGCCGCCGGGCAGACCCGCCATATAGGCTGCGAGTTGCTGGGCAAACCCCGTCTGGGTGAGCGCCCAGGCCATGGCAAGGGCCGTGCCGAGGATCAGCAGGATCGCGCCACTCAGGGCTGCCGTCTCCACGAGCATGTCGTAGAACTTGCGCAGCCCGATTCCGCCATAGAGAAAGATCCCGATGATCAAGGCGTAGAGCACAGCGATGGTGGAAACTTCCGTGGCTGTCGCGACACCGCCGCCAACCGCGCTCCGGATCAGAAACGGCAAGACCAGAGCCGGCGCGGCGATGAGCAATGTGCGCCACATGGTCTGGAAGGGCGCACGCCGCACGTCGCCGAGGCGCTCGCCGGAAGCCTTTAAGCGGGCCAGTGCAGCCAGAACGGCGAGCAGCACCATGGCTACGACGAAGCCGCTCGTGAACAGCCCTGCGATGGAGACGCCCGCCACGGATCCGAGAACGATCAGAACGATGGAGGGCGGAACCGTATCGGCCATGGCCGCGCCGGTGGCCAACAGCGCTATCATCTCCTTCGGCTTATGGCCGCGTCTCTTCATCTCCGGAAACAGAGCCGGCGCGACCGTGGCCATATCGGACACTTTCGAGCCGGAGATGCCGGAGACCAGGAACAGCGAGCCGAGCAGCACATAAGACATGCCGGCCCGCACATGGCCTAACAAGGAGGCCAGGAAATCGACGATGGCCTTGCCCATGCCGGTGGCATCCAAGATGCAGCCGAGGAACACGAAGATCGGCACCGACAGGAGGATGAGGCTGGACATGCCTTCATCCATGCGGCCGATCATGACGAAGATTGGTACCCGGGTGCTGAAAGCCAGAAACGCCAGCGTTCCAATCCCGAAGCAGAATGCGATCGGCACACCCATCACAAGGCACAGTGCCACGAGGCCGACGAGGAAGATCAGGATGTTGATGTTGCCAAGTCTCAGCAACGTGGGTGAAAGGAGCCAGAGCGTCCCGACAATGGCCGCGACGAAAACCGCGGATACGGCGAGGTCACGCAGGGTCGACGTCTTCACCGCGTGCGCCACGATGAAGCTCAGCATGGCGAAGATGCCGAAGGCGATGGCGGAGACGCGGAAGCTGTTCGGAATGTTGAGGGCTGCCGAGGTGACGTACCACTCCTCCATGACGTATTCGACAGCCGGCTGCAGCATGACGAGCAGGAACGCCGCGGTGAGAACGAGGCCAAGGGTGTGGACGAAGCCCTGGACCCTCCTGGGGAACATTCCCGTAAAGAGCGTCAGTCTGAGATGCTCGTTGCGGTCGATCGCGATGGCAGAGCCAAGCATGGCGAGCCAGAGAAACGAGATTGATGCCACCTCATCGATCCAGATCACCGGATATGAAAACACATAGCGGGAGGCGACACCCGCCAGTAGCAGCACAATGATCACGCAGAGCAGAACGGCCGAGACTGCCTCGATCGGACGGATCAGCAGAGCCCCCATGCGAGGCGCGGCAATCCCGTCCACATTCGACAGCGGGGCGACGGTGTCGCCGGCAGCAGCCATGTTGCTCTCCATGCTCACTACACCACTTGGTAGCACGTTGTGCTGCTCAGGGACGGCCGAATGCGAATGCGGCGCGACATCTCAGGCTCCAACCGAGCGAACTGGCACGGCCTGCACGCTAGGTTGAGAGGGTTTCATGGCAGCTCCCTCAACGATCATCCTGCTCCTCCCGTCCCTGCACGGTAGCAATTAATGCTTTGCAGCAGGTCCATCTTATGGATCTTTGTTTCTCAGATGATGGCAAAAAGATACACGTCTTACAAACCATTGCAACACAGGTCGAAGCAATTTAGCCTGCATGGAAGGTTGAGGATCGGCATTATCGGTCCATGATATGGAACGGCGACGGATTTGCGCCATGGATGATGCCTCCTTGTCGACCGGAGATCTGTCAGGATCTCAGAGCGTGGACAGAGCCCTGCGCCTGCTGGCGCTCGTCGGGCGCGAAGCGGAACGCGGCGCTCAGCTGAGCGATATCGTCGAGGAGAGCGGGCTCAACAAACCGACGGCACGGCGGTTGCTCCTTGCGCTCATGCGGGGGGGCTTGGTGGAGCAGGAGGCGCGGACACGCCGGTATTACCTAGGCGAGGAAGCCTATGTGCTCGGCACTCTCGCGTCGCGCCGCCATGGTCTGCTGGAGCTTTCTCTTGAAAGCCTGCGCAATCTCTCCGACGTCACGATGGACACGAGCTTTCTGTCCGTGCGGCGCGGCAACTACGCCGTATGCCTGCACCGTGAGGAAGGCACCTATCCCGTGCGCACCCATGCCCTGCAGATTGGAAACCAGCATCCTCTCGGCATCGGCGCCGGCTCGCTCGCCATGCTGGCTTCCCTCAATGACGACGAAGTGGAGACCGTCCTCGCCACGAACAGGAAGGTTCTCGAAGTCCACTATGCTTATTATCCTGTGGAGCAGATCCGCGACGACATCGCTGCAGCGCGCCGGCAGGGCTATGCGCTCAATCCCGGCCGCATCGTTGCCGGTTCCTGGGGCCTCGGCCTTGCGATGAGGCTTCCGGACGGGCGCATCGCCGGCGCGCTGAGCCTCGCTGCGATCGACAGCCGCATGAGCGCCGGACGGCAGTTGGAACTCGTCCGCTATCTCAATGCTGAGGTCGCAAACATCGAGGGAAAGCTCAGCAAGATGTTTCTGCCGGCAGGAGCCTGACCATACCCATTCATTGCCCCGTCCATCCGGAACGAGCCCCATGAACAACAGCCCTCCCCTCATCACGCCTGCAACGAAGCGGGTGATGAATCTGTCCCACATTCTGCGTCAGGCCGCACGCCGGCACGGTGCGCAGATCGGGTTCGTGTGGGGTGAGCGCATTTGGAGCTGGGCCGAACTCGACCGTCGTGTCGACGCGATGGTGACGGCGCTTACAGCAAGAGGCATCCGGAAAGGCGACCGCGTGCTGGTGCAGTCCAAGAACTGCAACCAGATGTTCGAATCGATGTTCGCCTGCTTCCGGCTTGGAGCCGTCTGGGTGCCGACGAACTTCCGGCAAACACCGGATGAGGTTGCCTACCTGGCACAGGCAAGCGGCGCTGCAGCGATGATCTGTCACGGCGACTTTCCGGAGCATGCCGCAAAGGTCCGCGAGGTGGCACCTGCCATTCGTCTTCAGATCTCCATCGGCCATTCGAGTTTAGGAGACGACTACGACGATCTGGTCGAACGTCATCTGGGGCAAACGATGCTGCCGGCGGCGGTGGAATACGACGATCCATGCTGGTTCTTCTTCACCTCCGGAACCACGGGACGTCCCAAGGCCGCCGTTCTGACCCATGGTCAGATGGCTTTCGTGATCACCAACCATCTCTGCGACCTGATGCCGGGCACCACGAACGCCGACGCGTCCCTGGTGGTCGCGCCCCTCTCCCACGGTGCCGGCGTCCATCAGCTCGTGCAGGTGGCGCGGGCTGCCAAGACCGTGCTGCTGTCGAGCGAGCGCTTCGGTGTCGACGAGGCTTGGACCCTGGTCGAGAAGTGGCGTATCACGAACATGTTCACGGTGCCGACCATCCTGAAGCTCCTGACGGAGCACCCCTCAGTTCATGAGCACGATCACTCGTCCCTGCGCTATGTGATCTATGCCGGCGCTCCCATGTACCGGGAAGACCAGAAGCACGCGCTGAAAAATCTCTGAAAAGTGCTGGTGCAGTATTTCGGGCTCGGCGAGGTCACCGGCAACATCACCGTGCTGCCTCCCTGGCTCCACGATCCGGAAGATAGCCCTAGCGTGAAGGTGGGAACCTGTGGCTATGAGCGTACAGGCATGCAGGTCTCGATCCAGGACGATCAGGGGCGCGAGGTGCCGGCGGGCACAACAGGCGAGATCTGCGTCTGTGGCCCGGCTGTCTTCGCCGGTTACTACAACAACCCGGAGGCCAATGCGAAGGCCTTCCGCGACGGCTGGTTCAGGACAGGCGATCTCGGCCACATGGACGAGGAAGGTTTCCTGTTCATCACAGGCCGCGCCTCGGACATGTACATCTCGGGCGGATCGAACATCTATCCGCGCGAGATTGAGGAGAAGATCCTCACCCACCCGGCCGTCGCCGAGGTCGCGGTGCTGGGCGTGCCTGACAGAACTTGGGGCGAAGCGGGCGTGGCGGTCTGCGCCTTGCGTCCGGATCAAACCCTCACCGAGGCCGATCTCCTCGCTTGGCTCGATGGCAGGATCGCCCGCTACAAGTTCCCGAAGCGCGTATTCTTCTGGGATGCCTTGCCGAAGTCGGCTTACGGCAAAATTACGAAGAGGACCATCAGAGAGGAACTTGAGGCAAAAGGATGCCTTCAACCTATCGATGAGGCTGAGGTTTCGGTCCAGTAGGCAATGGTAAGCTTCATAACCTCAAGCATCACGATCACCCGATAAGCCCGCATCCTCTTGGGATCATTTAAACCGATGCGGACGGAGTGGCTGTGATCATCACGAATCCTCTATCAGAGTTCTGATGGCTGTGCTTCGGAAGCCAGACGCGTCTGGGAGGCGAGGCGTATGGGAGCATTTGCAGCACCATAACCTTTATAGTTTCGCCGCTCCACGATTTCGAAGAAAAAGCCGCCGGCGAGGGTCTTGCTATAGGCCTGAAAGTATTCGGTATCCCCTTCACGATCATAGAGAATGTTGGCTTGCCTCAGTCGCTCCACGTCATCAGCGGAGAGATCGGTCCGCACCTCAAGATCATCGTAGTAGTTTTCCGGAATCGGCAACAAATCGACGCTGTTCGCCTTGAAGTACTCGACTGTCGCAAAGATGTTGCTGGTTGAAAGCGCGATATGTTGAACTCCCGACCCGAAGAGCTCGGTCAAAAACCGCGACGACAGGGTACGTTGGCTTTGGGAGGCGTTGAGGATTAAGCGAAGGGAACCATCATGTGTCTCGATAGCCTGACTTTGCACGACGCCGCCTGGATCGATCACCGCCTGAACCGGCGTTTTCTTGACATCAAGGAGTGATGTGTAGAACAGAAGCCAGGTCAACACCTCTTCGTAATGCATCGACTGAGATACATGGTCGATGGAATTCAATCCGGCTCCGGTAAAGTCGCCTGGGTTGAACGGCTCGAAATCCCTATCCCAGTGCTCATCCAAGCCGGTCTTTCGATCCACGAAGTACAAAAGGCTTCCCCCAAGGCCTCGAACGGCCGGGATGTTCATCTCGCCGGGTCCGACTGACTGCTGGAAAGGCTGATCCAGGAGCGTCACGGCACGGTCCACGGTTCCCAGAGCGTCATCGACGCGTAAAGCCATGGCGCAGACGGCAGTCCCGTGCGTGATGTTGAAGGAATGGGCGAAGCCCTCCTTGTCGGCATTCACCACGATGTTGATGTCACCCTGGCGCCAGCGCGTCACGGCCTTCGAGCGATGAAGGCCGGCTTTCTGGAAACCGAGCCCCCTTAAGGTGCCCTCCAAGCCGACGGCACTCCGTTCGTCGACAGCGAACTCGACGAACTCGACGCCGGAGCATACGGCTTTGGGCGGGAGCGATCCGAGATTAGGCAGGGCCGCTCCCGTTCGCCGACCCAGTTCGTCGAGCATGACGATGAGCGACCTCTGTCCGTCGATGGCGACACTGCGCGCAGAGCCCGCCCGGAAGCGGTCATTGAAAATTTCCAGGGAGAGGAGCCCATCGAATCCGGTCGCATGAAGTGCGTCCATGAAGTCATCGATCGGCAGGTCACCTTGTCCTGGAAAGCAGCGGTAATGCCGACTCCAAGACAGGTAATCCATATTGAGCTTCGGCGCGTCGGCCATCTGCACGAGGAAGATCTTGTCGGACGGGATGGACCGGATCGCCGACAGGTCCGTTCCGCGGGCCAGCACGTGGAAGGAGTCGAGCACCAGCCCGACGGCCGGATGATTTGCGCGACGCACCACCTCCCAGGAATCGCGATAGTCATGGATGTGCCGCCCCCAGGAGAGCGCCTCAAAAGCCACCCGCATTCCGCGCTTCGCAGCGCGCTCCCCGAGTTCATTGAAGTCAGCCGCCGCCCGCTCGATTCCGCCAAGTGAGTCCGGCGAGACGTTGCTGCACACCATCAGAAGATCGCAGCCGAGATCCTGCATGACGTCGAACTTGCGCTCGGCGCGGGCGAAGACTTTCGACCGCTGCGGCTCAGGCACCCCCTCGAAATCGCGAAAGGGCTGGAAAGTGACGGTCTCAAGCCCAAGACCCTCGATCATGCGCCGCACCTCGGCCGGCGTGCCGTTGAAGGAGAGAAGATCGTTCTCGAAGATCTCCACACCTTTGAACTGCGCGGCCGCGATGGCCTCGATCTTTTCGGTCAGGGTGCCGCTCAGGCAGACGGTGGCGATGGCTTTGCGCATGCTCGTCGGTCCATTTCCTCTCGCGTGTCTGGGAGCGTGGCTCCGGCTCGGCCCGCTCCTTCTCTCGTCAGCTGATCGTTCCAGTTGCGAGCGCGTGCTCGACGCCGCCGGCCACATGGCGCGTCAGCACCTCGCAGGCCCTCGCAGCGTCCCGCTTCACGGCGCAATCCAGGAGTTCTGCATGCTCGTTTGCCGCGATGTCGCCGCGATAGCTCAGGGCGATCATCTGGTAGCGCAGATATTTGTCGAAGACGGCGGCGTGATTGTCGATCAGCATCTTCGATCCGCAGGCGGAGATAAGCGCCTGATGGAATTGCCAGTCGTAGCGTTTCCACTCTTCGGTGTGCGACCTGTCCCCTTGAGCCATCCGCTTCTCCATCCGGGCGAGCCGATGGTGGGCGGCCACGACGCAGCCCTCCCATTCCATGTCACCGGCCCGGAACGACTGTTCTAGCGCGCGGCCCTCGAGGAGTTGTCGGAGCGCGGCGATCTCTCTCAGGTTGGCAATCGAGACGGGCGCCACCTCGAAGCCCTTTTGGCCCTCGGCAACCACGAGGCGCTCGGAGTGAAGGCGGTTCAGGATTTCGCGCAGCGTGCTGACGCTCGCGCCATAATCGGCTTTCAGTCGCTCAAGCTTCAATTTCTTTCCGGGCAGCAAGCGCCCGAACACGATATCGGACCGGATCTTTTGGTAAGCGTTCTCCCCGACCGTGGCGGGCAGAGAGATCACCTGAAGGTCGTCGCTCATGCCAGCGCTCCGGTCTTCAGCGTATAGGCCACGCATCCGTTCACATGCCCGTTCAGCACCGCGCAGGCCTTGTCGGCATCGCGTGTCAGGGCGCACTCCAGCAGCGTCCGGTGCTCCTCCGCCGCGATCTCCCCGCGGAAGACGACAGCCACCATTTGGTAGCGCAGGTATTGGTCGAAGACTCCGCCGTAGAGATCAAGGAGGGTCTGCGAGCCGCAGGCCTCGATCAGGGATTGATGGAACTCTCGGTCGTAGCGCTTCCAGAGTTCCGTGTCCTTCTGGTCGCCAGCCAGCATCCGCCGCTCCATGAATGCGAGCTTGTGATGAGCGGCCACGACGCGGCTCTCCCATTCCAAGTCGCCAGCCGAGAAGGAAAAGGGCAGCGCATAGGTCTCCAGGAGCAGGCGCATCGCCGCGACGTCCTCGAAGCCTTCAGGGGAAACGGGTGCAGCCCGGAAACCGCGTTGTCCCTCGGCGATGACAAGCCCTTCCGACGAGAGACGGCTGAGGATTTCCCGCAGGGTGCTGACGCTCGCGCCGTAATCATTCGCCAGGCGGTCCAGACGAAGCCGCAGCCCCGGAGCCAAGCGGCCGAAGACAATGTCGGCCCGGATCCGGTCATAGGCACGATCCGCAATAGATGTCGCCATCAATTCGATGCTCATCGGGCTACCGCTGTTTCTCGAGCCTGCATCCTGAGGACCTCCGGGACCCAACCCTCTCTTGAGGGTGCAATTCATATGTTGAAACCAAAAATATCAGATGATTTGCCGAATGCCTATTGATTTCGTAATCCTCAGGGCGGATAGTCCTTGTCAAGACGCAGACTCATGCGCGGTAACTGGCAAGGAGAGGAAACTATGGGTTTTGACATCAATCGGCGTGTTCTGATGGCTGCGGGTGCAGCCCTTCTGACCTGGGGCATGTCTGGGCCAGCCGCCGCACAGGCCCCGACGAACCTGCGATTCTCGGCCGTTTTCTCGGAGCAGGACATCCGGGCTAACATGATGAAGCAGTTCGGCGAGGCGGTGAAGGCGCAGGGCTTCAACCTCCAGCCCTATTACGGCGGCACCCTGTTCAAGCAGGGCACCGAGCTCGTCGCCATGCAGCGCGGCAACCTCGAGATGGGCAACATCGCCCCGCAGGACATCTCGAATCAAATTCCGGAATGGTCGATCGTCACCTCCGCCTATCTGTTCCGCGATGCCGACCATCTGAAGAAGGTCTTAGCCAGCGATGTCGGCCAGCAGCTCAAGAAGATGGCTTCCGACAAGCTCGGTATCCACATTCTTGGGCCGACCTATTTTGGCGCCCGGCATGTGGGCTTGAAGCCCAACAAGAAGATCACCAAGCCCGAGGACCTCGCCGGCATCAAGCTGCGCATGCCCGGTGGCGACGCCTGGCAGTTCCTCGGCCAGTCTCTCGGCGCGAACCCCACGCCGATGGCCTATGCGGAGGTCTATACGGGCCTGCAGACGGGCGCCATTGACGGCCAGGACAACCCGCTGCCGAACGTGCAGAACATGAAGTTCTACGAAGTGATGTCGCAGATCGCGCTCACGTCGCATCTCGTGGGCTTCGACGTTCTGGCCGTGTCCAACAAGGTCTGGGACTCGCTCTCGCCGGAGAAGAAGGCAGCCTTCCAGGCGGCCGCCGACAAGGCAATCGAGTGGAGCACGCAGGAACACCTGAAGCAGGAGGCGCAGCTCGCGACCTTCTTCAAGGAGAAGGGCCTCGAAGTCTATACGCCCGACCTGAAAGCCTTCCGCGAATTCGCGCAGAAGAAGTACCTGGCATCCGATCTGGCAAAGAGCTGGCCGGCCGGCATGGTCGACAAGATCAACGCGATGTAAAGCGAACTTGCAGCTGCCGGAGCAGCACGCTCCAGCAGCTGCCTTTCTAACCAGCTCAGCACCTTCTCGCGAAGGAAACGCCTCCCATGACTTCATCATTGAGGGCGCTCGGCTCGTGGCTTGCCAAGCGCGCGGAGAACATAGCTGCCGCCATGCTGGCCGCGATGTTCGCAGCCTTCCTCCTCCAGATCGCCTTCCGATATCTTCTAGGGCTACCTATCGGATGGACGCACGAGATCAGCGTCGTCCTCTGGCTCTGGCTCGTCCTGTGGGGCGCTTCCTTCGTCGTCAGCGAGCGTGAGGAAATTCGCTTTGACATCATCTACGGCGCTGTCGGTCCCAGACCCCGGCGCGTGATGGCGCTCATCAGCGCGTTCGCTGTGATCGCGCTCTACGCCATCTCTCTCCCCGCCATCGTCGACTACGTCACCTTCATGAAGGTGGAGAGGACAAGCTACCTGAAGATCAGGTTCGATTGGCTGTTCTCGATCTACATCGTCTTCGCCATCGCCACCATCGTTCGCTACATCTGGATTGCCTGGCAGGCCATGCGAGGGGTGGCGCCGGATGAATTCGATCCCACCAAAGCGAGTTCCGGCGTATGAACCTGACCAGCCCATTTTCCCTGTCACTCGTCGCGATCACCGCCCTCGCCTTTCTCGGCTTGCCGATCGGCCACGCGATGATCGCCGGCTCGATCCTGTACCTGCTGCTGGCGGGGCTGGACATGGGAACGGCCGCCGAGCAACTGCTCAACGGCATGTATTCCAACTACGTCATCCTGTCGGTCCCTCTGTTCATCTTGGCCGCCGAGTTCATGAATATCGGCAGCATGACAGACCGCCTCATGGCGTTCTGCAATGCCTTGGTGGGTCGCTTCCGCGGAGGTCTCGCCCAAGTCAACATCCTGCAGAGCATCATCTTCGCCGGGATGTCCGGCTCGGCCATCGCCGATGCGGCCGGCACCGGACGCATGATGCAGGCCATGATGACCCGCGACGGGCGCTATCCGGGGAGTTACGCGGCCGCCCTCACGGCCGTCTCATCGGTGATCGGGCCGATCATCCCGCCATCCATTCCGATGGTGCTCTACGCCCTCGTGTCCGATGCCTCGATCGGCTTTCTCTTCCTCGGCGGCGTCGTTCCGGGACTGCTGATGGCCCTGAGCCAGATGATCATCGTTGCGATGAATGCGCGACAGAGGAACTTCCCTGTCGAGAAGCCGGTCCCCTTGCGCAAGCTGCCGCGGATCACCTGGGAGGCCTTTCCGTCCCTCATGATGCCGGTCGTCCTGCTCGGCGGCATCTACAGCGGCGTGATGACTCCAACGGAAGCCGCGGCTGTCGCAGCCGGTTACGCGCTTCTCATATCGGCGGGGCTTTATCGCAGCGTGAGCTGGCGCGACTTCTACAATGCGCTTGCCGTCAGCGCCAGGACGACGGCCTCCATCGGCATGCTGATCGCCGGTGCTCTCGTGTTCAACTATGTCATTACCGTCGAGAACATTCCGGAAGGCGTAAAGGCGCTGCTGGCAGGGTGGGATTTATCGCCCGTCGGCTTTCTGATCTTCGTGAACGTCCTGCTGCTGCTCTTAGGATGCGTGCTGGAAGGAACGGCGATCCTGCTGATCGTGGTGCCGGTCTTTATTCCGACCGCGCAGGCTCTCGGTATCGATCTTGTGCATTTCGGCGTGGTCGTCGTCGTCAACATCATGATCGGGCTGATCACGCCGCCTTATGGGTTGCTCCTGTTCATCATGGCGAACATCTCGGGCGAACCCTTGCGCGACATCGTCCGCGATTCGCTGCCGTTCCTCTTCGCCATGATCATTGCACTTGCAATCATGACCTTCGTGCCCGAAACCGTTCTCTGGCTGCCGCGCCTCTTCGGCTACCAGGGATGAGCCTGCTCCATTTCAGAGACACATGCCGATGAGCAAGCCGATCTACATCCTCAATGGGCCCAACCTCAACCGCCTTGGAACGCGTGAGCCGGAGATCTACGGACGCACGACCCTGGCCGAGGTGGAAGCCCAGTGCCGGGAGGCTGCTTCCGGCTATCCGATCATCTTCCGGCAGTCGAACCGTGAATACGAGATCATCGAGTGGGTGCATGAGGCCATCGACGAGGGCAGCGGCATCATCATCAACCCCGCCGCCTTCACTTTCACGTCCATGGCGATCATGGATGCCCTGAAGATGTTTCCAGGCCCTATGATCGAGCTGCACATCTCAAACATCCACAAGCGCGAACCGATCTATCACAGATCCTACGTCTCTCCAGTGGCGACAGCCGTCGTCGCAGGACTTGGCACCAAGGGTTATCCGATTGCGGTGCGCGCCATGCTTGAGATGATCGACGCCCTGCCGGCGAAGTCCTGAAACCCATGCCAAGCGGCCCTTCACCCGAACCGAAATCTAGGATTGGCGAAGCCTCGGATTCATGGCGCAATCCATCCATCCTCGTGGGCTTGGTGGGAACTGGCATTCAGGCGTCCCGAACGCCTGTCCTTCATGAGCGGGAGGGCACGGAGCAGGGTTTGCGCTATGTCTACAAGCTGATTGACCTGGAGGCGCTCGGTCTTGATACTGGCGCGCTCCCGGAGATCCTCACGGCCGCCCAGCGCTTCGGCTTCGCGGGGCTCAACATCACGCATCCCTGCAAGCAGGCTGTGATTCCCCTCCTCGACGATTTGTCGCCTGACGCGGCGGCTCTCGGGGCCGTGAATACGGTCGTGCTGAAGGACGGCCGGAGCATCGGACATAACACCGACTGGTGGGGATTCTATGAGAGCTTCCGGCGCGAACTGTCCGATGTCCGCATTGACCGGGTCGTCCAGTTTGGGGCGGGCGGCGCAGGTGCCGCTGTGGCCCATGCGCTCCTGAGCCTCGGAGCAGGCGAGATCACGCTCGTCGATACGGATGAGGCCCGAGCGAATGACCTTGCCGCTAGCCTGTGCGAGCGCTTCGGAGGGCACCGCGCAAGAGCGGGTGTTGCCGCGCAGGCTGCCATGACAGCGGCTGACGGCATGGTCAACACAACACCGCTCGGGATGGCGAAATATCCCGGCATGGCCGTTCCGGCCGATCTGCTGCGCCCGGACCTGTGGGTCGCGGATATCGTCTATTTCCCTTTGGAAACCGAGTTGCTGCGCAAAGCACGAGCCCTGAGGTGCCGCACCATGTCGGGCGGCGGCATGGCCGTCTTCCAGGCCGTAGGCGCATTTCGACTTTTCACGGGCATAGAGGCTGAACCGGAGCGGATGCTCCGTCACTTCAGCGAGATGTGACACTGGAAACCCGAGACGAGATGAATGCGACAATCAGAACGGCGGCAACACAATGCTCAGCATTCGGCTCCCAGCCAAGCACAGCTTAGCCTCACGATTTCACAGAATTCCACTAAATTCTCTTTGAATAAAATCAAATAAGAGTCTGCACTTGCTATCGTTAAATAAAAGACCTATATAGTTTCTATCGGATTTTGGCCGGACAATCGGGTCGTTTCGCTTTTGGTCTTTCCAGGCGCACGTTCGGACTTTCTTACCATTACATCGACGAACCGAGTTGAGACCGCGTTTTTGCGCGCTCTCCCCTCACGTGCATCTGCGATAATCGCGAAAGGTTACTCCAATGGTTACGGGCACAGTAAAGTTCTACAACGACATGAAGGGCTTCGGCTTCATTCAGCCGAACGATGGCAGCAAGGACGTGTTCGTTCATGCCACCGCTCTTGAGCGCGCCGGCATGCGCGGCCTCGTCGAAGGCCAGAAGGTCGCTTTCGACACAGCTGAAGACCGCCGCTCCGGCAAGATCGCCGTCAACAACATCGAAATGGCTTAATCTATTATGATGGGCGCAGGATACAGACCTGCGCCGCCAAGCCTTGAAGCCGCTCCCATGTGGGGGCGGCTTTTTCGTTTGTACCGGCAGACACCGGCACTAGTTGCCTGCCCTACCCTGCACATTCGCCATTGAGTTCCAGGAGGAATGAATGTCTCACAAATACAAAATTCATCAGTTGGTCCGCATCACCCATCCGCGTATTTCAGATAAGCGCGCAAGTGCAAGCGGCATCTACGAAGTGACCCGCCTCATGCCGGCAGATCAGACAGGTGAGGTCTCGTACCGCATCAAGTCGTCCGGCTTTGGCGAGCGCGCCGTGCGGGAGAGCGAGATCGCAGCCCAGGCATCATGTATTTGACAAGCGGCGAAGCGTTCTTTCGCGGATCCCAGATTTACGAACCGGTCGCGCTGATGCGACGAGGCGACGAGATCCTGTACGTCGCCCGCGTGGGCATGAAGGCCTCACGGCAGTTCATGATCCTGACGCCGACAGGTGAGCCAGCTTGGCCGCATGAGCCGCTCGGCAGCCTCTCGGATGTCAGTTGGGCCCTTCGAGCGCATGAATGGCACGACGTGACACCTGAGCCCGTTGGACAGAATCAGCGGCTGGCCAAGACGCTGGACCGTCTGCTGATCGAACGCGCCTAGCTGGTCGACCTGCCAGGGATGTGCAGGAACGACCACGGAGGAAGTGATTATGGCCGATGAACCTACCAATCTCGACGCTCATCGCGGCATGGCGGCCCAGAAGGCGACCGATCTTCGAAGGCTCCGGTCCGAAGTCGAAGCCGATCAGGAAGCACTGCGCACAAGGCAGGCGGAACTCGAAGACCTCCTGGCAGCCGCACCCGCCGCCGATTGGCACGAGGCGGTTGAGAAGGCACGCTACCTGCTCGGCCTCTTCACGCAGAACCTGGATGCAAGCGACCTCCGTCGTCGCAAGCTTATCGACCGTGTACTGGCAGACTTCGACCATCTGCTCGACAATCCGACCCACGACTGAGATGATCTCACCCGCGAACCTGCGGACAACGGAGACCGGCCATGGCTAGAGGCGAACAACGCGGCAACCGCGAAGCGAAGAAGCCGAAGAAGGAAAAGCCCAAGGAGGCAACCCCGACCTCGCCCTTTGCAAACCAAGGCAAAGGCGTGGCGCCCGCGAAACCGACGGGCGGAAAGCGATAAGGGTCTGCGCGTATGAACCTGCGAACGGCCATGCGCCAGATCATGACACTTGGCCGAACGCAGCCACGAGCGTCCGTCAATTGATCAGTCCTTCCCGCTAAGTGCATGATCTTGCGCGAGCTGAGTGATTTCGTCCGAAGAGCAATTCATGATCCCCTGGGTCTTACTCGACACGGCAAAGATCCCCGGAGATGGGGGTGAACTGCGTCTCAAGAAGCGCGGCGCCGAGTTCTCCATCATGCTGGGAAGCAACGAACTGATGAACAGCCGCCTTAGCGGTTCCGAGGAAGCTCTCGCTAAACTGTCCTGCATGAGAATTGGGGATCGCGAGGGGCCGCGGATCCTGATCGGTGGGCTGGGCATGGGTTTCACGCTTCGCGCCGCGCTTGCTGAACTCGGCTCTGGGGCTCAGGTGACCGTGGCTGAACTCCTGCCCGCTGTCGTGGCATGGGCGCGAGGTCCGATGGCCGAAGTCTTCGGCGACAGCCTTAACGATCCGCGTGTCAGCATCCACGAAGGGGATGTCGGACACCTGATAGGATCGGGCCGGTCTGCTTACGATGCCATTCTGCTCGATGTCGACAATGGGCCCGAAGGCCTGACACGCAAGACCAATGACAGCCTCTACGATTTACCTGGACTAGGCTCCGCCCGGACGGCGCTGACGCCGGGGGGCGTCCTGGCCGTGTGGTCATCGGCACCAAACAGAGCCTTCACTCAGCGCCTGCGCCAAGTGGGTTTCCGGGTAGAAGAAGTCGGTGCGCGCGCTCACGGAACGCGCCGTGGCGCAAGACACACGATCTGGATTGCAACGAAGCCAGGGGCCTCAAGTGCCTCCCAGGCGCAAAGCTAGAGACACAGGATCAATACAGATGGGCCATGGACAGAGGCACCAGAGATGATGAAAAAGCAGATCGTGGCGATCCAAGATGTCTATGTGCCAGTCCAACGGCGCCAAACCCTTGATCGGCAGAAGGTTGAGGCGCTGGCCGAAAGCATGCTGGCGAAAGGACAGGAAGCGCCAATTCTCGTTCGACCCGATGGCAAACGTTTCGTTCTTGTAGAGGGTTTGCATCGCCTGGAGGCCTGCAAGGCCCTTGGGGAGACAACGGTCCCCGTCTACTTGGTGCAAGCGCGTAAGCATTAGCCAGGGCCCAGTGACGCTCTGGCTCGACCGAAGCCGCTATAGGTCCGGCGGATCATCCTCTCGCTGGGTCAGGCGAACTCCCTTGGGTTCACCTCGCCTCGGCCGAGTTCGGCAGCAAGGCGCTCCACCTCAAGCCAACCGTACCAATCCGGGAGGATGCTCCAATCCGGGTCGCTGAGATGGGCATGCGGAAGCCGGTAGTGGAACACAGGCCGCGGACCGATCTTCTCCTGTGGGAGAGCTTGATGTACCTGCGCCTCGTTGAGGTAGGCAAGCACCGGCAGGAGGTCGAGAGCACGCTGGCGGGTCGGATTGGCCGCGAGATAGTCGGCGGTCAGGTCCGGCAGGCTAGGCCAATAGTCCGGAGCCAGGACGCGCTCCTTGTAACCTCGAGGATAGTCCGGTGGAAGCGCAAGCGCGAGCCTCAGCCTGCCCTGCGCCGTCTGCCGTCTGAGATCGCCGCTGACGAGAAGGAACGCCTTCAGGAAGGCCGTGAGTGTCCGCGCATCAAGGCTCGGTGGGTCGATGTTGAAATGCAGGCTGAGTGAAGCCAGGAGGACTACGCCATGCCCTCGAGCACCCACTGATCGAAGACTTGCAAGGGCCTCGTCGACCCTACCGATCTCGGTCGCAGGCATAGGTGCGGTGATGAGTTCCCGCGGAACGAGGGGCGACACGAGAGTTCCCAGGATCGCAGCGCCGCGACGGCCTAGCCTGAAATTCAGGCTCGGGTGGCGAGCGGGATGGCTATGGCGCAAATCCAGTTCGACCGACAGATTGCCCAACCGGGTGCCGATGACCTTGATGGCGTGAGGATCCTCGGGTTCGACAACCCCTCCCAGATCCCGGGCTAGGGCAGTGGCAGCCGCATAGGCGCTGGGACCGAGGAATTCCACCTCGACGCCCACACGTCGCAAGCTGCCATCCGCAGCAATCATTGCGTCTGCGGCGAGAGGGTGGGATGGAGTGGCAGGCTTATCCATTCATGGGAGGAAATGGGGACGGTCAGGTCGTATGGCAACAACTTGGCTGGACGAGAATTTCAATCCTCCCAATCTCGAGTGGCGGAGGTGCCCGGAGCCTCGGACAAGATGCGGATGATCATCCCTGTTCCGACAACAAGCGTGACCGTATAAACCGCGACAGGCGCTTTGAGCCTCGCCAACCACCTTTGCCTGGGGCATCTAAGGTCCATAGCACCCGGACAAGGAGGGATTGCACCTAAGCCTTTTCCGCCGCTTCTCATATGTCCTGTAGGCCCTACCTCCTTATGATCTCGGCACTGCAGATCCAGGCCTCCCTGGAAGCTGATCGGCAAGTGCGCCACATTTCTTGGGGGCAGGTAGCTGCAACAGGAGTAGATATGCCTCTCGGGTTCGGTAATGGGTTGTTGCGCAGCATACGAATAATGGCGGCTTTTCTCGCCCTGTTGCAGGCAGCGCCCGGTCATGCGCAAGGGGTGGGCTACCTCGTGCCGACCTTCGTGAAGGACAACGGGCAGGCGCAGCCGGAATATGAATGCGGCGTGCCCGGACCTCCCGTGATCACCCTTGAGACACAGAGCAAGTACAAGCAAAACGATACGTCACGTGCAACGATCGACGAAACCGCCAACGAGACCTACCTCAAGGCCGTGGTGCCGCTTCGGACTTACGCCAAGGATCTGGTGAAGATATCCAACGACTATGTGCGCTCAAGCCCGAAGAATCCGGCGGCAGCCGGTTGTGCGCTTTCCTGGCTGGAGCATTGGGCGGCAGCAAATGCACTGAGCGACATGCGCTCGAAGCAGGCTCTGTTCAATCTGGGTCAGACGCTCGGCGGCTTCGCCCTAGCCTACCTCCAGATCCGGAATGCGCCAGACTTGCCGGAGGTACAAAAAAGGCGGGTTGAAAGCTGGCTGAAGGCCCTTGGGAACCAAGTGGTCAACTTCATGGATAACAATCATGAGGTTTCAGGGAGGAACAATCACCGCTACTGGGCGGGCCTCGCCGCCGCCGCAGCTGGAATTGCGTCCGGTGACGAGCGTCTGTCTGAATGGGGCATCGGCAGCGCCCGCATCGGCCTTTCGCAGATCGCGCCTGACGGCACGCTGCCGCTAGAAATCGATCGAGGCAAACTCGCCCGCGACTACCACATCTACGCTGCGGAACCGCTCGTCGCCACTGCGGAATTGGCCCGCAGCCGGGGTGTCGATCTCTACGCCGAAAAGGATGGCGCGTTGAAGCGGCTGGTAGACCGGGTGGTCGCGTCCCTTGACGACCCATCCTTCTTCGAGAAGGCAACGGGCACGCAGCAAGAGGCTTTCCCCGATGACGGTACCGTACCGGCAAACCGCATCGCTTGGCTGGAGATCCATCAGCGCCGTTTCCCCTCCCCTCGGATCGAGGCGCTGCTGGTAGCACGGCGGCCCCTCGCCTCAAGCAGAATCGGCGGCGATCTGACGCTTCTCTTTCAGAGAAGCAACTGACACCCGCATCTAATACTTTTACAGGGCGGGACGGGGCTCATCAGAGGCCGGAAAGCGCCCCAGATACGCGCTCTCTTCTTCAAACCATGCCAAGGCCGCCATTGATCTGGATGATTTCTCCCGACAAATAGGAGGCGCGGTCCGATGCGAGGAAGAGCACGGCGTCAGCGACATCCTCTGGATTGCCCTCGCGTCGGAGAGGGGTTCGCTCAACCGTTGCCTTGCGCCCCTCGGGCGTGTTGAACACATCATGGAAGCGGGTGCCGATGAGGCCAGGCGCCACGCCATTGACCCGGATTCCCAGCGGGCCGACCTCCTTTGCCAGAGCCCGGACATAGGTCGCGACAGCGCCCTTGGTGGCCGCATAATGGGAGGCCCCGGGGCCACCACCGTCGAACGCGGCAAGCGAGGACATCAGCACGAGGGTTCCGGACTGTCGGGGCTCCATGCTGCGCAAAGCCGACTGGCAGGCGAGAAATGTGCTTGTCAGGTTGACAGCAATTGCCTCCTGCCAGAGGTCCAGGGATGTCTCGACACAGCGGCTGCGCTTGAGCAGGCCGCCAGCATTAGCAAAGAGAACATCGACCGGTCCGAACGCCTCCTCGGCTTTCCCGAAAACATCGGCAACGCTGGCCGGATCGGTCATGTCGGCCTTGATGCCCATAACCTGGCGCCCTGAACCGTTGAACTCGCGCTCCAGTACAGCAGCCTGCTCGGCACTCGTCACATAGGTGAAAGCGACCCTCGCCCCCCTCGACGCGAAGGCGCGGGTGGTCGCGGCGCCGATCCCTGAGGCCCCGCCGGTGATTAGGACGGTCTTTCCGGTGAATTGGGGCTCTGATGTCATGGCAACCTCCCTGCAGACCACTTCGTCTTGGCGCCTTTGCCTATGAATTGGCCCTTGTCAGGGCTTCGTCAACTGATATCTTAGAAGCGCAAACTGATATCTCTGTCATGGTACCGATCCTGGAAAGACCGCTCACGGACGTCCTTCATCCCAGCCTCTTGGCGGGGGACGCACCGCTCGTCGCGCAGGTGCACAGGGCCCTGCGCGAACTCATCCTTGAGATGGTCCTGCTTCCTTGGCAGACCCTGTCGGAAAAGGACGTGGCCGCGCGCCTTGAGGTCAGCAAGACACCCGTGCGTGAGGCGATTATCCGGCTCTCCGAAGAAGGCCTCGTCGCGGTCGTTCCGAAAAGCAGGACCTACGTGGCGCCCATCAACCTCGATCGCTTTCTGGAAGGCTGCTTTGTGCGCCTGCAACTTGAGAGCGGCGCAGCCCGGCGTGCCGCTGCGGAACGGAGCCTCGAGGATGTCTGCAACCTGAAGGCCTGCCTTGCACGTCAGGAAGAGGCCGTAGCGGCAGAGGATTACACAGCATTCCGGCACCTGGACGAAGAGTTTCACGCCCTCATTGTCGAGTCCGCGAAACTGCCAGGTGTCATTCAGCTCATCGATACCGCGAAGGTCGAGATCGACAGGATCCGCAGTCTCAAGCAGCGCCTGAATATCCGCGCTACGGACCGGGTTCTGGCTCAGCATCGGACCATCACGGCAGCGATCGCCGACAAGGATCCGGCAAAAGCCGAAGAGGCCATGAGAAGCCATCTCGGCAGCATAGAGACAAAGGTTTGGGAGCTCGGGGAAAACCCGGAGTTCTGGGCACTCTTTGAGGCGATCAACCGAGAACGCCCACGGTACAGACTCTCCGCATAAGCCGAGAATGCGAGCGGAGGCGAAGGGAGGACGACAGGATGGCAGACGCGGCACTCGACAGGGAGAGCGGCGGCGGATCCGTGAGGATCATGGACGGCGTCATCGCGACGCCCGAGCTTGCCGTGCCACCAGCTATCCCCTCGATGGACCGAGGCTCCGACATCCGGAAAGCCTTCCGTACTCTGCTCAGCGACATGCGCCGGGACTGGCAGCTCTACATTCTGCTCGCTCCCATGATCATTTGGTTCGCGGTATTCCTCTACACGCCGATGTACGGGCTTCAGATCGCTTTCAAGCAGTACAGTCTCTTCCGTGGGATTGAGGCGAGCCCGTGGATCGGCTTCGACAATTTCGTAGCGCTGTTCAGCAACGAGTACTTCCTGCGAGCGGTCAAGAACACGCTCCTCATCAGCTTCTACTCGCTCGTCTTCGCCTTCCCGGTTCCGATCATCCTGGCCTTGATGTTCAACGAGATCCACCATCAAGGATTTCGCAGGATCGCCCAGACCATCACCTACCTGCCGCATTTCATCTCGGCAGTGATCATCGCCGGCCTCGTGATAAACTTCCTGTCGCCAACGACCGGGATCGTGAACATCCTCCTGGACCGCCTCGGCTTCGAGAAGATCTATTTCCTCACAATTCCGGAATACTTCCGCCCGATCTTCATCGGCTCCAATATCTGGAAAGAGGCTGGTTTCGACTCGATCGTCTATCTGGCGGCCATCGCCGGCATCAATCCTGCCCTCTATGAATCGGCCCGCATGGACGGCGCCTCGCGTTTGCAGATGATCCGCTACATCACGCTGCCGTCGCTCCTTCCGGTAATCATGATCATGTTGATCATCCGCGTCGGGCAGCTCATCGAAGTCAATTTCGAGTATATCATCCTGCTCTACCAGCCCGCCACTTTCGAGACCGCCGATGTAATATCGACCTTTATCTACCGTGCTGGACTCCAGAACAATCAATACGCGCTCGGCACGGCGGCAGATCTCTTCAATGCAGTCGTCGCCCTCGTCCTCGTTGTCAGCGCCAATTGGCTGAGCCGGCGCTACAGCCAGCACTCGGTTTGGTGAGGTCCAAACATGTCAGCTCGCGCACTCACCTCCGACACCTCGTCTGAACCTTTCAATCTCTACACCCGTGGAGACAGAATCTTCGGCGTCGCCAACACGGCGCTCCTCCTGCTCTTCGTGCTGAGCACGCTTTATCCTTTCATCTACATCCTGTCGGCATCGCTGAGTTCGGGCTTTGCGGTCACGTCGGGCCAGGTCACGCTTTGGCCTGTGGAAATCACGCTCGCCGCCTACGAATACGTCCTCGCGGACCAGAAATTCTGGATCGCCTACGGCAACACCCTCTTCTATGCTTTCTTCGGCACGATCACGAGCCTTCTTATCATGGTGCCAGGCGCCTTCGCGCTGTCGCGCTCAAGGCTCAGGGGCCGGCGCATCATCGGCTTCCTAATCGCCTTCACCATGTGGTTCCACGCAGGGCTCATCCCGTTCTTCCTCAACATCCGCGATCTCGGACTGCTCGACGCCCGCATGGGCATTGTCCTGGCATTCGCCTGCAACGCCTTCAGTGTGATCCTCCTGCGCAACTACTTCGAATCCGTGCCGACCTCGTTCGAGGAGGCTGCCCGGATCGACGGCGCGAGCGATTTCCAGCTCCTGTGGAAGATCTTCATCCCGCTCGCCAAGCCGGCGATCATGACTGTCGGGCTTCTTTGCCTCGTCTCCCGCTGGAACGGCTATTTCTGGGCCATGGTGCTCCTTCGCAGCGAGGAGAAGGTTCCCCTTCAGGTCTACCTGAAGCGGACGATCGTGGACATGCGCAGCGACGACAGCTTTGCCAGCGGGCTCATGTCAACGGAATACTCGTTCGAGACGATCACGGCGGCCATTATGGTCGTGTCGATCCTGCCCATCGTGATCGTTTTTCCGTACGTCCAGAAATACTTCAACAAAGGCATCACACTCGGCGGAATCAAAGAATGACGAGGGAGCGCTGCGCCGGGTCGGCGAACCCCGAGGGAAACGCTTTCGGAGGACAACGATGAAGAGGATTATGACGGCCACGCTGCTGTCCGCCATGCTGGCAGGAATGCCCGCTGCGGCGCAGGACACCAAAACCACCAAGATTGTCGACAAGCCGCTCGAGCTGTCGATCCACATGCACTTCCGCGACAAGTACGTGTGGAACGACGATTGGCCCGTGGCAAAGGAGCTGACCCGCCTCACGGGCATCAAGCTGAAGAATGTAGCCTCAAAAGCGACCACCCTCAGCCGCGAAGCGTTCAATCTGCTGATGGCTTCGGGCAATCTTCCGGACATCGTCGCCGGCAACGAACTCCGGCACGATTTCGTTCGCTACGGAATGGAGGGCGCCTTCCAGCCCCTCAACAAGCTGATCGACCAGCACGCCCCGAACCTGAAGCGGTTCCTCGCCGAGAACGAGACGGTGCGCAAAGCCATCACGGCACCGGACGGCAACATCTACTGGATTCCTTACGTGCCCGACGGCAAGTTCGCCCGCGGCTGGTTCATCCGCTACGATTGGTTGGAGAAGCTCGGACTTCAGCCGCCGCAAACCGTGGATGAGCTCTACACTGTCCTGAAGGCCTTCCGCGAGCGCGATCCGAACGGCAACGGTCAGAAGGACGAGGTGCCGCTCTTCATCCGCGAGCCCGATTCTGAACTCCCGCGCCTTGTGGTTCTGTGGGATGGCCGCTCCAGCGGCTCGGACGCCGCGCACGATTTCTATATTGATAACGGTAAGGTCAGGCATCCTTATACCGGCGACAACTACAAGACTGGCATCCGCAACATCGCAAAATGGTACGCGGAGGGACTTATCGATAAGGAGGTTTATACCCGCCGCGCCCGCGCCCGCGAGGCGCTCCTCGGCGCAAACCAAGGAGGCATGACTTATGACTGGTTCGCCTCGACGGCGAGCTATAACACCAGCCTGAAAGATAAGGTGCCGGGCATGAAATTCCTGGCGATTGCTCCGCCGGCCAGTGCCTCGGGCAAGCGCCTCAACGAGAACCGCCGCTCGCGTATGCGGCCGGACGGCTGGGCGATCACCGTCACCAACAAGAACCCGGTCGAAACCATCAAGCTCTTCGACTTCTACTTCACACCGCAAGGCCGGCTTCTCTCCAACTTCGGCGTCGAGGGTCAGCATTATGACATGGTCGACGGCAAGCCGCGCTACAAGCCGGAGATCCTGAACGCCAAGGCACCTGTGAATGCCCAGATGTGGGATATCGGCGCCCAGATCCCGATCGGCTTCTGGCAGGATTACGAGTATGAGCGCCAGTGGACCGACGAGAACGCGCTGAAGGGCATCGAACTCTACGAGAAGGGCAACTACCTCACGGACGAGTTCCTGGGCGTCAGCATGACGGTCGACGAGCGTCAGGTCTTCGACCGCCACATGCCCAACATTCAGACTTTCATGATCGAGCAGATGCAGGCCTGGGTTCTCGGCTCCCGAGATGTGGACAAGGATTGGGAAGCCTACAACGCCCAACTGAAGAAGCTTGGCCTGGATCAGGTTCTTGCCGTCATGCAGAAAGCCTACGAGCGCCAGTATCGCTGAATCTCTGCCGCCGGCCTTCTCTCAAGGCCGGCGGCTTCCCCACCACCGGATCCATCATCATGACGACCAGCGTCTATGCCCATTCCGCCGCCAAGCAGCCCATCCTCGACCAGCCGAAGGCCGGCACGCTGACGGTGAAGTACAGGCCGGATGCCGAGACGGTCTACGAGAACCCGCCGCGTTTCGTATGGCTTCCAACTCTGGACGAAGGATCCCGGTACGTTTTGAAAGTGACTGAGGGCGGCGGCGCAGGCGGCAAGCTCCTCTTCATCTACGAGGACCTGCGCAGAAACTTTTTCACGCCCGATCACGCCTATGCTCCGGGCGAATACTCATGGGCCTATGCCGTCTGGGATCCGGACCAGAGTACTCCCGCGAGCGCCTGGAGCGAAAGCCGCTGCTTCACCGTGCCGGCGGACCTGAAGGCCGTGCCTCTTCCGTCGCGTTTGGAGCGGGCGAAAACCGCCAGCCCATCGCATCCCCGCCTCTGGCTCGACTCCGACAAGGTCTCGGCTTTCGTTGCCGCCCTGAAGGAGAACCCGGATCATTGCGGGTTCCAGAATTTCTATGAGCGCTCAGTCAAGTCTTGGATCGACAGGCCGGTCATGACTGAACCTGCGCCTTATCCCGACAACAAGCGTGTCGCATCCTTGTGGCGGCAGATGTACATCGACTGCCAGGAAGTGATCTATGCCATCAGGCATCTTGCCGTCGCAGGCAGGCTTTTGGAAGACGCGAGCCTTCTGGATCGTGCCAAGGAGTGGCTTCTGGCGGTTGCTGATTGGGACGTGCTCGGGCCGACCTCCCGCGCCTACAACGATGAGGCGGCCTTCCGCGTGGCGAGCGCTCTCGCATGGGGCTATGACTGGCTCTACGACCGACTTGACGCCCACGATCGAGAGGTCATCCGTGCGGCACTCCTCGCGAGGACCCGCGAAATCGCCGACCATGTGATCGGCCATGCCCGCATCCACATCTTTCCTTATGACAGTCATGCGGTGCGGGCCCTGTCGGCCGTCCTGACCCCCTGCTGCATCGCCCTATTAGACGATGAGGAAGAGGTCCGGGACTGGCTCGACTACACGGTCGAGTATCTCTCCAGTATTTACTCCCCGTGGGGCGCCGAGGACGGCGGCTGGGCGGAAGGCCCGCATTACTGGACCACCGGCATGGCCTATCTGCTCGAAGCGGCTGGGCTGATCCGCAGTTACTACGGCGTTGACATTCTTCAGCGAACCTTCTTCCAGGCCACCGGCAACTTCCCCCTCTACACCAAGGCGCCGGGGGTGCGCCGCACCTGCTTCGGCGACGATTCAACCATGGGCGATCCGCCAAGCCTCAAGACCGGCTACAACATGCGCCAGTTCGCCGGAGCGACAGGCAACGGGCACTATCAGTGGTATTTCGAGCAGGTGAAGCGGGACGATCCAGGCACCGAGGATCTGTTCTACAATTATGGTTGGTGGGACTTCGCCTTCGAGGATCTGCAATACGCCCATGATCTCACGGCAGTCGAGGCGAAGCAGCCGACGGATCTCCCGCTGCTGCAGGTCTTCCACGACATCGGCTGGGTTGCTCTTCAGAAAGACATGAGCGATCCGGCGCGCCACCTCCAGTTTGTCTTCAAGAGCAGTCCCTACGGCTCATTGAGCCATAGCCATGGTGACCAGAACGCATTCCTGTTGCGCGCTTTTGGTGAGGATCTGGCGATCCAGGGCGGCTACTACGTGGCGTTCAATTCGTCCATGCATCGCCAGTGGCGCCGTCAGACGCGTTCTAAGAACGCCATCCTGATCGGCGGCAAAGGCCAGTACGCGGAGCGTGACAAGACCCTAGGTAAGGCAGCCTCGGGCAGGCTTCTTGCCGCACAACAGGATGCCACAAGCATCTTCATGAGCGGGGACGCCACCGCCGCTTACAGGTCCCTCAATCCCGGAGTGCGGCTGGTGCAGCGAGACGTGCATTTCGTGCGCGAGCGCTACTTCGTGATCGTCGATCGGGTCTCGCTCGACGAACCGGAGCCGATCACGTTCCTGTTCCACACTGAAAACGAGATGGAGATCGGCGGTCAGACCTTCCGGGTGACTGGCAAGCAGGCAGGCCTTTACGGCCATTTCGTCTTCAGCAGCGCGGGCAAGCCTGTTCTCCGGCAGCACCAAGGCTTTCCGGATGTCGATCCGGCGGAGATCGAAGGGCTCCCGCTGCAATGGCATCTTGTCGCGGAAGCGCCCGCTGCCCGGCAGCACAACCTGGTGACGCTGCTCGTTCCGTATGCCCTCGATGAGCCGGCCCGCGTCCTGCACTTCATCGACGATCAGGGCTTCAGCACAGATCTCTACTTCGTGGACGAAAACGATCAGGAGTTCTCGGTGGTGCTGCCAAAGGAGTTCTGAAAACCGGAAGGCTGAGGATGTCTGCCCTGGGTCAACTCGGGAACCTGCCGTTCTTCCCGCTATCGCTTTTTCAGGGACAAGTGACCTATGCTCCGGCCAAATGGGCTTGTTTGCATGCTCGTGCGTTGTTGCTCTAGTACCCACTCACCAGGAGCCACTGTGTCGGACACCAGCCTTGCAGAAACCATCGCCCAGGTTCCCCTCACCTTTGCGGATTGGACGCCGATCCGGCACTTGGAAGACCCGCTCCATAAGGACCTCTCGGCTGTCACGCGGACTGGCGACTGCCTGTTTCTCGCCTGTGACGAGACCGCCAGCGTCGAACGCCTTCGGCGCCTGGACAACGGTAGCTTTGGGGACCATCAGCACTTCGTGCTGGACGCGCTGGTTGATCTGCCGATCGGAGCGGACGGCGAGATGGACATCGAGGGCCTGTGTGCCGATGACGGCTATCTCTGGATCGTCGGATCCCATTCGCGCAAGCGCTCCAAGCCCAAGCGGGATGAGAACGACAGCACCGATGCTCTTCGGAGCATGGAGGAGATCGAACGCGAGGCCAACCGCTACTTCCTCGGGCGCATTCCTCTTGTGGAAGAGGCACAGGGGCTCTTCACCCCTGTCCGATCCGATGGGAAGCGACAGGCTGGTTGGCTCAAGCTGGGCAAGAAGCGGAGCGCCCTTGAGCGCTGGCTTGCGAGCGATCGGCACTTGGGGCCGTTTTTGAGCATTCCCGCTAAGGAGAATGGCTTCGATGTCGAAGGTTTAGCAGTGCGCGGCGACCGGGTTTGGCTCGGGTTGCGCGGACCTGTGCTGCGCGGGCACGCCGTGGTGCTCGATCTGGAGCTGAAGCAGAACGGACCAGATCGGCTGAAGGGGCGCCGGGTCGACGGGGAGCGGCGATATCGCAAGCACCTGCTCGACACCCGAGGTTTGGGCATCCGCGACATGCGTTTTGACGGAGACGACCTTCTTCTTCTGGTAGGGCCAACCATGTCTTTGGAAGGACCGGCGTTTGTCTTGCGCTGGCGGGACGCAGCGCACGATGACCGCTCCGGCGTCATTGCTCCCGAGCGCATCGAGACGGTCGCCGAGCTGCCCTATCAGCTGCACGTGGATCATCCCGAAGGGCTTGAACTCTGGCCAGAGGCCGGCGCTGGAGCCCTCCTGATCATCTACGATGCCCCTGCCCCGGAGCGAGCCGACCCTGATACATTCACCGTGCGGGCGGACGTGATCTGCCCGAGATAGGATCACGGCAGAGTGCTGAAACCCAGGGGTCGCATTTAACAGCTCTCCTCGATGCTAATGAGGGAAAGCGAAGCTGCGCTCTGGCTGACTACGTCTTGGCGATCGCCCTGCAGACGTTCAATTAGCATATCGCCCGTACATAAAGGACGTTGAGGCCCCTCTCGCCAAGACTTGAGATCGTTACACGCTTCCGTGCGGCCAATCCAGGATTCACCTGTGACGTACCCATCAGGTGCGGAGCTCATGGTGAGAGGTGCCGCGATAGCCGTTACTCAAGACATCCTCGCAAAAAGCCGAACGCCCGAGCTGCTGCCGATGGACCGTCCGGCTCATAGATGAACGGCTAGATCCCAAGAAATCCGCCATATTCATTCTCGCGAAGAGCTTGCAGAATTGACTTGAAGTGGAGGTTGCCTTGGCCCGGACCTCTCCCATTCGGATCGTTCAGATGAACATGGGCAACGAGCCCGCTTGGGAGCCATGCCGATAGCATGCGGGCTGGGTCGCCGTCGCTCCCGCGCATGACAGCGGCGCATAGTCCTGGCCGTCACTCAATCAATTCCCTCAGATTCCTACGACCACGTTTTCCGCCATCACCATGGATCCTTGTCGCTCTGCCAGGACCCATCTCCACGATGCATTCATGAGCATGATCGATAAGTCCTAGCGCCTTTCAGGGACTAATCCGAAGGCATCCCTTCACTGTCTCTAGCCGCAGTGGACCAGGAGCGCATGTTGTTCCCAGCCATTGCTTGCGGATGACGCTGACTGAAAAGATGATCATGAGACTACTTTCCGCAACAACGTTATCGCTCTGTTTGGTCGCTTCCGCGGCTGCCCAAGCTCAATCAGACAGGTGTACACCCCAGGACGAGGCCATTCCAGTCGCTCTGTGTCAAAGCTCAACGGTCATCAGCATCGCGCGGAGCGGATCGCAGCCCTCCGCGAAGGGGCCTGCAGAATACTTCGCCGGCAACGTACGCATTGACGCTCCATTCCAGGGCAGCAGCCCGGCCCGCGTTAGCGGCGGCACCGTCACCTTCGTGCCGGGCGCCCGCAGCGACTGGCACACGCACCCGCTCGGTCAGGCCCTGATCGTCACTGCAGGCGTCGGCTTAGTCCAGCAATGGGGCAGTCCGACCCAGGACATGAAATCAGGCGATGTCGTGTGGATCCCGCCGGGTGTCAAGCACTGGCATGGGGCTAGCCCCGCCACTGGCATGACGCACATCGCCGTCAACGAGATTCTCGACGGTAAGGCCGTCGATTGGATGGAAAATGTCAACGACGAGCAGTACCGGACCAACTGAGTGCAGAAGGCGGTAGCCTCACTCATCTCAACGACGGATAGCGCACAACCTCATGCAATCCAAGGAACCCACATATGAGACTGCTCACACCAGCGATCGCGTCGCTCTTCATCCTGGCTTCTCCGGTAGCCCATGCGGATCAAGTGAAAGGCGCCTACATGCCGAATTCCCCGAGCCTTGGAGACATCCGAGCGGTTTCCCCGGCACTTGAGTAATATGCCAACACCACGATCCAGGAGGTTTTATGGAAGCGGCCCGGCCCGACGCCCCGCGATCGCAGTATCGTCACCATGGCGGCGCTTATCGCCAGCAACCAAACCGTCGAGTTGCCACGCCACGTCAATATCGCGCTCGATCACGTCCTAATTCGCCGACCGTCCGAAACCGCTCCACCCCAAGAACCTCGTCAGCCACACATGCATCAATTTCCGCCTTCCGACATCCGGCGGTTTCTATCAATGGGAGTTCGAGGAGAACGGGCGCGAGATCAAGATCCGCGTTGAGGGGCAACTGGCCATCAACAACAGCTTCGATGTCGTGGAAGCCACACTCGATGGATTCGGGCTGTCCTACATGATGGAAGAGATCGTCCGGCCACACATTGCCGAGGGGCGACTGGTGCACGTTCTCAAGGAGTATTCACCCTATTGGGACCCTTACTATCTCTACTACCTGAGCCGGCGCCAGTCCTCGCCCGCCTTCGTCGCCTTGGTCGACTTCCTGCGCTACAGGGACTAATCCCTCTATGCAGGCCGGATGTCTGCTGGAGCGCGAATTCCCCGAACTCTGCCACTGTCATTCGAGAATGCTCTCGAGGGGAGCCTCAATGGTGCACACCAGACCCGTCGGTGCGAACTCCATCTGAACTTGCCGGCCGGTTTCGTTCCCGAGGCTGCGCTGGATCAGGCGTGAGCCGAAACCTTGGGCTGTTGGTGGGTTCACAGGCGGGCCGCCCCTCTCCTCCCACCGTAGATACAGCACCTTACCGGCCTCTTGATCCAAGACCTTCCAGGTCAAATCGACCTTGCCTGCTTGGTTCGAGAGAGCACCGTATTTAGCCGCGTTGGTCGCAAGCTCATGAAGTGCCAGCGCAAGCGACAGTGCTGGCCTAGCACCCAGGCACAAATCAGGGCCGAGGACCATGATGCGACTGCCGGAATCATGCGGCGCAAGAGCCCCTTCTACCACTGTGCGGATCGAGGCGGCCGCCCAGTTGGCCTGGGTCAGAATATCGTGCGCCCGGCCGAGCGTGATGAGACGAGACGAGATCGCCGCATCAGCGGCCCGGGTGGAAGATGCCCCGCGCAGTGTCTGACTCACGATCGCCTGCACCATCGCGAGAGTGTTCTTGATCCGGTGCTCCAGTTCGTGCGTAAGCAGCCGTTGGCGCTCCTCGGCCTGCCGCCGTTCCGTGAGATCAAGCATCGCTCCGACCATGCGCAACGGCCGACCATGGGCATCCCTGATGATGGAGCCGCGGTCCACCACGTAAGCATAGAAGCCGTCCGCTCTCTGAAAGCGGTACTCGGCCGTCCAATGCAGTGCGCTTCCTCCGATGGCAGCCTCAATGCTGGCGACAGTCCCATCCCTGTCATCGGGATGGATGCGCTCCTTCCACCATGTGCCAACGCGGAGAACATCCTCGGGACGGTAGCCGAACAGCGTTTGCACAGCATCGTTCCAGAGGATCTCGTCTGTGATTAGATCCCAATCCCAAATGGCGTCATTCGTTGCATGAGCCGAGAGTCGGTAGCGCTCTTCCGTATGACGCAAGGCCTGCTCGGTGCGTTTCTGATCGTCGATGTCGACAATCGCCACCACGGCCGCTGTCACGACACCAGAGGCATCCCGGATTGGAGCGGCCTGGAGCTGGATCCAGCCTCGTGTACCGTCGCCGCGTTCGAAGCAGTACTCCTCTGGCGGAGTCGTCTGTCCCTCAAGCAGGGCACGACCGAGGGGAAACTCATGTCCCTCTACCTGCCGTCCGTCGGGATGGTATGCAACCCAATCCTTGTAAGCTTCGATATTGGGAGAGGGCAGAATCGGATAGCGGAAGATCTGCTCAGTCTGCGGATTGCCCATGATGATCCGCCCGCTTGGCGCCTCGGCAATCACCAAGCCCACGGGAACGGTCCGGAACACAGCATCCAAGCGTGCCCTTTCCTCATCGAGCGCCGCCTGAGCAGTTCGGATGTCATGAATATCCGTGGCGGTGCCGACCCACCCATAAACCCGGCCATCCTCCTTGAGCGGGTTGACGCTGCCCACATGCCAGCGATAGCAGCCATCGCTGGCACGCCGGATACGCAACTCGATGTCGTATCCTTCTCCGGATGCAATCGCTCGTGACCTTGCTTCGACCATCCGTGGCCGATCGTCGGCATGGATCGCCTCGGCCCAGCCGAGACCCTCAGGAGTGATAGGCTGGCCCGTGTAGTCGCACCATGCTTTGTTGAACTGGAGTACCGATCCGTCGGCTTGGTTCACCCACATCTTCTGCGGGGCATGCTCGACGATTGTGCGGAGATGCTTCTCGCTGCGCAGCCGCTGCTGGTCAGCACGGTGCCTGTCGATAGCCACGCCTAGCAGGTTGGCAAAGCCCTGCATGAAGGCGAGATCCGCTTCTTCGAAGCGGCCCTCCTGCGCACTGTCGGCTTCCAGCACGCCGAAGGGGGGCGAGTCAGCCCCGCCCGAGATGACGACGTTGATGGCACGCTTGATCCCATGCTCCTCCAGGAGCTTCGGTGTCCTGAAACGGCTCTCGGACTGGAGATGGTTCGAGATCACGGATTGAGCGGTCTTGAAGGCAAAACCAGCGGGTGATTCCAGGTCAGCTCCGATAGTGGCATGACCCACCACACCTTCGTGCCAGCCGACACCAGCTCGAACGAGGAAGCGGTTCTCCTCCGGCAAGTACTCCAGCACCTTGCTATAGCGCGCAATGAGGCCACTCGCGCAGAGTCCAGTCGCGGCATCGAGCAGTTCGTCCAGCCTGCGGCAACTCAGGGCGAAAAGGCCAAAATCTGCGAGTATCCTCTGCTGCCTGAGACGGTAGGCGAGCTCCTCGCTTGGCGCACCGCCAAGCTCCGGAGGAACAGCAGCTGCAGTCCCTGCATGACTCATAGAATGGCCCCCGAGTCGCCAACTTTCCCACCGATAGCGCGTTGCTGAAGGGAAACAATCCGGCGCTGGTCAGCGGAATGAAGTCATCCGCATTTTGCCGGAATTCCGTTATGTGGCGGAACATCGAAGCTGAACAAGCCGCACATGGCAAAATTGTGTTCTTTAGGATTCTGGCAGGCTTACGCGATGCTTCGCCGCATACATGCGGCGAAGCTTTGTTCTTGTCATCGGGCGCTGCGTTCCGATCAGCAAATGCCAAGTCACTATCCGAAGGGGGCTGAACTGCCGTGAGCAGTGAGCTTCATCAGGCCCCCGAAAGCTTATACGTTATCCCATTACGCATATGCGAAGTGGCATTATTCCTTAAACGCGCCGTAGCAACGCACGTCAGCATAGTCCTCCGACAGAACCTTTGCTCTGTCGAGACCACCATTTGTACTCCACGCTTGAGGAATTGACGCCCGATGCTGACTAAAGACCTAAGCCGCTACTGGTTGCACGGACACGGGGGCGCTAGACAGGTCGGGGCAGCCTGCAGTGCGCATCAAGGACAGACTAGTGAGCGCGTTCCCACACGCTGAGCCTCGACGTTAACGTCCCGGCTCAGCGCGGAACATCATTCGGCAGCGATCCTCGAACGCGCGTTCGTATGCACATCTGATGATACAGCAGGGATTACCCTGTCGAAGGCGTCCGCCTCAGGCTCATCCTTCGGCCCGACGAAGCGGCTGAACAGGCGGCTGAACAGGCGTGACAGGTCGTCCATGAGGATGAAGAAGGCCGGCACGAACACCAGCGACAGCAAGGTCGAGACGATCAGTCCACCAATCACGGCGATTGCCATTGGCGCGCGGAATTCGCCGCCTGCGCCCAGCGCCAGCGCACTCGGCAGCATGCCGGCCGCCATGGCAATCGTGGTCATCACGATCGGCCGCGCGCGCTTGCGTCCGGCATCGATGATCGCGGTTTTGCGGTCCACGCCCCTAGCGACTTCCTCGATGGCGAAGTCGACCAGCATGATGGCGTTCTTGGTTACGATGCCCATCAGCATCAGGAAACCGATCACCACCGGCAGGCTGATCGCTTTCTGCGTGATCACCAGCGCCATAATCGCGCCTCCGATCGACAGGGGCAGCGAGAGCAGGATCGTGAACGGTTGCAGGAAGTTGGCGAACAGCAGGATCAGCACGCCCAGCACCATCATGATGCCGGCTCCCATGGCCTTGCCGAAGGAGGTGAATACCTCCGTCATGACCTCAGCGTCGCCCGTCTGCTTGATCGTCACACCCGGTGGAAGGTTTTTGGCCGTCGGCAGATTGTAGATCGCCTCCAATACCTCGCCGAGCGCATCCGTGCCCCGCATGTCGGCCTCAAGCGCCACGCGCAAAGACCGGTCATAGCGGTCGATCGAGGTCGGCCCCTGGCCGAACGAGATGTCGGCGACGGCCGAGAGCGGCACGGAGGCGCCGCCTTTGGCCGGGACCTTGAGAATGTCAATCAGCCCTCGATCGCTGCGCACCGCCTCGGGCAACTGAACGCGGATCGGGATCTGCCGGTCGCCGGCATTGAACTTGGCAAGGTTCGCTCCGACTTCGCCGATCGTGGCGACACGCACCGTCTCCGACAGGACGTCGGTCGAGACGCCAAGCTCCGCCGCCAGGGCAGGCTTCGGGCTGATGCGGATCTCCGGCCGGTTGAGGGGGGCCGTCGACATAGGGTTCTCGACGGTCGGGATGCTGGCCATCTCGCGCTGGAGCTTGGCCGCCGTCTCGACCACTACATCCTGATCGGGTCCGCTGACGATGAGCTGAAGGCCGCGCTGCCCGCCCTCGCCGAGGACAAAGAAGCGGATGTCCGGCACGTCGCGGAACTCGTCGACGATACGACCTTCGAGCTGACGCTGCCGCAGGGACCGTTCCTCCTTGGGCACGAGGTTCACCGTGAAGGTCGCCAACCGCACCTCCTTCCTGCCCGGCAGCTGGAGGCCGCCATTCACGAACACCGACTTGACCTCAGGCATAGCGCGCAGGCGCTCCGCGATTCCATCGCTCACCTGCTGCGTGTCGCTCAGTTTCGATCCGGGCGGCAACTCGGCCACGAAGAGTGAGCGCGAGATATCCTCCTCCGGCAGGAACGCCGACGGCAGGAGATTGGTCGACCAGAGCGATGCTCCGAAGATGCAGAGGCCTAGGATAAAGGTGATGAACTTGTGCCGAACCGACCAGCCGACCAGGCGGGTATAGGCCCGCATGATGAACCCGTCCTTCTCTTCCACGGGCTTGTGCGGCCGCATGAAATAGGCTGCCATCATCGGGGTGATGAGCCGGGCCACCAGAAGCGAGATCAGGACCGCGGCCGCGACGGTAAGGCCGAACTGCTTGAAGTACTGCCCCGCGATGCCGCCCATGAAGCTGACGGGGGCGAACACGGCGACGATGGTGAACGTGATCGCGATCACCGCCAAGCCGATCTCGTCGGCCGCTTCGAGCGATGCACGATAAGGCGATTTGCCCATGTGCATATGGCGCACGATGTTCTCGATCTCGACGATGGCATCGTCCACCAGGATGCCTGTCACCAAGGTCAGCGCCAGGAGGCTTACCAGGTTGAGCGAGAAGCCCATGGTGCTCATGACCCAGAACGTGGGCAGGACGGAGAGCGGCAGGGCCAGGGATGCAATGAGAGTGGCGCGCCAGTCGCGCAGGAAGATGAACACCACAATCACCGCCAGGATGGCACCCTCGATGAGGGTATGCATGGCGGATTCGTAGTTGCCGACCGTATAAGTGACGGTGTCGTCGATCAGGTCGAAGCGCACGTCCGGATGAGCCTGCCGCAACTCGTCGATCTTTGCAGCAACCGCTTGGCCCACGGTGGCATCGCTGGCGCCGGTTGCGCGTGTGACGGCAAAGGCGACCACGGGCTGGCCGTTGAAGCGCGCGAAGGTGCGCGGCTCCGCGGCAGTGTCGGTGACGGTTGCCAGCTCATCGAGGCGAACCGTTCGATTGCCCGGGAGAGTGATGGTCGTCGAAGCGAGATCCCCAAGATTCTGCGCCGCTCCCAGGGTCCGGATCGACTGCTCCTGCCCGCCGACCTCGCCGCGCCCGCCGGCCAGATCGACGCTCGTCAGACGCAGCTGCCGGTTGACGTCCGCGGCCGTGATGCCGAGCGCCAAAAGGCGATCAAGCTTCAACTCGACCCGGATTTCGCGCTCGACCCCGCCCACGCGCTCGACCCCGCCGACACCCTGGACACTCTGAAGCTGACGCGCCACGATATCGTCGACGAACCATGACAACTCCTCCGGGTTCATGGCTGGAGCCGAGGCCGCGTAGGTGACGATTGGCAGACCGGCGATGTCGAGGCGCTGAATGACCGGCTCGTCCATGGTGCGTGGCAGATCGGAACGGATCTTGGCGACCGCGTCCTTCACGTCATTGACGGCCCGGTCCGAGTTGATCTCGAGCCGGAACTCGATGGTTGTGGTGGAGATCCCTTCCGAAATCGTCGACGTGATGTGCTTGACGCCGTTGACGCCGGCAACCGAGTCCTCGATCCGCTTGGTGACTTGGTTCTGGAGCTCCGACGGTGCAGCGCCGGCTTGCGTCACCGCGACTGTGACGACCGGAACGTCGATGTTGGGGAACCGTGTGATCGGCAGCCCCTGAAAGCTGAAGACGCCCAAGATCATCAGGACGATGAACAGGACGAGGGATGGGATCGGCTTCCGGATAGCCCAGGCGGAGACGTTGAGCTGCATTACCGGGCTCCCTCGGCCTGCGCCGACTCTGCCAAGACCGGCTTAACTGCATCGCCATCGCGCAGGAAGCTGCCGGCGCGGGTCACGACCAGATCGCCCGTGCCGACACCCTCGACCTGGATGAAGCCGTCGGCCGAAAGGCCGGTGCGGACCTGGCGTGTCTGGATGCGCTCATCGACCACAATCTGAACCGCTGCGCCTTTGGCGCTGTAGAGCACGGCGCTAAGCGGAACCGCTACCCCCGTTGTTCGTGCCAGCTCGACGGTGCCGCGGGCAAAGGCTCCGATGCGTAGGGCAGGATCCCGCGGCAGGGCGATCCGCACCCGGCCGAGACGGGTGGTGCGGTCGACCTCCGGAGAGATGTTGCGCACGCGTCCCTCGATCGTTCGCCTCTGGTCGATGCTTACCTGGGCGGGAGCGCCTTCACGCAGGCGCACGAGCTGCGTCTCCGTCACCTCCCCTTCGAGTTCGATCTCGCCGTTCGCGATGATGCGGAACAGCGGGTCGCCTGCCGCCGTCGCGGTGGCGCCGACCTTGGCGTTTTTGCGAGAAATGATCCCGGCCTGGGGCGCTTTGATCGCGGCACGGGCGAGGCGAACTTGGATCTCCCGTCTCTGTGCATCTTCGGATTGCCTTTCGGCTTCGGCGATGCGCAGGCCGTCGCGGGCGGCGGCGAGGCGCCCCTCCGCGGCCCGGGCGGCGGAGACCCGCTGTTCGAGCTGGGCTTCCGTCGTGTTGCCGCCTTTAATGAGCGAGCGCGTGCGCTCCAGGGCCTGGGCTGCCTCGACCTGTGCGGCCTCGGCCTGCACAATCTGGCTGCGGGCTTGGGCGACCCCGGCCTCGGCTCGGGCCACGGAGGCGGTGTTGCGGGCCAGCTCCGTTTCGAGGAGATCGGTCGCCAAGCGGGCCAGAGCCTGGCCCTTGGTGACGCTATCCCCCTCCTCGACCAGAACTTCCGTGATGCGCAAGCCCTCCAGTTCCGGAGCGACCAGAACCTCCTCGCGCGGAACAAGCGTCCCGGTAACGACCGCCCGCTCCGTGATCTCCCGTTCCGCAGTGCGCGTCACGGACACCGCGGGCGACGGAGCGCCCTGCGGCTGTGCGGGGCCCGCAGCCAAGGCTGCCAGCGGGAAGAAGACCATGGCAGCCGCCAAACTGTGCAACCTGCGCATCATGACACGCTCATCTCCGGCACCCGATGTCAGGTGCGTGCTAGATTGATCTTCCCGGCAAAGGCCGCCTCGATGACAGCCATCAGGCTTGCGACCCCTCGCTCGGCATCCAGAGTGGCATCCACGGCCCGGCGCACGAAGAGGCCGTTGGCAATGGTCACGATCAGCGACGCGAGAGCTTCCAGGTCGACCTCCGGAGCAATAGCCCCATTTGCCTGCGCCTGCCGGAATAGGGCGCACATGCGCTCGCAGATATCCTTGTCGAACGCCTCTGACATAGCGGCGAACGATCGGTTGCGGGTAGCCTCCGCCCAGATCTCCAGGCAGAGCACGGCCCGTTCGCGCGGCTCCTCGGCGAAGTGCTTCAAGGCAATGGAGCGCAAGGCAGGCAGGAGGTCGCCCGGCTGGGATAACGCAGCAAAGTCCTCGCCGATCCGGGCACGGTCCCTCTCGGCGAGAGCCAGGACGACGGCGTCCTTCGAGCCGAAGTAGCGGTAAAGATTGCCGGGGCTCATTCCAGCCTCGGCCGCCACATCCTGCATGGTGGTGCGGTGGAAGCCGGAGCGGACGAAGCACCGTTCGGCGGCATTAAGAATGCGCGTCTGACGCTCAGCCGATGGGTCCGGCTTCGGGTCGATAAGTCCTTGCGGAGAGGTCATGAGAGACAAAATCTCGAAAAAATGAGAATGAACGTTCATTCTCATTTATGCATCAGGATGCGGAGGGTCAAGCCATGGCCTGGATAGGCCGCCCCCGTCGAATACCTGACCTCCTCGGAGTGAAGGGTCACAATCATGGACAAGTTGACTGTTCATCACCAGAGATGAGCAGTCGGCCGACCTGACCCGGATCGATGCCTTCAAGCATAGGTAGAAGCGTCGGTGTGAACTGCTCCGCTCGAACTGGCTCAAACGAGCATGTTATCTGTGGAAGCACTGCTCTTGGTCAGACTTTTTCTCTACAGACAATGGAGGAAAAAAGTCCGGCATGCGCCAGAAGTTAATTTAGGTAGAGCTTTCTCAATCCTGGATTGGGTCTAGATCTGCTTCCATTTCCAACACCAATGCTCAGCTGGTTTTACAAGTAGCGTAGCGAGGATCACGGTTAATGCACCAATGCAAAGCGACAGCGATGGAACCTCACCGAAGTAGAGCCACCCTGCAAAGCCGGAGAACACGATAGAGAGATATCCAATCGGTGTCAGAAGGCGTGCTTCCTGTTTTTGATATGCTTGAAGCCAGCAATACTGTCCAAGCTGGGCCAAAATCCCCATGAGAATGATGCTCGGCATCTCGGACCAGGGGATCGGCACCCAGATCAGGGCAGCAGGAATCGCCGTGAGCAACGTCAGACCGACTGTGTAGAAGAGCATCAGCACTAAGGTATTTTCGCCAGCGAGACGCCTCGTCTGAACCACGGCCAGCGAGCCGAAGAAAACCGACCCGAAAGCTGCGGCGATTCCGATGTTCCACGAGATGGCATCTGGCCGGACCATGATGAGAACTCCGACGAAACTTAGTATCGTGAACAGATAGCGGATCTTGCTGACGCTCTCCCCGAGCAGCAATGCTGCCATGGCCAGCAGGACGAGCGGTCGGGTGAAGCCGATGGCCGTGACCAAGGCCAGCGGAAGAGCGGCGAAAGCCGCGAAATTGAACGTGAGCGCCGCCGAATTGAATCCAACTCGAAGCAGATGGCCACGGATGTTCGATAGTTCCGTCAGTTCGGCGCGGTGGCGCCAGACAAGGGGCGTCACGGATAGAAGTCCCACGAGAGACCGGAGGAAGACGAGCTGGATGGCCGGATAGGTTTCGCCTTGGACCTTGACGATGGCCTGCATCGTCGTGACCAGCGCCATGTCGAGCAACAGCCATCCTGCGCTGCGCCAAAGCGGGACGGCAGGTGCCTGCGAGGCGCTGTCCACGTCAGCCGCCATTCTGGGTTAGGCGGGCTGAATCAGGTTCGCGAAAAGCCGAAAAGCTCCGGGAACGAGCCTGTCCATCTGATGATGCAGCACAAGAGCCACATGGGTGTGGCGTCCTCGCCCAATCCGGGCGGACACCAATGAACCCCTGAGAGGGTTCTCGTCCGGGTCGCTCAGGGAAAGCAGCTCCTCATAGGCCGGATCATGGTCGGACGCAAAATAAAGCCCCCGCTCCTTGTCCCAGCCCTGCCAGTCCGCAGCCTCAATTCGGTTCGGGTAGTTCAACAGCGGGCTCCCGGGCTGTAGAACGGTTACCGGAGCCGAAGGGTCGGTCACACGCCACCGCAGCGACGGTGACCCGATGACAAGCCGGCGCGGCGGCGTATGATCGGGATTCCATGCATCGGTCGGACGGTGATAGAGCGTCACCAGATGGCCGCCATCGTCGACGAAACGGTGCAACCGTGTCGTGGCAGTTTGGAGGTCTCGCCTCAGCCCGAACGCGAAGATGCCGATCACGATGGTGGTGTAATCAGAAAGGGACCCGGCCTTCAGCTCAGCCTCACCGAGATCCGTCACATCCAGACCAAGGCGGCGCATATGGGCACCTACATTGTCGCTGCCGCCGCCGATATAGCCGATCCGGGCATTTTCCGGCAGCGCAACATCGATAGTCAGGATCTTGAGCTCCGCCGGCGTGACGAAGGAGGTCGACCGGATGTGAGGATAGGCAACGGTCTGGACCTGACTTGCGGGTCGACCGTCCAGAATGGGGATGAGTGTTGAAACTCCAGCACTGAGCTGCCGTGGCGGATAGATGATCCAGTCGGCTCCCTTCTTTCGAATGGACCAGTCATCCGGCACCCGCCACTCAGCGGGTTGCGCCCCCTCGGCTTTAACCCGAATGCCGGACGGTTCGTCTCCAACCTTGAAGATGACCGTGGCGGGATCAAGCGCCAGGGATTGCGAAGGGACAATCCTGAGAGATTTCTCAGGATCGAGATCAGCCCTGATGGTACGCCCTTCCACCTGAGCCGACACGATGACACCGGCGTCACCATTGCTACCCATAGGGTCGAAAGCATCAGGATAGTTTCGCGTATGAGACGCCGATGCTGGGATCGTGATGGCGTATTCCACATGCCCAGCCCCACTCGCTGTCTGCACAACATCCATGCCGATTGGGAGCCGGGGTACAACGGTGAAACCCTCGAGTCCTGGTGCATCAATGCAAATGTCCAGAGCCACCTTCGCTCCCGGATGGCATGTGCCTTTGAAGTCTGCTCGGAGATTTGCGTGAAGCTCGAAGAGAACGGCATCAATCTCCCGCAGCTTGCGGTCGAGCCGATGTCCGATTTTGTCAGAATGCTCCTGATCAACGTTCTCTTTGGCTCCTTCGATCAGATGCGCTGCCTGCGCGAGTTCCCGGCCAATTCTCTTCCGATTCGGGAATGCCGCAACTGCGGCGTCGATATGCTCCTGCGCCTCCCGCATGGCTGTGACGGCAGCACCCGCCAAACCCGACGCGGCAGCAAGATCGGCGAGGTTCACCGGCAGATGATTGCGAATGTCGCTTTCCGGCTCGGCTGGACCGCCAGCATGCAGCTTGAGGTGGAGGCTCCACCGATCAACCGGATTGTCGCACCAAACGCCCATGCCTTGCGATGCATGAGCTGCGCGTGACCACTCGCCAAGCTGCCGATACGCCACACCCGTAACGTCATCGGGTCTGTCAACTTGAAGATTGAGGGTCTCAGGCGGCGGAGGTGCCTCGTCGTCATAGGCATAGCCCGCCCCCGACCATGCCGGGAGATAGAACTTCGAAACCTGCCAGGGTCGGAGGCCCAACTCCGCATGCTCCGGAAATGCCGCGGGATCGGTAGCCAAAGCAAACGCCTTTTCAGCGGCCCAAGTCATCGCGCGGTGATGACCATGCTGACCTGGCACGTCTAGAAACGTCGGAATGACAATGTCGGGCCGATACTTGCGATAAGAGCGAACAAGCCGCTCTGTGATGCGTTCCTCGCCCCAGCGCCTGAGCGTATCGTCCCCGCTCTTGGAAAAGCCGAAATCGTGAACCGGATCGTCCGGTCCATGACCAAGCCAAGCGACATCGGCGTCGATGCGCCGGGCGGCTTCCTCCATCTCGGCCGTCCGGAGAGCGCCGAGCAAGCCGCCGCGCTCCGGGCCGAGGGCGTTCTGGCCACCCTCTCCTCTTGTGGAGCAGGCCACGACGACACGCATGCCATAGGCGAGGCGGAGGGCCGCCAGCATGCCGTTCATCTCGTCGTCAGGGTGTGCGCCGGTATTCATGACAGTCAGTACGGATCGCAGCCGGCTCAAGGCTCTGTGAAGGTTGACGAGTGCCGGCTGATGAACGGCGCGGGCAAGGCGGCTGTGGTCATCCAGCAAGGGAGATCTCCTCGTTCGGTTGTTCACGTCGGGCCGCATGAGCCGTGTCGAGGCGCGGGGTCATGGTCTCGAGGAGCGGCAGGGCGGCCGCGCCCAGGGCCGCCGTCATCCGCCCTGTCCGCCCATGGATCAGGCGCGCTTCGCTCCGGTTCCGGCGACGTGCGACGGACAGGGGGAGCGGCTGCATGGCCTGCGTGAGATCCTCCAGCAAACCCAGCGGCAGAGCACCTCCGATTACAATGGCCTCCGGGTCGAAAAGGTTTTCGAGCATGGCGATCTGAGGCGCGAGATGATCTGCGGCCTCCTGGACCCATGCCGTAACGACTGGATGCTTTTCCCGGTGCAATCGCTCCAGATGCTCATAGTCGACACCCTGGATCCCTGCCGCGTCCAGCCGTTCGGTCAAGGCTTGAATGGAGGCATAGGCCTCAAGGCAGCCGTTCTGTCCGCAGTAGCAGGGGCGTCCGCCTTTCGCCACCAACACGTGACCGATCTCGCCGGCATTGCCATTAGCCCCGCGATATGGACGTCCGTCGACCATGATCCCCAAGCCGAGGCCTTGCCCGAAATAGATGAGACAGAAATTCTTCAGATCCTTAGCCGCACCGTGCAGGCGCTCGCCCACGGCCGCAGCCGTGGCGTCGTTCTCAACAGTGACGGGCACATCGAGCATCTGCCCAATGCCGGTGATCGCGTCGAAATTGAGCCAGCCCGACAGCGTCGTGGGTCCGACTGATGTCATTCCCTCGACATTGAAAGGACCTGGCATTACGACACCGACCCCAAGCAGTTGCGGACAGGGTGGCTTCAACTGTGCCTGTGCCATCGCGATTTGCGCCTTGATGACTGGAAGCACAGCTTCGGGATCGTTCCGGTGAATGGGAATGCTGCGCTGCGCGCGCACACGGCCTCCAATATCGACAAGAAGAGTGGAGACGTGATCGGCCGCTATCTCGACGCCTGCAGTCATGCCACCGTTCGGATTGACAGCAAACTGAATCGGCGGCAACCCGCGCCCTGCCCTGAGCCGTCCGGTCCTGATGAGCAACCCATCCGTGACGAGTTCCTCGACGATGTTCGAGACGGCCTGGGTACTCAGATGGGCATGCCGAGAGATCTCCATGCGCCCGACGGGTCCCTTCTGACGAACGACGTCGAGCACCACACGGCGGTTATGGGATCGATTCCTCTCCGGATTGCTCCCGATCGTCGATTGCGATCCAGTCTTGCTTCTTCTCGGCATCTCCACCACTCCACTCCACAACGATGGCTTCGATGAGGGAATAACTCAACTGAATTATCTTATTGACAGGGCATTCACTCTAAGGGAGCCTTACATCCGGAACGGTCCTCTGAAGGCCGCGACCAGAGAAGCGTAGGCGCTTGGCGCCAACAATAATGGAGAGGGACATGCGTTTTCGTCACATGCTTGCGAGCGTCGCCCTAGGCTTCGCCACTCTAGCCACTTCCGGAGCCAAAGCCGTCGAGATCGAATACTGGCAGTACGTCTTCGACACCCGCGTGAAGGCGATGAACCAGCTGATCGCCAAGTTCCAGGAGGCGAACCCCGACA